>Ga0187892_10001207_pt1 | contig 60611 bp, 100 predicted proteins | sample MA1701073metaG_FD_139345 | JGI IMG/M metagenome (GOLD analysis project Ga0187892, IMG submission 139345) | Bio-ooze microbial communities from a basaltic lava cave in the Kipuka Kanohina Cave System on the Island of Hawaii, USA - MA170107-3 metaG ...
ATGACGCCACTTCAGAGACTCCGCTTTTCCTGTCCACGATGACGAGTTTATCGAACTCAGCGCACACCATTGATCTTGATGGTAGTATAAATGCTACAACGGGTACTCCAACGGGAAAGCAGCGTGCTTTGATTGCCGTGACAATGGAATTGGCACCGACGATAGAACTGGACACCGAAGAGCTACTCGGGCAGATGGCGAGCTTTTAGAGGCGACGCGCACAAAGGAGGCGCGCGGGCATGGCCACGAGACTGAAAACCGTCGAGTACTGGTTTCAAACCCTGGACTCGATTGTCGACAACACGGATACCAACTTCACGCAGATCACGGTCTATCTGCCAGAGACTGGGACCAAGACTTTCCGGTCAGTGACGCTGGAAGTCCAACTGCACAACCGGAACACGACCATCTCGAACTTGAACCGCCGCCAAATCTCACTTCAATTAGCAGCCGCAGGCTACAGCGCCGTCAACAACACGAACGCCATCACGCAATCCGGCGAGCAATACAATATCCAGATGTCGGGGGATTTCACATCCTACTTCACGACCAACTGGTCAGGGACGTCGATGACCTGCGACGCCCGAATCCTCTGCGATGATGCCACGTCAACCCCGCTGAACCCGAGCTTCCACAATGCAACAGGACTGCTGACGATCACGTATGAATACGACGACACCTCAACCACGCAAGTCAAGACCGTTCGCATTCCGCTTGATGCGCCGCTCGGGGCGGTAGCGACTTCTAAGCCAGGCTCGGCTGTGGCGACGATTCCAGCCCTGGACACGTATTGCCCTGAGGCCAGTAAGACATTTCGACAGCGGACGGTAGTGATACAGGGAAACAATAGTTCAGCCAGCACAACAGACTTCAGTATGTCCACTGAAGTCGATACGGCTGGCGTCAAGACGGCCGGGACGGTGGAGGCAGGCTCGAACGCGGCCCAATGGCACAGGATCGTCTGGCACGAGAATGCCTTTACGACGAGCGCCACGCATAGCTGGTATCTCTGGGGGTCCTCCGCGAAGTGGAATCACATGCAAGCCTGGCTGGTGGTGACCTACGAGTTTAATGCCTCGACCAGCACGACTATCCTCAATTCCTTGCTACTGCCGATGGAAGTCGATGGGGCGATGGGAGGAACGGCGGCAGGGGATGTGCAGCGGACTAAACGGAGCCTCTGGATTGAAGAACCGGCCACGATTACCGTTCAAGATGCGGCGATCTTTGTCTTCTGGGATCAGTCTGCGGCGATGACTGGCCTCAATATGCAGGCCTACCGCGATGGGGTCACGCCGCCTGGGTATTCCTCGTATACCGACCAAGCGGCTGCCTTATGCGGCTGCAATGGAGCGATGTTCTTGGTGCCCACCCCATCAACCAACATGGCGCTGGCGCGAGGGCTGAACACCTTAGTGCATGACATCTATAACACTGATGCCACGAATCGCGGCTATAACGTCTCAACCTTCTGGCTAATCAACTACCATAGCGGGAAGCATACAGACGGCGTGGGAGCGCATAACCATTCCGTAGCATGGAACATCTTTACGCACGGCACTGGGACCGCAAACGTCTCACGACTTGTCTCAGCAACCGCCCCCATCATTCCCGAGGCTAGTTATTTCTTAAACAGCATCGGGATGAATTATCAGTACTACACTAACTCGACGGGCAACGCTGCGGGCGTGGCAGTGGGCGCAGAAATCTCCTCTGGAACTGGCTGGGCGATCATCTACGAAGGCATGGGCGGGACGGACCCGGAAATCGGGACACGGCAGATATGGGGCACGGCGCGATCCGTCTTTCAGCGATGGCCTGGCGACAATGCCGACTCTGATCGTCTGGACTTGGAAACCGCTCGGCGTTGGCGAGCGACGGTCGGCGGGTCGGCGAATTCATGGGACCACATGGATCTATGGTTTACCTATCACACGATTAGTGCGGTGCAGACGCGGGCCATTACTGGATCAGGCGGAGGCACGGTCAATATCGCCATTCATCGAACGGCCGGAGATGAGCGCATTGCGACGACCTCGCGGTCTGGAAACGGGAATTATACTTTCACTTGGTATGACGATACGGCCACGCTCTATGCGGTGGCGCGCGAAGACGCGACGCACGTCGGGCGCAGCGAGAACTTTACGCCAAGCCTCTAGCTAGGAGGGGATGATGGTAGACGGGGATATTCAGTTGAGGGATCCCGGCGCGACGGCCGGCGACATCTCGCTCACGTCGGCGGCGGCAGAAGAGGAGCTAAGAACGTTTATGGTAGGCTAATCGCCTAGAAAGGAGTACTGCCGATGATCGCTGATCCGCCTCACATGAAAGCGCCCATGGCGATCTATTTTTGTGAATCCTGCGGCGCGCATTTCCCCCACATGGGCAGCAAGCGTTCAAGCCAGCGCGCCGCACTGCACCAATCCGCCGGGCATGTGGTCGTGGTCACCGAACGGGATCCCGCGACGATGACGGTGACGGGCGTGACCAGAGACGGCAAGATAGTCAAGCGCGATGACGTCAAGCGCCATATTGCCGAGGAAACCGAGCATTGCGAACCGATCTATTGGTGTCAAACCTGCGGATGGTCGATTGCACAAGATCAGAGCGAGCAAAGCTACCAGGATATGCTCGACCATCAAGCGCTCGGGCACGTAGTCGTGGTGACCGAGGCAGATCCGAGGGATCTGCAGGTGACGGCGCGCCAGCGCACGAGCGACGATGCCGAGCAGATCAATGACGCCATTACGCGCATAAAGGCAGGGGAAAGCAACGTGGCGGTCTCGCTGGCACGTGAGCCTGAATTGCTCTTGCATGGCACCGGTCGCGTGCAGTTGCAGAAGGAACCCGTAGCCGTACCGGCACGCCAAGACGACGAGGAAGAGAGCTTTCATGACCTCTAGCGGCAGGGAAATGGTAAATAGCTTTTCTTTCGGAGGCAGATGGGCTACCTTCTGAAGTGGAGTGAAGGCGGCGCGAAGATCGATCTGGAAGCCGATACCATTTCGTGCTCGCATTGTCAAAAGGTCGTCTGCAAGCAAACGGTGGTGGTCGATGGGCGAGCGATTACCGGATGGAATGAGCGAGGGGCCTGGTGCTGGGGCTGCGGCAAACCGCTATGTTTGTCCTGTTATGGCAGGCTGTCGCAGACCGGCTGCATTCCCTTTCTCAAACAAATGGAGAAGGCCTTGCAGCGCGCCCGTTTGAAATCGCAGGTCTGAGCCTATGTACACCCTGATTGCACGCTATCAAGGCAGTCTGGAACGTCTACTCGCAGAAATTCCTCGTCTCTCCCCTCAGCGCGGAGGGGGAGGCTATTGCTGCACCTATCATGATTCGTCACGCGCCATTTTCGAGCCACTCGTGAAGGAGAGTTTCCCCGGGCTCTGGACCGCCTGCTTTGCGGTGGTCGTCTGGCCTGACGGCCATATCATGCCGCATGAACAATCAGGGGAGGTGATCGAGGACGGCTCAATGCGGTATCATTTGGTCCTGCAGACGAATGACAAGTCATGGAATATGCACAACAATCAATGGCAGCGCCTAGAGCGAGGCGGGTTATATGAAATGGACCCTCGTTTCGTCCACGCCTCGATCAATTGGGGCGCGGAGCCGCGCATTCACTTGGTCGTCGATATTGATGGAGGCATGCATAGTCTCGGCAAGGACATGATGGCTATAGCTCAGGCAGAGGTATTTGCCAATACAGTTGTGGGAGTGCCGAGCCACGCCATACAGTCTGTCGTGCTCAAGTAGCGCGTAAGTTCAACAATGGCCGCCCCATGGATGACTGACCGTCGCGCGGCGTTTTTAACGAAGGAGGGCATCCATGGCAGGGTATTCAACCTCTAGGGCAGCCTTTACACCGTCAGCGACCCAGAACGTCGTGCTCGAAGCCGATACCGCCGGTGACTACGGTCGTGTGACCAAGGTCACCTGGGGCGGCGAACTGACGACCAGCACCGCGGCGCGCACGCGCTGGGTGCGTCCCTCGACCGGCGGATCCGGTATCTTCACCGCGGTCGTGATTCAATCCAGCCATCCGTCCAATAGCGCACGGCTGCGTACCGGGACCTTCGGCACTGCGCCGACCATTCCTGGCGCGCCAGAAGCGCTGCTGGGGATTTCATGGAACCAGCACGGTGGCGGTGGTATCTGGTCCGCCTCGCAGGTCGACGAGGAATGGGTGGTGCTCAATGGCGTCGGTCAGGCGCAGATTTCCTGTGTGAACGACGTCGGGGTCTCGGCCACCTCGATGTCCACTTCGATCCACCGGCGCGAAGACTAACAGTCGTCCGCTAGAGGATTGGAGCAGCGGAGGGCCGTGCTGGACCTTCCCTCCCCGGCCGGCCCTCACCCTTTTTGTGAAAGGAGCCTATGGCTGGTAAAGCCATCATGGGGCATGCCAAGCGGGCGGCGACCGCTGTCGTCTTGGCGAATGTCGTCTGGGCGGCCCAAAACCCGTATGAAGCACGCGAGCTAGAGCATTGGGCGAGAGGGCAAGATCGTCAATCCACCGCCATTCCGCTCAGTGCGCTCTATGCGGGGTTGAACCCCTATGAAGCGAGGGAACTTGAACGCTGGGCGTTCACCTCTCCGCCAGTCGCGCCGCTCTATACACTAAAAGACGTCTATCGGGCACCGAAATACCTTGGGATTAAGCTCGGCGGGCGGTGGTCAGGCTCGACTCTGCGCCAACCGCCTCGCCAGACCGTTTCGTCGATTGCGCCAAAATCAGAAGAGTTTGAGGTCTATGAATCATGGCGTCAAGCTATCACCGCGGCGCCGCCGCAACCGACGGCCTCGAAACGCTCGGATGTCTTTGCCGGGCTCAATCCCTATGAAGCGCGTGAATTAGAGCATTGGGCGTTTGGACCACCTCGACAGGCAATTCCCATTCCGCTCAGCGCATGGCATGCCGGGCTCAATCCCTATGAAGCGGTCGAGGCGCAACGACTCATTCCTGGTGCCGCGCGTCAGCTTGAACCATTCAAGCTCTCTTCGATCCAACCAGGGCTGAATCCTGAAGAATCGCTGGAATTGCACAAGACGCTACAAGGCGCCGCGCGTGCGCTCACGGCACTTCCTCAATCATCTTGGTACCCGCTGCAGATCGAGGAAGCACTGATCCCTCTGCCGGAAGAATTGTTGCGTCCGCACGTTACGGTACCGAGGCAACCGCAACCCATTCCGATCAGTCTGGTGCGAGAAGGGATAAACCCTGAAGAATCAGTGGAGATACGACGCCTGCTGCCAGACGCGCCCTATGCGCCGACCGCTGTCCCGCTCAGCGCGATCCAAGTCAGCGTGACCCCAGAAGAAGCGCGCGAGCTAGAGCGCTTTACGGTCGGCGACCTACGTCAGCCTGAGCCGAGCAAGCTCAGCGCGATCACGGCGGGGCTGAATCCCGAAGAAGCGTTGGAAGTGCAACGTCTCGTGACGACACCCGAGCGTCAGCTTGAGCCTGAACCATTCAGCCTGACCATTCCGCCGAGCATTGCCATTCCAGAGGTCTTTACGCTCAACCTGTTGGCTGGCAGTGAGTTTGCGCGCCCGCTCTATTTTGCCGCCTCCCAATGGAAGGTGCGTCAGATCGACGATCCGCTCATCGTTGAGGTGATTGAAAATAAATTCCGACTCAGCGCCCCGCGCCAACCGCAGCCGGTGAAATTCTCGCTGGTGCGCAAACCGCAATACAAAGGGCGCATTTTCTTCGGGCATTGGATCAAATCACAGGTGCGCGTGCCGCTGCTGCCGAAGGTCTCCTCCTTGGTGCCGGTGCGACCTGTTGGTCTACCCATCATTGACTTGCCGGTCGAACTGCAGCACTTCCTACAGCCAGACCCTCGCACGCGCGTAAGAGACACGCAGTCGCTCTATTGGTCCGGGCGGGCAGGCCACCAGCATGCACGGTGGCGCTTCGCACATCCAGAATGGCAGCGGTTGCCATTCTTCCCAATTTCACGCACCTGGTATTACGCACCGCATGAACCGGCCATCGACGTCGAGCGGCATTGGACCATCGAGCACCAGCGCCAATTCGTGCGCCAAACCGAAAGTGCATTTCGCCTCCTGCAGATCAGCCCCGCGGTCGATCTGCCTGAAGAATTAAGCCTTTGGACGGTGGGCCAAGATTCACAACCGCCTCGCCAGCACGTAGATCGTATCATCACCATCAAGGTCACGGATCCAGAGTTTGAAATCCCCATTGAATTGCGCAAGCTGCTGACGGTGGTGGATCGACATCCGACCAGGCCGGAAGAGGTCATGATCGTCAGCCCATCCCTAGCACATGAACCGCCGCCAGGGCTGGCCGCGCTTGATCTGGATATGTTGAAAGAGCGCGCCAGAGGGCTGCGCGAAGCGAATCTAACGATAGGGCCTCCATTGGGCCTACCGCTCGCCGAAGAGCTGCAGCGGGCCTTTACCAATGTGCCCTCTTGGCCCGCGCGTTCGCCCGAATCGCTGATCTTGCCCAAGCAGGTGGATTATGAATTGCTGCCGCGCGTGCTCGCCATGCAGGCGTTCGTCGAGCGCACGCGCCATTATCGCACCGAGAGCCGTTGGCTGCTCACGCCCTCAGGGCTGGTGGTTCCTGAAGAGACCATCCAATGGCATACCGGGGCCGAGCGTGCGGCGGTGCCGCTCGATCTGGAAGCGCAGCAAATCGCCAGAACCCCGCTCGGGCTGCCGACGGCCGAAGAGAGCGCACGGTGGTGGTCGACCTCGCCGAGACTGCTCTATACGCTGAGGCCGACGCAATCGCTCTTCCTGCGGCCACCGATTGCGGAACTATTGATCGGCGCCCCGCTGCCCTTCAAGATCTGTGCCGATGGGCAAATCTTTACCATCAACGCCGGTGATCGTGTGGTGATTGACGCCGACGGGCAACTCTTCATCATCAAGCCGGACGAGAAGGGAGGCCAGTGCTAGGCGCATGGGAGGGTCCTTCATCAAACAACCGTATGAGGAATTCCAATTCCCCAATGAATGGGCCGGGAAACTGCCTACTGGCGCCTCGCTCAGCACGGCGGCCTTATCCGCGGTGGATGAAGATGGGAACGACGCCTCCACACTCGTGCTGCAATCGACCACGGGGACGATCAGCGGCACGCAGGTCATTATTGGCGTCAAGGCAGGGGCGGCAGGGAAGAAATACAAGATCACGGACCGCGTCGTGCTCTCGAACGCCGACAAACTCGAAGACGATATTTGGATGTATGTGGAGGAGAAATGAGCGGCGCCTTGGTTGAAGCCTGCACCATTGCCGAGCTAAAGGCCTTATCGATGCCGACCCCCTGCGGTGGGAGGATGGCAAAAGCCAAGCGGCCGCCGTATATTGACAGGTACGCCAGCGAGCCGGTCTATCGTATCATTCAACGCATTGCCGACCGCAACCGAGGACCAGTGCGGCGCGCCATTCTGAGCGCCATTGCCGATACACTGGGCGAGACGAGAGGGCGCGATTTCACCGCCGCGCTCGCCAGTCGCACTATCGAGGACGTCCTGAGAGCCGTCCCATGGGATGACGTCGCGGTCCCGAAGCTGCAGGAGAATCTGACGGAGCGTCTTGGCCAAATCGCCAGCGAGTCAGGCGAGGCCACTAATCGCTTTATTCCGCGAGAAGTGAAACTGAATTTGGACCTACTGAATGAGAAGGCCGTGCAATGGGCGGCGACGCGCTCAGCGGAGCTAATCACGGTCGTGGGCAACGAAACCAAAGCGGCAATCAGGACCATGGTTGCGGAGGCCTTCCAGGAAGGGATCCCTGCGCGCACGCTCGGTCGACTGATTCGCCCCTTGATTGGGCTGAATGAGCGGCAAGCCAAAGCGGTGGTGACCTTTGGCTTGAACCTCATGGCCGAAGGTGTCTCGGTCGCCGAAACCGATGAACGTATGGAGCGCTATGCGCAGCGCTCGCTACGCTTTCGTGCGGAAATGATTGCACGGACCGAAACCATGCGCGCTGCCAATCGAGGGCAAGAATTGAATTGGGAGAGCGCGGTCGAGGAGGGGCTGATCGACCGCACGCAATTGGTGCGCGAGTGGATCACGACCCCTGATGATCGATTATGCCCGCTCTGCGAACCGCAGGACGGGCTGCGTGCCAAGATCGGCGAACCATTTGCCTTGCGCCAGCCTGCCGAAGGGCTGGCGGACACGCCGAACGAAATTCATCCGATGTGCCGTTGCGCGGAAGGACTAGTGGAGGCCTAGCGTGAAGCAGATCCTTTCATCGGTGCATATTGCCAAGACCATTCCATCGGAGCGGCTCGTCGTGGGATGGGCCTCCATCGTGCGGCAGAACGGGCAGGACGTCATTGATGAACAGGGCGATATTATTCCGCCGGAGGTGCTCGAAAAGGCCGCCATCGACTTCTCGCTCTATGTGCGCAAGGCGGGCGAACAGCACCAGCGCCTTGAAGGCATCGGGCGTTTGGTCTGGTCCTTGGTCACCACCGACGAGATGGTGAAGGCGCTGTTTCCTGCTGCACATGCAGGCGCGATTCCCGTGGGATGGATAGTGGGATTCAAAATCGACGACGAGAACACTTGGGCTAAGGTGCAGAATGGGGAGCTATCCGCCTTTTCGATTGGAGGCACCGGCGTGCGCGAGCCGGTGGCGTCCTGATGGCCAATAAACTCAAAAATCTGGTTCTCGACGAGGTCTCCTTAGTCGATACCGGCGCGAATAAAGGCGCGCGTATTTCGCTCTTCAAACGAGGCGCGACTGTGCTGGAAAAGAAAATCGTGCGTCGCGAGGGGCAATGGTGCGTTACGACCGAAGATGGCCGTAAAACCCTCGGCTGTCATGATAGCCATGCCGCCGCGCTGCGTCACCTGCGTGCGATTGAAGCCAATAAGGGGATGTCCGCGCTGCTTGGTCTATTGACTGGCGATACGTCGGTGGTGAAAGTCGCCACGTTAGATCCGGTGATCGAGTCCTTGTCGCTCTCCGATCCGTGGACTTTGCATGCGTGGATCAACGAACGAGCAAGAAACGAGCAAGAAAGGAGGGAGCACGATGACGGCTCGTGAATTTCTGAAAGAGGTCTGGCAGCGCTTAGGGTATGACCAGGTCTCGGTTCAAAAACTCGACGACGAAATTGCCACCTTTCAAGACAGCTTGGCGCGCCGTCAATTCAATATGATTATGGAAGACGTGTCCGTGCATTCGAGCGCGCTCATGGACACGCTCTATGGCATCGTCTATGGGCAGGCTGGCGACGACCGCGCAGCCTTGGCCGCAAAGGCCATCGCCGATATGGCGGGCGCCTTGGACGCGGCGGTGGCATCATGGCTGAGCCCTGAATCCGTCAGCAAAGAAGGGCGCAAGATCAGCGCGGAACGGCTCAACCGTCTGCGCGGCATGGCGAAAATGCTACAAGAACTCTTGCGCGAGGTGGACGCACAGAAAGGAGGAGGAGCAATGGGAGAATTCAAGAAAGAAGGACTGGCAGCCGAGGTACTCAAGCATATTGAGGACCTTGAAAAACGTGTTGAGGCGGCTGAACAAGGGCAGAAGGCCGCCGAAGAGGCGCTGGCGAAGGCGAAGGACAAGAAAGAGCCAGAGAAAGATGAAGACGTGCTCAAGGATCTTTCGCCTGCCGCGCGTGCGCTGATCGAGAAGCAACAGAAAGAGATGGACGCGCTCAAGCAACAGAGCGAGGAATCGGCTAAGATCGCCAAGGAAGAGCGCGAGCAGCGTATCTTAAAAGAGTATGAAGGCAGGATCGGCGACTATAAGTCGCTCGGCTTGGTCAAGGCCGATGCCTCGATACTCAAGGCCATCGACGAGAAATTGACCAAAGAGGAAGCCAAGCGCCTCTGGGAGGTGTTGAAGCAGGCGGATGCTTCATTGCTCAAGAGCGCACTGTTCCACGAGACCGGCGTGGGCGGTGGCGAGAGCGACGCGGGCACCGCGGTGGGAGAATTCGAGAACAAGTGCAACGAGGCCATCGAAAAGAAGGAAGCGAAGAACATGGGCGAGGCCGTGGAATTGATCGGCAAGCGTGAGCCGGACCTGTACCTACGCTACCGCGACGAGCAACTGCAGCGCGGAGGGGCGAAGAGTCGCAGTTAGTACACGGCTCGATCTTTGCTGAGAGGTGTGCGTATCGCTGTAGATTGAACAGAAGGGAGGAATAGGACATGGCACATGAAGCCCCGGTTTTCACGATCCCAGGCCTTTCGGCTGGCGCCAGCCTGGTGAACGATCAATATAAGTTCGTCAAGCTCTCGGCGAACAACACCGTGGTGTTGTGCGCGGCGGCCACCGACCGACCGATCGGCGTGTTGCAGAACAACCCGGCGAGCGGTCAAGCGGCTGAGGTGCTGGGCATCGGGCTCTCCAAGGTCAAAGCGGGAGGGACTATTGCCGCTGGCGATTTGGTCGGCACCGATGCCAGTGGGTTGGCCGATACCAAGGTAGCCGGCACCGATACCACGCAGTTCATCTGCGGGCAGGTGGTGCTGGGCGTGACCAACTCAGGTGAGATTGGCACTGCCTTTATCAACTGCGCCAACATCGCCAGGGCCGCCTAAGACCTGAAGGGGGTCTGGTATGCTGACGCTGCAGTCGCTCGAAGAGCACGCGCAGAATTTGGAAGAATACGCGCGTGCACGACAGGCAACCACGGCGTCACGCGATGAACGCATTTTAGCCGATACGCTCTTGCGACATGCGGTCGGCGCCTTGAACGCGATCAGAAAATGGAAGCAGCGCGAGCATAACTTAATGAGGTAAGAACGCAGCAACAGAGCCCGCTCGTCGATCCCGCCTGTCTATAGGCCGCACGCGACGCCGCCTCCTCACAGACAACGTGTCACAGAAAAGGAGGACCGACTATGAGGCAGCGGCTTGCAGTTGCAGGGGTCGTACGCAAAGCGCAGCCGACCCCAAGCGCACAACACGTCGATGCGGTGCTGACGAATATCAGTGTGGCGTATATCCAATCCCAAGCGGATTTCATCGCCACGCAGGTATTCCCAGTCGTGCCGGTTGACAAGCAGACGGACAAGTATTACACCTACACGAAGGCGGATTGGTTCCGCGATGAGGCGCAGAAGCGTGCCGATAGCGCTGAGTCGGTCGGCAGCGGCTACAACCTCTCGACGGATTCCTATTCGTGCGACGTGTGGGCGTTCCATAAGGACGTTGGCGATCAGGCGCGTGCCAATGCGGATGCGCCGATCAACGTCGATGCCGACGCCACACGGTTCGTGACGAATCGCCTCTTGCTGCGGCAAGAGATTCAATGGGCGTCCGATGCCTTCGCAACTGGCATTTGGGCGACCGATAAGGTCGGCACCACTGACTTCGTCAAGTGGTCCGATTATGCCGGCTCGGATCCGCTCACGGATATCGAAGCAGGCAAAGAGACGATCTTATCCTCCACTGGCTTTATGCCGAACACCTTGGTGCTCGGCTATGGCGTGTGGCGTTTCTTGAAGAACCATCCCGACATCGTGGATCGGATCAAGTACACCAGTTCCGAAATGGTGAGCGTCCAATTGCTGGCGCGCATGCTGGAACTGGATCGTGTGCTGATTTCACGCGCGGTGCGCAACACCGCGGTCGAAGGGGCGACGGCCGCCATGTCCTTCGTCTTTGGTGGCAACGCCTTGCTCTGCTACGTGAACCCGTCGCCAGGGCTCCTGGTGCCATCGGCTGGGTACACGATGGGCTGGCGCGGAGTGGCCGGCGCGCTCGGGACCGAAGTGGCCATCAACCGCATGCGGATCGATACCAAAAAGACCGATCGGATCGAAGGCGAGATGGCGTTCGATCATAAGATCGTAGCCACCGATCTGGGTTATTTCTTCTCCGTCGCGGTCTAACAGGACCGCTGGCAGGTAGTTCATTCGCGGGGTGCCATCCAGCAGCCCGCCACACGAAAGGATGAGAGGTGCGCACATGCAAACGATTGTACAAAAGCCCTTCAGGGCGGAAGGCAAGGATCTGCAATCCGGGACAGTGGTGGATTCGACGGGATGGCGCAACGAGGATGCACTGATTCGCACGCGCTTCCTGCGGCCGCTGCAACCTGGCGAGGAAGTTCCGGTGCAGACCAAGCCACGTCGCATGAAGGCGGGAAGGAGACCACATGCCAACAAATCAAGTCACGCGCGGTGATGCCAAAGTTGGCGACCTGAAGTCGCAAGGTTCAAAAGGATTGATCTTCGCGACGATGTTCTATGATCCCAATTCTGCGGATACGCCATTCTTCGTCGCCACCAGAAAATGTCGCGTCGTTGGCATCACGGCGCGTGTCGAGGTGGCCGGGACCGATGGTGGGGCGGTCACCGCGGCCGTAACGAAAGCCGCCTCAGGAACCGCGATACCCTCAGGCACGGCCTTGCATTCAGGGACCGCCAACCTGAAAGGGACCGCGGCGACCAATCAGGTCTTGACCTTGAGCACGACGTCGGCGGATTTGGATATCGCAGCAGGCCAAGCGATTGGCGTGAATTTCACAGGCACCATGACTGCGGCGGTGGGTTGTATCACCGTGGCGCTTGAGCCTCGGTAACCTTCCTAAAAGGGAGTCTAGGCGATGAGGCGCGAAATGTTCAGAGGGGCCATTGATGCGAACGCTGGCAATGTGCACGTACCAGCCTCCAATACGGCCGCCGTGATCACGATCCCTGCAGTGGCCAAGACGCGAATCATCATTGAGGATATTTTTTCCTCATATAGCTTAAATCCGAGCGGAGGACGGCTGCAGATGACTGATGGCGGCACAACGGTGTTGGATATCGACATCACTGAAACTGGGATACGGCACTTGATTTCACAGCCGCTACGAGCCGAAATCAATTCCGAGGTTGTCGTGACGCTGGCGGCCGGCGGTGTGTCGGCAGTTGGCAAATTGAATGTCTATTGGCGTCGCGTGACTGAGAACTAATGTCGTGGTCCTATAATCCAGGATTGGAAAAGCCGCTCGATCAGGTGCGCTTCCTGGTCGGCGATACGAAGATCGCCAAGCAATTGGTGCAGGATGAAGAAATCAATTGGGCACTCAAGCAGGAGCACAATATCTATATGGCAGCGGCCTCGGTTGCGGACAAATTGGCGACCGAGAGCCGAGGGCTGCGCAGCCGTACCACTGGGTCACTCAGTCGCACCTTTGGCCCAGAATTCTGGACCGCGCGCGCCTCTGATCTGCGCAAGCGAGGATCGACCCATCAAGTGCTCAGCGCAGGAGGATTGTCAATTTCAGGCAAAGAGGTGCAGGAATTGGATAGCGACGCCGTGCAACCGGCGATCAAGCGAGGCATGCACGACAACGAACTGGATTAACCAAGATGTCGTTTGATGACGATTTCATTGAAGACATGCCAAGCACGGTGGTCATTGAGCCATGGCAATCAGGAGACGCCTATAGCAAGCCAACCTACGGCGCGGCAGTCTCGTATCGCTGCCGTCTCGAAGCCGGGGCACATCGCATTCTTGACGCCAATGGGCAGGAGGTCGTCAGCATGACGCGTCTGTTTCTGGCTGGCAGTTTTGCGATTTCGACGAAGGATCGTCTCACGATGCCAGCCGGCACGATCCCGTCGCGGCCACCCATTAAGCGTGTCGACCAGGTGCACGACGAGGAAGGACCGCACCATACGGTGGTGCATATTTAACCGATGGAAGCCTCATTCGAACTCGAAGGTGCCGAGAGGCTGCAGGCTGCGCTGCAGCGTCTAGGGCCGCGTGCGCTGGAGCTTGGCGGGCGCGCCATTCGCACCGAAGCCGAGCTAATCATGACGAAAGCCAAGCGTCGCACGCCAGTCGATACTGGCAACCTGCGCGCCAGCGGGCACGTGCAAGGGCCGACCTTCTCACGCGAAGGCGCGACGGTGGTGCTCGGGTTCGGTGGCGTCGCCGGTTCAGGCAATCATGGCAATGCCACCAACGACGAGGAAGTCGGCTACGCCGTCTATGTGCACGAGGATTTGACGAAGAACCATCCGGTAGGGCAGGCGAAATTTTTGGAATCCGCCATCCGAGAAGCCATCTCAGGGATGTCCTCTCGTTTGGCACAGCGCATACGGCGCGAGGGATTGACGAGCAAGACATGAGCTTGTTGGATGACGTGGGGTTGGTCTTGCAGAATAATGCCATTGGGATCTTAGGCGTGGATCTATTTCTCGGCATGCGCCCTGATACGCCAGACGTCTGCGTGGCGGTCATGGAAACCCAAGGGCTCGAACCGATTGAAGGCTACGGCGCGCAGCCGATGGACTATCTGATTGACCGTCCCTCCGCGCAATTCGTGGCGCGTGCGTTCGACTACGTCTCGGCAGTCAATAAAGCGGTGGCCGCCTATAAGGTGCTGCATGGCTTTCATGGCCTCGTCAACGGTGTCAATTATCTGGCGATGCGCGCCGCGCAGCCTCCGTTTCGTATCGGCACCGATCAAAACGACCGGTTCTTGGTTGGGTTCAATCTTAATTTCTTGAAAGCGCCCCCGCCCTAAAGGCGTGCGCGTGCCTTTAGCCAAGGGAGGATGTTATGGCCACAGCGGCAATCTCAGCATACGGAACCCTGATTAAGCGGGGGGACAGTGGGTCGCCAGAGACCTTTACGACCGTGCCAGAAGTGCGCTCGATTGACGGCCCTTCGATGGAGACCGATGAAGCCGAGGTGACGACGCATTCCTCGGCTGCCTCCGGGGCGTTTCGAGAATATATCTTGACCCTGATCGATGCCGGCACATTGGATTTTGAAATCAATTACGTGCCATCGGATCCAGTGCATCAAGGCATCAGAGATGACTTTCTGAATCGCACCAAAAGGAATTGGCAGGTCGTGCTCCCGGGCGCCATCCAGACGATCAGCTTTACGGCCTACGTGCGCACGATGCCGCTCTCATTTCCGACCGACGACGCCATTACGGCGGCGATCAGTCTGCGTCTCACCGGCGGCCCGACCTTCAGTTAAGCGCCGGCAGCGGTCGAGTAGGTCGCAGTCGAGGAACGCTATGGGTAGCACGCGGAACTCATTGGGGACGCCGAAATCCAACGGATTTCAGGTGGGTTTTGAGCCCTTTACTGAGCATTAAGGAGGTCTTATGGCGCGCACAACGATCCCTGCAGCTTCGATCATTACACCGGTCGGTCCCTATCCGACCTTGCAGCCGGCAGCCAATTCGCTGGATCTGGTTTTCCAGGCCGCCGATACCGTCAATCAAAACCAATTCGCACTCGGGTTTGGCAAATACGTCGTCCTGGCACGCAACACACATGCCACGACCACCTACACCGTGACGTTCACCAGCGCGGTCGATCCTCGCACGAAGCGCTCAGGCAATATCACGGCCTACAGCCTGGAGGCTGGCGACCAGATGGCGTTCTTGATTGACAGTCAAGATGGCTGGAAGCAAACCGACGGCATGTTCTATCTGGAGGCGAATAACGCGTCAGTGCAATTTTGCATTTTGCGAATCACGTAACGAGAGCGCACGGCCATCACCCATAAACATAAAGGAGGCATCATGGCCAGTCCCAACGGATCGAGCGAGTTTTTATCCAAAGATGACATTCTTGGGGTGGACGACTATGAATACGAAGACGTCCATATTCCTGAATGGGGCGGCAAAAAGGTACGCGTCTGCCGTCTCACCGGCACGGCACGCGACGCCTTTGAAGCGGAGGGCATTCAACAGCGGGGGCGTAGCTTCTCAGTCAATATGCAGAACCTTCGTGCTCGCTTGCTTGTGCGCACCTTGGTCAACGAGAAAGGCGACCGACTGTTCAACGACCAAGAGATACAGAAGTTGGGCAGCAAGAGCGCCAAGGTTTTGGATCGAATCTTCACGGTGGCCCAGCGGTTGTCAGGCCTGCGCACGGAGGATATCGAGAGTCTGGCAAAAAACTCCGACGCCGGCCAGAGCGACGATTCTACCACCGACTCGCTCTCGCTCTGAGGTACCGTTCTGTCCGGCACTTGCTCAAGTCATTGAATTCCTACGAACTGACTGAGTGGTACGTCTATGAGCAGATCGAACCATTTGGCGAGCGCGGGGCGTATTTTCGCAACGCGATGCTCTGCGCCATCATGGCGAATCCTCATCGCAAGAAGGGGACGAAATCCTTGAAGGTGCAGGACTTCATGCCGAAGTTCGATGACGATGGACAGGAGAAGCCTGGAGCAACGGCGCAGTTGCAGCACTCGATGGAAATGGCGGCCGAATACTTTAAGATACAAGAAAGCAAAAAAGGATAGGCATGGCGACCATTGAAACCTTGACCGCCAAACTCAATCTCGATATTGGCAATTGGACCTCGAACCTCACGAAGGCTCAGAAATCTCTCGGCGCCATCGGCGTCACCTCAGTGCTGGTCGGCAATCTGCTTACGAAACTCAGTGAAACCGCGCTGTCCGTAGGAAAAGATTTAGTCAAATTCCCTATTGAGGCGACCAAGGCGGCTGGGCGTTATGCCGATAGCATGGATGCGCTCTCTGCGCAGACCGGTATTGCCACCCAAGCCCTGCAGGGGTACGGCACGATCTTGCGGCGCGTTGGGGTCGAGACGCACGGTCTTGGAATATCGATGCGCACCTTGGCCATGCGGCTGCAAGATGTGCGCCAAGGCAGCATTGAGGGCACGCGCACATTCCAGGAATTAGGACTGAGCTTAACCGGGCGTGAATCCCCTGCCGAAGTCTTCAATATGGTGGCCGATGCGCTCGGCAGAATGCCAGCCAGCTTTACGCGCTCCGCGTTGGCGAGTGAATTGTTTGGGCGCCAAGCACAGGGCATGCTACAGGCGATCAATGAGGGGCCTGGTGCCTTTCGGCGCGCCGCGCTAGAGGCCGAGCGTATGGGGTTGGTCTTGAGCGGGACGACCCAGAAGGCGCTGCTCGGTGCGGATGATGCCTTCGATAATCTCACGTCGGCCATGCAAGGCTTCACCATCCAAGTTGGCGTGGCCTTTGCCCCGGCCATAACTCTCTTGACCAATCTGTTGGTGGAGGCGACGATCATTGCCACAGATTTCTTCCGAGTGATCAGCGGAGAGGCCGACAAAAAATTACTCGAAGACATTAACAAGCTCTCCAAGGACTTCCTTGCGTTGCAAAAACAGCGCGTGGAATTGGCCGAAAAGATACGAGCAGGGGTGGATATTGAGGAAGCCAAGCAGACGCGCCTCGGTAAGGAAACCGTCGAGCGCACGCAACTCGCCATCGTCCTCATGGAAAAGATGGGGACGAGCTTTGAAATTGCGTTTGACCTCGCCGCGAAAGGCTACCGTTTGGCTGGGGCCGAGCAACTGAAGTTCATCGAAAACACCGTGGCGGCTGGGAATGCGCAGAAGGCGCTCGGAGAATTCCTACTACAGCAGCAGCAGCGGCAACCGCTGCCAGTGACCAACGTGCCTGGACCTCCCAGTCAACAGCAGATCATCGGCGAAGAGGCGGTGAAGCAGGCGCAAGCCGCCCATGAAGGCTTACTGAACGTCCAGCGCATGGAGGCGGCAGAGACCTTGCGGAGGCTAGAGATTCAAGACCGACTGGGGATTAGCATTGAACAACAATTGGCTAATGAAAAGGAAGCGGCACTGCTACAAGAGGAATTGAATGAGAGTTATCGCACGCGTTTTGAAATTCTTGAGAGCAACGCGTCGGTCTACGACACGCTGTTCAAGAGCGAGGAGACCTACGCCGCAGTTACTCGACAAACAACGGCCAAGGTGGATAGTCTTCGCTTCCATGCCACCGAAGCGCAATTGGTGCGCCAGGCGTTGGAGACTGCCAAGCTACAAGAACAATACGATCTACGCGTGATTACTGCCAGGGAGTTTCAAGATCGATTGTTTGCACTCGAAGAACAGGGAGTGAATGACCGCTTGCGCATTGTCGAGCGGTTCCCCTCGTTCTGGGAAAAGCAGTTACAAGATATTGTCTCGGCGAACGTCTTTTCCATGGGCCTTATCATCTCCACATGGACGAGCGGATTGGCGCGAGCGATTGTACAGTGGCAGGATTTCAACTCAGTCCTGCAGCAGTTATGGCAGCAGACTGCCACCACGCTCTTGCAAAGCCTTTTGAATTTCCTCGTGCAATGGTTGGCCGAATTGGCGCTGGCGGCGCTCAGAGAGCAAGCTATTTGGGTGGCGCTGAACGCGTTCAAGACGACGCTGCTTGGCCAAGAGGCCGCCGCGAAGACTGCCGCCGCCATTGCAGGGACAAAGATCGAAGCGGCCTCTGCCGGGAGCACCGTTGCTGCAATGTCGGCCGTCGGGGCTGCCGCCCTAGGGATGGCAACCGCGGTAGTTACGTTAACCGTTGCCTTCTATGAAGCCTTGGCGGTGGCCGCGGCAGCATCGGTCTATGGCGCGCCAGCCGCGCCTGGCTTCGCGGCTGCAGGTGCGGCCATAGCTGCAGCAGGCGTCACCGCGATTGCGGCGGCGGCGGCTGGGATGACTGCCGCCACGTCAGCCGCAGGCGGCGCGATTGCCGGGCTTGGCGCCTTTGCTGAAGGCGGATTGGTTACCAGACCAATGATCGGTTTGTTTGGCGAGGCAGGCCCTGAGTTGGTTATTCCATTAAATAAAGTAGGATCGATGCTCGGAGGCGAACAGACTATCATTGTTGAGCTTGACGGGCGCGTGCTGATGAAGCATACCGCACGTCGACTCCCAGCTACTTTGCGCTTGAAAGGATTGCCTGCATGATGTTCGGAGGCACCCCGCTCGCAAGCAGTGCGCTGGCCTCGCATACGCCCTTCTCGACCGCTGTCGTCGATGCCGAGGATCGTCAGCCTTACCACGTTCTCATTAACAACGTGCACCGCCCAGACGTCTTGTTCGAATCATTCGGCGCAACACTCACGATTGGCGAGCAGGACAATGCCTCGCTGACGATTGTCAATCCTATCGTACCGCCAGTGCTGGGTGATGAAATCGAGGTGCGGTTTTTTGGGGAGGTGCTGATTGCAGGGACGATCAATTCACTGAGGATTGAACGTGACATGGCGGCAGCCGTCACGAGCTACAACATCGAGATAGTCGATTGGGCGCAACTGCTCTCACGACATAAAGTTCGTAGGAATTTTTTCAACATGCCGCTGGCCGCCATTGCGGCCTCACTCCTGGATAATGAACTTGCTGGCGAGGGATTGTCGATTGGCACGATTGATTCGCCAGTAACGATCCCGCTCGTCGATGCACGCAGCGCCAACGCGCTGGATGTGCTGCGCGAGGCTGGCGCCTCCGCCGGTCAAGTACTCAAAGTTGACTCACAACGAAGGATTCATTTTCTATCTACCTCGGTTGGTACCGCGCCATCGCTCGACGACAGCAGGCTCGAAGAAATCTCACTAGAAGATAGCCGCGACGATTACGCCAACCGCCAAACGGTGATTGCCGAAGGGACGCCGGCCCTTAGCCAAGCGGCACTTGTGTCGATCTTTACGGCGAGCAATCAAGATCAAATCGATGAGCGTGCCGCCGTTGAAGGCGGATCAGGCATTTATGAAATGATGACGGAAGTCAGGCATCCGTTCTCGAACCTAGCCATTGACGTGAACCTGCTGGCGCGCAGCGTGGCGACGATTAAGTTGGCCGTTTCTGAGACGCCAAAGCGCACCATACGTTGTCGCGTACGAGGGTACGGCTTTCGCCCATTCCAAGAGATAGAGGTGGCGTTCCCTGGATTTGGCATCGCCGGCACATGGCTGGTGCAATCTGCAGAAATTCACCAGGATGGTGACGTAAAGCTGTTGTACGATTTGGAATTGACTGAGACCACCTTTTTGCGACGCGCGTATGAATCCTGGCTGGAGATTATCGCACAAGGCAAGATCATTATAGTCGCCCCTGGCATGGTGGCCCCGGAGGCGTTCGTCGAGGAATTCAATACAGTCGGTGCGACCAACTGGGTAGCGCCCGCCAATACCGTAGTAACGATTACCGCCTGGGGAGGCAGCGGCGGCGGAGGCGGAGGCGTACAGTTGTTCTCTACCGGCTGCGTCATGCTAGGGCATGAACCTGGCGGCAAAGGCGGCAATAGCGGGAAAGTCACCTCCAGCGTCAGCGTGGTGGCAGGCGACCAATTCGACATTGTGATTGGTGCGGCTGGAGTAGCAGGGCTAAACGGGAACAACGGCAACGAGTTTCCTTCGTGCATCACCTATATCAACCCCACGAACGGCACGAATGGTGGCGACACGACGGTGCATCGCAGCGGAGTGCCGCTGGCGATTGCCGAAAAGGGCGGCGGTGGTAAGGCGCACGATGAAGGCTCGACGCCAGGCAGTACTGGCGGTGGCAGCGGCGGGATCGTGAAAGTCGGCGGCGGGCGTGTCGGTGGGAAGGCTGGTAGCGGGCAGCAGCCTAGCGACGCTGGCAATGGTATCAAGGGAAAGGTCAAGCTAGAATATGTCGTTTAAGGTGACAAATTGGGGCAAGGCCATCGTCAGCGGAACGTACGACGATACTGCGATCACTGTAGTTTTGAATTCAGGCCATGGCTCTCGGTTTCCGAGCACCTTCCCATTCCGATTGGAATGGTACAATGCCACCGACTTTCCTGATCCTGCGGACGATCCTAACCGAGAAATCGTGCATGTGACTAACCGGGTGACTGATACCTTGACAGTGGTGCGTGGGGCGGAAGGCTCAGGGGCCTCGACCAAGAATGCCTCTGGTAAGGTCTATCGCATGATTCTCGGTTACACCAAAGAGATGCACGAGGAATTACAGGCGCGTGCATCTGCGCAGACGTTCAATAATCTGCGCCTGCAAACCCACACAGATAGTGATGTACAGAACAGTAAGGTCATGTTCTCGGCGGATTTCATCATCTTGAGCGATGGCGAGCGCGTCGCTAACTGGGACAAGATCGTGCTCGATCTGACCGCAACCGGCGTGAATGGGCTGGATACTGGCTCAGAGCAGGCGAGTACCTGGTATTCCGTGCATGCGGTCTATAACGGGTCGACCAAAGGCGGCCTCTTTCATCGTGAGAAGGATTATTTCCTCGACGAGGATTCCAGCAGCGGTGAAGACGCCAGCCAAGCGCTGCGTTCATTGGTCGATAATTCGAACAATAAAATCAGCCAAGGGTTCAAAGTCGATACCGCCGGCAAAGTGCCGTTCGTCGATGTGCGCTTAACAAAGAACGGGACCATTACTGGCAACTATTGGCTGACGATCCAGGGCGACAATTCTGGCGTTCCTGACGAGGCGGTTATCATTGCAACGAGCGACAAGTATAATGCCGATCGGTTGGTGACTGGCAACCGATGGATGCGAATCCCTTTCCGTAGTAAGCCCAGCCTCTCAGCGGCGACGCAGTACCATCTGGTGCTGCAGGGTGATTATACAGTCAGCGGATCCAATTTCATCGCCTGGCGCATGGATGGTTCGGCAGGCGCCTACGGGAATGGCAGCAAAGCGCTCTTTGATTCCGACACCTCAACATGGACGCAAGATACCGACGACGACATGATGTTCAAAATGTATATCGAGCGCAACGAGGCGCCTGTTACGCTCCCGTCAGGCTACGTTGGTGCGCTGATTGGGTATATCTATAACAATTCGAGCAGCAATCTGCTGCAGTTCTTCCAGAAGGATCACACATGGCGTCTCACGAACCTGCTCAACAATGGCTTGCTGATTAACGAAACCTCAGGCGCGCCAGCCTTGATTGATCTGTTCGCGGTCGTGCCGCCGCAGGATCTGCTTGAGGTCGTTTTGAGCGGATCAGGGACTGGGGCCGCCACCGCCGCCTTGGCGTTTGCAGGAATTCGCGCTGGCGATCTGGACATTACGGCACCAGGAGTTGGCGTGCAGGTGACGACTTTCAATTCCAATACCAATGAGCGCCCATCTGATCCTGTAGCGGTCTTAGTAGAATATTCCTCAGTCCTGGTCGACGGGACATCTGGAGCTGATGTCTATTCACAAGGATTCAATTGGTGAGGTAAAGGATGATTTATTGTCGATACCGTCTGAGTGATGGACAATTCCTCTGCGCCTGGCCAAACAAACCTGACTTCGATGCGTCCACTGAAGGAGTGCAGGACTTCCTGAACCATGAGCGCCCAGACCTTCGTCTGCATCGGTTTGATGCTGTCAGTCCAACGAAAAAGCGCTTGGCGACCGCACCTGAATTGTCTGCCTACGATGATGCGGTGGCCGATGCGCAGGCCGCAGGACAATTCGATCAGCAAAAGGCCCTCAAGGCAATCGTGCTCTATATCGCACAAAAGCACGGGCTGACGCCAGCGCAAGCCAGGCAAGAAATCATCGCCATCTACAAAGGACTGCCATGATCGAGACGACCATTTGGATCTTATGGATGCTCTCTTTGCCGCACCCGACGGCCATCAAGGGGTTTGAGTCCTCCGACAGTTGTCAACGCGCCATCACGCGCGTGCTGGAACAAGCGCACGACATCCAATTGTGGTGCGAGCCCTTGAAGTTTGAGAAGGGACGGCCGACATGAACCAACACCTGGAACGTCTGGACGGGATGGCGCCCTTCATGGTGAAGCCAGTCATGCGGTTGATCGAACGCTGTCAGATCAGTCTCGGGCGCAGGCTGTTGGTTGTTTCAGGGTATCGCTCTGCGGAGGAACAACGGCAGAAATATCAGCAAGGGCGTCGATTGGTGGGTGGCGTCTGGTTGATCGAGGATGAACTCAAGATCATCACACGCGCCTTGCCTGGGCTGACGCCGCATAACGTCGTGACGGTGAAGGATCATGCGCCAGCATCCGTCGCGGTCGATCTGATTCCCTTGTTCGATGATGGGCGCGCCGATTGGCATGTTAGTGATGCGTTTTGGGCCAATCTCTATGAGCTTTCGTGGAAGGTGGGGCTAGACCCGCTCGGGGATGAAATTGGCGCGGTACTCAAGAATGACAAAGGGCATTTTGAGGAACCGGCGTGGAAGCTCAAACTTGAAGGTCTAGGCTTGATGCAACCATTGAATACCTGAGAGGTGCCGCATGGTAAATGGTCCATGGTGGGCTGAAGGCAAGCAATTGGTCTGGACGCTCGGTCCGGTGACGATTGGCTTCTTTCTCTTTACGGCAGTCTTGTTTGGTTGGCTTCCGTCGCCCATGTTGAGAGCCATCGAGTCGAACCATGAATTGATTGCAGAGGGATACAAGCATAGGCAGACCATCGAAACTATGTTGGCGGCGCATTTCCGAGCGCTTGAACAAGAACGCAGGCAGTTATCTAAGACCCTATTAAGTATCTGCAGACACACGGCGAAATCTGAGATGCAGCGCTATGACTGCGATCAATAAGCGATGGCGTGGAGTCCGACCATGATCCTTGGCACTACAATATCAACAGGCGTCTTGATCGGAATGCTGTATAGTGCAGGACAATGGATCGACCAACGCTATGCACACAACGACGACGTGCAGTTAATTGACATGCGTCTCGAACAGAAGATCCAGTCGGATCGTATCTATCAGATCCGTCAACAACTCTTTCAGATGGAGCGCGAATATCCTAAAGGGCTGCCAACCGCACCGCCATCGGTGCAGGATCAATATAGGCGCTTGCAGGCAGCGCTGGAGGATGCCATCCGTGAGCAGGACCGGCTCATGGAGCAGCAACCACGGTCCAAATAGGAGGTACGTTATGCGAACGATTGTTGCGTTGTGTGCTATACTGACCTCGTTGGTGCTGCCGCTGAGCGGATGCGCCAAGACGAAAGAGTCCCTGAAGACGATCATTGGCCATAGCTGCGAGTTGGGGAAGTCTCTCCTCAACCTCCCGCTCGATGTCTACCAGGACACGAAGGAGAACGCGGAAACGATCACGACGGCGACCAGCAAGTAAGCACGGCAAGGGAGTAACCAATGAGCTTGTTGGTGGTGTGGTATGTGGTCATTGTGCTCTACCTCGCACCGGGGGCAGCCGGCAGTAGCATGTTGCTTAATCCGGTGCCCTTTCCTGATGAGCATGCCTGTTTCAAGGAAGCCGCCAGGATCTACGTCCACATGCGGCATGCCTATCCTGGGGATTACAGCTACACCATCACGTGCATCAAGCGCGACAAACCTATCAAGTAAGGAGGCATTATGTTAGAAAACATCCTGCACAGCATTCTGCCGCCAATCTGGGTGGCATTGGGACCACTACTGACCGCCGGCATCACGAAGCTGGTCAATAAAGTGGCCACGACCTTTGTGCCGCGTTTTGTGCAGACGATCATTTCCGGCGTGCTCATGGCGGCCGTGGCAGGTCTCACCGGCGACATGGCCGGCGTCGATACCACCATCGCGCTGAGCCTTGGCGGCGTCAGTGGGGTGACGGGACAGATCCTTGCGGCCACCTCGCCAAAGACCTTATTGACGGAGGCCAAAGCAAGCTGATGTTCGACTTTATTGGTCTTGCAAAAGAGGCGCTTGGCGTGACCAGGCGCCTCATGGATCGATACTGGGGCACGCAGACCAAAAAGGCGGCCACCTTGGAAGAGCAAGCCGAGGAGGCCGCCCAAAAGAAACGGGAGGCGCTGGACAAACGCTATGAAGCAATCCAAGCCAATAACCGTGAGTTGGCAAATCAGTGTTTGGCTGACGCTGATTTTTGGAATACTGAGTTGGAACGGCTGCAGGGCGAAATCCGCGCCAAGGCCGGTACCGGATAGTCGTATCTGCTACCTCGGCACGGTGTTCCCGCAAGACCTGCCAGCCGTCCGCGTCTGGGCCCCGAAGGCGGAGGTCGGCGATATTTTGCTGAATCCGACGTGCGATGATAAGCAGACCGAGGCGACGCTGAACGAAATCAGACGATTGACTCGGTGAGTGGTTGCGTCCGCCCTCCATAGGAGGTGAATGAGGATGAAGCGCTCCGCGCGTCTGAGCCGCCCGAAGCGTTGCCTGCGCTGCGGCGGATTGATGTGGCTTGAAACCCATCGCCATGACGGCAGTTCGACCGCGGCGCTCCTCTTGATCCATGCCTGTGTGAATTGCGGCGATCGGATCGACGCTATCATTCTGCGCAATCGAGCGCGTCGCCCTGGGCTGCGCGCCATACGACCAGGCTCGAAATCCCCCAGCCATCTCTTTCCGCTTTTGCTCTTCTCGAATTGATCGAGCAGCGCGCCGGCACGCACCATTATATATACCGGCATATATCGAGCGCGAAAACATTGAGAAACAGCGTATTTCCTTGCATTCACGCAGAGGAATCATCTAACTTATTGATTCGTAAAGGCTATTCAAGCACTCTTTTTTTCTGATTCTGCCGCTTTTCGCTTGACCAGTCTGCCGGCGTATGCGAACATGCTTCTATCATGATAGCTTATTCAATGATAGAGCGATTCGCCAAGCAGATTCCCGCCCCTCTCCAGGTCTCGATGCTGGCTGAAAAAACGACCAGCGTCAGCGGCCAGACTGCTGCGCTCTCTGCGATGAAACTGGCGACCGCTCCACTGAGCAGATCGAACTCGCCAAGGTCGCCAGCGTCTATTCAGGTATCAATGGTCGTTGCTGCTGCGGATGCTCAGGCAAGCACACCTACGCCTCGGCGCACCGCGTAGCGGCATCGAAGAATCGAGGCTATGAAGTCGAGAGCGATGAAGTGAACGACAGGACCGTTAAGCTGATCGTCAATCGTATGAACAGAATCATGGCGACTGATTCGAGCGCTAAGGCGCAGGTCGAGCACGACTATATCTCGGTCGAGCTTGGCGGTCGTCTGTACATCGCTTATTTCGCTCGCTGATCGATCAAGACAATTCACCTTCCAACCCTACCTGGAGGCTGCCATGATTGAAACAACATTCATGCTTGATGCCGAGACTGCGAGGATGATCGGTGCCTGTGAGCAGCGTGCGGCGCAATATGCGAACGCCTATCCAAACGTCAGCGATGACGAGACGCGTGAGGCGATTTACGTCACCCATCTCACGCACCTGATTAACAACAGCGAAGACGTCACGATCCATTAAGGAGGGAGCCATTATGAGGGAAAACCTGCGTCGATTCCCAAACAATATGGTGTTGCTCGAAATCTGCAAGGACGGTGTGGTGACCTACCGCCTATCGCCGAGCCAGCCGCGAAGGCTTGGGGCGGCGCTGCCATTCTATCGAGCGCGCAGCGAGCAGCACGCCAAGATGCTGCAAGTCCTCCATTGCAAGCGCCAATATAGCGGCGAGTACAGAATCTATCCCTTCAGCGGAGAAGTGAAGGACATTTTCAGAGTTGCGAAGTCGTTTGCCGAGAGTGATCCGGGATGGAACGGGCTGAAAGGAGAGCCGCTTGGTTAACCAAGGAGGGAGCCATGAGTGCGACAACGATGAATGCGACATCACTCTTCGTCGATGTGCCGGATGAGGACGGCTGCGAGACCGGCGTGTCGATCTTGGTTTTTCTCGACTTCATACGCGACGAGGTGGACTTTGACTTCGGCGCCGATGCCGACGGCAATCGAGGCACGATGCTGGTCTCGTATGAGTGCTCGACGTCACGATTGACGATGGCTTTCGCGCCATTCTGAGCGAGGAGCAGATTGTGCAGGTGAAGCGCGATGCGGAAGTGATCTTCCACCAGCGCGACAAGCATCATCTCTAAGGTGAGGGCACGGGGCTGCGGCCCCGTGTAAACCTACTGCCTGGTCCCAAGTCTAGGCGCAACCAGAAGGAGGGCGTCATGTCAAACATGAGCTACTGCAGGTTCGAGAATACCTATCGGGATATGGAGGACTGCAAGGAAGCACTTGACGAGTTGTTCAATTACCAACAACTCAGCGAGAGTGAGTTACGCTACGCCAAAAAGCTCTGCGTCACATGCGCTGAGATTTTGTCGGCGGTCGCTGATTCTAGCGTTAACACCGATGTGCAGGGCTTGGTAAACGATCATGACATAATCAGTGAAGCGCTCGACGAGGCCCAATTGAGCGCGAGGCAGCACGCGCTTGACGAGTCGCGCGCCAAGGCCGACGAGAAGTAAGTGAAATAAGTAGCGAGTGTCCAATCCACCATTCACCTACCAAATGGAGGGAGTTATGACGATCAATCTCACAGAGCAATTTCTGAGTGCGCGCAAGTTTGGTGTGCCGCTGATCGGGGTTGAAACCCCGGACCAAGCGGCGACGGTCGAGCAACTGACGAAGGCGATCAACGGCAAGGGGCTGATTGCCGTGCTGGTCTGGGATATTGTGCGCGGGCTAAGAGCGGCAAACGAAGCGGGGAAGGCTGAAGTGCAGCGCTTAGCCCCTGATGAAGCCGCGCAGGCGGAGCTTATCAATCCGACCAGCATGTTGGCGCGTTCATTGGAATTGAAAGACAAGACGGTCGTCTTCATGCAGAACGCGCACCGGTTCTACGACAACGAAGCGGTCATGCAGGGGATCTGGAATGTGCGGGATCCCTTCAAAGCGACCGGGCGTATGTTGGTCCTGCTCGGTCCGACGCTGAAGCTGCCGATGGAATTAGAGCGCGACGTGATACTCTTCGACCAGGCGCTGCCATCGGACGCAGAGCTTGGCGGTATCATCAAGAATGTGTACGACTATGCTGGCTTGGCTACGCCCACCATCGAGCACAATGCCGCGCTGGTGCGTGCGGCGCGCGGGCTGGCGCCATTCCCAGCCGAGCAGGCGGTGGCGCTCAGCCTGTCCAAGACCGGGGCCGACGTCGCACGGCTCTGGGAATTGAAGCGCAAGATGGTCGAGCAGACGCGAGGGCTCGCCATGTACAACAGCGGAGAGACCTTCAGCGACATCGGCGGCATCGAGCGTATCAAGCGCTTCGGGCGTTCGCTCTTTACGGGCAGCGAACCGCCAGCCGCGGTGATCTTCATTGATGAAATCGAGAAGGCGATGGCAGGCGTCGGCACCGGTGGCGTTGGCGATACCAGCGGCACCAGCCAAGATCAATTGGGCGTCCTGCTGAGCGCCATGCAGGATAATGAATGGTCTGGGCTGATCGCCGTCGGCCCGCCAGGCTGCGCGAAGTCGATGTACGCCAAAGCGCTCGGCAACACTCATAAGGTGCCCACCATCAAGCTCGATCTAGGCAGCATGAAGGGGAGCCTGGTGGGGCAGAGCGAGCAGCAAGTGCGTGCCGCGGTCAAGATCATTCAAGCGGTGGCTGGGAAATCCGCCTATTGGGTCGCCACCTGTAATTCGCTGAGCGTGCTACCGCCTGAATTGCGTCGGCGCTTCACCGACGGGATCTGGTTTTTTGATCTGCCAGATTTTGAGGAGCGTGCCTCGATTTGGGCAACGCTCATTAAGCGGTACGGGTTGAATGAGGAGCAACATCAACTCAGCAACCCGCCAGACGATGATCGTTGGACCGGGGCCGATATTCGTAACGTCTGCTCGATTGCCTATCGGCTGAAGTGCTCACTTGAGGAAGCCTCCACGTTCATCACGCCAGTGGCGAAGAGCGATCCGGCGAGCATTGAGCGACTGCGCAAACTGGCGGACGGGGCGTTTCTTTCTGCCAGCAAGATCGGGACCTATACCAGAAAGGACGAGTCACAGAGCGGTGGCGCGCGGCGCGTCGCGATCTGATTACACCACCGTCATCATCACAAGGAGGGCGTCATCATGCCATGCTGGACGATTGTGACCAATACCGTCAGAACAGAGAACATGCAGATCGAACTGCTCGTTGAAGGGCTGAAAGCGGCCGACTTCAGCGTCAGACACAGCCTGCAGAGGAAGTACGTGCAATTCTCGAAGCATGGTCAATCAGGCTTCTATCAGGAGGGCAGCCTGACGGTCTATGGCGAAGGGCAAAAGGCCAACGAGATAGCCGACGAGGTGAAGCGTGCCTATGCGGCGCAGACGATACGATACGCCACCGCGAAGTTCGGGTGGAAGGCGAACGAGAAAAAGACCACGCGAGGCGTTGAATTTGCTGTGAGCAAAAGGAGGTAAGCCATGCAATTCGACCAATTGAAAATCACCGTGCTGGACGATGGGACGATCAAGGTCGAAACCGATGAAGTCGGCACTGCGAATCACGTGAGCGCCGATAAGCTCATGGCGCTGCTGAGCCAATTGGCTGGCGGCGAGACCAAGACCACACGCAAGCCCAAGGCGCACAGCCATGGGCAGATGTTCCATACACACTGACGGCCTCAAGGCAATTCACCTTCACTCCATAAAGGAGATTTCATTATGACTGCTGCAACCAAAAAGAAAGTCGATATACAGCGTGAGGCGATCTGCCTGAGTGTCAATCTGGGCATGGTGCGCTCACGAAAGCGAATCAATTCCGATGATATTGAATCCGATGCCGACCGCAGTTTGCTACACGTCTCCAAAGAGATTTTCGAGAGCAAGGACCTGCAGGCGATCAGCGCCATGCACGGCGCGATCCATACCTATCTCAAGTCGCGCTGCCTCCCCTCGCCATTCAAGCATGGCGTCTATCTGATCCGCTTGAGTCTGGTCACGGAGGTCATGGAAGAACTCGATCAATACGAGAAGAAAATCAGTGACTTGATCGAGGCCTTCCTGGAGTTCTACGGCAAAATCTACGTGCAGCGACACGATCAGAAATCAGAAATGAGGACGCGCTTGGGCTCGCTCTATAACCCAGGCGATTATCCTGCGCCGGCGACGCTCAAAAGTGCCTTTAAGTTCGAGACGCAACTTTGGGAGATTGGCACGCCAGGTGCGCTCAGCACGGTGAGCCGTGCCCTCTATGAGCGAGAAAAGCGCAAGATGGACAACGTCTGGGAGCAGGCCAAGGAGCAGATTACGCAGGTATTGATGACGGAACTGCGCGATATGACGAGCCGGCTCACGGAGCGCTTAACGCCGAACGAGGATGGCACGAAAAAGGTCTTCCGTGATTCACTGATTGGCAACCTGCAAGAATGGCTGGACGTCTTCAAGCGACGCGCACTGACGGACGATCAGGAATTGATCGACGTCGTCGAGAAGGCGCGTCAATTGATTGCGGGCGTCGATGCCAAGACGCTGCGCACCGATGAAGAGTCACGCAAGGATCTATCCGGTGCAATGGGCAAGCTCACGACCGCGCTGGAGCAATCGATCATTGAGAAGCCGGCGCGCAAGATCGATCTGGACGACTGAGTGCTTGACGTCAGGGGATGGCCCATGCTATGCATGCTTCTAGCATCATGATAGCATGGGCCGCTCCACCTACCAGGAGGTGCCATCATGACCACCGACCACACCAGTAGTACTCAACACACGCTGGCGAATTACCGCAAGAAATTGGAGCGTGCGCACAAGGCACGCGAGCTTGCCGAGCAGCGCGTCATTCGTGCCGCGGATCTATTGTGGAAGCGTCGCCGCGCGGTCAAGTATTTTCTGCGGCAGATCGAACGGGCCGAGGGCTGCCTGGCGCGAGGGGAAGAATTCCGACCAGAGCGCGAGCGCAAACGCAAGCCAGGCCGTCGCATTGAATTGGACTAAGGAGGGGAGCCATGACAATGAACGAACGACTCTATAACCTACCATTGCGCACCTGCGGCAACTGGAGGATCGAGCAGCGTACCTTCAGCGAAGCAGAAGCGAGTGCGTGCCAACTGCATGCCGCGATCAATGGGAACCGACGCTATACACCTGCAGGCACCTACGTCGGATTGCTTCGAGGCGAGCACGTCATCATGAGCAATACGCCTGACGAATTGCATGACCTCTATCTCTTGAAATGGAACGCCAAAGGGCACGTCCTCATTGCCGGGCTCGGGCTCGGCTGCGCGGTCGACGTCGCGCTGGCCGCGCCAGACGTCAGCGAGGTGACCGTGATCGAGCAATCACTAGACGTCATCGAATTGGTGGCGCACTCATTTACCGATTCTCGTCTCACGATTCTGCAAGGCGATATTTTCACCTGGCGCCCACCGAAGGGCCAGCGCTATGGCGCGGCATGGTTCGATATTTGGGACGACATTTGCGAGGACAACCTAGCGGAGATGGCGAAGCTACACCGACGCTTTGCCAGAGTGGCCGACTGGAAAGGTAGTTGGTGCCGCGACGAATGCGAGCGCATGCGCGAACGCTGGCGCAGGTCGACGTTGGTCGTCTTTGTGTAACCAAGGAGGTGTGATTCATGGCAACCAAGGACTCGGTTCAGATACTCACGTGCCTGCGTTTGTGCTTCAACGGGAAGTCCTATCGATGGGTGCCGCGCCTGCTGGGCGTGCTCCCGCGTCGGTGCCCGAATTGTCAGTCGAGGAAATGGAACGAGCCACGCACGAAAACCAAAGGAGGGAAGCATGACGAAGACTAACACACAGCCTGCAATCGAGACGACCGCCTTGGTGCAGCAAGCCGAGGCGTTTGCGCTCAGCGAGGAACTCGCCATCCGCTTGCAAGAGGTGGAGACCTCGGTCACGAAGCTGGCCGAAGGCAAGCCCAAGCTCGTCATACGCTCTGCGATAGTCGAGGGCGAGGCGCGCCGCCTCTTCAATCTCTATAAGGAATACCTGAAGCAGATCGACGAAGAGCGCGAAGCCGCGAAGGCGCCCATCTTGAATGCAGGGCGCACGATTGACGCGCGTGCGAAGGTCCACAGCGCGGCGGCCCAAGCGGCCAAGGATCTGCTCGAACGCTCGCTGCGCGAATGGACCGAGTTTCAAGATGCCAACGCGAGGGCCGAGCAAAACAGACTCAACGAAGAGCATCGCAAGCGTGTCGAGGCGGAGAACGAGAAGGCGCGAAAGAAAGGTGTCGAGCCGAGGCAGGTGACCCCTCCGCCGGTCGTGCAAACGCCTGCGAAATCCGTCACCATTGCGACTGGTGATGGTGGCGCAAAAACGCAGACGTGGGTCGATAATTGGAAATGGCGCCTGAACGGCGTGCCTGATCCTTCGGCATTGACCGCGGATCGTGCCGCGGACTATGGTATTCCTCTGCGCTTTTTCCGACTGCATTGTTCGACGATTGACAGTCTCACGAAAGCAACCAAGTCCTCCATCGTCATCGAAGGCTCATTGATCGAGGGCTATAACGACAGGTATCTGAAATGAGCATCAACGCCATCTACAGTGCCACAGGGAAATTCTATACCACCACCGAAGGACGCACCGTCCCCAGTGCGGGCATGATCTGTACCACGCTCGCCAAAGAGAGCTACGATTACGTTGGGATCGAGAGTCTGGAGCGTGCCATGCAGGAGGGCGAGGGCGCCCACCGCGTGGCGTGCGATTATTCCTTGACATGGCTCGGGCATCTCAACGACGTCGTGCTGCCTCTGGTGCCGGAAGGACACCTGCATTCTGAAGAAAGCTGGACGACGGCCATGCTGCACGCACTGAATCAGGTCAAGCTACTCTTTGCGCAATACGCAGTCGAGCCGATTGCCGTTGAGCAACCGTCCATTTGCTCGCTCTATGGCTTCGGTGGTCAGCCTGATCTAAAGTGCTGGATGCGTTGGCGCGGGCAGCGTATCTGCGCGGTCTGGGATTATAAGCGGGTGCGCGCATTGGCGCTGGCGCACGCGCTGAAAATGGAATGCTACCGCCTGCTCGACGGCTACCAGGACTGCCAATCGGCCTTTATCGCCTGGCTTCAGAAAGATGGCAAGCCGATCTTGCGTCACATGCCGATCAATCAGCGCTACAAGGCGGCGATCTGCGGCCAAGCGGCCGCCTTCAATTTTCAGATCAGCGAACGTCTCTTGATTCCATAACACTGGAGGGAATGCGCATGACGAACACAACGAAACTGCCGGTGCTCAGTAAAGTCTCACAACTGCTGACGGAGAATTCCACGCAACTTGCCAAGCTCTTGCCGAAGGTGATCACGCCTGCGCGCTTCGCCTCTATCGTGATCAACGTGATACAAGAGGACGATAATCTGCAGCAATGCACGGCGACCTCGCTGGTGCGCTGCATCTTCCAAAGCGCACAACTTGGGCTCACGCCAGGGCTGCGGCGGCAGTCGTATCTGGTGCCGTTCAATAATAAAAAGAAAAACTGCAAGGAAGCGCAACTGCTGATCGGGTACCAAGGGCTCATGGACTTGGCGCGGCGCAGCGGGGAAATCTATAAGATTGACGCCAAAGAGGTCTATGAGGGGGACATTTTCCGCTACACTGATGGGTATGACGACAGTCTGGTCCATGAACCCATCTCCAAAGTGCGCGTCGACGAAGCTGATCCTATCAAGCGATGGGAGTACGTGACGCATTGCTACGCCTGGGCCAAGCTCAAGAACGGTGAGCGGCAAAAGGTGGTGATGACGCGCAGGCAGATCGAAGGCCATCGGGACCGGTATAGCAAAGCCGCGGATGTTGGTCCATGGAAAACCAACGCGATTGAAATGGCCCTCAAGACGGTGCTGCGCGAACTCTGCAACCTGCTGCCAAGCTCCGATGATGCGCCGAGCCTGGCGCACGCCTATGCGCTCGACACGCAGGTACAATTAGGGCAAGAGCAGACGATTGAAATTGAAAATTTCAAGGTGGAAGGACTTGAGGATGAATCAGTAGAGACCGGAGGAAGTGAAGGGGGGCAATCTAAACAGGAGGCAAAGGACCAAACGGCAACCCCGAAGCTGCCTGATTTCTGGGACTATGCAGGGCGCGAGATGCGCGATCCTAACGTCCCGTTCTCAGCACTGGAATGGTATCTCAAAGTCAAGACCGAGGGCTTGAATAAACCAGGGCGTGAGCGGTTTGCCGTCGCCGATCGTCAGACGATCAAAGATTTGGAGGCCGAGATTCAGCGACGCAGAGAGGCCGAGCAGGCGGTAGCGACGAAAGAGAAAGCGGCGCCGCAGACGCACGCAACCACTGTCAAGAACGGCACCGAGAAAAAGACCGCTGCGCCAGCCGAGACGAAGGCAGATCAACAACCGACCGAAGAGCAATGGCAGGCCTGGGTGAAAAAGGAAAGCCTCGACAATATCGACGCCTTCGTCTATGTCAAAGAGGAATATCATTGCAAGAATGCACGCGAGGTACCGAAGCATAAACGCCTTGAATTTATGCGCCGGTTTCAAGAGGTTCTTGAGAAGGGCAAATAAGAGTCTGTGAGACTCGAAATTTTGTGCTTGACATATGCGAAGCACTATGCAAGCATATAGCTATGGCGAATATCATGGTAGCACCCCCAGCGCCGCGCAGCGAGATATGCCGCTATTGCAGGCAGACCTTCATGCAGCGCGTCTGGTTTCAGGTCTACTGCAGCCCAGAATGCCGCAAGGCCTACCGGTCAGATCAAGTCAAGCTCGGCCGTCAATTGGTGGCCGATTCGCTCAGCAAGGCTTCGACATCGGAGACACTCGACACAAGATAAGCGAGCCATGCACTCTCCTACCGAGTCATCGCAGCATCGTTTGGGCCGACGTGGGACGGCCCTTGAAAGGGCACCGAAATGGCCGCGGCTTGCATGGTAGGGCAAGCCCGCAGAGTAGGTGCCCTTTTGAATCGGAGCTTGTAGTGTATCGAACAGTACATGCGCATTTCTGGACCGACCCAGATGTTCGTCGCTTAACCCCTGACGAGCGGTTAATGTTTCTCTATTTGATTACCAATCCTCACAGCCACCTCTCAGGGATCTATTATCTATCGGTTAGCACCATGAGGGAAGAAACCGGGCTGCCGCTCGATGAAATGTTCGATAAGATCATGTTTGCGTTATATGATCGACCGAATTCAATCGTGTTCGTCAAGAAAATGCTCTTCTATCAGGCGCGCGGAGAAAAGGCACACCGCGCCGCTGCACGTCAATTAGTGACCTTACATCGCTCGCCGCTGATCGGGACCTTTATTGAAACCTATCCAATCGTGCAACGCTATTTAACTCCAACAGAACTTCATACCCTATCGGATACCCTATCGTTACCCCATCAGATAGGCTATCTTCCTCAGAAACAGGATCAGAATCAGAAACAGGATCAGGAACAGGAAGAGGAAGAAAGAGAAAAAGACACCCTGGGACAGGGTGTAGAAAAAGAGAAAGAGGCACTCTTCGATCTGCGCGTGGAACAAATTACGGCCGATCAAGTTCAAGCGATGTGGAATGCCTACCCGCAACTTAAACCGTTGAAGGCATTAACGGGACCGATACGCCAACGAATCACGCGTCAAATTATTCTGCATCCCTCTGGTGAATGGTGGCAGAAATATATACAGCGCATTGTCGCGTCACCGTTTCTGACTGGCGATATTGACGGCAGTCAGGGTAGACGCCCCTTCCATGCCACGCTGGATTGGGTGCTTGGTCCTCAGAATATGGCCAAGATTCTCGCAGGTAATTACGATCCGGATCCACCTCAGAAATCTCCAGTGCAGCGGCTTCGAGAACGATTCTTAGGACGGGAGAAACGACATGACTCACGTTGAGCAGGCGAAGAATCACAAAATGACGCGAGAGGAGTTTTTCAAGGGCTGGTTTTTGCTGGTCGCACAGCCATGGGGTAAGCGTTATGGACAAAGCGATGAAATCGGACAGCTACAATCGGATTTCTATTACAGCAAGTTTCAAAAAGTGAACCCCTTCCTTTGGCTGGCGATCTGTGAGCAATTCGCCGAGGGCTCCCGATGGCCGAGCGTCGAAATGATGCGCGAGACGATCAACGCGAATATGCCGGCGGAGAAACACTTGACCAAACTGCCTGAGCAATATGCGGATAAGCCTGAAGCGCTGGCGGTCTGCCTGAGCTACCAAGACGACATCGGCTGCTCGGCGAATGAATCCTACCTGGCCGTGCTGCCGAAATGGCTCAGCGAGCATCCAAAGCACGCTGATCGAGAAGAAGTCGAGCGCTTGCTAGAGCAGGCGAGGGCCTCGCAGGGCAAACCCGTGGTAACCCCGCTCAGGGAGGCGAACCTGCTAGGGGCTGAGCAAGAGCATAGGGAGTCGCAGGAACGCCTTGGAGAGGCCGAAATTGCCGCAAACTCGGTGGATTCCGGGCTCAGGGAGGGGTAAAATGCTGCTTTTAGGCATCGATCCAGGCATTTCCGGGGGGATGGGCCTTTTGGGCCATGACGGGCGGTATCTCGAATCATGGCTGATTCAATCGTGCATCCGCCGGTACCGTACGCTGAAATCAGGCAAGCTCTCACCACAGCGGGAATTGGATGCACGATGGATGTTTCTGACGATCAAGAGCGCGTTGATACTCAACGGCGTCATCATCGGTCAGGTAATCGCAGAGGAGCAGGTTGCCTTTCCTGACCAGCATGCCAATACCGGACTCTCGATGGGCGATACGCGCGGGGTGATTCGAGGCGTCTGTGCCGCATTGGGGATTTCTGTGTCGTACGTGAAGCCGAGCGAATGGAAGAAATTTTATGGCCTGAAGGGCGCCAAAGGACGAAAATATGCCTCCAAAGAAGAATCACTCGCCTTGGCACGGTCATTCTATCCCGACGCGCCGTTGGCGAGCCATAAGGACGAGGCGGTGGCCGAAGCCCTCTTGATTGCACGTTGGCATCAAACGGTTGGTGAAAAAGGAGTGAAAGCACCATGGGGAGACGTCGCGGTCGCAAAACGAGCGTAGTGCCACAAATGGATTTCCTCTTGCCTTGGAAATTTCTGCCATCGCATAGGCCAACCAAACTCACGGGCAAGAAAGCGACGCAGGCCTTCGAACGGATCAAACAAACAGGCTTAGCCGGGGCGACGCCACGCGAGATTGAACAGTTCTATGGATGGAACGAGAACACCGCCTCAGGGCGACTCTCGGAATTACGTGCGCTCGATTTGGCGCGCAGCACAGGAGCCAGACGCAATGGGCAGTCGGTCTGGGTAGCGGTCGAGGTGGCGAACCGATGAGTGAATATCGCCAGCAGTCCGGTGATCTATTCGAGTGGTTGCGCGGCCAACCGCTCATAGCGGCACCGCCACCAGCCGAAGTCGTCACTGAGGCACCGCCGCTGGCTGAGGAACAGACCTCGGCAGAGGACGTCAATAAGGTAGCGAGCGAGACGCTGGAGGATGAACAGACAGGTGCAGAGGAGATTGACTTCGATCCAGAGAATTCGCCGGACGTCACATTCTCTGATCTGCCCGTGCTAGAGGCCCCTATTTCTTCGAGCGGACCATACCTCGCTGATGAAATCGTGGAGTCCGCGTTCGAGTATTTCCGAGCGACCGGTTTTCCCTATCGCATTTTGGCCCCGCATGAATGCATGCAGGCGATCAATCAATTGGCAGCCACGCCGACGGAGAATCTCTTCCATTCTGCCTTCGGCATTCAAGTCGCCAATAGCTTTCACCCACATCGGTACGAGGGAAAGGTGCACGGCAAGAAAACGCCCTATGAGGCCTTCCATGATGACGCCCTGCTCAAGAAAACGCTGGCCTTCGAACTGCGCGAATCAGGCGGGCTGGGGAAATTCGTGAACTCTCTAGCGGTGGCGAGCGGGACGCAAGGCTGCGCCAATTTTCGCCCAGGCTTCGCGCTCTCGATCTATCGACGCTTTGCGCCAGCCAATGGAGTAGTATTCGATCCTTGCACGGGATACGGCGGGCGCTTGGTGGGCTTCCTGGCGTCGCAATGCCAGACCTACGTCGGCTGTGATCCGAATACCCCGACGCATGCAGGGAATTCTCGTATGGCCGAGGCGCTTGGTGTCGCCGACCGCGTGCACCTCTATTGCAGCGCGATTGAGGATTGGGATCCACTGCCATGGTTGCAGCGCTGCGACTGTGCGTTCACCTCGCCTCCCTATTTCTCGAAAGAGCGCTACAGCGAGGAGGATACGCAAAGCTGGCGTCGGTATCCAGAGTATCCGCAATGGCTGGATGGGTTTGTGTTTCCCCTGCTCGAACAATGCAGTAACGTCGTGAAGCCTGGCGGCTATACCATCATCAATATCGCTGATGTGAAAATCGCAGGGAAGCGGTACGAACTCGTCGCCGACGCGAAGCGGTTGGCGGCCCGCTGCGGGCTCACGCTGATCGAAGAGGAGCAGTTGTATCTGGGGCCGAGGATGTATCAATACGACACCGGGGATCAGGCCATCGAAGCGGTCTTGATCTTTAAGGTGCAACCACCACAAGGAGGGACGTCATGAGAAATTCCGATAAGCTCAACCGTTATCTCAACCAACTCTTGGCCGAAACACCGCCAGAGGGGAAAGAGTATTCCAAGGACTACCGCAAGGGCGTGATCGATACCTTGGAATATGCTCTCTCGAAATCGGACGCGCTGCCGATCAAGGTGTCCGAGCCTGAGGAGAAGGAGCAAAAGACCAACGGCAACAACAAGAAAGAAAAGGAGGCCACCGCGAAGGCGAAGCCCACCACCAATAATCCTGGCAAGGCGTTCCGTCCAGTCCCGAAGCCCAACCAGAAGAAAAAGGTGGCGGCGGCATGATTACCGACTTGGATCGTGCGTGCGCTCGCTTAGGTCGACGGTGCACGCACGGTATCCATTTCAACGGGTTGACCTTGCCGCAATCGCCCGCAATTGCGCAATGGCGCGAGCGCGACGCACTGCGGGTCTGGAAGCACGTCGACGGGACGCCGTACGGATGGGCGGCGGTCGAAACGGCCACGGCTCGCAGCACCTTGACGTTATGGACAGGAAAAGAATGGTCGATCCCGGCAGGCGACCTGATCGTGCGCGCCTGGTTCGGTGAACCTGCCTTCTGGGGCGCCATGTTTTCAGATCTACTGCGACAAAAACAGCCAGGGCAGATTATATGGTTTCGTGTATTTCAAGAGACCGCAGGACTGGCGGACTTTTTGCAACGACATGGCGCACGATGGGTCGGCGGACAAGTGATGGCCATGAGCGAATTGCTTGGATGGTATTGCGTGCCTGCACGTGAGCGACCCATAGCAGCGTCGGAATTTCGCACGCTCGCACTCTTGCTGCAGGAGTTTTGGGGCAGCGCGCAGCGCGCCCTGGTGCTGGCGGAGGTGCGTGCCTATATCGAGAACGATGGCGGATGGGCGAATCATTATTCCAAATACAACATTCGCGACTCCTGGTCTGGGTTCACGCTGCAAGGCTATGATCGTGAGGATCCGAATTTCATCATCAAGCCCGATGAAATGTCCGCCTCCTGGCGGCGTGAGCATCGTGAATACGACAAGGCAATCTGTGAGCGCACGATCATTGCGGATCGTTTTCCCGCCACCTGGGAAGGGCTGCGCGATCTGAAGTGCGACTTTGATCGTGTGCGCTTCCTTCGGGTGCGCGCCGGTGATGGGGCGCTCGGTCGCCATGCGGATATCACCAATCGTGATGCTGGCTCAGTCGAAGGCAAGCTGGCGCGACTGCACATCCCATTGACCACCAGCGCTTCATGTCATTTCTCGGCGTGGAATATCTTTGGCGCTCGGTTGGAGGCACATCTACCGGCAGGCAGCCTTTGGTATCTCGATCAGCGTAAGCCGCATGCCGTCAGCAATATCGGTGGCTCGGAGCGCATTCATTTGGTCGTTGATGCCAAGGTAACGCCTGCGCTGCGGGCACTTATTGAAGGAGGGACCGATGCCGAAGTATCCGTGGGAACAACCAGCGGTAGTTGAGCAATGCGAGAAGGCGCCCTATCGTAATGTCTGGGTGGTGCGCGACGATTTGCTCGAAGGAGGGACGAAGGTGCGCGTGCTGCCGCATATCGTGAAAGGCGCCGAGGAAGTCGTCTTTGGCGGCCCTTTCTGCGGCGGGGCACCGCTGGCGCTCAGCGTGCTCGCCAAGTACACCAAGGTCAAGGTGACGCTATTCTTTGCGAAGCGCACGCGTTGGCATCCGCGCCAGCAATTGGCGAAAGCGAACGGCGCGCGCCTGATTGCCGTACCGATGGGCTTCATGACGCACGTGCAGCATCGTGCCGCGAAATATGCCAAGCGTAAAGGAGCACTCTTTCTCCCGCTCGGGTACGACGTGCCTGAATCGGAACCGATTATCATTGAGGCGGCACAAGCGGCGCTGAAAAGTCTCGGTGAGTTTGCGCAACTCTATACGGCCTGTGCCTCAGGGATGCTCACGCGCTGTCTGGCGCTCGCGTTTCCTTCGAGTGAGATAGTAGGCGTCTGCGTCGGGCTGAAATCTCGATGGGCCAAACAAGCCTTCCCGCCGAACGTACGGCTGGTTGAATGGCCGACCGTGCTCGGCACGCCCGCCAAGGGCGAGCCGCCACCATTCGATTGCTGCCCCTATTATGAGCGCAAGGCCTGGGAGGTCTTAAAGCGCGAAGCGCTGCCAGGGCGCACGGTCTTTTGGAACGTGCTCGGCAATGCTGGCGTGGCAAGCTGAGAGGAGGCAGGCATGCCCTATACCGTGCTTCTGAACGGGGACATCGTGTGCGATACCGCAGAAGAGGCATTGGAGCTACAACGGTTCATGCACAAAAAGGAGGTGAAGAATGACGAAACGATCCAAGCTCAAGGCGGTGAAGGTGCAGCAAGCGCGCAAGACGAGAACGACGGTACGCTCCCTTAGGTGCGAATTGACCGAGGCCGACCAGCGGCGCATTGGGCTGGAGATGGCGCAGGCGCAGAAGGAAATGGAGGAACTCGAAGACGAGCGCGCTGGCGAGAATAAGCGCCTTGGCGAGGCTATCAAAGAGCGCTCAGGGCACGTGCGGTCGCTCGCCAAAACGCTCAACGAGGGGTGGGAGATGCGCAGCGTCAACTGCACGGAGATTTTCGAGTACGAGACCGGCAACGTCTATCTGAAACGCACCGATACCGGGGAGGTCTGCCACGAGCGGGCCATGACCGAAGACGAACGCCAGGTCTCATTTCTGCAGGAAGACATCGGCGAGGATACCGCGTCTGGAGAGTCGACGCAGACGCAGACGGCCGCGCCTGCATGAACGCGCAGAAGGAGGGGAAGATGCTGCAAAAGGTACGAAGCGACCTGCTTTTGGTCGCCAGCGCGGATGGGCTGGTCTGCGTATCGGACGCGCTCGCCTGCGTGCGCTGCAGGACGATGCACTTTTTCTTTCTGAATCGCAATGGGCATACGCTCTGTCTGGAATGCTCAAGGAGGGAGAATGAGCAAAACATTGGAGCCGAATCAGCCACCAGTTGACGTGAGCACGACCACCCCAAACCCGATGTGCCCATGGTGCCATACCGATCTTGATTGTCGCTTCAACGGCAAGGCGACCGCGAATAAGGACGAGTCGATCTGGTGTTTTTGGTGCGGGAACTGCGGCGCGGCACTGGGCTTCCAATTGCGCACGCAACAATCGGTGATCGTGAAAGGGGCTGATGACTTTCGTCGAATCCATTGACCGCCAAATCATCGTCTGGTGCAACCGTTGTCGATGTCTCGTCGAACGTTTGTTGGTTGACCATACGATTGACTTGAATGTCACGCTACGCGCGTCGTGCCACGGTGAAACGGTCAAGATCACGCTGTCTCGTCATTTGCTGGCCACTATCTTGCCGGTGCGTGGACCTCATCTTACGCCGCTCTACAGTGTCCCGCCCTTCTTCATCTGCGTGCGTTCGCTGGACATCAATGACGCAAGAGTGGCAAGCCTGCTTGGTATGACCGATGGGCAGAGGTTTGAAATTCGGTCATCCGGTGGTAGTCTGCGCGCCATTCTCGACATGCCATCTGTGCGTAATCATCTCCACGTACATGAGCCACGGCGTGAGCCGGCACAAAGTCAGACTGTCCCAACCGGCGTGCCGTCCAAGCCCACCTGCTTCGATTGCAACAAGCGTAATCTCACAGAATACATGACCGCGAAGGAAGGCGGCTACACGATCTGCCTTCCATGCTTTGAATATCGGCAAGCCATGGGGCGCGCCAAAGAGGCGAAAGGAGAAACAATATGATGCGGATAACACTCGGAACGTTGTTCATTGGGCTCTTGTCCTATGTGCTGGCCTACGTCTGGTTTCGTCGCACCGGTAAACCGACCGCGGTGCGACGAAACCTACGACTGGTGAAGGTGCGCAGTAATGGATCTGTTTCTTGACAGCCATGCCGTGATCGATCCCAGCGGACGCTATCGATACCGGCTGGATCGTCGATGGGGCAGAGGAAAGCGAATCTGTTTTGTGATGCTGAATCCGAGCACCGCCGATGGCGAGAAAGATGATCCGACCGTGCGGCGCTGTCTGCAGATTGCGAGAGCTTGGAAGTTCGAATGGCTCGTCGTGGCAAATCTCTACGCCTTTCGCACCGCCTCTCCGATGGAGTTGTTTCTGGCGGAGGATCCCATCGGCCCTGAGAATAACCGTTGGATCATGGATGCTGCCGTCGGGAGCTTTGTGGTCTGCGCCTGGGGCGACCGCGCCAAACCGGAGCGCGTGCTGCAGGTGAAAGGCTTGCTCTCAGGCATCCACCTGCACTGTCTCGGGGTGACAAAGGCGGGGAATCCTCGCCATCCTCTTTGGACCTGGTCGAACGCACTGAGCGATTTTAAGCTGGAGGAGCCATGAACGAGGTCAGGTTGGTCTCTATGGTGTGCGCCGAATGTGGCATGACAACCGGTCTGCAAGAATATCATCCATTCGCCGCCTGCTTGATGTTCAAGGCGTGCCACAATGCGATAACGGTCAGGGACAACCTGGCTGCCGTGCGCAGCGAGGAGCGAGAAGCATGCGCCATAGAAGCTGAAATCTTTTGGTCCAAACATCCAGATCAGACACACGTCGGTCGACAAACGGCGGTGGCCATCGCCAACGTTATACGAGCAAGAAAATGAAAGAGCGCGGCTTATTGATGACGGCAGAGAATGCGAGCAAGACGCACTGAGGGCTGAAAACGCAGACGAGGCGGATCATCCCCAATACCGATCATCCGATTTACGCCAATCTCTACATCGTGAAAGTCGGCGTCTCCGATCAAGGCCCAGTGTTCGATGTCTGTGAGAAATGGCGTGCGCTGTATTCGATTGGCTGTCCCTTCGGCCAACCAGGTGATCGGTTGTGGATTCGAGAGACCGCGAGGCTACGTACTTATGCGACGAGACGATGGCGCTCGATCAAATATAAAGACGGCACCGACCAGCGGTGCGCGTGGACGAAGAAATCGCCTTATACCTCGGCGCGCTGGACGTCTGGGCGGTTTATGCCGCGCTGGGCCTCACGCACGCTCGTCGAACTGGTGTCAGTCGATGTACAGCGCTTGCAGGCAATCAGCCTTCAGGATTGCCATGCAGAGTTAGGCGATCCTTGCCATGCTTGTGCTCAATACGGGATGGAGCAACTATGGGAGTCGATACATGGTCAAGGAAGCTGGAAGAGAAACCCCTACGTCTGGGTACTCGACTTTTGGAGGATTCAAACATGAAGGAACGCGAACTCGCCAAGCATCAAGTCTGCTCGAAATGTCAAGGAAGCATTTTCCAGTCAGGCGTGCCGATGTTCTTCAGAGTCACGCTCGAACAGTTCGTACTACGTGTCGATCAGATCAAGCGACAAGCCGGGCTGGCCGCCTTTCTCGGCTCTGGCGCGGTGGCGCAAATCATGGGGCCAGACGAAGACATGGCCGAATTATTCTACAAGGCAATCACATTGACTATTTGTCACCGGTGTTCACTGGAAATGGAACCCTGCTCAGTGCAACGACTCTATGAAATGGAAGGACGGCACAATGGGCAAGACCTCGATTGAATGGACCGATGCGACCTGGAATCCGATCAGAGGCACCAAAGGCCGCTGGCACTGCACCCACGTCTCAGAGGGGTGTCGCAACTGCTATGCCGAACGCCTGAATGTCCGCTGGGGCGGACCGGCCTACAAGCCCGGCGCGGACACGTTTCGGCTGGATGAGAAGATCCTTGAACAGCCCTTGCACTGGAGGCAGCCGAGAAAAATCTTTGTCTGTGATATGACCGATCTGTTTCACGAAGAGATCCCGCGCAAGTGGGTGCATCGAGTATGGGAGATCATGCAGCGATGCCCACGCCATACCTTTCAGGTCTTGACCAAACGAGCAGAGCACCTTCGCAAGGTCACGCTTGAATTTCCAGACGACTACGTGCAGTTGTCGAACGTCTGGCTCGGCGTCTCCGTGGAAGATCAACCGACTGCCGACGAGCGCATTTTGGAGCTGGTACAGCTCCCCGCCGCCGTGCGGTTTGTGAGTTATGAGCCCGCGCTGGGGCCGGTCACTTTTCATCCTCCGGCTTCACCGGCCTGGAAAATACTAAGTCGCTACTACGGTGGCAACAAGTTCGATCCTACTGGCTCGCAACCGGTGCAGACGCGACAGAGCAATCTTTTCCCGAAGATTGATTGGGTCATCATCGGCGGCGAATCCGGCCCGAAGGCGCGGCCCTGTGATGTGGCGTGGATTCGGTCAGCGGTTCAGCAATGCCAAGCCGCGAAGGTGCCTGTATTTGTGAAGCAGCTCGGAGCCTATATCCGAACCGCGCTCCCTATTGGTGGTCTGACTCGGTTGTGGTTGAAACACAAGAAGGGCGGCGATCCCTCTGAATGGCCGGAGGATCTGCGGGTACGCGAATGGCCGAAATTGGTGACGCCATGAGAGAAACCTTTATTGAGAAAAAGTTCACCGCGGCGAGCCTGCGGCTGATCGAGCAGGCCAATGCCATCATCGACGAATACCAAGCGCAGCGCTTTCGGCTGACGCTGCGGCAACTCTATTACCAATTCGTCGCTCGTGATCTGGTCCCAAACCGACTGCGCGAATATAAGCGCCTTGGCTCAGTGATCAACGATGCGCGATTGGCAGGGCTGATCGATTGGGATGCCATAGAAGATCGTACCCGCTTCGTGCGCAGTCAGCCTACATGGTCCGATCCCTCCGGCATCATTGAATCCGCAAGCCTGCAATATGCGATTGACCTATGGGAAGGGCAGCCCTTTCGGCCAGAAGTCTGGATCGAGAAAGACGCCTTGGTCGGGATTATCGAGCGCGTCTGCACGCGCTACCAGACCCCCTATTTTGCCTGTCGCGGCTATACCAGCCAGAGCGCACAATACGAGGCCAGCAAGCGACTCTTGTTGTATCAGAAAAACGGGCAGCGTCCAGTCATCTTTCACCTGGGCGACCATGACCCTTCGGGGCTGGACATGACCAGGGACAACCAAGATCGATTGAATTTGTTTGTGCAATTAGCAGGGCTGGCGGATGTGCGGCGCCTGGCGTTGAATTTCGACCAGGTGGAGCGCTATCGACCACCACCGAATCCTGCGAAGGAAACCGATAGTCGTAGCAGGAGCTATATCGACGAATTCGGGCAAGAGTCCTGGGAATTGGACGCGCTCGATCCTCGCGTCATTAGTGATCTGATCGAGCGCAATGTGCGTCGTCTCTTAAATCGCAGCCGGTGGGAGGCCTCACAGCAGCGCATGGAGAACGAAAAGGCGATCCTCAGACAATGCTCTGAAAATTGGGAGCGCGTCACGGAGTTTCTACAACAATGAGCGACGAACTGCGGCAACGCGCCGAAGTCATACGCGATACGCTCGACCGTGACTTTACGTGCGTCGATGGCACCTGGCGCAATCCTGACGAGGTGGCCTCGTATCTCGCCGAGCAATTAGAGCAGGCACGCCGCTGGCGCGAAGAATTGCCCGCCTACCGCGAGACGATCCGGCAAAAGATCAAGCTCGGTGGCCGGACCGCCTACCTCGACGTCGGCTTCTATGATGGCGCCTGCACGAGGATCGGAGAGGTGTTCATCGTCGTCGATAAGAACGGCAGCACTGAGCGCTTCCTGCTCGACGAATTGGCGCGCATGACGAGTGTGGCGATCCAGTATGGCGCGCCTGCAGAGGAAGTCATCGGCGGCTGGTTGTTCACCAAAGGCAGCCTCTTCGGTACTGTCCTCGGCGATGATCGAATCAAGAATGCCACGAGCGTCCTGGATTGGGTGGCGCGCCATATTCTCGTCAACTACTACAGAAGGAACGAATTAGCGCACGTGAAAGAGGAGTCGACGTAACCAACAACACCAACAAAGGAGGGACGCCATGCGAACGCGAATAGTGATGGTTTGTGTCATGCTCGTGCTCGGCTGCACCAGCACCAGTGAAGTCAAGCTGGATCTAGGGGAGGGCAAGGTGCGAGTGATGCGCACCATGAGCAATCCCCATATGCTGGTCTCGTCGCCGCAGATTTCCACGCTCGAAGATTGCGAGGAGGCGGATGGCGCGCTGATACGGTGCCGCCCGCTGAGCCCACCGCAATATACCGCGAGCACCGGCTGGTTGGCAGGGCTGATCGGCCCTGCGCTCTATAGCGGCGCCATTGCGTATTCAGGCCATGCTATCGGCAGAGGGCTTGGCAAGAGCGGAGATATAGTGAATCAAGAGCAAGGCAATGGGCAGGTCCAAGGTCAGGCGCAAGAGCAAGCGCAGCGTCAGCACCAGCGCCAGTCACAAGGACAATCTCAGCACCAGTCGCAACGGAGGTATTAGATCAACATGCCATGGGTCATGCTATTGGCAGCGCTCTTGATCGGCGGTCAGGCGTCTGCCGGATCGATTGAGCCTTATATGGCCGGCGGCGTCGGGGCGTCGATGTTTCATGGCTTGCCAGGTGACGGCACATGGTATCAGCAACCCTTTCCGCATAGTTTCACGACTACGGCGGTGGCCTGGCGTGCTGGCGTCGGTGCGCGGATGTTTCAGGACTGGACCGTCGAAGCGGTCTACGTCTCGCTAGGTGCCGCGGAAGCCAAGGCCAAGTTCGTTTGGGATCATAACTACGACGCCGTGGCACATCGCTGTCTGGCGGAATGCGAGCAGCTACACCGACTGCACAACGTCGATCATTACCATGGGGTCGAAGTGACGTTCGGCCGACGGTTCGTAATCCAAGGACCAGTGGTGCCGTTTCTACGGCTCGGCGGGGCGATGCTCTGGCATCGTGGCGTTGTATGGGGACTGAGCGTCGATGGGGCAGACATTGGGCTAATCTCCAGCGGCACGATGCCATCGTTTGTCGTAGCCGGCGGGGCCTGCTATCGATGGCTCTGCGCTGAGACGGCTTTCTATCAGGCAGTCGGCCACAGCGGCAACCCGATCAGCACGCAAATTCTCGTCCCAATGCTGAGCGTGCGAGTGCCAATTGATTCCGGCGCATGGTGAACGGCCATGCAAGAAGAGGAGGCCTGAAGCGACGATGTTTCACAAACGTGATCGATTTGGAGTCTTGAAGCGACCTGGCGCTGTCTACGCGAGCTTTAAGGAGATGAAGGCGAGCGGCGTGCTGCCGACCAGCCTCACCTGGGAGCGCTTCAATGCGCGGTATCGCAAACGGCGCCGCCGCGACAAGATTGCGAAGCTGAGCCGGCGGCGCAATCGTTCACGATAGGTCGAAACCACTTACCCACCAACCAAGGAGAATGTCATGACACGTAAAGCCAATAAACCAGCCGAGGCGCAGGAGCCGAACGGTGAGGCGACCAGCGCGTTTCCCGAAGAGACGATTTCCCTGGCGCGTCTCTCGAAAGATTTGAAAGCCGCGGCCAAGCTGCTGACGCCGGAGCAGGCGCGCTATTTGGTCGACACCTATTATCAGATTCAGCAATTCCGCATTAACGCGAGAGGGCAGGAGCGCGCCGCCGAAGAGAGCCGCGAGCCGCATGGGTTCGTCTCCTGGACGGCGGATCTGCTCGACCGGATCGAAGCCTCCATCAAGCTCTCGCTGGACATCTTCTCCGAAGAGCATACGGCCGGGCGATGGGCGAAGCGGCAGATGGGCGTAGGGCCGGTGCTCGCGGCCGGGCTGCTGGCGCATATCGATCCGCAGAAAGCACGCACCACCAGCGGGTTGTGGCGCTTCGCCGGGCTCGATCCCACACAGCAATGGAATAAGAAAGAGAAACGCCCCTGGAATGCCAAGCTCAAGGTCTTGGCCTGGAAGCTGGGGGAATCGTTCGTCAAGGTCCATAATAAGCCCGAGGCGTATTACGGCAAGGTCTATGCCGATCGGAAAGAGGAAGAGATTGCGAAGAATGCGCAACGGCTCTTCGCCGACCAAGCCAGGGCGATGCTGCAGAAAAAGAATTTCAGCAAAGATACCAAGGCGCGCCAAGCCTACCAGCAGGACCTCTTGCCGGATGGGCACATCCATGCACGCGCCAAACGGTACGCGGTGAAACTCTTTTTGGCACACTATTTCCAGGTCGCCTGGGAATCAACCCAGCAAACGCAGGTCCCGAAGCCGTATGTCATTGGGATCTTGGGGCATGCGAAATATCTGGCGCCGCCGTATTGGGATCCCGCGCGGCGCGAGGTGCAAGGCGAGGACGGCGAACAGTCAGCATGAAGCTGTTCAAGAAAAGCGTCATCGGGCTCGGCTCGCCCTTGATGATACGGTATGTGCTCTTTCGCTGCGCCGCCTTCGGGATCTATGTGCATCATTTCCTGCGCAGCGATTACGACCGTGCGCTGCACGATCATCCCTGGCCGTATGTCGCCCTCATTCTGAAAGGCGGCTATTGGGAAGAGCACGATCAAACGCTCGATGGCGCAAAGACGCGCGTCTGGTATGGGCCTCGTCGCGTGCTGGTGCGTCAAGCCGAATGGCGGCACCGTGTGATTCTGCCAGACGGGCAGACCTCATGGAGCGTCGTGCTGGTCGGGCGGCGCCAGCGCCGTTGGGGGTTTTGGCTGCCCACCGGCTGGTGCTGGTGGCGGCAGCACAATCCGTATGCAAATCTCTGCGAGGAGGAACCAGTATGGCACGGCGGCGAGGATTGAGACGAACAGTGCCCAGGCGATGGGGTCAGCGGCGTTGTGTCTGCGGGCATACGGCACCGCGGCATCGTTGGCAATGGACCGACAGAATGGACGATGTCCCGCCGCCGTGCACCGTCTGCGCGTGCGGCGGGTTTGCGCCTCAGCGCCTGACAGCGCTCGAAAAAACATTGGGTATGACGGCGTGAGATGGCACGCCGCCAGAAGGGGCGCCGCGCCCTTGGACTGCGGCCCTGCCTCCGTTGCAGGGAAAAGGCCAGGAGGCGGTAGAATCGGTCGAAGCCGGCGTGAGCGTCGCGCCGGTTTCGGCTTGCCTAGAAGGACGTCATATTCATTCCTGATCCAGGCGTCTATGTTGCAATCAAGAAAGAACTAGACATGAACAGGAGAAACTCATGATTGATTGCTTGGGATCTGACACCAAACCGTGCAGCGGATTGGGAGGTAGACATGAACAAGCCTGATCGCTTTGAGCGAGCCGTGCATAGAGTAGAAACATTTAGATGGAATGTTGGCGCGTTTGCAGTACGTCAGGAGGACGCAGACAAGCTCCTTCGTGCCCAATACCGCGCCCTGCGGCGGGTGGTGAAGCAGCTCCCACTTGGGAACATCGAAGGTCCGCACTTGACACGACAACGTATCCTCGCCGCGCTAGAACGATGGAGGAAATTATGATATATGCCCGTGTGGGAAAAAGATTAGAGGGGCGAACAAAATGAAACGGCACGGTGTATGGATTCACAAGAAGTGCCCAACCCCATGACCCCCGACGCGCTGGGAGGAGAGGCGATATGACCCGAGATCGACTGGCAAACCATCCAAACATCGAAGTGGTGGCCACTGACCTTCGCGCCTTGCTGTTTTGGGCCAGCGTGGGCGTGTCGCAGTCAGTCGATGGGATGTATAGCGAGGAGATTGAGGAGATTATTCGCTCGTATAGCGAATCGCTCCAACTGCAATGGAAACCTCCGCGCTTTAAGCCCCCGACGCGTTGGGAGGAGACGAACGATGCAAACTCCACAAACTGAGGCAGGGCGTTTAACTGAACGTATCATGATGCAATGGCTCCACAACTTGACACAATGCCGGGAACCGCAGCCGTCAGTGAAAGTCTATAACGCAGCCTATGAAGCGGTCCTAGAGGTATTAGATGAGGAGATGCGATGAGTGAGCCAACAGAAAAACAACGAGCGATTGACAACCTACGGACTCAATTTGTGGGGTTAGGCTTAGAAGATCTATTGACTCCCGAGCAAGCTGAGAGGTTTGGTGATGCCATATACAAGCTCTATCGTGCTGATGTTACATGACCGACTCATAGCAGCTCAGGCTGAGATTAAGGCCTTGGAGGACGAACGGGAGACGCAGCCATGACCGCCTTGGCGTTGCTGAACAAGGAGAAGACGGTATGAGCGCACTCATGTGGTGGGGGTACCGGCATGCCAACGGGAGCATTCAGGTCAAACGGTGGTTCGGCGACCACCAAGACTATACGACGGATTGCGAGGGGAATGACTTTATTGCGCAGGTCTGCCCGCCGTGTATTGCCGCGACGCGCGAAGAGGCAGAGGGGATCGTGCGACGGTGCGTCGGAGGGTGAATCACTTGCATTTCTTCACGCTTGGTTCTAAAGTAGCACCTGACTGACGGTGCGCAGCCATTGACCAACGAGCGCGTCACGGTGGAAGAGCGAGCCACAAAAGAGGACGGCGGCCAAAGAAGTGTGCGAGCCACGTACCATGAAGGCGTCCTAGAAAGGGAGCGAGCCAACGTTGGCGAAGGCGTCACAATTGGCGAGCGAGACACACGGCCAGCGCTTGCGTCATGTAGACAGATCGAGCCATCATGAATGACTGCCGCGCAGGCAAAGAGCGAGCCGAAGAGAGGGAGTGCGACATCGAGCAGCGAGCGAGACAAGGGACGCGAGGGAGGCCACTTTCCAGATCGAGCCATAGTGCATGAATACAGCATCATCTAGTGAGAGCGAGCCCGAGATGGAGACTGTTGCAGTCTGACGCGAGCGAACCATTGACCCCGAGTGCGCCATTGGATAGGAGTGAACCATAAGTGACGACTGAGTCCGCCGTTGCGAGTGTGGAGCCATTGAAACGGAGCGCGTCCTGAATTGAGAGCGAGCCCAATGATCGCGACAGAGACACAGCTGAGGAGCGAGCCATATCACGAGACGGCGGCATAAGGATCGAGCGAGCCATCGTTGACGACGGTGACCGAAGGAATGAGCGAGCATGGTGCATGAATGTGTAGCATAGCGAAAGAGCGAGCCCTTATCCAAGGAGTGCCGCCTGGTGGTGGAGCGAGCCATGAAGAGGGAACGGCGTCTACAAGCGGGAGCGAGCCATAGGAGGCGGAATGCAGCCGACGTGAAGAGCGTCAAATCCGCCGTCAGCGCGGGCAGCACGCCTGGGCTGAGCAAGCATGCAGAGCGACCCTTGAACGCCTTGGAGAGGCCGAAATTGCCTGGATTTAAGGGTATTCCAGCCCTAGATCAAGAAAGCGGCAAGCGAGAAGGAGCGAGCCATGAGCGGTGAGATGACCAAAGTTTCACCCTCTGAGCACAGCATCAAGATCAAGCTGCACGGGATATTCGATTCGCGCAACAGTGTGGTCATCGACGGCATCGAGCTTGCCAGCTACGTGCGTAAAATCGACGTCATGGCGGATGCCGGTGATTTGCCGATGGTGGTATTAGAAATACCTGTCACGCAAGTCATGGAATTTGAAGCGGTGGCTGCACGCATAGGGATCAAAATGCCTACCGAGAACAGATAGGATAGGTAGCCGGCATGTTCGTGAAAGGCCAAGGCAAGGTCGGCGGGCGCAAGCCAGGGGTGAAGAATAAGCGCACGCTCGAATTGGCGAAACTCTGCGCCAAGCTCACGCTCGATAATCCGAAATTCGTCAAGCAACTCCAGGACATGATTGACAAAGATTTCACGCAGATCGATACCCCGCTCCTCCTCCGCTTGATTGACTACGGCTATGGGCAGCCGCAGAAGCGCGTCGAATTGAGCGCGCCGGGCGGCGGGCCGATTGAAGTCGTCAGCCCCGATTTTGGCGCCCCCAGCCGCTACCAGCAACCAGCGGCTCGCGGCAATGGCGGGCGCAATGGCTCTCCAAGTACAACCACACCTTCCAACGGCCGCCGAACACGACGTTAAGCGACGGCTGCACTACCGTCGCCCCTGGCTCTATGAGGCCCAGGAGAACGCCATCTTCACCTTGGCGCGCTTCGCCTTCATTGAAGCCTCGACCAAGAGCGGGAAAACGCTCGGCGCACTGATCTGGCTGTTCGAACAACTCCTGCAAGGCAGCGAAGGGGATGCCGTCTGGTGGGTGGCGCCTTGGTTTCGAGCGAGCCGCATTGCCTACCGGCGCATGCGCTTTGCCTTGCGTCATTGGCCGCAACTCTTCCGACATAACGATAGTGAAATGACCATCACCGCGGTGCCGATTGGCGCGACGATGTTCTTTCTCTCGGGCGAGAATCCGGACTCCCTCTATGGGGAGGACGTCAAGGCGGCGGTGATCGACGAAGCGAGCCGGTGCCGAGAGGAGGCCTTTCATGCCGTGCGTACGACCTTGACCGCCACGGGCGGGCCGCTGCGCTGCATCGGCAATGTCAAAGGCCGGCGCAATTGGTTCTACCGGTTGGCACGCCAAGCCGAAGCCTCCAGCAAGACGGACGCCGAGCGCACCAATACCCATTATGCCAAATTCACCTGGCGCGATGCCTGCTCAGCGGGCCTGGTCGACGAGCAAGATATTCGAGAAGCCCAGGCGATGCTGCCGACCAACGTCTTCAAGGAACTCTATGAAGCCGAGGCGGCCGACGATAGCGGCAATCCCTTCACCTACCGCAAGACGACCATGGCGAAAGGACCGGCGGTCGCCTGGGGCTGGGATCTAGGGAAATCGGTCGACTGGACGGTGGGCATCGGCCTCAATAGCAAAGGGCAGGTCTGCGCGGTCGAGCGCGTGCAATTCCCCTGGGAAGAAACCATTGTCTTTATCAAAACACATACCGGTCGAGCGAAGGCGCTCGTCGATAGCACGGGCGTTGGGGATCCCATCGTCGAACGCTTGCAGCGCACCGAAGCAGAGGAAGGGGCCGAGGACACGCGCTGGGTGAAAGATCAGATGGGCGGCAATTTTGAAGGCTTTAAGTTCACCTCACCGTCCAAACAACAATTAATGGAAGGCTTGGCGTTGGCGCTGCGCGAATGGCTCAGAGTCCCTGAAGGGGTCGTCACCGCCGAGCTTGACGTCTTTGAATATGTTTACACGCGCACCGGGGTACGCTATAGTGCGCCATCAGGCAGCCATGACGATGCCGTCTGTGCGCTCGCCTTGGCCGCCTGGCTCTGGGTCACCGAATTCAAAACACGCGCCGCCATCTCGGCCGCTCAGATTGTTGGCATCGGAGGGACGAGCAAATGGAAAGGCCATTGACGGCGCTCTCACCTCGAACGCTTGGCGTGCCTGCGCGATCCTGCTAGACTACGGAGCCAGCCAATGAAGCACGACTGCAGCCTGGCTGTGGAGCGAACCAATGAGCCAGAATGTCCCATAGAAACTGAGTGAGCCAACCTGTGTGAAGGCGGCAGGGTTGAGGAGCGAGCCATCCGTCCTGACGGGATCATGAAACGTGCGCGAGTCAAAACAGTGGACTGACACATAAATTGAGAGCGAGCCATGGGAAAGGGACTGCGACCAGCTTACCGTGCGAGCCACGTATATGGACTGAGGCCAAGAATAGGAGCGAGCCCGGGTGGGTGATGGCAGCATCGAAGTTGGAGCGAGCCAATTACCGGGAGTGTGGCCAACCCTGAGAGCGAGCCATGTGAGACGATTGTGTCCTTGTAGCAGCGCGAGCCAAAGGTACCAGACTGCGGCATGGAGCAAGAGCGAGCCCTAGCTGGAGATGGCGTCCTCAAAGTTGAGCGAGCCCTACGATCTGAGGAGCAGCATGAAGAATGGAGCGAGCCATTCATCGAGAATGCCACCAAATGCAAGAGCGAGCCAGATAGTTGGATTGACACCTTGGAGGTTGAGCGTTTCATGAGCGACTGGATCCGTCATGGGGAGTGCAACCAATGTGGGGATTGCTGCCGTCAGGCGACGAACCCGGTCGAGGTGCTGGTCCCGCTCGAAGCGAGCTATGGGCGCGTGCGCTTCGGCGAGCCGGTGCGCTTGACGATGGAGAATGGGACGCCGGTCACGCTCTTTCGCATTCGCGGGCCGATCTTGAATCCCTGCCCGGAATTGCGCGGCAATCTCTGCGGGATTCAGGCGTCGAAGCCGATGGCCTGCGTGGTCTTTCCAACCGAACCGCTGCAGATCGAAGGCACACGGTGTAGCTATTGGTTCGAGCATCGGCAGACCGGTGCCATTAAGCGCGCCGAGAGCCCTGAAACTTGAGTGCCGCCTGGTCGTCGAGCGAGCCATCGTGGATGACTGAGGCCCATAGAGTGAGCGAGCCATGTGGTTGGTCGGCAGCATGCTACGCGAGCGAGCCGTGAGAAAGGACTGGCACAGTCGGAGGAGCGAGCCCATCCAGAAGAGTGTGGCCAACAGGGAGAGCGAGCCATCGAGAGAGACGGCGGCAAGAATGTAGAGCGAACCCATCGGGATCGACTGCCACAACACTCGTGAGTGAGCCCAGTGGTGGAATGGCGTCCTGAACCTTGAGCGAGCCCTTTTTGGCGATAGAGGCATTAAGGACGAGCGAGCCAGAGGCATCGAGTGCAGTCACCAACCGAGAGCGAGCCATGTGGACGAATTTCACCCTCACTGATGGTGCCTTTCACAAAGTCGTCTGCCCGCTGATGGAGCGGTATCTGGCGACTTGCGGCGCGTGTGGTACGGAGCGCCAATTCTTCGGGACCTTTGAAGAGGCGTGCGAGGCGGCCAGGCATGCCTGCTGGCAGATCGAGCGCGAGGCGCTGCGCGTGTGCTGCCCTCTCTGCGCATTGCAAGCCAAACAAGGAGACGAGCTTGCCGCCAGTTCGCGTACCTACGCGTGAGCAAATTGCCGAACGGTTGGCGCAGCGCATGTCGCATATCATCCCCTGCAGCATTGAGGAGGCGCGCCAGATCATCGGGCCGCAGATTGGCCCCATGCTGCACCTCGTAGCAGGCGTGGCGGCAGAAATGGCGGTGCACTATGCAAGCCGTTATTTGTACCCAGATGATGGCGGTTGATTGGTTTATCGGACTCTTGATTGCACTTGGGCTGCTGACGCTCGCGGCCTATTGGGATTCCTGATGGAAACGCGTCAATCGTATCGCTTCGAGAAGAAACCTGCTAAGCTCCCTTGTGAGCATTGCTATACCGATATAGCACGCACCGCGGATCTGAAAAAAGTACGCGCCATGTGCGTCTATTGCCGTCAGATTTGGCTGATGTCGGTCGAGTGCTGGAATGCCTTGGTCGGCGCAGGGTTAACGAAGCCGCCTACCCCTGAGCCGCCGTTCATTGGGACCTATTGAGCAATGGGCGAATTACGCATTGCACTGGGTACGCCATTGATGCTGCCGGATGGACAGCGCTTAGAGACGGTCGTGATTCCGACTCCGCTGCGCGCCTATCATCTGCTGACGCTGCAGACGGGCGACGCGAACGCCATGTTTCGCTTCGTCGAATCGATTGCAAGGCTGCCGCGCGGCACCGCCGGGCAATTCACCTTGGATGATTATGCCGTCATTCAAGAACATTTGCTTCCGCTCTTGACCTCGTTTATTCGTCTCGGGCCGCTCTTTCAAAATATCACCAATTCGTTCTTGACCACGCCCCCACCGAAGGAGTCGCCATGAGCCGCCAGACCGACAACGGCAAGGTGGAGAAACAAATGCTACAGCAAGCCATTGCCATTGCGGAGCTTGGCGCGCCTGGGCTGAAAATCTCAGGAGGCCTGATCGATGAAGAATTCCTGCCAGAGCTCCGGGGGCGCAAAGCGGCGCGCGTCTTTGAAGAGATGCGTCAAAATGATCCCACCATCGGGGCCGTCCTGATTGCGATTGAACATCTCCTGAAGCAGATCCCATGGACGGTGCAGGCGGCGAGCGACGCGCCGCAAGCGAAAGAGCTACAGGAATTCGTCTCAGGGGCGCTCTTCCATGATATGTCGACCAGTTGGCAGGAAGTCCTCAGCGAAATCCTCACCATGGTCCCCTTCGGCTGGGCCTATCTGGAGGTGGTCTATAAGCTGCGCAAGGGGCCAGGCAAGGATCCGACGACCAGATCGAATTTCAATGATGGGCGGATCGGCTGGCGCAAATGGTCGCTGCGCGGGCAGAATACGCTCGTGCGCTGGGAATTCGACGAGGCCGGGGGCATTCAGGCGATGGTGCAGAATCCTCCCCCGGCCTATCGGCAGACCATCATCCCGATTGAAAAAGCCATGCTCTTTCGTACGGTCGCACATCGCAATAATCCAGAAGGCCGCTCGCTGCTGCGCAATGCCTATCGACCGTGGTTCTTCAAAAAGCACATCGAAGAAATCGAGGGGATTGGGGTGGAGCGTGACCTCGCCGGCTATCCGGTATTCAAGATCGATAAAGAGGCCCCGGATATTTGGAACAAAAATGATCCTGACGCCTTGGCGGTGAAAGCGAAATTGGAGAGCATCATCACGGCGGTGAAACGCGACGAGCAGGAGGGGATGATGCTGCCCTGGTGGGTGGACTTCCAATTAGTGAGCACCGGGAGCCGTCGCGCCTTCGATACCACGGCGATCATCTCACGCTATGACCAGCGTATCGCCATGAGCTTGATGGCGGATTTCATCTTGCTCGGCTCTAGCGACGTCGGCAGCTTTGCCCTCTCGACCGACAAAAGCAGCATGTTCGCCTCGATCCTGGACGGCTTGGCGGATAATATCGCCGAAATCATCAACCGGCACGGGATCCCGCGCTTGCTCGATCTGAATAATTGGCCGCTCGATCTGGCGCCCAGGCTCGATCACGGCAAGGTCGAGCCGAAGGATATCGCCGGGTTAGCGGAGTTCGCGGCGAAACTCGGCGCAGGGGGGCTGATCCAGCCCTCAGTCGAGCTAGAGGCTGCACTGCTGGAATCGGCAGGTCTACCGGTGCCTCCAGAGGTACGAGGGCTAGAAAAAGCCGCCTGGACTGGCCAGCGCGCCTTTCGCCAGGCGATGGCACGCTATAAGCAGGCGCACCAGCGCCGGTAGGAGCAGGGCATGAAATGCCCGCGCTGCAACGGCTTCATGATCTATGAAAAAGGGGCCACCACGCAGTCGTCGTTTTATCGCTGTCTGAATTGTGGCCACCAGCGCGACGAACGGTATGATCTGAACGAGGTAGCGGTGGGACAAACGACCCAGACGCGACGGCCAGGCATGCGCGGGTGGTCCCCTGCGCAGCGTGAGGCGCACCGTCGAGCGATGCGTGAGTCCTGGGATAAGCGAAGAGGGGTGGACAGGCTCGCGCATATCATGAATGGCAAAGCGAAAGGGCGTTCGGTGGAAGGCCTGGTGGACGCCGCGCGGCTACCGGTCCCTGCCAAATATGACCAATATGGCTCACTCATCAAAGAGCTTGAGGCGCGTCGCGAGGCGATCAACCAAGCGCTCGACGCCTTGAAACGCCTGCAAGTGGACAGAACTCTGCAAACCGCCTGAGCGAGGATGTTCAAGTCCTGTTGGTTGAAACATGATCTGGTGCAAGGGCGCTGCGAGCGCTGTGGGAAAGTCTGCCCACCAGAAGCGCAGCAAGGCGCGGTCGCCTATTCATTGGGGGCGATTTTCTTGAGCCACGCGCCAGCGAGCAAGGCACGAGACTGCCGGCCAGGGGATGCATGAGCAACCGCGCGACGATCAGTTGGAATGCTAATTCTGAGCCCGATCTGGCCGGGTATCGTATTTATGCCTCGCAGCGCGAAAATGCCTTGGCGCTCTTCGATGATTTGACGTTGGCTGAACTCTCGAATCCGGCGTTGCCGTCTGTGACCTATTGGAATTTCCAATCGTATGGTCGTTGGTTTTTTGCGGTCAGCGCCTATGATACGAGCGACAATGAGTCACAGACCAGCGCCATCGTCAGCAAATTGATCGGCGGCGACGATAGCTTTGCTGGCGCTACGTTGTGAACAATAACAAGGAGGGCTCAATCGATGTATAGGCTTAAAGCAGTGTTACGATTGCCGCTGCTGCTCGTGCTACTTCTCTTTGGTGCACCGCGCGCTGACGCTGAAACCTGCTCTGGCGATCAGTGCAGCTATATCGCCTCTGGGATCGAACCGACCGAGAAGGTCGGCGGTGCGCCGCTGGACAATCTGAAACAGATCGTCTTGACCCCGAAACTCAACGGCGTGGTGCAGGCTCCGGTGACGATTCCAGCGACGAAGCCGCAAGGGGGCGGGACATTTTCTAAAACACTGACCATTACCACGCCGGCCTGCAAGGTGACCACCTTGGCCGTGGATGCGGTGGCTGAGAATAGCGAAGGTCTGAAAAGCACGCCATTAAGCGATGCCGTCTCAAAGGATCGTACGCTGGACCCTACGTGTGCCCCCAGTCAAGGAACCTTTTCACTCGACTGAGGTGGCTGCTTTGCCGGTGGTTCAGCTGGTGGTGTTAAGCAACGCGTGACACAGACTCTTATGTACGACGTGGGCTAGGCAGTACGAGCATTGCACTCGTGTTAGCTAATCTCTCATGACACGCAGGAAGTACGGGCGTATAAATCTGTTTCTTCTCCTGGCTGTCCGCCTGGCAAGGAGCTATCGATGATCTTTTATCACCTGGTCTTAATGACGATCATCTTGTGGTGTCTCTCGCCGTTGGCCTGGGCGGGACGGTATTGGGTGTCCTTATTGGGAAATGACGCGAATGGCTGCATTCCCAGCGATACGCAACCGGCAGATCTGGCGAACAACGCGCGCGCCACTCCGTTGCAAGGCGATGCCTGCCTCGGTCAGCCAGGTGGTCCGCATCGAGTCACAATCTTAGCCGGCACGTATACAGGCCCGAATGCGCGACTGGATATTGCAAACAGCGGCGTCAGCGGCAATCACCACATTGTCGAAGGTGATCCCTCCAGTTCTCCTACCTGCGCCAAGACCTCTACCTGTCCGACCATATTGGTACCCGATTCGTCGGTCGTATGGGGCGTGGTCCTTACAGGATCGTATATCACGATACGGAATCTTGACGTAAATAGCCAGAATACCATCTCGTACGCGATGCGTCTAGGAACTTCCGATGCGGTTACCTACACACAACATCTCATTGAGAACGTCGAACTACGCAATTCGCCTGCAAGCGGCATTTTTGTCCATACCACCACGAGTTTCTGGACTCTTCGTGGAATGAACTCACATGACAACGGTACGGATGGCTTCGATCACGGAGGGTATCTGAGTGGTGATGATGGGCTGATCGAGAACAGTTGGTTTCACCACAACGACGGCAATGGCATCCAGTGCTATAACTCAACAGACGATCAGGCGGATCGTTGTACGGTTCGCTTCAGCCGGTTCAATAACAATGGAGCGGATGGATTCGTCCTTGAAGGCGATGATGACCTGGCGTATGCGAATGAAACGTACGGCAACGCGTTCAGCGGTATCCTGTGCATGAGGGCGCGCAACAAAGTGTTCAACAATCTAATTTATGGCAACGGCACTCTCGGATTTAGTACCAGCGGAACTGGCTGCGATGACCTGCAATTCAAAAACAACATCGTGACCGAGAATGGTTCAACAGAAGTCCAGATCGCGCCAGGGAATACTGGGGCCGTGCTCTCTAATAATGCGTGCGGGGCCAGTGAATCGTGCGGCACGACTGGTAAAGTGACGATTACGAGCATCTTGGATTGTGTGGTCTCGCTAACGGATTTTAGGCTGAAAGCAGGCGCGCCGTGTATTGATACCGGGCTAACCCTCCCCGAAGCCTCGATAGACTTTCTCGGGGTCAGTCGGCCGCAGGGTGCGGCCTACGACATCGGGGCCTACGAATTCGTCGACGTGGATGTAACGCCTCCGAGCATCCCGACGGGCGTCAGAGTCGATTAACCTGCGCGTTCACGATGATGACCGGCCGCACCCTGCTGACCAGTTGTTGAAAGGACTAGATATGGCCGCCATTGCCCATGCGTTCGCTGAACAGAACTCACTTCAGACGGATACCTCAGGAGTCTTCACTGACGTAGTGAGCATTACTTCCGGCAATTTTACGACCGGCAAGAAATATCTCATCTACGCTACCGCCAACATCAATGAGCACTCAGGCAGTGGTACGTGTTGGATCAAATTACTCCACGGGTCTACTGATTTCTCCGAAAGCCTGATGGCAAGGACTACACAGAGTGACAGCAGCCTGTATTGGTCTTGTTACGGATTTCTGACGCTCTGGACTGCTGTTTCTGGTGAAGGTGTCAAGATCCAATTTAGAAGGACATCCAACAGCACCGCTCGTGTCGATCAAGTGAGTCTACTGGCGATCAACTTGAGCGACGATATTGTTGAGAACACCGATTGGTTCTTCGCCGAGCGAACAACAGACGATGCTCTTGGTACTACACCAGACGATGGGGCGTCTGTGACGTTTACACCTAGCGTGGCAGGTGACAATTGGCTGGTGCTGACGTATGCGGGATATACAATTGGATCAGTCTCTACCACTCACGTCATCTCGCGTATTGAACGATCAGGAGAGGCCACGTCAACAACGCCAACTTGCCGAATTAGACCTCCTACTGCTACTTTAGGAGAAGTCGCGCTCTTAGCGCGAGCCTATAACTTAGGTGCTGCATCCAATACGTTCAAAGAAGTGTCAGAAGAAACTGCTACGAACAGCACACGGAATTATTCTTCGATCTTCGTATTAAATCTCAACAAATTCCGTAACCATGCTGTGGCGTACACGGATGGTACAGTCAATCTTGGGACAACGGACTACGGTGATGAACTGCAAACCATCTCGCTGACGCCAAATGTGACTGGCGACGTGTGGATAGTGGCCTACTGGAATGGTGACATCAATTCTGCAGCCAATCAACTAGAGTCTCGCGTCCAAGTCGATAACAGTGACCAACCATCCTCGCAGACCAGCGACAATTATCAGTTCC
>Ga0187892_10001208_pt1 | contig 60591 bp, 47 predicted proteins | sample MA1701073metaG_FD_139345 | JGI IMG/M metagenome (GOLD analysis project Ga0187892, IMG submission 139345) | Bio-ooze microbial communities from a basaltic lava cave in the Kipuka Kanohina Cave System on the Island of Hawaii, USA - MA170107-3 metaG ...
TGATTCATCGTCAGTGTTCCTGTCATTCCGGGAAATTCCTCCGTTACGGGTGAATTTCCAATTAACAAAAACCTGACATTTCTATCGAGCGGAAACATGACATTTCTATTGTGGTATTACAGGCGGAAATTTTCTTGTTGCGAACTTGTTTAAAATGTGGTACTTTTGAGTTATGAAAGTAGCGCCTGTAGCTGACGTGAAAGCGCGATTGATTGCAAGACCAAATCTATTTATAACAACTTTGTGAGGAGCGCGATGGGAAAATACACGCATTTAAACCCGCCTCAAAACGGCGAAAAAATTCAAATGAAAAACGGCCGGCTGGACGTGCCGGATCAGCCGATCATTCCTTTTATTGAAGGCGACGGCACCGGGCCGGATATTTGGCGCGCCAGCCAAATGGTGTTCGATGCGGCCGTGGCCAAAGCTTACGGCGGCAAGCGCCGCATCGTGTGGTTTGAAGTTTTTGCCGGCGAAAAATCGTTGCAAGTCTATGGCGAAAACGTCTGGCTGCCGGACGATACGCTGGCGGCGGTGAAAGAGCATTTTGTCGCGATCAAAGGCCCTTTGACCACGCCGGTCGGCGGCGGCATTCGCAGCTTGAACGTCGCCCTGCGCCAGATGATGGATCTGTATGTGTGCTTGCGGCCGGTGCGTTATTTTCAAGGTGTGCCCTCGCCGGTGAAACGGCCGGAGCTGGTCGATATGGTTATTTTTCGGGAAAACACCGAAGACATTTACGCCGGCATCGAATACATGTCCGGCACGCCCGAAGTGAAGAAAATCGTCTCTTGGCTGCAAGCCGAAATGGGCGTCAAAAAAATCCGGTTTCCCGAAACCTCCAGCCTCGGCATCAAGCCGGTCTCCAGCGAAGGCAGCAAGCGTTTGATCCGCGCCGCCATCCGCTATGCCATCGCGCATCAACGCAAATCTGTGACGTTTGTGCACAAAGGCAACATTATGAAATTCACCGAAGGCGCGTTTCGCGATTGGGGCTATCAGCTTGTCAAGGAGGAATTTTCGGATAAGGCCGTCGGTTGGGAAGACTGCGGCGGCAACCCTCCCGCCGGGAAAATTTTAATCAAAGATGCGATTGCCGACGCGTTTCTTCAGCAGATACTCACCCGGCCGGCGGAGTACGACGTCATCGCCACGATGAACCTCAACGGCGATTATATCTCCGATGCGCTGGCCGCGCAAGTCGGTGGCATCGGCATTGCGCCCGGCGCCAACATCAATTACGACAGCGGTTACGCCATCTTCGAAGCCACGCATGGCACCGCGCCGAAATACGCCGGGCAGGACAAGGTCAATCCCGGCTCGGTGATTCTTTCCGGCGTGATGATGCTCGATTACCTCGGCTGGACCGAAGCCGCGCGCCTGATCGAGTCCGCGATCGAAAAGACCATTCAGCAAAAAGTCGTCACGTATGATTTTGCCCGCTTGATGGAAGGCGCGAAAGAGGTGAAGTGCTCGGAGTTTGGCAAGGCGATTGTGGGAAATATGTAATTTTGGCATTAAGGGAGGCGGCACATGCATTTTAGAATTTCCACAATCGAGAAACTTGGTGATACGTGTATTCGTTTTGGAGAAGCCGCGGTTGTTGGAGGGGCGGCAACCTTGTTTGTCGAAAATTTCCCTGCTGTTGTTTCTGCTGGAGGGATTTTCGTGGGCATAATTTTGATATGGATTGGCCTTTTGATTTTTGATGGAGCCGATCAGTGGGGGAGAAAATCACAAGAAGTATAATCAATGAGGTTTGCCATGAAAACCCCGGATCAAATAGCGATGTGGTATTTGATTGCAATGGGAATGGTTTTGATTTTTGCCATTGCATCGGCATTGTTTGTGATATGGAGCAGCAAAAAGGGCAAAAAAGCTTCTTAACCTCGTTATGCTAAGTCGCGACTTCATTCTCATTATTGATTTCGGCTCGCAATACACCCAACTCATCGCCCGGCGCGTGCGGGAGTTGGGCGTGTATTCCGAGATCAAGCCGTGTAACACGCCGGTTGACGAGTTGCTGCGTGTCCGGCCCTCCGGCATTATTTTTTCCGGCGGGCCTAATTCCGTTTATGATCCCGGTGCGCCGAGCCTCGATGTGAAAATTTTTCAACACGGAACGCCGATTCTCGGCGTTTGTTACGGCCAGCAGTTGATGACGCATTTGCTCGGCGGCAAGGTGATTGCCGCGCCGGGGCGGGAATATGGCTCGGCGCAATTGCAAATCAAGGCGCCGGATCTGCTCTTTCAAAACGTGAATCAAACCACGACGGTCTGGATGAGCCACGGCGATTTTGTCGAAAAATTGCCTCCCGGCTTTGTGCCGCTGGCGACAACCGCCAACTCGCCGTTCGCCGCCATTTCCCATCCACACAAGAAATTTTTCGGCATTCAGTTTCATCCCGAAGTCGCGCACACCGCCGAGGGCCGGCAAATTTTGCATAATTTTATTTTTGACATTTGCGGCTGCTCGGCCAACTGGTCGCCGGAGAATTTTGTCGAAACCGCTGTGCGCGCGATTCGCCAGCAGGTCGGCGACTCACAAGTCATCTGCGGGCTTTCCGGCGGCGTCGATTCCGCGGTGACGGCGAAACTCTTGCAGCGCGCCATCGGCAAGCAATTGCACTGCGTCTTCGTCGATCACGGCTTGCTGCGCAAAAACGAAGGCACGCAGATTCGCACGACGTTTGCGGAATATTTTGGCGAGGCGTTCATGGCGGTCGAGGCCTCAGCGCTCTTTTTAGAAAAATTGCGCGGCGTCGTCGATCCCGAAAGCAAGCGCAAAATCATCGGCGAGCAGTACATTCGCGTTTTTGAGGCCGAAGCGAAAAAAATACCCGGCGTCAAATTTCTCGCGCAGGGCACGTTGTATCCCGATGTCATCGAAAGCGTCTCACCGCGCGGCGGCCCGTCGGTGACGATCAAAACGCATCACAACGTCGGCGGCCTGCCGGAAAAAATGCACTTGCAGCTCGTCGAGCCATTGCGCGAGCTTTTCAAAGATGAAGTTCGAAATTGTGGTCGTGTGCTTGGCTTGCCGGAAACGATTCTTGGCCGGCATCCTTTCCCGGGTCCGGGTTTGGCGGTGCGCATTTTGGGCGAAATCACGCCGGAACGTTTGAGTTTGCTCCGTGAAGCTGATGCGATTTTTATTGATGAATTAAAACGCAGCGGCTGGTACGATCAAGTGTGGCAAGCCTTCGCAATTTTATTGCCGGTGCAATCAGTCGGTGTCATGGGCGACAACCGCACCTATGAAATGACCATCGCGTTGCGCGCAGTCAATTCGGTGGACGGCATGACGGCGGATTGGTCGAAACTGCCGCACGATCTGCTGGCGCAGGTTTCGTCGCGGATCACCAACGAAGTGCGCGGCGTCAATCGCGTCGTGTACGACATTAGCTCAAAGCCGCCGAGCACGATTGAGTGGGAGTAGTCTGGAAAAGGCCGCTTTATTGTAAATTTTTCCTTGCATTTTTAGCTGGGAGTTCATATTTTGCCGACGGCTCAGCGGCCTCGGTTGGGTTTGCCGCCGCCGCAAAATTCAAAATCCGAATTTGTTTTAAGTTGCCGCCAAAAACTTAAGATGACGGAGGCGATATGAAAATCTCGATACCGCAAAATTCAAGCATTGATTCATCTCAATCCGCTCATTTTAAAGAGAAACTTTCGCAGAACGGCGGACAAGATGATGGATTTGCCAACCAAAATCATATTCAACCACAATATGGTTTGGGAAAGTGCTACGGAAATAATGGATGGTGTGGCTGCGGACAATTTCAAGAGCAGCCAGGAAATAGCTGGTGGTGCAAATGCGGCCATCATTATGATGATCATGGTTCGTGACGGCCAAGACGCGTAGAAAACTTCATATTCAAGGATATTATAAAACAGGAGGAATCACCATGTGTGGCATCGTCGGTTATCTCGGCAAAAAACCGATCGTCCCGGTTTTAATCGAAGGACTCAAGCGGCTGGAATATCGCGGCTACGATTCCGCCGGCATCGCGACCCTTTCGAATGGCCAGGTCAATTTAATTAAACAGGCGGGAAAAATTTCCAAACTCGAAGCGCTGTTGGCGGATAAGCAGGTCAACGGCGCGTCGGCGGGCATTGCGCACACGCGCTGGGCGACGCACGGCGTGCCAAATTCGCAAAACGCGCATCCGCACACCGATTGCCAGGGCAAGATCGCGCTGATTCACAACGGCATCATTGAGAATTATTCGGTGATCAAAACCGATTTGATTTCCAAGGGCCACGAATTTAGAACGCAGACCGACACCGAAGCGCTGGTGCATTTGATCGAGGAGTTTTACAAAAACGGCATGACGTTCGAGGAAGCCGTGCGCGCCGCGCTCACGCAGGTGGAAGGCACGTATGGCATCGCCGTCGTGTGCAGCGACGAGCCGGAGATGATCATCGCCGCCCGCAAGGGCAGCCCGCTGGTCGTCGGCCACGGCGAGGGCGAGAATTTCGTGGCCTCGGATGTTTCGGCGATCCTTGATCACACCAAGCAGGTCAGTTATCTCGACGACGATGAGATGGCGGTGGTGCGCCGGGACGGCATCGAGGTGAAAACCATCAGCAACCAGCCGGTGCAAAAGCAAGTCGAGCGAGTCGCGTTTGATCTCGAACGCATCGAAAAAGGCGGCTACGATCATTTCATGTTGAAGGAAATCATGGAACAGCCGCGCACGATCAAAGACGCGATGCGCGGCCGGTTGATAAAAGACGAAGGTATCGCGCGGTTCGGCGGCATGCGCGAGGTGTTCGACGCTTTGCTGAATGCGAAGCGTGTTCTCATCACCGCCTGCGGCACTTCCTGGCATGCCGCGCTGATCGGCGAGTACATGATGGAGGAATTTGTGCGCGTGCCGGTGGAGGTCGAGTACGCCAGCGAATTTCGCTACCGCGATCCGGTGATTGAGGAGAATAACGTCGTCATCGTCATCAGCCAATCCGGCGAAACCGCGGACACGTTGGCCGCCGTGCGCGAGGCGAAACGCAAGGGCGCGACGGTGATCGGCATCTGCAACGTCGTCGGCTCGAGCATTGCGCGCGAAGTGCATGCCGGCGCCTACATCCACGCCGGGCCGGAAATCGGCGTGGCCTCGACGAAAGCGTTCACTTCGCAGGTGACGCTGCTGGCGCTGATCACGCTGTTTTTGGCGCGGCACCGAAACATGTCGGCAGCCAAAGGCGCGGAGATCGTGCAGGAGATGGCGGCGCTGCCGGAGAAAGTCGAAAAGATTCTCGGCTTGCGCGAAGAGATCAAAAAGATCGCGCAAATTTACCACCAGAACAGCAATTTTCTTTACCTCGGCCGCGGCTATAATTTTCCGGTGGCGCTGGAAGGCGCTTTGAAGTTGAAAGAAATTTCCTATATTCACGCCGAAGGCTATCCGGCGGCGGAAATGAAACACGGCCCGATCGCGCTGATCGACGACAACATGCCGGTGGTTTTCGTCGCCACCAAAGATTCGACGTACGACAAAATCGTCAGCAATATCGAAGAGGTGCGCGCGCGGCGCGGCCGGGTGATCGCCATTGCCACCGAGGGCGACGAGGAGATTAAACACCGCGCCGATCACGTGATTTACATTCCGCCGACGCAGCAAATGCTGATGCCGATTTTAACGATCATTCCGCTGCAATTGCTGGCTTATTACATTGCGATTCTGCGCGGCTGCGATGTCGATCAACCGCGCAATCTCGCCAAAAGCGTGACCGTAGAATAAAACATGGACGAATAGATCACCGCGCGGAGGCGCAGGCTAACTCCGTAGGGCGACGCCCGAAGGGAATCGGATTAAAACTGACAACGCATGAAAAATTATATTTTCTCCGCTCGCAAAATGATGTGCGTCGCCGCCGGTTTTTGTTTTTTCCTTTCAGCCATGGCGGCGGCTCAGGAAAAATCGGCGCTGCGCTCAACTGCGGAAGTGGAAACGCAGTTCAAGCAAAGCCTCGATTTATTCAATGCCGGCCGCTATGAGGAAGCGCTGGCGGTCTGCGACGGCTTGCTGCAAGGCGAGGCGAAGCATCCGCGTTTGGCGGCGGCGCTTTATATGCGGGCGCGGTCGGCGTATCACCTTGGCCGCTACGAAACGGCGCGCGCGGCGCTCGATGACTTGGAGCGAGGTTTCCCGAAAAGCCAATACATGCAGCACGGCCAGGCCTTGTTGGGAATGATTGCTTTTCAAAAAGAGGAATACTTGGAAGCCGCCGTTGAATTTTTGTTGGTGGTTGAAACCGGACGCAACGCGACGCTGCGCGCCCAGGCCATGGAATGGCTGCGGGTCGTGCTGGACGATTATCTGCCCCTCAACGATTTGCGGCGTTTGCGCAAAAGCTACGCCGGACCAAAAGGCACGCCGTATGTCGTGCTGGCGTTGGCGCGCGACGAGATGGCGGCGGGCAATCGTGAAATCGGCGAAAAACTGATTGACGATTTTTTGCGCGCCAATCCCGACACGCCGCTGCGCGCCGAGTTGGAAGAACTGCGCAAAACCGGCGGCGAGCCGGTTGGCCGGGCGGTGCGGGTCGGTATCGTTTTGCCGTTGAGCGGCATCGACGCCGACGCCGGCAAGGGTGTTTATAACGGCATCAAATTCGCTCAGCTCACAAGCAGCACGAATAACGGCGGTCCGGCCATTGAGTTGGTGGTGCGTGATTCGGAAAGCAGCCTGCTCAACACAGTGAAAGTGACGCAAGAGCTGCTCGAAGATCCGTCCGTGGTGGCGATCATCGGTGAAGTTGACAACGCCGCCACCACTGCCGCTGCGGCGCTGGCCAACGCCAAAGGCGTTCCGTTTCTGGCGCCGGCAGCGACGGAAAACGGCATTGGCGCGTTGGGTGAAAATGTTTTTCAACTTAACGCCGATCGCGAGCGCAAGAGCCAGGCTTTGGCTGAATATGCCTTCAAATTTTTAAACGCGCGCACCTTCGTCACCATCGCGCCGCAGGATGATTACGGCCAGCAGATGGCCGATGCGTTCAGCGCTGCGATTGACAGTCTTGGCGGCGAAATCTTCGCGCAGAAATGGTATTACGGCGAGCCGCAGGATCTCGGCCGCTCGTTTAAAGCGATTCGCGCCGCCGCTTTTCGCCGCGCTTATAAAGATTCGGTGCGGCTCAAGCTGTTTCCGCCGGGAGCAGCATCGAAAATCATGGACGCCGAAGAAGCCAACATTCCGGTGACGAATCTCAACGCGATTTTCATGCCGTTGCACCAGGAGGATATTCGATTGGTGGCCGGCCAACGCGCCTATTTCAATCTGCAAAGCGCCATCATCGGCGGCGAGTACTGGTATTTGCCTGATTTGGAAAAGAACCGGGAACTGCAGCGTTACGTCGACGGCGCCATCTTCGCGAGCGATTATTTTATCGATGTTGAAAATGAGCGCTACAAGCAATTTCGCAACGATTTCCGCACGCGCATGGGAACGACGCCGGAGAAATGGGAGCTTTTTGGCTACGACGCGGCCGCTCTGCTGTTTAAGGCGATCCAACAAGGCGGCCGCAATCGCAGCCAGCTTCGCGAGGCGCTCGCCAAAATCGATAACTTTATCGGCATGAAAGGTGAGATTGCGCTCAATAATTCCGCCCAAGTCAACAGCAAGGTGAATATTTTGCAAATCCGCGGCGCGCAGATCGTCAAGTTGCGTTAGTTTCTACAGAGTGAATTCTGTGCAAAAGAACAAAGATTTTCGCCCACTAAAAAGAAATCCCGCAGAAATAGTTTTGATTTTAATTCTGTGGGATTTCAAATTCAGTGGGCGGTGATTTTTTTGCTTGATTCCGGCTCGTCTGCGTTGGGTTTCTTCATTAAAAAATAATCCGGTCAACTTCTCTTAAATGTTCCATTCATAGCGCCTTCGCCTGTTGATTCAATAGGTCATGGTCAATTTTGAAGCCGCGGCTTTGTCCGCAATCACGAAGGCGTAGCGATGCAACTGCACGATCGTTGCCGGCCACTTTGCTGTGATGGGGCCTTCGCAGGTTGCAGCAATGGCCTCGGCTTTGTTCTCACCGCTCGCCAGCAGCAACAATTCTTTTGCGTCCATAATCGTGCCCACGCCCATCGTAATGGCGCATTTCGGCACTTCATCCGGATTTTTGAAGAACCGCGCGTTGGCTTCGCGTGTCGTGCCGGTAAGCGTCTTGATGCGCGTGCGCGAGCCGAGCGAGGAGCCTGGCTCATTGAACGCAATGTGGCCGTTGGCGCCGATGCCAAGAATCTGCAAATCAATCCCGCCGGCTTTTTGAATTTGCGCCTCGTACCAATCGCAAAACGTGTCGACGTCCTGCGCCATGCCCATCGGAATGTGCACGAACCGGCGATCGACGTTGATGTGATTGAAGAGATTCTCCCACATAAAATAGTGGTAACTCTGATCATGCTCCGGCGGCAAGCCGACGTACTCGTCCAAATTGAACGTGGTGACTTTGGAAAAATCCAGGCCTTCATTTTTGTGCATGCGAATCAACTCTTTGTACATGCCCAGCGGCGTGCTGCCGGTCGCAAATCCCAGCACACAATTCGGCTTCTTTCGCACCAATTCCGCCACAATGCGCGCGCCCTCTTTGCTCATTTCATCGTAGTTTCCTTTGATGTAGAGCAGCATGGATTCTCCTTCCTTTCGTGTAGTGTGAAATCTAAAACGTAAGGCGTAAAACGTAAGGCGTAATTTACGTTTTACGAATTACGTTTTAAAAATTCCGTTCAGACACCGTCATTTCAAAAATCTGCCGTAGCATCTTCTCTTGCGCTGCCGACAGCGCCATTTTACGCCTATTCATTACGCGCCGGGCGACATCCAGCGCTTTGTCCAAAGCATAAGTTTCCATGTTCTCAATGCCGCCCCAGGTGAAAGATGGAATGAATTTATCCGGATAACCTGAGCCGAACACGTTGCTCATTGCGCCGACGACCGTGCCGGTGTTGAACATGGTGTTAATGCCGCATTTCGAGTGATCGCCCATGATCAGACCGACAAACAACAACCCGCTATCCACCATCTCGCCGTTGACGTATACCTTTACCGTGCTGTAATTGTTTTTCAAATCGCTATTGTTGGAATCCGCGCCGATATTGACCCATTGCCCGAGATAGGCGTGGCCGAGGAAGCCCTCATGTTGTTTGTTGCTATAGCTATGAATAATTGACTCTTCCACCTCGCCGCCGACTTTGCAGACTTCGCCGATGGAAGTTCCCTCATAGATTTTCGCGCCCATTTTGATCGTTGATTTCGCGCCGACAAAGATCGGGCCCTGCAAGCAAGCGTTGGCCATAACCGTCGCGCCTTCGTCGATGTAAATCGGGCCGTTTTCGGCATCGAGCACGGCGCCGGGCTTGATTTTCGCGCCGGGGGCGATGTAGATGTTCTTCTCTTCCAACAGCGCGACGTTGGGATAAATTTTCCCCAAGATTTTTCCGCCGCAATTGAAATGCACAAAATCGCTGCGTATTTGTTCGGGATTGTGATGCACCAAATCCCACGGGTAATGAATGAACGTGCCGTCAATCTCTTCAACCGGCAAGCCGTCGAACCAGGAAGTTGGGATAATACCGTCTTTTATTTGCGCCAGCAAAGCGAGACGCGCGCCGCTAAGCCACGCCGCCGCAACGTCGCCGTCTTTTTTCCAAACAACCTCTTGTGAATTAAAAGTTGGAAGTTTCTCTCCAAAAATGAAACGTCCATTGATGAAAAGGCAATTTTCGGATGGGATTGTATTGACGGCGATGTTCGGTACGGCTTCTCGAACAACGTCGGCGAGATATTCGCGGCAAAAAAGATGGAAACGACTGTTGGGAAAACGACGGAAGATTTTTTCGCGCAACAGCGAAATGCCGCAGCGAAGATCATGCGTCGGGCGGGTTAAGGTCAAGGGATAGAGACGAGTAAAGTACTCATCTTCAAAGATACAAAGAGCGGGGGCATCATTTAACATCCTCTTCACCTGGACTTTATCCAAATTGTTTTTGTCAACTGGATTTTCTAAAGTTTAATTTTTCAAATCCCCCACTCATATTTCTCTTTGAACTTCTTGATGCCGTTGACAATCGCTTCGGCGACATCCTGCTGAAAGCTGGCGTCTTTGAGGAGGGCTTCTTCTTTGGGGTTGGAAATGAAAGCCGTTTCAACCAGGATATTCGGCATCGAGGCGCCGACCATGACGTAAAAGCCGGCTTGTTTGACGCCGCGATTGGGCAGCTTGATATTCTTGCAAATTTCATCCTGAATCATGGCGGCGAAGTCCTCGCTCTCGCGGTTGAACGCGCTTTGGGCCATGGCGGCTAAAATAAAACTTTCTTCGCCTTCGCCGGCGTACGAGCTGCTGTCCGGATCGTATTTGATGACGGCGTTCTCGCGTCTCGCCACTTCCAGCGCTTCCTCGCTGCGCGCCGGTCCCAGAATGTAGGTCGTCGTGCCGTTCACCCGGCGGCTGAGATTGGAGTTGCAATGAATGCTGATAAAAATTTTTCCTTGCACTTCGTTAGCCAATTTCGTGCGTTCTCTGGGGGAAAGATAGCTGTCGTTGTCTCTGGTCATGACGATCCGCGCCTCAATATTTTTTTCCAGAAGCCTTTTGACGCGCTTGGCAATGGCGAGGGTGATGTCTTTCTCACGCACGCCGTTCGGGCCGATGGCGCCGGGGTCGTGGCCGCCGTGGCCGGCATCGAGCACGATGGTATCGATCAGCCATTTGCGGCGCGCGGTCTCGAGATTGCGCAACACGTCGGTGGACAACTGATCGAGCGTCGGCAAAGAGATGAGAATTTCATTGTTTAGGCCGCTGATGCTGATGCGCTTCTGGTCGATGTCTTCTTTCAACTGGCAGGAAATCTGGGCGACGGCGCCGGCGTATTGCGGCACGACGCGCTGCACGATGCCGGCGGGCCGGATGGAGCGCACGGCGCCTGAATCAAAGCGCGCGCCGACGACGTCGATGTACAGCCAGCGCTGGCTGAGCCGGGTGCTGACCTGCTTGCGGGCAAATGGCCGCGAGGTTTGCAAACGAATCAACGTGCCGTTGGCTTTTTCTTCAACAAGAATTTTCGAGATGCTCGCCGGGCCGGTTGGCGGTGGCGGGTCAGTTGCCGGCGCCGGCTTTTCAACCGCGCCGGGATTGAAAGAGTTGTTATCGGCATGGCGGGCGGGCTTGGCAAAGTCCAATTCTTCCGGCCAGCGATTGGGATAAAGCGGGCGGAGCAAATCCACAAAATAAGGCAGCGGCACCAAAATATCGCCGTCGACGTAGCGCGTCTCCAGCGGCAGTTGCACGAGCCGGTCGTTGATCTGCACGAACGGATTCATCGCCGTGACCTTCACTTGGGTGCTGCCGATGTAGAGAATGACTTTGCGGGCTTTTTCGCTGTAAAAAGTGCGGAGATCGAGCAATTCCGCCACCTCGCCGAGCGCCGCGAATTGAACGTTGCCCATTTCCGGCAGCGTCACAATCGACAGTTTTTGCTTGGCGTCATGGGAGACGGAATTGATTGCTTGCGGTTGGGCCGGCGAGCCGACGCTCAGGCAAATCGCTGCCATCAACAACAGGCCGCAGCGGCCGCCAAGCGCCGAAACGCGGGAGAGAAAAGATTCGATGGACAAAGTAAAAACCCCGACGCGGCCAAGTTTATGACAAGCCTTCGGAATGAAGATTTTTTTGGTTGAGATATTGGCTGGCTTTTTTGAGAATCTGTTTTTCTTCTTCCGATAGATTCTCATAACCGACTTCATTGATTTTATCCAAAATAGCATCCACACGCTCGCGAAGCTGAACTTCCTGTTGGCGCCGGCGAACCACCTGCATTTGCCGCCGCTTTTCCGTTCGCTGCTGAAACCATTTGCCGAGACCGCTCATGCCCGATTTTTGCGAACGGTTGCTGAATAGGGTGTCGCCCCAGCGCAGGCTCGGCTTGATATTCTTTAAATATAAAAATCCTACCAGCATTCCGCCCAAATGCGCAAAATGCGCCACGCCGCCGCCCGGCTGTTGGACGTAATGCAGGCTCGAATACAACACGATCAGGCCGGCGATGGTGACGAGATATTTGACTTTGATGTTGATGGGCAAAATGAACAGCAACAACAGCGTGATGACACGATTGGGAAACAGGATGCCGAAAGCCATGAGCAGCCCGTAAATCGCGCCGGAGGCGCCAACCACCGAAATCATCGGCACATTGGGATCCGAAAGCGCAAAGCTCACGATCACGTGCAGCAATCCGGCGCCGATGCCGCAAATGAAATAAAAACGCAAAAATTCCCGGGTGCCCCAGTAGCGCTCGAGTTCGCCGCCGATCATCCACAACACCAGCATGTTCATCAAAATATGTCCGACGCCGCCGTGCAAAAACATATATGAAACAAGCTGCCACACCGCGAAGTCGTTCACAATCTCATACGGCGTCAACGCGAACCATTTCACGATCACATCGTCAGCGGCGAGCTGCAGGAAAAAGAGGCCGACGTTGGTCAAAAGCAGATATTTGACCGCCGGCGTCAAGCCTTCACCCAGCCCGAAAGTATATTGTTGCCCGTAATAGTTCATCGTTGATATACGTTAAAATTTGCCTCTTGGTGTCGCGCCTGAATCTTCGCTGGAAAACTACTGACCGGTCGCTAAAAGCGTGGGCGCGTTGTTATATCGCTACTGTAAGCGACCGGTCAGTTTCACGTGTAAGTGAGGCATTAATTTTTGGCGCCGCTTCTCCTTGATTGTTTTATTGAGCGAGAGAAGCGTTTTTGAATTTTACCACAGCCCAAACCGCAGACCGCCGCGAAAACCGAGGCCGGAAAGATCGACCTGGCTCCACACCGGCAGGCCTTGCGTGTTCTTGTTCTGGGCGCGTTTGACCGTGGCGTTATGATAGAAAACTTCGCCGATGAACGCCGAACGGCTGCCGGTGCGGTATTGAAAACCGCCGCCCGCCAGCCAGGTGAACCCGCTGTAATACCGGCGCTCTTTTTTGCCGTCAACAAAATTGTTTTCATTGTTCCACAACATTTCGAAGCCCAGGCCGCCGTTGGCAAAAAGATGAAAATCTTCATCGCCAAAGTGAACGATGGCCTGGCCCATGATCGGCACGAAGAAGGTCGTGAAATCGAGTTCCTTCTGAACCTGCGTTTCGACAATGCCGCCGGCGCTGACTTGCTGCGCAACGGTGGTGACTTGCTGGTAACTCCGGCGAAAGCCGCTCAAGTTTACGCCCAACTCGACGGATTCATCGACTTGCGCGGTCAAATCCATGCCGAGCATCAACCCGGGCTTGGAGCCTTTGGGATCGAGGTAGCCGAGGCGAATGCCGGTGAAACGCAATTGAGCCGAGCTGTTTTGGGCGCTGAGAGCAAAAACGGCGGCGAGCACGAGAACCAGACGTGTCCGCATACGATCATCTCCTTAAAATTAGAAGCGTGAAGTGCGGTGTTTTCATTTTATGAAACCAAGACTTAAAAGTCAAGGAAAACCTTTTTTATCTCAGGTCTTTTTATTCAATGAAATAAACGCCGTTCTTCTCAATTGGTTTCGTAGGCAAACTCTTTCGCTTTCAGGTTCTCCCGAAAACTTCCGTTCAATTCAAACCGGCGGCGGAAAACTTCCAAATAGACTTCGGCATAATGACGCACCATCACCTCGAGGCTAAATTTTTCCTCGATGCGTTGGCGGCTCAAGACTCCCATTTGCCGCCGCTGTTCCGGCTCGCGCAATAATTTCGTGATCGCGACGGCCAATGCCGCAGGGTCATTCGGCGGAACGAGCAAGCCGGTTTCGCCGTCCACCACCAGCTCGGGATTGCCGCCGACCGCAGTGGCGATCACCGGCCGTCCGGACGCCATTGCTTCGAGAATGGTGTTGGACATGCCCTCGCTTTCGGATGACAACACGTAAACATCAAGCGCGCGCAAAATTTCCGGCACGTCTTTGCGGGCGCCGAGAAAGTGAACGCGATTTAAGATGCCGGCATCCTGCGCCGATTGCACCAGCTCATCGAGAAGCGGGCCGTCGCCCACAAGCACGAGATGCGCGTTGGGAATTTCGCTAAAAACCAGGCCGGCAGCTTGCAGGAGAATGGGATAAGCTTTGACCGGCACTGCCCGGCCGATGGCGCCGAACACCAGGGCGTTGGGCGGCAAACCCAGGCGCGCTTTATAATCGACGCCGTTGCGCGACAGATCAAAGCGCGAGAGATCGACGCCGTTGGCCACGACGCGAATGCGTTCTTTGGAAAAATCGAATTTCTTGTGCAAGTTTTCCCGCAGCGCTTGCGAAACCGAGAGCACCTGATCGGTCGCGTTCCACAACCGGCGCTGAATTTGAATATGCAGCTTGGTGTCGGTTTTCATCGTGCCGTGCTCGCCGTGAATGATGATCGGCACTCGCGCCATTTTCGCGCCGATAATTCCCTCCATGGCCGTCGCCCAGGAATGGGTGTGTGCGATATGAATGCGATAACGCCGAAATTCCCGCGCCAGCTTGAAGTACAAGCGATAATCGCCGCCTAATTTGTCGCCCAGCTCGACGACGCGGCAACGGGTCGGATCGACGCGCAGCGCCAACGCGCCGCCGCGAACGTAGGTGAAAATATAGTTTTCAAAAATTTTTGGATCGAGGCCGTTCACTAAATTGACGACGCCGTTTTCCTTGCCGCCGTAATGAAGCGAAGCGGAAACGTGCGCGATTTTAATTTTGTCGAAAGAAGCTTTCATGATCAATCAAACAAGGCGGCGTCTTGGCTATCCGTGTTCGTTAGACATCGCGGTCGGCTTGCGTCATAAACCAATTGCCGGCGTCGCGCGCAATGCGATCCGGCCCCTCGGCCGGCGCGTGTATGGCGAAGCCGGAATTGACCGGGTCGAGCGCGGTCGGTCCAAAAGATCGCAACCGCGGCAAGATCGGGTTGTGATCGTTGGCGCGCACGGAGACGCTGCAAATGCCGTTTGGCCTGAGCCGGCGAATGATGCCGCCCAGCAATGTTCCCCAATCTTTGTCTTGATTTTCAACCAGAAAATCAAGGATTCTCGCGCCGTCGCCTTTGAAATCGACGACGGCATAGCCTCGCAAACAGGTTCCGGCTTCGAGCCGGAAAATCCGAAACTCGCGATGCAGCGGATTCTGCAAAAAACGCCACGAGAGAAATTGGGCGTCGCGCTCGGCGATGACGCGATAATTTGGCGCGACGCGCTCGAATAAAGCGTCGAATTCGTCGCCAAAATGATTTTGCTCTTGCACGCGCACAGCCGTGCTGTTGCGCTGAGAAAAATTTTCCGGCCACGGCCAGGCCTGCAGCAGCGGATTGGCGCTGTGGGCCAGCAGCGACGCTAAAAAATTTTTTCCCATCACGTTGTTGATGAAGCGGTCGGTGCGCAGCATGACACTGTGCCGGGCGAGCCTGCCAGCCACCACGTGGCCGATTTTTTCCAGCACCGCCGCCATGCGATCAACCGGATGCGAATAGAGAAAACGCATCTCGCCGCGGTCGACGCATTCTTTGACGGCGCGCCGCAGCTTGATAGCCGCGCCGAGCGTGCGAAACTCCCGGTCAATTGAAGTATCGCCGCCATTCCAAGCAATCGCGGGCTTGCCGTCAACCAACAGTCGCCGCGGAAAGGCGCTCACCGAGCCGATGATCCGGCCCGAGGTTTCGTCAATCGCCAGCCAGGCGCGCGGCTTGCCGTAGGGATTGCATGAAAGTGACCACTCGAATCGCGCCTGGCGCAAGGCGTTGTCGCCGTGATCACGATTGCGCAGCAAGATGTCGAGCAAAATCTCGCGGTCAGCCGGCAGTTCGGCTTCACGGATGACGATGCCCATGGACGGCCTTGTGTGTTATAAAGCAAAATCTCATTTATTAAAGTTTTATACCCACAAAGGCGGGGAAAAGCGGAGAGAGGTAGGAAACAACTTAACGCCTTGCCCCCAAGTGCTTTTAAGATGAAAATAACAATGTGATAATATTGGCGGCTTGAAAGAAGAGCGGCGTAATCTACTCTTTCGATTTGAGTTGCTTTTTTGCGTGATAGACCAGAAAAAGCGCAACGAGAAATGAAACAAGCGCCATTACGGCACCACCGATAAGAAGGTTGTCGAAGTTAACCATTGTTTTGTTTCTCTCTTTCTTTGGCTTGGTGTGCAATTTGAATGAGCCACGCACCGACAAAGAGGTGAGTAAGCACTACAACAACTCCAACGGGGAATTTCCACCATTCAATCGGCTCCTTAGTGAACAACCAAGCAATCAATGCAGCAATCAAAAATCCCAGCCCTGCATTAACAAAAGCCTTGCCAACTTTACTATAAACCTCGCTGACAATTTTCATTTCCTGCCTCCAGTTTGCCCAACAAAAAGATGTGAGAAAAAATCGTGAATGTCAAGAATTGCTTGACATTGCCTGGCTCTTTCTGTATTTTCTCCAGAGCTTTTGAAAATTATTGAGTATTCCCATGTCCACAAGCTACTTTCTCGCTGAACTACAATCTCATCTTCCCGATCTCGGCATGATTGATCTGCTTTGTGATCTCATTCGCGCGCCCAGCTATATCGGTTTGCCGCGGCAAGAGGAGAAAACCGTCGCTGTCCTCGCAAAATACTTCGAGAAAAACGGAATTGAATTTAGCACGACGGAAGTGCGTCCCGGCCGGCCCAACTTGTCGGCAGTAGTCCAAAGTCCGAAGCCAGGCGCTCATTTAATTTTGTGCGGTCACACCGATACCGTTGCGCCGAATAAGATCTCGACGATGGAACCGTTTAGCGCGGAAATTCGCAATGGCCGCATTTATGGCCGCGGCGCGGTGGATATGAAAGGTCCGGTGGCGGCAATGGCGGCGGCGTTGGTGGCGCTTAAAAAATTGCAACTGCTCGAGCGCGGCGCAGTCACGCTCGCGGCAGTGATCGATGAAGAAATGGAAAGCCTCGGCGCGGAAGCCTTGATTCGCACCGGCATCACCGCAGACGGTGCGATTGTCGGCGAGCCGACGAGCAATCAAATTGCCATCGGCCACAAGGGTTTGGAATGGCTCGAAATCGAATTTCTCGGCAAGGCCACGCACGGCGGCACACCGGAGAAGGGCGTCAATGCGATTTCGGCGGCGGCGCGATTCGTGCGCATGGTTGAAGAAGAACTCGTGCCGCAATTTCAAACGCGGCGCCATGCCGTGCTCGGCGCGCCGACAATCAACATGGGCACCATTCACGGCGGCGATCAGCCGAGCACCGTCGCGGCGCGCTGCGCGATTCAGCTCGACCGGCGCTGGGTGCCGGTTGAAACGATTGAAAAGGTTTTTGGCGAATTGGAGGACATACTCCGCCGCGTGCGCGAAGCCATGCCCGGCTTGTCAACCGAATTGCGCCGCGTTCCCGGCGGCATGGCGACGATGATTCACGGCCCGTTGGAAATTGCCGCTAGTCATCCTTTGGTTCTCGCCGCGCAGAAAGCGCGTGAGGAAATTTTTGGACAACCGGCTGCGCTTACTGCGTTTCCGGCCTGGACCGATGCGGGCCTGCTTTCGCGCGAAGCGAAGATTTCCTGCATCGTTTGCGGCCCGGGAGATTTGTCGCTCGCGCACTCGTCGGAGGAATCTATTGCCATCGCGGAAGTGGAAGAAGCCGTGAAGTTGTACGTGTTGACGGCGATGAATTTCTTGGCTTGACTTTTTGCCCACAAGATGGTAAGTTTAGATTGGAAAATTTAAGAATCAAAGGCATAACAAAATGAGCACATCAGCCCAACGTCGCCCGCAACAGCGCCGTTTTGAGACGCAAGGCAATCCGATTCCGGGTCAGCATTATTTGGTCGAGAATCGCCATATCATCAATCAAGACGGCATTCCCATCGAACAGCTTGTGGCGCGGGGGCGCTATTTTACCATCTTTGCGCCGCGCCAAATGGGAAAGACCACGTTCTTTGTGGAGTTCTCACGCGAGCTGCAAAAGGATTCGCTTTACGTGACGATTCTCTTGAGTTTTCAGACGGTAAAGGACTTTGACACGCCGCGATTTTACAGAATGATACAACGCGAATTGGCGCCGCAACTGCAAAAACGGCTCGAAGAAATCAATTATGTCAGAGCGAACGAGGCGTCGATATTTTTCCAACAAAGCCAGATGGCGGACGATGAGAGCTTTCAGCTTTTTTTTGCTGAATTAAATAAAATCATACCGGATAAAAAAATCGTCATTTTCATCGACGAGTTTGATGGAATTCCCGCGCACGAACTGGCAAAATTTCTCAATGCGTTGAGAGAAATGTATCTGGGCAACAAGCGCTCTCCGATTTACGCGCTTCATTCCATCGGCCTGGTCGGCATCCGCAACTTTGCGCAGCTCAATATCGCCGGGACGATTTCTCCTTTCAATATTGCCGATCAAGTGCGCATTCCGCCCTTTACCCTGGCGGAGATTGAAAATTTGTATGGCCAATTCACCGAAGAAACCGGCCAGCCGTTCACGCCGGAAGCCTGCCGGCGCATTCACGAAGAAACCGGCGGTCAGCCGTTCCTTTGCAACCGTCTCGGCCAAATTTTAACCAACGACGTCAAGCCCGACGTGGTTGACCCGATTGCGGAAGTGGACGTAGAAAAGGCGCTCAAGATTTTGCACTACGAAACTAACGCCCATTTCGCTAACATCGTCGACAAGGCGCGGCGCTATCGCCAGACCTTGGCGCGCGTCGTCCTGGCCGGCGACTTGAGTTACAACCTCCGGCTAGAGGACTTGGCCGATCTCGATCAATTCGGCCTGATCAAGCGCGGCGATCAAGACATGACGCAAGCCGCTAATCCGATCTACCAGCGCATTTTTCTCGACGTCTTCGAATTGGAAAAAGCGCAGCGGGATATTCGGCCGGATTTCGCGCTGGCGGATTATCTGCGGGATGACGGCAGCCTGGATATGGTTGCGGTGTTGAATTCCTTTGCGGCATTCATCCAACGGCTGGGCGTGAATCTCTTCGAGACTTTCCCCGGCGCGCCGCGAGAAGCGATTGGCCAGTATCTGCTGCTGGCGTACGTTGATCTGATCGTCAAATCAAGCAACGGCGACAGCAACGCCGAGGTGCTCACCGGCAACGGTTACGCCGACCTCAAGCTGCTTTTTCGCGGCCAAAAGTTCTGCCTCGAAATGAAAGTGTGGCAGGGACCGGCGGCTTTTGAGCAGCAGGATAAAAAGCAAATTTTAGATTATGTGACGAGCGAAGGCTTGAACGAAGGGCATCTCGTCTATTTCGACAACCGGAAAAATCTGACGCCGATTACGGCATCCCCTTTTTTTGAGGAAAATGGAAAAAGAGTTTACGTTTTTCAGGTGCCTATCACGGGAAGGCGCTAAAACTCATGAAACTCCGCGTCCCTCACACTTACGTTCTGCTTTTTTCTCTGCTCCTCATTGCCTCGGCTTCCACTTATTTCATTCCCGCCGGCGAATACAATCGAATCGAGAGAGACGGTCGCCAACTCGTCGACCCGGCCTCCTACCATCGCGTCGCGCCCAATCCGGCGGGCATTGATGATGTTTTCATGGCTTTTCCCAGGGGGCTGATCGAGATCGCGTATATCGTCTTTTACATTTTTATCGTCGGCGGCGCTTTCGGCGTCATTGCCGGGACCGGCGCCATCGAAGCGGGTATCAATCTCGTCGTCCGCCGCGTCGGCAAATATCAAGGCGCCGTCGTGCCGGCGCTGACGTTGATTTTCGCCATCGGCGGCGCGACCTTTGGCATGGCAGAAGAAACCTTGCCGTTTTTGCCGGCGCTCGTCATACTCAGCCGCTCACTCGGATACGACTCGTTAGTTGGCGGCGCCATCGCCCTGGTCGGTGCCGGCGCCGGTTTTGCCGGCGCTTTTCTCAATCCGTTTACAGTCGGCGTCGCGCAGGGGATCGCCGGCTTGCCCTTGTTCTCCGGCGTCGAATTTCGCCTCGCGGTTTGGGTTGTTCTTGCTGTTGTCACCATGATTTTTATTTCACGCTATGCGAAGAAAATCAAACGCTCGCCGGAGAGCAGTCCGGTTTATGCCATTGACCAGCAACGACAAATTGTGAATGCCGATTTCACCCAGGCCCAATTGTCGCGGCAGCAGGCGATGGTGCTTCTGCTCTCCGGAGTTGCATTTGGTTTCCTGATTGTTGGCGCGATGAAATGGGGTTGGGGAATCAACGAGCTCTCCGGGCTTTTTTTCGCGCTGGCCATTCTGGCCGGGCCAATCGGCGGGCTTTCGCTCAATGCCACTGCGGAGAAATTCATCGAAGGCGCGGCCTCGCTGGCCGGCGGCGCATTGGTGGTGGGGCTGGCGCGCTCGACTTTGGTCGTGCTGTCGAATGCGCGAGTGATCGATACGATCATGATGTCACTCTCCGGCGCGGTAAGCCATTTGCCTTCGGAGATCAGCGTCGCCGGCATTTACCTCGTGCAGATTCTGCTGAATTTTATCGTGCCTTCCGGCAGCTGCCAGGCGGCGCTGTCGATTCCCATTCTCGCGCCGCTGTCGGATTTGCTCGGCGTGACGAAACAAACGATGGTGCTGGCGTATCAATTCGGCGACGGTTTCACCAACGTGTTTACGCCGACGCAGGGCTATTTTATGGCGGGCTTGGCTTTGATCAAAATTCCGTGGAATATTTGGGCGCGATGGATTTTTCCGCTGCTGCTGATTTGGTGGGGAGTTGGGTTGATTGCGCTGTTGGTGGCGCATGCGATGAGGTTGGGGCCGTTTTGAACTTACCAGAAGCGGCAAGCCGTCGATGATAAATCTTACTCGTTCTCTTACTCCTACTCGCTTTCAAAAATCTCTGAAAGCGAGTAAGAGTAAGATTATAAAAGAGTAAAGCTATCTGCTCTTCACCACCGCCCGCCCGGGATAGACCGCCGACTCGCCGAGCAGTTCCTCGATGCGCAGCAATTGGTTGTACTTGCAAATGCGGTCGGTGCGCGAGGCGCTGCCGGTTTTGATTTGGCCGGCGTTCGTCGCCACGGCGATGTCGGCAATCGTCGTGTCTTCGGTTTCGCCGGAGCGATGCGAGATCACCGCCGTGTAGCCGGCGCGATGCGCCATGTCGATCGCCGCCAGCGTTTCCGTGAGCGAGCCGATTTGATTGACCTTCACCAGAATCGAATTGCCCACGCCTTTTTCGATGCCCTGCCGCAAACGCTGGGTGTTCGTCACGAAAAGATCGTCGCCAACGAGCTGAAGCTGCCGGCCATGCCGCTCGGTGAATTTTTTCCAGCCGTCCCAATCGTCTTCCGCCAGCCCGTCTTCAATCGACACAATCGGATATTTGCTCTTCAAGTTGGCGTAATAGTCGATCATCTCATCCGAGCTTAAGCTGCGGCTTTCCGATTTCAAATCATATTTTTTCGTTTGCTTGTTATAAAACTCGCTGGAAGCCGGATCGAGCGCGATGAAAATTTCCTCGCCGGGTTTGTAGCCCGCGGCTTCGATGGCCTGCATGATCACTTGCAGCGCTTCTTCGTTGGATTTCAAATCCGGCGCGAAACCGCCTTCGTCGCCGACCGCGGTGTTGTAGCCTTTTTTCTTGAGCACGCTTTTGAGATGGTGAAAAATTTCCGCACCCATGCGCAGGGCCTCGGCAAACGAGCCGGCGCCGGCGGGCATGACCATGAACTCTTGCAGATCGACGTTGTTGTCCGCGTGCGCGCCGCCGTTGATGATGTTCATCATCGGCACCGGCAGCGTGCGGCCGCTGACGCCGCCGAGATATTGAAACAGCGGCAGATTGCTCGCTTGCGCGCCGGCTTTGCAAACCGCCAGCGAAACGGCCAGAATCGCGTTCGCGCCCAGCTTGCCTTTGTTCTCCGTCCCGTCCAGATCGAGCATGGCGGCATCAATGGCGGTTTGCTCGCGCGTTTCCATGCCGACGATTTCCGGGGCGATCAGCTCATTCACATTTTTTACCGCCTGCAAAACGCCTTTGCCGAGATAGCGCTTCGCATCTTTATCGCGCATTTCCAGCGCCTCGTGTTCGCCGGTGGAAGCGCCGCTCGGCACCGCCGCGCGGCCAACGATACCGTTTTCCAAAATGACATCGACTTCGACCGTGGGGTTGCCGCGCGAATCAAGAATTTCGCGGGCGTGAATTTCAATAATTGTAGGCATAAGTTCTCCTAATTGCTGGGCAAAATAATCACGGCTAATTTTTTCCTATGAGATTCTGCTGAAAGGGGAGATTTTGATCAATTTGGTTTCTCCAATCGCGCCAGAGTGGATTTATAAAACTCAAGAATCTGCAGCGCCTGCTCGCGCGTGACCGTGGGGAAATTATTCGGCAGTCGCTCCAGCTCGCTTGCTTCAATCACTAACAGCATAACGGCACCTTGAGATGTGATGACAGCTCTCTATTTTTGTCAAGCCTGAAAAGCGGATAACGCCACAACTGACTAATGAGTTACAAATCAATTTAAAAAATCATCTTGAAAAAATCAAGCCGAACGTCGGGTCATTCGGGCGGTTGGCTGCTTGCGATAGCGTTTTTTAAATCACTTCAACCTTAATCAAATTCGTCGTGCTCTGCGCGGTCGGCGGCAAGCCGGCCGTGATCAGCACGGTGTCGCCGTTTTTAACCAAGCCGGAGGCCAGCGCCTCCTGCTTGCACAGCGCGATCAGCTCGTCAGAGGTTTCGAGATATTCTTTAAAACGGACGGGATATACGCCCCAAGCCAACGCCAGCGCGCGGAAAGTTTCCTCCCGATGGCACAGCGCCAGGATGGGAACTTTGGGGCGATAACGCGAGACCATCCGCGCCGTCGTGCCGGAGCGTGTCGGCGTGAGAATCGCGGCCACCCGCAAATCTTGCGCGATGTTGACTGCCGCATGGCAAACCGCCGCGGCGACCGCAAGCTTGCCGTCGTGCTCTTCAGTCGGCAGCCCATGCCGCGGCTGCAATTCGCTTTCCGTCGTTTGCAAAATTTTATCCATCACTTGCACGGCCTGCGCCGGATATTTCCCAATCGTCGTTTCTTCGGAAAGCATCACCGCATCGGTGCCGTCGAGCACGGCGTTGGCCACGTCGTTTGCTTCGGCGCGCGTCGGCCGCGGATATTCAACCATCGATTTGAGCATTTGCGTTGCCGTGATCACCGGCTTGCCGACGCGGTTGCATTTTTTGATAATATCCTTCTGCACCAGCGGCACATTTTCCAGCGGCGTTTCGACCGCGAGATCGCCGCGCGCGATCATGATGCCGTCGGCGGCCTCGATGATGGCGTCGATCTTTTGCAGCGCCTCGTGCTTCTCGATTTTGGCGATGATCGGCGCGACGCGCTTTTTCGCCGACATCACCTCCTTGACGCGCTGAATATCATTCGCTTCGCGCACGAACGACAGCGCCACATAATCGACGCCGGCGTCGAGGCCAAATTCCAAATCGATTTTATCTTTTTCCGTCAAAGCCGGAATCGGCAGCGAGGTCTGCGGCAGATTGATGCCTTTTTTGGCGCTGAGCGCGCCGCCGTCGATCACCCGGCAGCGCAAGTCGGTTTCGTTCTTGTCGATGACCTGCAGTTGAATCGCGCCGTCGGCGAGCAAAATGCTGTCGCCGAGGTTGACATGGCTGGGCAGATCGCGATAGGTTGTCGAAACTTCGCGGGCGTTCCCTTGCACCTCGCGATTGGTGAGAATGAAAATGTCGCCGGATTTCAAAAACACCGGGGCCATCATCGCGCCGGTGCGCAATTTCGGCCCGCTCAAATCCTGCAAGATCGCGATGGGCAGCTTTTTGTGCGCCGCAATCTCGCGCAGGCGCTTGATTCGCTGTTGATGCTCGTCGTGCGTCCCGTGCGAAAAATTGAGGCGCGCGACGTTCATGCCGGCGTCCATCAACGCCGCCAGCATCTCCGGCGAATCCGTGGCCGGGCCGATGGTGCAAACAATTTTTGTTCGACGGAGGGTAGGCATGATGCTTAATCGGGCACTGGAATGCCCTCGAAGATTTTGCCGACGGGCAATTCAAATCCAGGGAGAAGATCGGGAGCAGTCAAAACATCGCGGACCCGTTGATAGGTGTTTACTGAAGCGCACATCCAAACTTCGCGTTTTTTTGGAAAAACCAGCCAAACCATTCGGCTACCCTGCTGAAGATATTCATCAACTTTATCCATCATTTCTTCCGATCTCTCATCTGGAGAAATAATTTCAATAGCCAAATCTGGCGCGCCATCCGGAAATCGATACCAGTTCTTCGGTGAACGTTCCTTTTTTACGAAGGCAATGTCAGGAATTCGTGATTCGCCGGGGCGGTCAGGCCAAAGACGAAAATTTGTTTCGGTAATCACTTCGCCGATGGGATTCTGTTGCAAATAGAGATCAAGCTCACGGGCGATTCTTGTTTGGATTTTTCCATGCGCAAAGTTTGCCATCTTGAAAACCACCTTTCCGTTATAAAGTTCAGCCGGATAAGGAAGTGACATTCTCTCCAACTCGTCGACCGTCACGTCGTTGCGCTGTTCGATAGGCAGGCGCCCGGAGGAAAGAGCTTGATCGTCGTTGAGAGAATACGGCTCACGCGGCGGCGTTTCAATCGTCATAACATCAGTCACCTCGGCCATTTTACTCTCCTATGCGGTTGGGAAATTAACTGAACGTAATTGATACCCAAAAGATAAATGAAAAAAACCAGAAAAGCAAGCGAAGCCCCGATTTTCCTTAATGATTTATCACAAGGAAAATCGGGGTTACGGCCAATATCTCGGGTCCTGGCTCCACGCCTGCTCGACCGGCTTCAGGCGGTCTTTATATTTTTTGATGTTGAAATTGAAACGATAAGCGATGTTCAAAAAACTCGAAACGCAATCGTAGTCCTGCTCGATTTGCGGCGCGGCGAGGATGCGGTCGATCAAGCCGTCGAGATGCTGCTGCAAAATCGCAAAAATGTGGTTCTGAATCGACATTTCGTCCAGCGCCAATTTCAAGCGGTCGGCAATATCGACCAGCTCGGCAATCTCCTTGCAGGCCTGGCCGGCGCCGTTTTGAAACAGGTGTTGCAGGCGCTGCTCGATCATGTCTTGAAAAAGCTGCGACGGCTGCTGATTTTCGAGCTGCAGGCCGAGCCGGCGCGCGGCGCGGGCGATTTCGAGACAGGGCTTGTAGGCTTCCGGATCGGTGACGTTGTGCAGCTTCATGATTTCCTCGCGCAACTGCCGGCTCAGCGTGTAGCGCGCCGGCACCGAAAGCTCGGCGGGGAGCGCGGCGCCAAGCTCGCGCAGGGCTTGCATCTGATGGCGATTTTGCGTGTAGATGCGCGCGTAAAATTCGCTGATTTCCGACAGGCGGCCTTCGAGCAAAATAGTGATGACCTGTTGCCGCTCCTCCGCCAGCATGGCGCCCAAATCAAACGCCTCGCCGCCCCAGCGCTGCGGCAGCTCGTCGATGAGCTGCAGTTCGCGCTTGGAAAAATCCGCGATCAACGCCTCCCGCGCTTCGGCGTAATTCCAACCGGCCTGCCCGGTCAGGGCGCCCGCCGGGCCATCAACGCGGCGCACGAAACACTTGACGCCCTCGCCGGCGCCGTGATTGATCAAGGCAAAAGCATACGCGTGCTTCGAGGTTGTCACGCCCGACTGCACTTCGAGCCGGCCGATCATCAGCGTCGTTTGGTCAGTGCGTTTCTCGACCAGGTCGGAGCGCTGGATCGAATAATGATAAAGCCGTTCCTGCGCCGGCGCGCCCGCAAACAGCGAGCGAATCGCATGGGTGTTCACCACGCGCGGAAACGTCACCATCGACGGTTTGACCAGTTTTTTATAAACGTTTTCACCGTGTTTGTATTCTGTTACGTTGCTGCGCGCTTTTTTCAGGTCGGCGAGAAAGCGTTCTTCATACGTGCGGCCGCTGAGATTTTCGGCCAGCCGCAGCGCCCGCGCGGCATATTGAATCACCTGCACCGTTTCGATGCCGGAAAGCTCGGTGAAAAACCAGCCGCAGCTCGTGTACATCAGTTGCGTCTGGCGCTGCATTTCCATGAGATTGATCATATCGATGCGCTCGGATTCCGAAAGCAGGCGCTGCTGATGTTTCGCCAGGAACTCGTCAAAACTTTCCGGTGTGCGCCGGAGAATCACCTCGATATAATCGTTCCGCGCCTCCCAAACGTCTTTCAGCAGCGGCTCGCCGATTTCGACGGTCAGCGCCGCCAGCTCATCGCGCAAGTTGTCGAGCGCCTGTCGCAGCGGGGCGCGCCATTCCTGATTCCATTCCGGCGGGCCGTCGCCGCGGCAGCCGCAATTACGGCTCCACCGCCCGATGCCGTGCGCGCAGCTCCAGGCCGTGCCCTCGCCGTTCGGGCCTTCTTTCAGCTCGACTTCCATCACCGGCGGATTTTCCGCGAGAAACTCGGCGTAGTTGGTGACGCGAATGTGGCGCTGCGGCGCTTCGATATTCAGCAAATACGCCAGGCCCATTTCGCCGTGGCGCTCGTGATGGCCGTAGGTTTCGCCGTCGGTCGCAATCGAAACCAATTCCGGCTGGGTCGAGCCGTTGTTGGTGAAACAATCGCCGATGCGCTGCGAGAAATTTTTGGCGTCGCGCAGCAGATGCTCGAACCCGACGCCGCGCGACAGGCCGCCGTGGTAGAAAAAAATATCGATGCTGCGATTCGTCAGGCGATGGCCGGTAGCGTCTTTGTCAAACCAGCGGTAAGCCTGCCGCGTGTCGATTTCGCCGTGCTCGACGCCGGTCCACTCGCCGGCGTGAAAGGCTTGGCTGGATGCTGGATGCTGGATGCTGGTCGCTGGTTGCTGGCTGCGCCCGTCGGGGTCGCTGGTTGTGGGTTGCTCAAGCTTGGAAATAAAAAAAGGGCGAAACCGTTTGGCCTGATGCGGTGAGAGAATGACGAATTTCATGCCGTGATCGATGAGCGTGCGCAGCGTCGCGTCATCCACCGCAGTTTCGGGAAGCCACATCGCCTCCGGCTCGCGGCCAAAACGGTAACGAAAATCAGCCAGGCCCCAGCGCACTTGCGTGATCTTGTCGCGCTCATTGCACAGCGGCAAAATCGCGTGATTGTAAGCCTGGGCGATGGCGTTGCCGTGGCCGTTGCAGCGCGCCGCGCTCAGCTTGTCGGCTTCGAGAATGCGGCGATAAGCCGCCGGCCCGTGGCGCTCCAGCCAGCTCAACAGCGTCGGCCCGAAATTGAAGCTCATGTGCGCGTAGTTATTGACGATCGTGGTGATACGGCCGGCGTGATCGAGAATCCGCGTGAACGCATTCGTGCGGTAGCTTTCGGCGTTGATGCGTTCGTTCCAATCGTGATACGGCTGCGCGCTGTCCTGCCGCTCGATCGCCTCCGTCCACGCATTCTCGCGCGGCGGCTGATAAAAATGGCCGTGAATGACCAAACATTTGCTCATTAAATCGTCCTCATAAAATAGTAGAATTATCAGCTATTTAATTGAAAAGAACTTGGATGCGGCTGGGCTGCGCATTGGGATTCTTGCACGAGATGGCGTGAATCGGTGGGTTGATGAATTCGTTTTCCGGCCAGGGTTGGCGTTGACCGTCGATGGCTTTCTCCGGCGTCCAGCCGCGCGCGATGAGATAAGCGCGGAGCGCCAACTGGTCGGGCCGCCAGATGCCGATATCCACATCCTGGTGTTGGCGCGACACTCGGTTCATAAACAGATCAATGGCCCAGCCGCCGCAAACAAACCACGGATAACAAAAGCCGGCCATAATTTGGGCGACGCGCAGAGGTTCAGTGTACACGGGTGAGGCGATCATCTCTCCGGGACAAGTCTTGTTTTGCCGTTTCAATCATGCGCGGCAAAAAGATTTTGCCGAGACCACATACACCTCTGGATGCTGCAAGCAACCGGCGTCAACCGTCAAGCGGTGGACTCTGGCATACTGGCTACGCTGCCATTTCCAAGTTAAAGACGGGCACGCGAATCATTTCTGCCGGTTGGAGCTTTTTGGTTGTTTCAAGATTTAAAAGCCGCTCAACTCGATCAAGTGTTTTTTCCAACATATATTCATGCCCATTAACTCGACAGCGAAGTGCGGGCACGTCGCGGATAATCACCAGGTGTCCGCTGTGCCAAGTGACATATTGAATAGCAGTATCATCCAAAGCGTGATGGCAACGAGGACATTGCGTGGGCTGGTTGGCGATGAAAATCAACTTGGGATGAAGAAGGTTCCGATGAAGATCAACTTCAAATTCAACCTTTTCCATGTCATCCCAATAATCAGCCGTGCTGTGTGATTCCCAAAATTCAACTTCCTCGTCTACAGATTCGAAGTCAAGTGTTTTTTCCATTTTTAACCTCTTCGATATAAATCTCGTTCATCGTCTTCCATATCACGAGCGCTCAGAATCAACGCCCGATGATCAAGCTTGTAAATGAATGCCACAAACATATATCGTCCCGCGTCTGTCTGGCCGTAAGCTTTATAGACATCCTCGCCCTTGCGCCTTTTGCCGCGTGGCCCTCGACGGTAGATTGTACCCGTATTGAAGGCTTCTTCCACTTCTTCAACGGCAACTCCATGCTTACTTTCGATCTTGTCAATGACTTCTGGTCGCCAGACGAAAGATTTGATGTTCACTTTGTCATCCCGAAAAAATGCGTGAACAAAAGAGAATAAACTGATTTAGCAATCCCAATGCCCGCTTGATTGAATATAGCACAAAAATCGAATAAATCAACCGAATATTTGGTTCGTTACACGAGCAGCTCATGAACTCACAATCGTCTGAGCCATTCATGGCCGGGGTGCATTCTCAGTAATGCGGCTTGCAACCAAGCCCGTCGTGTGGGATTCAAATGGGGCAAGACCGTCTCGAAGTCGCGCTGGTTGTCTGCGCGCGTGAGGTCTTTGGCTTTGTAGAGTAGGACAATCTCCGGCGCGAGGATTGAAACGCCAGCGTTGGAGTGGACGATGGCATCCGCTAACGGCATGGTGATGGACAGGTCGCGCCGGAAGCGGAAATAACCATTGCTCGCTTCGTTGAAAAGAACTTCGATGCGGCTGGGCTGTGCGTTGGGATGCTTGCACGAAATGGCGTGAATGGGGAGGTTGATGAATTCGTTTTCCGGCCAGGGTAGGCGTTGGCCGGCGATGGCTTTCTCCGGCGTCCAGCCGTGGGCGACGAGGTAAGCGCGCAGCGCCAACTGGTCAGGCCGCCAGATGCCGATATCCACGTCTTGGTGTTGGCGCGACACGCGGTTGATGAACAGATCAATAGCCCAGCCGCCGCAAACAAACGACGGATGACGAAAGCCGGCCATAATTTGGGCGACGCGTAGGGGTTCAGTGTACACGGGTGAGGCGATCATCTCTCCGGGACAAGTCTCGGTTTGCCGTTTCAATCATGCTCGGCAAAAGATTTTGCTGCGGCCATGTACACCTCCGAATGTTGCAAGCAATAGGTGTCGATCCATCAAGCGGGTGGCACTGGCATAACGGGAATCCAAGTATTCCTTCTTCAGGATGGTTTCAAAAATTTTCTGGCACTTTTGCCTGGAGGAAAATCGTCAGGAACAGAACATGAAACGAACCTTTATCTTCTCTTTCGCGCACTTGTTTAGTTCTAGGGTGCAAGCGCCAAGTGCATCAACTAAGCGTACTACATACGTTCATGATGCTTAAGTCAAACGAAGTAGTTCTTCAAAACAAAGACGGGCATTGACTTTGATTTCATCCAGATCAGTTCGATTCACGGAAATATTACGATTATGTGCTCCCCAATCTCCAAGCCGTTTTAAATGGGGAAGCGCTTCAAGAGAGTTTTGTGTTAATCCAAAAGGATTTGTTGCAATTAAGTCGTCAATTAGTTTCTCGAGCCTATAAAACCTGCCCGTAACTGGATCAGTGGCTAAAGCAGTGGTTCCTCTGTTTTGGTGAACTTTGAGTATTAACGTTTCTACCAGCCGCCGTAGCAAAACACTGCAAGCATTTGAAGCACCATTTCGATAGCATATATTCACTTCAAAAGAAATATCTCGCAGAATTCTCTCCTTCCCCCTGAAAAGAGAAGGTTCTTCAGGCAAATAAACACCCCCTGTTACAGCCAAAGCCAACTCAAGAGAATAAATCGAAGGACGGACTTCAAGGTGCCAAATGTTCTTTAATTCTTCAGCATTAATTCTCTGTACCTGCACCTCTCCTGGAAACATTTTAACTATAACTTCTACTTTATTCGCGAAACGCTTGATAGCCTTATTCGCTAAAGGAAATGCCTCTCGCGGATAGATGCCAACGAGTTCATTAGCTTTGGAACGGAGTTCAGCTATATTTGCGCGGAAGACTTTTGTATTCGGCTGAGAATAGTCAAGTTCTGGGGTTGCTATCGAATCAAGAATGGTGGGCAAACTATCCACCAAATCGCCAACCTCAGTAAGTTCTCGAGGGCCCATGGAAGAGTTTCCTTCGATGATTTACGGGTTGACATATTTCCAAACTTTGTCCTTAAGTCTTCGAAGATGTCTCTCACGTACAAGACTTTGGAGTGCACCACTAAGTGCTGTGTTTGGGTGAATCCATCCATGTGCGTGAAGTTCATTTTTCACGTCGCTGATGGTTCGGGGTAATTCAAAAAATTTTTCGTCTTTCAATAATAATATTCGACTCTTTATCGTGCCTGGCTGCCGTGATGATCTTTTGGTTTTCTCAACAGCTTTTTCTATGCTTATGGATTTAGGTTGTATTAGCGAAGATTCCAGATTTAATAAGTGTTGAAGAAAAACCTCAAAGGCCTTCGTTTTCAACTCACCATCTGGCATTTCGGCAACAGCAGCCAGTGCCTTTTGTTGTATCGCTCGGAGTTTATCCTGGGAAATCATGTATCCTCCAATAGTTATTGCGAAGAGATCACCAATATTGCCTAACGAATCCGACTACCGAAAAATTTCGACAAAAGCGGCGTTTTGCGCTGCATAAAACCAGCAATCTCAGCGTTAGAGAAAATCAGCTTAAAGCTTCGTAAAGCTATAAATTGAATTCAACGTTTTTTTGTCGTCATGTTTGTTTTCGACAGCGGATTTTTCAGTTTATATCGGAAAATGCCGGCTGTCCATGAATCATATTTAGTAACCAACGAATAACCAAAAAAGTCCCAACCATCGCTTGCTAGCTTTTTACTTCAAACCAGCGAGACCAACGCCTGTGAGATTGGTATTTGCAACCGTCGCAATTTTCAAAATCTCGACTGCATCGTTTTCCCCTTGGGTAAAATTAAGTAGCCACCAACAGCCATTCCAAAAATTGGATAATCAAAATTAACAAAAAAACAAATCTTAATCAAGAAGAATCCTCACCCCGTACTCTGCATCGCCGCGGCGATGCCGTTGATGCTCAGAAATAATGCTTGCGCCAGGTGCTTGCGCTCGGCTTTGGGGGACTGGCGCCAGCGGCGCAGGAGCTCGATTTGCAGGAAATTCAAAACGTCAGTATAAGGGTTGCGCAGGGCGATGGATTTTTGCAGCACCGGGTCGTTGTCGAGAATATCGCGCTGGCCGGTGATGGCGCAGATGGCTTCGCAGGCCTTGTCGAAATCTGCGGCGATGCGTGCGGCAATGCCCGAGGGCGCGTTTGGCCTTGCGGACTCGGCGGCGCGGGTGTAATAGCGCGCGGTGGTCAAATGCGTGCGCCGCAGCTCCAGTTGGGTGTTGTCGATCACCGTTTTAAGAAACGGCCATTGCGCATACAAATCTTGCAGGATGGCCAGCGCCGCAGGATTCTCCTGCATGACTTGGCGCAACGCCGTGCCGATGCCGAACCAGCCGGGCACGTTGAACCGCGTTTGCGTCCACGCAAAGACCCACGGAATCGCCCGCAATCCCTCGAAGTCCACCTGCTGCGCGGATTTCCGCGACACCGGTCGCGAGGCGATGGGCAAGTTGCTGATGTGTTCGATCGGCGTAATGCGCACGTACCAATTCCAAAATTTCGGATCGCGGAGCAATTGCTGATACGCCTGCATGGAACGCGACGCCAGCATTTCCATCAGGCGCAACACCGCCGGCGGGCAAGCGTCGAGCTGAAATCCGGCGGAGTGGCGGCGCGCCGGCGCGGCGAGCAGCATCGCGTTGCAAATTTGCTCCAAATGCCGGTGGGCGATTGGCGGCATCGCATAGCGAAACGTGATCACTTCCCCCTGCTCGGTGAAACGGATGCGTCCGGTGTAAGCCTGGGGCGGCATCGCCAGAATCGCGCGGTTGGCGCGTCCGCCGCCGCGCCCGACCGTGCCGCCGCGGCCATGGAACAAACGAAAATCCAGCTTGTGCTGCCGGCACACCTCGGCCATCTCGGACTTGCCGTTGTAAAGCGCCCAGTTCGCCATCCACGGGCCACCGTCCTTGTTGCTGTCCGAATAGCCCAGCATGATTTCCTGGAAGCGCCGGCGCGCCGCGAGATGCCGGCGGTAGAGCGGGTGCCGGAACAATTGCCCGAGCAGCGCTTTGGCGCCGCGCAAATCGTCGATGGTTTCCAGCAGCGGCACAATATCCAGCGCGGTGATGACGCGGCCTTTTTCGAGGCGCCACAGGCCGGACTCTTTTGCGAGCAGCAACACTTCGAGCATGTCGCTCACCTGATGCGTCATGCTGATGATGTAGCTGCCGATGGCGCCGGGATCGGTTTGCAGCGTTTCACGGATGACGCGAAAGCTGGCCAGCGTGCGTTGGGTCTCGGCAGACAACGCGGCCCCGTGCGGCGTCAGCGGGCGCGGGTTTTGCAACTCCTGCGTCAGCCGGTCGATTTTTTCCGCCTCGGTGAGCTTGCTGTAGTGGCCGGCGACACCGGCAGCTTGCAGCAGCTCAGCGACCGCGCGTTCGTGTACGGCGCTGTGCTGGCGAATATCCAACGCGGCGAGATGAAAGCCAAACGTTTTTGCGCGCACGATCAACGCATTGAGGCGAGCATTATCCGCAAACGCCTGGCCGCCGGCTTCCTGCAAAGCGCTTTTGATCATTTCGAGGTCTTGCAAAAACTCGGCGGCGGTGTAACGCGCCGGTGGCGTTGTCTCCGGCGATGTCGCCGCGTCGCCGCTGGCAGCCGCCAACTCCCGTGACAGCGAGGCCAACATGTAAGTCAACTTCAAACGAAACGGTTCGTGCTGAAATTGCTGCACGGTCGCTTCATCGAGCAGGAGCCGCCGGGCATGGGCCGCGAGGGATTTTTGCAAACGCTTGGGCGTCGCCACAAGCTGTGATGACAGGCTCAATTCCCGCCGCAGGAGGTGCAGCTCGTCGCGGTAGAGCGTGAGCACGGTGAGGCGGTGCAGGCGCAGGGTTTCGCGGGTGACTTCCGGCGTGACTTTCGGGTTGCCGTCCTGATCGCCGCCGATCCACGAGCGGTATTTGAGCAGCGGCGGCAGCTCCGGATCATGCTGATAGCACGCGCGCATGGCGTGGCGGAGGTCGGCATAAATCTGCGGGACGACCTGCCAGATGGTGCCGCTGAGAAAGTGCAGCCCCTGCCGGACTTCGTCGAGCACGGTGGGGCGCTGGGCGCGGATTTCATCAGTAGCGAGCAACAAGGCGATTTGCTGGGTGATGCCGGCCAGGGCTTGCTGCCGTTCCGGTGCAGAGAGCTGGCCGCGCTGCAGGGTTTCGAGATGCTCGGCGATGGCTTGTTGTTTGAATAAGATGCTGCGGCGGCGCGCTTCGGTCGGGTGCGCGGTCAACGTCGGCTGAATGTCGAGCTGCTGCAGCAAGGCCATCACCTCGTCGCGCGTGTAGCCCTGTTGTTTGAGCTGGAACACCGCCTCGGCGATGGACTCGGCGCGCGGCGACTCCGGCGTGACGCGCTGCTCGCGCTCGCAGTTGATGCGGATGATTTCGAATTGCTCGGCTTTGTTGACGAGATGAAAGAACGCGGTAAACCCGCGCAGCAGCCAGTGGATTTTCGGCAACGGCAGCCGGCGAATCCGTTGCAGCGCGGCCTCGCGGTTGCGCTCGTGGCCGGGGAGATAAGCTTCTTTGCACAGGCGGCGCAGGGCTTCGATCTCATTGAAAACGGCAACGCCGCCCTGCTCGCGCAGCGCCTGTCCCAGCAGCTCGCCGAGTAGGTTCACCCCATTTAACAAATAAAACGGTAAATAGAATGGAATTCTCTCGTTTTTGGATGAGCTAAAACAGGCTCAAAGCATCTCTATCTGTTAAATGGGGTGAACCATGCGGCTCAAGGGTTCGGTAATGCCGGTTTGCTCGGATTGAAGGTGCAGGGTTTGTGTTTTTTTCAAGGGTGAAGAGAAAGGAAAAGGATTCAAAAATCAAAAGTGAATTGAATGGTCAATAGTAGCAAAAAAATGGGCGTTAATCAAGAGGTTTTTGTAACAAGTTCGCTACTATTTTTTTGTAAGCGGGTCGAACGGATAAAGCGGATTTGCGGAGGGTGGGGGTGCCTACGGCCGTGGGCATCATTTTTTTCAAAAGCGCGGAATTTGCGATGACACGAGAGGAGTTGTTCTTGGGAGTCCGCGCTTTTCAACGGGATAAACAATTTTTTCAAATGCGCAATTAGGGTGAGTTTAAGGAGATTGAGTTTGCCCCGCTGTAGGCGAGGTTCGTGATGGCAAGGTAAAAGTGTTTTTTCAGGGCAGGCAGTAATTAGAGCAGTTACTTCGATATCTCAGAATCAAATACCGGCTAATCTCACTTCACTTTTTAACCGCCACATACAATGACGGATTCATAGTAGCAGTCGCTTAGTTCAACAAAAAATAATGCGGTAGCTCGCATTTTCTTAGCTTTCCCGCATTTTAGTGGGCAATCGCGCGGCACGAATTCTTATCGCGTTAGCCGTTTTCTCTTTATGCTTTTAGTATTCCATTGCTTGCTTCTCAGATGTTGTGCGGCATATAAATTAACGAAAACAAAAAGTCACATGGAAATTGTTTAAAGGGGTGCTTTTAAAAATGCAGCAACAGAAAAACAAAATTAGCCGATATTTTTATCTGTAATTATCTTCTTCTGAGCAACTCAATGATTTTATCTAAATCATCACCGCTTGGCTTTTCTCCTCGAATGGTTCTAAAGAATACTGGCAAAGCAGCAATTACCTCTTCATCTGAGTAAAGGTCTTCTGGAATTTTTCTTTGTGCGATAGAAGCCAAATCAAAAAATTGATACCATTCAGACGTTCCCTTTTCCAAGCCTATCAATTGAGCTATTGTTTCCAGTTTTTTCCTGCTATCTGTAAGAGGAAGCCTGCCACGTTCAATTTTACTCCAATTGCTTGCGTCTAATCCAGCCAATTCACAGAATTCTCTTAACCCCAAATTGACTTCGAGACGGCTTTTTCTGACAAACTCTCCAAATGTCATAGAGGTCTCCGTCAAGTTAATTGCAAAGATAATTTATTCTAAACCACATGCGTAATATAACACCAAATACCTGCTTGTGTCAATAGTATAATTATACAACATTTCATTTTCATAAAAAACAAATACTTGTTTGCATCTGCTAGATTAAAATAAAAGGTAAAAATATCTCTTGACAGAGAATGCTTGTATGCTTATATTGCAGTGGTGCAATATAAGGAGTTTACAAGTATGAAAAACGTAATTGATTTAGAGACATTGGAGGCCCAGCTCAAACAATTGGATTTTGAACGTGAACTTTTGCTCAAGTATATCGCTTTTAGAAAAGAGCAATTGAACGGGCAACAACACGAAAATGCGCATTCTCATACAAACGTTGAAACAACATCTTATTCTGTACGTGGGCGCGTAGTTGATGCGACAATTGAGTTAATTCACAAGCTACGTCGACAAGTTACCAATAGCGAAATTTTGAATCACTTGGAAGAAAATAATATCAGCTTGGGAAATGCAAAAAATAAGCAAACTGTTTTAGCGGCAATACTTTCTCAAGAGTTGAAAAAAAAGAATCCACGGCTCAAAAAAGTTGCTCGTGGAACTTTTGATATTAAACGATAAGGATTTGTCATAAGCGCCTTTGCTCTTCTTAATCTTAAGGAATGGAGATTAAACTTGCCAACAGATTTCTCGAAGATAAAAATTCCATATCTCAGCAATGACGAATTATGGAAAATCGCCGATGATGTTCGGCTAAAATACTGGGGTGATAAGATTCCTGTCGATGTAGATTTAATCGCTGAAAAAGGGCTTGACATGCAATTGACGCCTTGTAACAGCTTAAAATTAGTTGTTCATACAGAAGCTTTTCTTGCAGGTACGCTTGATGAAATTCTTCTTGATTTAACTTCGCCAGATGTTAGAATAAGATTCTCATTAGCCGAAGAAATAGGCCACAAGATTTTGCATCCCAATCAAATAGAATTGCTCAGGTCAACATCTTTTGACGACTGGAGAAATACTTTGAATGAATTGCCAGCTTCAATCTGGTCAAGAGCAGAATATCAGGCTAAAGAGTTTGCTGGAAGACTGTTAGTGCCGAAACAAAATCTAATCGAAGCAATCAAAAATTATGCGCCACAGATAAAAAAAGCAATAGATGAAATTCCAGATTTGGAGATAGACGCTTTAAATCCGTATCTTGCTGGTATTGTTGCAAAGAGATTCAACGTTTCCCACGATGTTATTAGCATAAGATTAAATAGAGAGAAAATTAATCCGATGGAAATTTGCGGTTTATAAGTCTGTTTATCGCTTCATCTTCTCAGCCTAAGGTTGCCTTTTAATCTCTCCATTGGACACCCAATTTATCATTGCAAATGTAAAAACAATTTGCTGAATTGTTTGCATAGACTTTTACGATATAACGGCACAACTTGGTTTCTTTAACAGAAAATAAGTTTTCAACCGCAGTTACTTGTAGACAAAACAGCGCAATTTAACGATTTTAGGTGCAAAATTTTTGCTTCACCATGATGATCACGAGTTTTCGATTTTTTCACCAACCTGGGTGAACGCGACTTCCTAAACTTTACCGGAAGACTTGCCATCAAATCGCCGCATGAATTTCTTCGCGGGGAACGGAAATCGCAGAAGCTCGATCTTGTGGCGTTCGCCGGTTGCGTTGTTCCTTTACGGATCTTGGATGTCAAAGCTCAACGCCTTGCCATCTAAAATTATGATGAAGCGATTCAATACGTTTCGCCCAAGCAGAACATTGGTGCGATTAGCAGCTATGCACCGTACAGAAGCAAGGTCAAAGCCTTCGATGACCAATCTTATATAATAAACCGGACGCAATGAGTAAGTGCCATCGTATCCTTTTGTCCAGATATGGCTTTTCTTCCTAATTGTAGGGCCAAGTCTTCGGGAATAACTGTGATATCCGCTCCGCAGTCCAACTTACCACGCATAACGCTGCTCACACTGCTTGTCGGATGAGCAACAACCACATCGGCTATAGGTGCGGGTGGATTCAAACTAAAGTCATAGGCTGGCATAGCTAACTTACCACCTCCGGAGATGGCAGTTCGTAAACTGTAGGCTCTTTCTCTACTTTAGCTATATAAAACGGAGCATCGCCAAATTTTTTAAACATTCGCAGCGCCAATTCTTCGTCGTCCTTTCCGTAACCGGCCAAACGACCTTGATGGAGCGCCACAAACTGCCCCTCATAACGCTGTAGCAATTGCGTGTGTTTCCGGCGAAAGGCTCGTTGTTCTTGAGCTAAGGTGACTTCCAAGGTTTTCGGCCTCAGCATCTTTCGTGTCTTTGTAGTTGACATTGGTTTTCTCCGATCTAATTTGTTGGCTTTGTGTCAAAAACAATTTTTTCCTTACTCACCAGAATATAGCGCCAGATGACAAAAATCGCAAGGGTTTTAAATGGGGGTGAAAAACGTTCGGACTGGCAGTTTTCACCGCGATGCCATTTTTTGAAGCACCACGATATTTTTGTTTGGATGATCAAGAGTTTTCGAATTTTTTCACCAACCTGGGTGAACGAGGCTTCCTGAACTTTACCGGAAGACTTGCCAGCAAATCGCCGCATGAATTTCTTCGCGGGGAACTGAGATCGAAGCAGCTCGATCTGGTGACGGTCGCCGGTTGCGTTGTTCTTCACATTGCTTCTTGTTGTTGCGTTTAGCCGCATATTTTCGCTGCATGTCTCACCGATTTGACCCTTCGATATTTCTGGCTTAATATCAGAAATTCCAAATGAAAAAACAAGCGTTTTTAAGCGTTAACGCCGTCAAACTCAGAAAAAAATTCCTACGGACGCAGTCTGAAAGTTTTCTTAATTCAAAATCCAATTAAACGCGGAGCCACTGAGCAAACAGAGAAAGCACGGAGAACAATAAATGTTTTGTAAAAGCTTTTCTCCGCGACGCTCCGCGAACTCCGTTGCTCTGTGTTTTAAAAAGTCTTTTGAATTTCTTGCTGCCCGCTGGGCTCCAGTTTTCAGCTCGTCTGAAAATCTGGCATAGATATTTTACAATAGAAATTACAAACAAATTTTCCCTAACACGGTCGCGGCTTTCGCCCCGGTGACCGACGGCACATTTCCAAAAAATCCGCCAACCGTCTCATTCGCCAGCACCGCGAAGAGAATGGCTTCTTTGGCGTCGCCGGGCAGATTGTAGCCGGTGGTCGTGGTGACTTTTGCCGGCGCGAAGCGTTCTTGCAGCCTCGCCATCAGCGCGCGGTTGTGCATGCCGCCGCCGCTGACGATCAGCTCGTCGATTTTGCCGAACCGTTTTTCCAAGAGCCGGGCTTCGCGAGCGATGGTCTCGGCGGTCAATGCTGTGGCGGCCGCGAGCATGTCCTGCGGGGTCAATTGCAATCGCGTGGCGCGTTCGATCAGGTCTGCGCAATAAGCCGCGCCAAACTCCTCGCGGCCGGTGGATTTGGGAATCGGCTTGGCGAAATATGGATGTTGCAGCAATTCTGCCAATAATTTTTCGGAGACTTTTCCTTGTGCTGAAAGCATGCCGCCATCGTCGAAAGTCTTGCCAAAAAATTTCTGCGCCAGGGCGTCCATCACCATGTTGCCGGGACCGGTGTCGAAGGCGACGACGTCATCAAGCCCGCCACCTTTTTTCAAAACGGTGAGGTTGGCGATGCCGCCGATATTCAAAACCCCGCGCGTGTGCTCGGCGGAACGGAAAACCATGTAATCGAGAAACGGCACGAGCGGCGCTCCCTGGCCGCCGAGCGCCATGTCGGCGGCGCGGAAATCAGCAACGGTGATGATGCCGGTGCGTTTGGCAATCACGCTCGGCTCGCCGATTTGCAACGTGCCGGCAGCGGGTATGCCGGCGAGCGGCTCGGCAAACGGCAAATGATGAACAGTCTGGCCGTGCGAGCCGATGAGATCGAAGTCTTGCGGTTTCGCGCCGGCCTGCGCGATAATTTTCAACGCGGCTTGCGCAAAACATTCCCCGACGGCGATATTGAGCCGGCAGATGAGATCGACGGTTCCGGCGCCGGGCAATGAAGCCGCCAGCAGTTGCTCGCGCAAGGCTGGCGGATACGGAAAGGTGGCAAAGGCTTCGAGCTGCAAGCGTTCACGCGGCGAAAGCGCGTCGTGCGCATGGCCGCGAACGCGAACCAGCGCCGCATCAATGCCATCCGCCGAGGTGCCGGAGATCAAACCGACGAGGCGTTTTTCCGGTTTTTGCGCGATGGCGATGAAACGCTGCATCGGCGCGCCAAGAGAGAAGGGAGTGAGGTGTTGCGAATCAGCCATAACTGTCGAAAGTTTTTGAATGTTACCCACAGATTGAAGAACCCCGCCGATTAAGTATTTTATCAGTGGGATTCCTCAATCGGTGGGCAGTTAAGGATTTTGATAAACAATCCGAATTAAACGTGTTTCATTTTCACCTGCCACGAGCGCTCCAGTTTTCCCAAGAATTCTTCATTCAAAGCAGCGCCCGCCGCCATCATCGCCAGCAGCGCGGCGCCGATGACCGGCTCGAAACGCGGCGCCATCACATAAAAATCTTTTTCAGGCAAAACTTCCCACAGGCCGGGCAGCAAAACATCGCGGCGGCGAAAGAGATTGCCGATGAGCGCCAGTGGAACAGGCGTTTGCCAGTGGCCGCGTTTGACGGCAGCGCGAATCAAGTGTCCGTGCGCGCGCCCGGTGTTGCGGATGATTCCTTTGGCAACTTCATCGCTTTGTTCTGCTGCATCAAACACCAGCGGCGCCAATTCGGCGAATTTGCCGCGATCAAAATCCGGGCTGTAAATTTGTGAGATGATCAAATCAATGCCGGCGACGTTGAAATGGTTTTCAAAAACCGGGCGCAACGTCGTCTTCGGCCCGCGACCATCCCAATCTTTGAGCGCGGCGATTAAAGCCGCTTGCGCCACGGCGAAACCGCTGCCTTCGTCGCCAAGCAAAAAGCCCCAGCCGCCGGCGCGGATGATCTCACCGTTCGGCGCGCGTCCAAAGCAGATGACGCCGGTGCCGGCAATCACGATAATTCCCGGGCCGCCGCCGAACGCGCCGGTGAGCGCCGCCAGCGCATCGCTTTCTGCGATGATTTTCTGGGCGATTTTCTTTTGATTTAATGCCCGCTCGGCAATCTCCCGGTCGGCAGGCCGGCCGACGCCGGTGGAACAAAATCCTGCCGCGACTATCGTTGCGTTCGATAATCCGGCGCGGCTTTGCAATTCACTCGCCAGCGCGGCAACCGGCTCGCCGATTTTTTCTCTCAGCTTGGGAAAACTGGCCGGCGGATGCGCCGCGACCGCGAGCACGTCGCCGTTCTCGTCAATCAAGCAGCCGCGCAAATGCGTTCCGCCGCCGTCGAAGCCGAGGAAGTATTTGGGTGACATAAATCGTCTCGTTAATTCTCTCTTACTCTTACCCTTACTCATACTCTTACTTGCCTTTACGAAGTTTAAAAGCGAGTAGGAGTAGGAGTAAGAGTAAGAGTAAGAGTTTTCACTGCCACTCCCCGCGAATGATTTGCCCATAAACTTCCCCCAGCGTATCCCAAACTTTTTGCGGATCATCCGGTTTGATGTACGACATGTAACCGGTGCCGTAAAAACTCCACGCCGCAAAATTGCGCACGCCGGCGGCATACGCCACGTCAACGGCCTGGCGAATTTCATCTTCGCGGCCGGCCGGGATTTTGAAATTCTGAATCCAGATTTGCGGTTCTTTGTTGAACTGCCGAGCCAATCGTACGACATCGCGGGAAAAATTGTCGACGAATTCCGCCACGGGTTTGTCGAACCAGAGCCAATACGGATCGGTGCCGAAAATATCGAGACTCGAAATCGACGCGACTTTCGCCCAATCGACAATGCCGTAGCGCCGTTCTTTGTGCGGAAGCAGGCAAACGGCATTGCGCGCGCCTTTGCTGCGGCCGTAATCACACAGCGCGGCGAGAAAATCAACGATGGATTGTTCGCGAAAAAGAACGAACTCATCCCACGACTCGGAATTGTCCTGCAACTGCGCAAAGGCGGGAAGCGGTTTTCCGTGCTGACGCAAGAATTTCTCCCGGCAGTGCGAGCACCAGCATGACCAGCGCTCGCCGGCGGTATTTTTATTTTCCCAATCAATGAAAAAATGCGGCTCGTCCCAAAACAAAACCTCGGCGCCGATTTCGACGGCGTCGTCGATCCATTTGAACATGAACTCGCAGGCACGCGGATGATTCAGGCAGGCGCCAGGCGCGGTTTCGCCGGTGTTGAGAATCTGGCAGACCTCACGGTTTTTGAAAGCATAAGCGCTGGTGGCCTCGCCGCCGAAAATCCGGCAGACGCCCCAGGGATCGACATAAACTTCCAAACCGGCCGCTTTCGAGAGCTTGATCAATTCCGCGATGGTGTGTTTATAAAAAAGCTGGTCATTTTCTGAAAAAGTGTGAACGATGAAATTGCAATGATGGCTTTTGATCTCTTCGAGATCGACGAGAAAATGGCGGGGATTGCGGTTGCCGAAATAACTGACGCCGGTGCGCACGGAGGTTTGCATAATCAAGACTATTTTTTTAAAAATGGCTCTTGCAAAAGAAAACTAAGTATATTAAATTTCTCTTGGAAAAATCATACTGCGTTATAAAAAATACAAGGGTAACTCATAAAAGGTGAACAGTGGTTGACTTGTTAAGTTTTCAATTACAAAATCCTTGGCGCCAAAACAACTATATTCCACCTCCATCGATCCGTCGTCAGGTTTTGAGCGATACGCTGGCTTGGTTGCATGACCCGGACATTCTCGTCGTCGTTGGTTCACGGCAAGTCGGCAAGACGACGCTGCTTTTTCAGATCATCGAGCATCTTCTGTCCCAAGGCACGGCAACGGAGGACATATTTTATTTCAATCTGGACGACTTGAATCTTTGGGAGTTTTTCAAAGCGCCGGCGGAGTTTCTGAGCTTCATCGAGCTGAATCAAAAAGGTCGCGCCTATGTTTTCATTGACGAGGTGCAGCGGCTCGAAAATCCCGGTCTGTTTTTAAAATACATTTATGATCTGAAAAAGAACCTCAAGCTCATCGTTAGCGGCTCGTCCTCCCTTGAGATTCAGGCCAAAATTTCCGAATCGCTCACCGGCCGGAAAAAAGTTTTTCAGATGCGGTCATTTAGTTTCAGCGAATTTATCGCAGCCAAACCCGGCGACTTGCTGGCCGTTTCAGAAAAGTTGGACATGGCCAGCCGCGCCGATTGGATTTTGGCCTTGGAAAAAATACAACGCCTCTATGGAAACACGCTGGAGAAATTTCTCGCCGAGTATTTGACGTACGGCGGTTATCCGCGTGTGGTTTTGGAGGCAAATGCACAGAAAAAAATCGCCCTGTTAAAGGAAATTTTCACCAGCTATTTGCAGAAAGATGTCAAAGACTTTTTTAGAATCGAGAACGTTGCCGGTTACAACAATCTCATGAAAGTGCTGGCGCAGCAGATCGGTAATCTTGTCAATATCAGCGAGCTTGCCAACACCCTCGGCCTGAATCAAGCCACGGTCGACAAATATCTACAGTTGCTGGAAGGAACTTTTATGTTCAAAAGACTAACGCCATATTTTCAAAATGTGCGCCGCGAGTTGTCAAAGATGCCGAAAATTTATGCGCTGGATTTGGGCATGCGCAATTTCGCCGCCGGCAATTTCAACGACGTCGCGCTGCGCGAAGATCGCGGTGAAATGGCCGAGAATTTCGTGCTGACCGAACTCGAACGCTTGATCGAAGCGCCCGGCGAGCTGCATTTTTGGCGCACACAAACCAAGGCGGAAGTCGATTTTGTTTTCGAGTTTCCCGGCCACATTATCCCGGCCGAAGTCAAATTCACCGCCATGAAATCACCCGAGCTCACCCGGAGCTTCAAAAGTTTTCTCGACAGCTATCACCCGGCTCTCGGCGTGGTTTTTACGAGAGATTTTCTGGGCCAAACGCAAATCGAGCAAACCCAAATTTTATTTTTACCGCTGTGGACGCTGCTGTTTATCAAGCCGGAACATCTGCTGAAAAATTAGAAACAGCGGCCAGCCGCGGCTGCAGGGCGCGATACAATAAAATGACGCCGGTGATTTTGATCAAATCCCAAAACAGGAAGCGGAGAAAACCAATGGAGACGGCTTGCGTCGGGCTCAATTTCTGGCCCAGCACGAAATTCACATTCAACCACAGATAAAAAACCCCGGGGATGAAAATGCAGAGCAGCGCCGTAAAATTTGCCGCCAGCAAACGCGCGAGGCCGATCGCCGGCAAAGTGTTGGGCGAAGCGAAACGGCGGTGGCCGATGAGGCCGGCGGCAAAGCTCGCGAGGGGAAATCCCGCCAGATAACCGAAGCTCGGTTTAAAAATGTAGGCCACGCCGCCGCCCTCGGAAAAAACCGGCAAGCCGATCAAACCCAAAAACAAGTACGCCAGTTGGCTGGCCGCGCCGTAAATCGGACCCAGCACCAGTCCGGATAACAAGACGAAAAATGTTTGCAGCGTAAACGGAACAAAAGGAAAAAGCAGCTTGGTCTGCGCGCCAAACACCGTCAACGCCGTAAAAAGGCCGGAAAGAATGAGAAGCCGTCTTGAGCCATTCATCGATGCGCTTGTCTTGTTGCGTGCAAAACAAGATACAACCCCGATTTTGTAACTATAGAAAAATCCTACGGACGCAGTCGGGGTTTGACTTTTGTATGTGCAAAATTAAGGTACTAAATTTCACCCCGAATGTCAATGCGCGAAAGCCGAGACTTGCATTTTGTGTTGCGGTGTTATAAATTAAAAAACCGCGCAATCAAATACGATTCAGCTCGGAATGCTGCGCGTTGTCCGAGCTTGACTTCACCAAGATTTTCTGTGATATTCACATCTCGGGAAACCACCGTGCTAAAGCTGCACAAACCAAATTTTGCCGCCGTTTTTTTCTTGCCTTGGATGGCGCTCAGGCCGGACTTCCGCTTCTTTGCCAGAATCATTTTATTTGCAGTTTTTCAAAGTTGGGGTTTTGCGGCGACGCAAGAACCGAAGGAAACCTCGCCGGCGATTACGCGTTCGGATGAGCCAAGCTCCAACGTCTTTACGCCGCGGCTGGGGGAGAGCGGCGGACCGCCGAATTATTTTTTGGCGCATCGCCAGCTCGCGCCTCCGCGCGTCGGCCTGGCGTTGAGCGGCGGCGGCGCTCGCAGTCTCTTTCAAATCGGCGTCTTGCAGGCGCTGGAGGAGCGGGGCGTGGCGGTAGATTTTATTGCCGGCACCAGCATGGGCAGCGTGATCGGCGGATTGTATGCGGCGGGATACAACGCCAAACAATTGCGGGAAATCGTCAAGACCATTCCGTGGGACGACATTACGGTGGACACGCCGCCGCGCACGAATCTGTTTGTGGCACAACGCCAGGAACGCGAGCGCGCGTTTGTGCAAGTGCGCTTTCGCGGCTTGAAGCCTTATATTCCGCCGGCGATTACCGCCGGACAAAAACTGTTGGACGTGCTCACGAATCTCACGATGCGCGCCAATTATCGCGCCACTGGCGGGTTCGACCGGTTGCGCATTCCGTTTCGCGCCGTCGCCACGGATTTGTACAGCGGCAAAGAAGTCATTATTGCCGACGGCGATCTCGCCGAAGCCATGCGCGCGTCGATTGCCGTGCCGCTGATTTTTGCGCCGGCGCCGCGCGGCGACATGCTGCTGGCCGACGGCGGCCTGTTGAACAATATTCCCGTCGAGATCGTGCGGCGGCACGCTGATGTCGTGATCGCCGTCGATGCCACTTCGAAATTGCGCGACAAAGAACATCTCAAATCGCTGTGGGAGCTGATCGATCAAATTACCACGATCATGCAGCGCGACGAGGATGAAGCGCAGCGCCGCAAAGCCGATGTGGTGATCGCGCTCGAGGAGCCGCAGCGCAGCTCCTCGGATTATTCCGCCATCGATTCGCTGATCGATTTGGGTTATCGCAAAGCCATGGCGCAAATGCCCGCGATTCAAAATTTGACGCGAAGCATGGCGGCAGCGTCGCTGCCGGAGCAAACTTTTCCGGTTCATTATCTGGCTTTGTACAATAACAACCGCGAACACCTGACAAACGGCGAGCCGCACATGTCTTTTTCATTGCCGCCATTGGGCGGCGACAACAGCGATGGGAAAACGCTCACGGCGGCGGCCATTCAAAATTGGGTGGAGGCGGTTTACGCCTCCGGCCAGTTTTCCGGCGTTCGCGCGGAATGGCGCGCGGATTCGCTGCGGCTCCTGGTGCAAGAAAATCCGCGCCTGCAGCGCGTTCGCTTTGCCGGCAACACGGTTTATTCGGATTCGACGTTGAGGGCGTGCATGCGCTCGCAAATCGGCGAGGCGATCAATCACAGCCGCAGCGCCGGCGATCTGGTGGCGATTATCGAGCGTTATCGCAGCGACGGTTATGCGTTGGCTGAAATCCGTGACGTGCGCTTTGATTCTCTCGACGGCGCGGCGCAAATCACGATTGACGAGGGACGCATCAGCGCGATCGAGCTTGAAGGCGCCAAGCGCACGCGCCGCATCGTGGTGTTGCGCGAATTTCCGCAAAAAAATGGCGACATCTTCAATTTGAATCTATGCAGCCGCGGCATCCGCAACATCCACAGCTCCGGCCTGTTCGATCAAGTGACGCTCAACATCAAGCGCGGGAACGACGGCGCGATCGTCAAAATTAAAGTGCAGGAAAAGCCGTTTACCGTTTTGCGTCTGGGCGGGCGGTACGATACGGAGCGCGATACGCGCGGCTTCATCGAGGCTGGCGATGAGAACGCCTTCGGCACCGGCAGCAAGATTTTTGCTTATCAGGAAATCGGCACGCGCGATCTGCTCACGCGCTTGGCGCTGCGCAACGACCGTTTGTTGAAAACGTATTTTAATTTTTCCAGCGCGCTTTACCGGCAAGTACGGGAAAATTTTGTCTATCAGGATTTCCGAGACAACGTCGGCGAGTATCAGGAAGAACGGCTGGGGTTGAATGTGGCGCTCGGCCAGCAGATACGCCGATTCGGCGTAGTTTCCGCCGAGCTGCGCTTTGAGGAGGTCAACATTAAAAGTTTGAGCGGCGGCGGCTACACGCCCGGCAATGTGACGTTGAATGCCCTGGTGCTGCGCTCGATCGTCGATACGCGCGACCGCCAGCCGTTTCCGCGGCGCGGCCGCTTCGCGCACGTCTTTTATGAAAACGCCACCGCCGATCTGATCGCCAAGGAATCGTTTTACCGGTTCTTTTTGAAAATGGAAACTTTTCATTCGCGCGGGCCGCACACGCTGCACCCCAAAATCAATCTTGGCACCTCGCATCACCTCACGCCCTTCAGCGAACAATTTCGTGTCGGCGGCCCGGACGAGGTCTACGGCTTCCGCGAGCAGGAATTTATCGGCCGCCATTTTGCCATCGGCAGTTTGGAATATCGCTACACCCTGCGCCGCAAACCGCTGCCGCCGTTGTATTTGAGCTGGCGTTATGATCTAAACGGCTTGTGGGCTGACAAACGCGACGCCAATTACCGCAAATTCCGTCATGCGTTCGGCGTGAGTCTGGCTTACGAAACGCCGCTGGGGCCGCTCAGCCTGGCTTATGGGCAATACGAAAAAAGCCGGCGCCGGGTTTATGTCAGCGCGGGATTCAATTTTTAGATCACCGCGCGCAAGTCAGTTGCCGGCCGCCGTCGATGCTGATGGTTTCGCCGGTGATCCAGCCGGCTTTTTCGCCGGCGAGAAAGAAAATCAAATCGGCAATTTCTTCAGGCGTTCCGACGCGGCCCAGCGGGTGCGTGGTTTTGGAATGCTCGAGAAACGCCGCGTACTTTTGCTCGTCAAAACCGCTGCGGCGGTGCAGATTGGTGACGACCACGCCCGGATTGACGGCGTTGACGCGCACGCCTTTCGCAGCCAAATCCAACGCCGCGCAGCGCGTGAGCTGATCCAGCGCCGCCTTGCTCACACAATACGCCAGGACACCCGGAAAGCTGCGCGTTCCCGTCACGCTCGACACGTTGACGATGTTGCCTTTGGTTTTGATGAGAGGCGGCGCCGCGGCTTGCATGAGCTGGAAAATCACGCGGACGTTGATGTCCATCATGCGATCCCAGTCGGCGAGAGTGGTGGTTTCAATCGTGCCCAGGGCGATAATGCCGGCGGCATTGACCACAACATCGAGGCGGGAAAATTTGTCGAGCGCGGCAGCCACCGCTTTTTGCGCCGCGCCTTCGTCGCACAGATCGACGGCGATCAGCAAGCTTTCAGCGCCTTGCGATTTGATTTCCTTCTCAACCGCGGCGAGCGCCTCGTGATCTCGGCCGATCAGCACGATATGTTCTTTGGCTTCGGCAAAGCGCAAGGCCGCGGCGCGGCCGATGCCGCTCGAAGCGCCGGTAATCATGACACAACGTTTTTGCATTGAGCTCTCCATTTTTTGATGAAAACAAGATAAACAGTTTTACTGATTTTTTCAAAGTCAATTTATAAGGAAAATGAAGATGCGTTTAACCAACAAAGTTGCCCTCATCACCGGCGCCGGCAGCGGCATTGGCCGCGAGTCGGCGCTGCTGTTTGCGAAAGAAGGCGCGAAAGTCGTCGTGGTTGACATCAATTCCGCCGCGGGACAGGAAACCGTCTCGCTCGTCAAAGCGGCCGGCGGCGAGGCGGCATTCACCGGCGCCGACGTTTCGAAAGCCGTCGAGGCCCGGCTCATGATCGAATTTGCCGAGAAAACTTTCGGCAAGCTCGACGTGATCTTCAACAACGCCGGCATTTTCCCGGATCGCGACGGCTCGGTTTTGGAGACGGAGGAGGAGGTTTGGGATTGGGTGATGAACGTGAATTTGAAAGGCGTTTTTTTCGGCTGCAAATACGGCATTCCGGCGCTGCTGCGCGCCGGCGGCGGCTCGATCATCAACACCGCTTCATTCGTGGCGTTGATCGGCGCCGCGACGTCGCAAATCGCCTACACCGCCAGCAAAGGCGGCGTGCTGGCGATGACGCGCGAGATGGCGGTCGAGTTTGCGCGGAAAAATATTCGCCTCAACGCGATCTGCCCCGGCCCGGTGGAAACGCCGCTGTTGGCGCAACTGCTCTCCGATCCGGCGCGCCGCCAGCGGCGGATGGTGCACATTCCGATGGGCCGGCTCGCGCGCGCTCACGAAGTCGCGCAAGCCGCGCTCTTTCTCGCCAGCGATGAATCGGCTTATGTCAACGGCGCGACGTTCACGGTCGATGGCGGCATTACCGCGGCGTATGTCACGCCGGAGTAGAGGCGAGATTTTTTACTGCGACCACGGCTTCGGCTGGCGATCCCAACGATGCTTGGCCAATTCCTGCAACAGCGTGGCTGCAAGCGGGCCGGCGTCGCTGGCCGCGAGGTTCGTTTCCACGTGTTTGAGTTTGCGCATCCCCGGAATGATCGTGCTCACCGCCGGCTCGGCGAGAATGAAACGCAGCGCCATTTCCGGCATCGTCATGCCGGCCGGAACGAGCGGCTTGAGGGCCTCGGCGCGGTCGACGCTGGCGTTTAAATTTTCGGGAACGAAATAGGTGTTGCGCCAATCGCCTTCAGGCCAGCGGCTTGCTTTGGTGAGCGCGCCGGTCAAGGTTCCCTCGTCGAACGGCACGCGCGCGACGACGGCGACGTCGTGTTGGCGGCAGGCCGGGAAAAGCTCGTCTTGGGGATTCTGATCGAAAATATTGTAGATCACTTGCACGGCGTCAATCACGCCGCTCTCCACCGTTTTCACGCCGTTCCACGGCTCCCAGCGATTGAGGCTGATGCCGATGGCGTGAATCAGGCCTTGCCGTTTTAGCTCCGCCAGCTTGTGAATCCAGCGGCCGTCTGCGAGCCAGCCGTCTTCCCACGTGTGAAATTGCATCAAGTCAAACGAATTCAGCCCGGCGTTTTTCAAGCTGCTCTCGACATATTTTTGAATGTGGTCGGGCGGGTAGCAATCGTCGAGCGAGTGCTCGCGCCGGCTCGGCCATTTGAGATTCTTCGGCGGCATCTTTGTCGCCGTATATAATTTCTTTGCCGGATTTGCGCGAACCAATTCGCCAAGCAAGCCTTCGCTTTTGCCGGCGCCATACGCCCAGGCGGTGTCAAAGAAATTGCAGCCCAAATCCACCGCGCGCTGCAAGGCTTGCCTCGACTCCTCGTCATTTGAGCCGCTCCAACCTCCCATGCCCCACATGCCGTAGCCGATTTCACTGATTTGCCAGCCGGTCCTGCCGAATTTTCGATAGTGCATATTCTCTCCTGTTTTTAACTGAAGTCGGATTTGGTTCTCATGACCAAGCCCGACTTCACTTGTCTGTAAACTCTTCCATTTTACAAAACCGCAAACAATTTTGCAAGAAAAAGATGCGCGTTCTCCGCGCCAAATCGCCTTTGCGAGTATTGACAGATTATCAATCCGAAAAAGTCCCAAAGCTGGTGAGATCGCCATGAAAAGCATATTGACACATTTTTCCTTATCATTAGTATTCGCCGCGGGGGCCGCTTGGGCGCAATTGCAGCGCTTGCCGATTCAACACGTCAACGTCAAGCCGGCTCTGGAAACTTACAATAGTTTTTTAACCAATCGCCTGCTGAAAGCGCAGGAGCCCGGCCCGGGCAGCGGCGAAAAGCCGTTCCGGCGTTTGGAGTGGTTCTTGGAATCGCGCTTGCAGCCCGACGGCAGTTATCCGGCCGGGGCGCGCTGGAACGCTTATCTCGACGTTCTCGCCAACCGCGAAGCAACGCTTGGCTCAGTGCCGGCGGCGAATTGGACGTCGATTGGCCCGAGAAATATCGCCGGACGCATTTTGGATCTGGCGTTCGACCCCAACAACGCCGGCGTCATCTGGGCGGGCGCGGCGTCCGGCGGAATTTGGCGCAGCGCCAACGACGGCCAGTCCTGGACGCCGATGGATGATCAGCTTCCCACCCTTGCCGTCGGCTGTATTGTCACGCATCCCACCAACTCGAATATCCTTTATATCGGCACCGGCGAAGGCAGTTTCAACATCGACGCGGTAGACGGCGTCGGGGTGTTGAAGTCAACCGACGGCGGCGCGACGTGGTCACAAACCGCTTTGAGCTGGCTGCTTTCGCAAGGCCAGGCGGTCAATGAAATGGTGATTGACCCGGCCAATCCGAACGTGCTGGTGGCGGCGACGCGCGATGGGGTTTATCGGACGGATGACGCGGGAGCGAGCTGGACGCGCACGTTGGCGGCAGCGACGGGCTGGATGGATGCGAAAGATATTGTGATCGATCCCTCCAATTCGAATATTCTTTTTGTGGCCGCCGGCTATCCTTGGGGCAACGGCAATAACGGCATTTATAAATCGACCGACAACGGCGTCTCGTGGACGAAGCTGGCGGGCGGCTTGCCCGGCGGCGCGGCGATGGGGCGCGCGAGTCTGGCGATCAGCGCGTCGAATCCGAGCACGGTTTACGCCGGTATTGCGCGCACGATCAACAGCGGCGCGTCGCTGTTGGGCATTTATCGAACGACGGACGGCGGCGAGACCTGGACGCGGCAATCCACTTCGCCCAATCATTACAGCGCCCAGGGCTGGTATAACAATGTCATCGCCGTGGATCCGGCGAATCCGGATATCGTTTATTCCGGCGGCATGAATATTTACAAATCCGCCGATGCTGGCGTGACCTGGACGACGATCACCAACGGGATTCACGTCGATTTTCACGCGATCGCGTTCAACAAGGGCGCGATGTATGCCGGCACCGACGGCGGCGTGTATAAATCCCTCACCGGCGGCAGCTCGTGGACGAGCCTGAACAGCGGCCTGGTGACGATGCAGTTTTATAAAATGGGCAGCGATTTCAATAACGCCAACAAAGCGATGGGCGGCACGCAAGACAACGGCACCAACGAATACCGCGGCGCGCCAGGATGGACGAAACGCCTCGGCGGCGACGGCGGCGAGGTGATTTATGATTACAGCAATTCCAATATCATTTATGCCGAATATCAAAACGGCAGCCACCTCAAAAGCCTTGACGCCGGGGTGAGCTGGTTTGCGGTGAACACCGGCGTGCCGAGCGGGCCGTGGGTGACGCCGGTGGAGATGGATCCGGCCAATCCGAACGTTCTTTACACCATCGGCGACGGCAATCTATACAAAACCTCCAACGGCGCCGGCAGTTGGTCGCTGCTGTTTAACGCGACGGAGGCGGTGGAAGAAGATATTCAAGTCGCGCCGAGCGATCCGCAAACCATTTACGTGGCGGGCGACAACGTCATTTACCGAAGCGCCAACGGCGGCGCGAGTTTTACGAAAATCTCGGCCGGATTGGCGGTGACGAACATCACCGCGATGGCGGTTCATCCCGAACAGCCGCAAACGCTTTACGTGACGGTCGGCGGCTGGAACGCGGCCAGCCATGTTTATAAAACCACCAACGCCGGCTCAGAAGCCCTTTCGGGCGGCTCGTGGCAAAATATTACCAAAAATCTGCCGAATGTGCCGTGCAACAGCATCGTGATCGATCCGCTGTATCCGGAGATGGTGTACGCCGGCACGGATCTCGGCGTGTTTGTTTCGACGGATGCGGGCGCGACGTGGAATGATTGGAACACCGGGTTGCCGAACGTGGTGGTGGATGAATTGGACATTCAAGCGGCGGCGAGGTTGATTCGCGCGGCGACGCACGGCCGCGGCATGTATCAGGCAAATCTGCTCGAACCGAATCCCGGCGCGCCGGCTGCGCCGAGCCAATTGACGGCGCTAGCGACGGCCAGCGATCAAATTTTTCTCTCTTGGCAGGATAATTCAAGCAATGAAGACGGCTTTAAAATCGAGCGCAAAATGGGGACGGGAAACTACGCCGAGATTGCGGCGGTTGGCGCCGGCGTGGCGAATTATGCCAACTCCGGCTTGGCGGAAGGCGCGACGTACTCTTACCGTCTGCGCGCGTACAACGGCGCCGGGCTTTCGGCTTATTCAAATGCCGTGAGCGCCGCGACCCCGCCGTCCAGCAGCGGCAATCTGGCCTTGAACAAAGCCGCGACCGCCTTGAGTACGAAAAGCAGCTATGCGCCGGCCAATGCGATTGACGGCAAAACGGATACGTACTGGCGCAGCGGCAGCATCGGCAGCAAGACGCCGATGTGGTGGGCGGTGGATTTGGGCGCGGTTTACACCATCAGCCGCGTCGTGATCACCTGGAAAAGCAGCTATTACGCCAAAGAGTATCAGGTTCAAGCCTCGAGTGATGGAGTGCTTTACACGCCGGTTTACGAAGATCGCGGCGGCAATGGCGGAACGGATGAGGTTGATTTGGGCGGCGGCGCGGCTCCGGCGGCCTCGGCGCGTTACGTTCGGGTGTACATGACGCGCCATAAAAAATCGAGCGCGCGGATTGCTGAAGTTGAAATTTACGCCGGGTCAAGCGCGGCGTTGAGCCAAGATTCGGGTGAGGAGTCCGAAGCTGCAAAGTCCGAAGTCATTACGGATTACGTTTTAGAGCAGAGCTATCCCAATCCTTTCTCCCCGCCGGAGCGGGGCTTCGCGGGAAATCCCAACACCAAGATCAGCTTTGCGCTGCCGGAAGCCGGCGCGGTGAAATTGCAGATTTATGATTTGCTGGGCAATTTGGTGACGACGCTGGCACATGGCAAGTATGCGCGCGGCAATTACGAGATGATCTGGAACGGCCGCAACCGCGCCGGTGAAGCTGTCGCCGCCGGGGTTTATTTCTATCGCTTGACTGTCGAAAGAAACGGCGAAGCGCCGGTGGTGATGACGAGGAAGCTCACCGTTTTGAAGTGAGCTTGATGCTCTTACTCTTACTCCTACTCTTACTCTTACTCGCTTTTAAAGCGCTTGAGAAGCGAGTAGGAGTAAGAGTAAGAGTAGGAATTTTTAAAACGCTGCTTATTCTGTATGAGAGAAGAACCTCACGAGCAAGCGGCGTTTTCTTTTTGGAAAGTTTTGTTGAAGCGCCTTCTCAACCGGCCAACGTCTCCAGACGCCAGTCTTTGATCGCGCGTTCGCGGGTGTCGAAATTGATCCCCAAAAGGAAAATCTTGCGGTCGCTTTGAACGTATTTCTCCCCGTAGCGCTTTTGGCGAATTTGCCGTAGGGCTTCTGCCGCCGACTGATTGCACTTTAATTCCACCACGTACACTTTGTCTTTGAATTCCACCGCGATATCCACTCTCCCGCGCGATGACAACGGCTCGGTTTGTACCAGCACGCCGGATGCCGATAGCATCAAATAAAACACCGTGTGATAGTAGCCTTCATCGCGTTCGCCGATCTGCGGATACGGAATGGCAGACAGGATCGCATTCGCCGTTTCGATAAACTGTTCGAGATCTTCCTGCGCCAAATATTGGTGCAGGCGTTTGTATTGCGCTTTTAACGTGGTGTCGGGAATCGCCACCAAGCTATGATAAAGATAGTCCAAAAAAGCCGTCTTCACTTCCTGATTCGGATAACCCAGCCGATAAAAAACCCCGTCATAGTCCTGAATGGTGAGATATCCGGTCTGGAACAACAACGCTTCCAATTGCAGATTCTCCAGCTCGTATGTTGAAAAAGCCATCTCCTGAACTTGCAAATTCTCGAGGTTTGGAATGGGGTAATCTCTTTCGTTGATCAAATTCACCAGAAAGCTCGGAGTGGCCGTTTCAAACCAGAAGTTTTTGAAATCATATTCTGCAAGCACGTTGAGGATGGAGAACGGATTATAGACCTGCAACGCCTGTTTGGTAAACCGATGGCCATTGTACCAGCTCCGCAGCAACAGCAAAATTTGTTCGGGAGTGGTTTGCCGGCGGCGGGCAAATTCTGCAATGCGCTCCCCAAAACAGCTTTCCAGCTCCGTTTGGGTGTATCCCACCAAATCCGTATAATCCGCGTGCATGGTCAAATCTTGCAGATTGTTCAGCTCCGAAAAGATGCTGACCCGGCTGAATTTCGAGATGCCGGTAATGAAGACCAGGCGCAAACGATCCGACACCTCGATTTCCTTCAGCACGCCGAAAAACTTTTTCAGCATTTCCCGGTTCTCGCGGGCGACTTGCAGGCCGGCCTCGCCTTTTCCCAAGTGGGTGACGATGGGTTTGTCATATTCATCGATCAACACGGCGACGTTTGTCCGGTATTTATTTTGGAGCTCTTTGATAAGCTTGACAAACTTGTAAGGCAAAATGTCTTGTTCCAGCGTGAACCCATGTTGATCGGCTATATCATCCAATCGCAGGACGAGACTCTTTTCCAGAAGCCCGGCGTTCGTGGCATCAATGCCGTTAAAATCGATCGTGACGATCGGATGCGGCTTCCACTCCCAGGCGCGGCTCTCGATCCACAAGCCTTCGAACAGCTCTTTGCGGCCATCGAACAGCTCCTTGAGGGTGGAGACCAGCAAGGATTTGCCGAAGCGCCGGGGCCGGGCAAGAAAATAGAATTTCCCTTCCGTGACCAATTTGTAAATCTGGGCGGTCTTATCGACGTACAAATAATTTTCTTCGATCATTTGGGAAAATGATCGAATGCCGATGGGCAGCTTTTTTTTATTCATTTGATTTCTCTCCCTGGCTTTATCCGGCGCCTTTTCTCACATAACAATATAAGCTTTTTTCAGCCAATAGCAAGGCAGGTGTTTTAAAAATTTTCCGCAAACCGCTGCGCTGGCGGTAAATTAAGATTATCGACACTCTGCACTGCTTTTGCAGATTTTTGCTTGGCTACATTTTTTCACCTCTTCTGAAATTAACGCTTTCTGTCACGCACGACGGTATACACTCCGGCAGGGACTCGCCTTCACTGACAATAATTATAAGGAGTTGCCATGAAAAACTTGCAACGTACCCTGGTTCCGGTTTGTAGTTTGCTGTTTCTGGCGCTGTTTGTATTTACGGCAAACCACGTGTGGCAGCATGAAACAGAGTCAGAGCGAAACCCAAACACACCCATCTCTGAAAAAAATGACGAAGCCACCCAACAAAAAGTGTTCGAAAACTACGGCAAGCTGCCCATGCACTTCGAAGCCAACGACGGCCAGTTCGACGAGCAGGTGAAATCCCTCACCAACGTTGCCAAAATCACCCCGGAACAAGCCAAAGCCATTGCCGTCAACGATCTCGAACAGACTGAGGAGGGCGTTCATCTGCGCAACCGGCGCCATGAAGCGAATTTTACCGCCGAAGGGGTGCACTTCGTACCGCGGCGCGGGAAACTGGATTGGCGCTGGCAATTGACGCACATCGGCGCCGACGAAGCGCCGCTGGCTACCGTCGAGCTCGGCGCGGTGACGCCGGTGAAAGATCAAGCCGGCAACATCACCTACGATCGCGGCGGGGTGGTCGAGCAATATCTGCCCAAGGCGGCGACGGTTGAGCAGCAGTTTGTCATTCCCGAGCCATTGGCGCTGGCCGGGGCCGATCTGGTGGTGACCGGCCGGGTGCAAAGCGCCGGCGAGTTTGCAGCAACAAATGAAGGCTGGGTTTGGGCTACCGAGGCGGGCGTGGTGAGCCTGGGTGGGGTTACGGTCTTCGACGCCCAGGGCAAAGAGCTGCCGGCCACCATGCAGGCCACTGACACTGAAACCCGCATCGAAGTTGATGGCGCCTCTTTGGCATTGGCCAGCTATCCCGTGACCATCGATCCCGAGATCGGCGCCAACGACTTCCGCATCAGCGATGCCGGGGGAAGCGGGAGCGCTGTTGCCAGCGCCTTTGATCCGGCGGTGGCTTATAATAGCGTGAATAACGAATACCTGGTGGTGTGGAGAGCCGACGATACCGACGCCGCCGGCGTGGTGAATGGTGAGTTCGAAATTTTCGGCCAGCGCCTCGCTGCTGCCACCGGCGCTGAAGTCGGCGCCAACGACTTTCGCATCAGCGATGCGGGGGGAAGCGGGAACGCTGCTTTAGACGCCTTCCAACCCGCGGTGGCATATAATAGCACCAATAACGAATACCTGGTAGTGTGGACAGCCGACGATACGGACGCTGCCGGCGTGGTGGATAATGAGTTCGAAATATTCGGCCAGCGCCTCGCTGCTGCCACCGGCGCTGAAGTCGGCGCCAACGACTTCCGCATCAGCGATGCCGGGGGAAGCGGGAACGCTGCTTTAAACGCCTTCGAACCCGCGGTGGCTTATAATAGCGCCAATAACGAATACCTGGTGGTGTGGGAAGGCGACGATACCGACGCCACCGGCGTGGTGGATGATGAGGTCGAGATTTTCGGCCAGCGCCTCGCTGCTGCCACCGGCGCTGAAGTCGGCGCCAACGACTTCCGCATCAGCGATGCCGGGGGAAGCGGGAGCGCTGCTTTAGACGCCTTCGACCCCGCGGTGGCTTATAATAGCGCCAATAACGAATACCTGGTGGTGTGGGAAGCCGACGATACCGATGCCACCGGCGTGGTTGACAATGAGTTCGAGATTTTCGGCCAGCGCCTCGCTGCTGCCACCGGCGCTGAAGTCGGCGCCAACGACTTCCGCATCAGCGATGCGGGGGGAAGCGGGAACGCTGCTTTAGACGCCTTCGACCCCGCGGTGGCTTATAATAGCGCCAATAACGAATACCTGGTGGTGTGGGTAGGCGACGATACCGACGCCACCGGCGTGGTGGATGATGAGTTCGAGATTTTCGGCCAGCGCCTCGCTGCTGCCACCGGCGCTGAAGTCGGCGCCAACGACTTCCGCATCAGCGATGCCGGGGGAAGCGGGAACGCCGATTTAGAAGCCTTCGAACCCGCGGTGGCTTACAGCATTACGGATAATGAGTATAAGGTGGTGTGGGAAGCCGACGATACCGACGCCACCGGCGTGGTGGATGATGAGTTCGAGATTTTCAGCCAGCGCCTCGATGCGGCCACCGGCGCTGAAGTCGGTACTAACGACGAGCGCCTCAGCGATGCCGGGGGAAGCGGGAGCACTGCTGCCTTCGCCGGCTTTCCCGCGGTGGCATATAATAGCACCAATAACGAATACCTGGTGGTGTGGACAGCCGACGATACTGACGCCGCCGGCGTGGTGGGTGGTGAGTTCGAAATTTTCGGCCAGCGCTGTGGCTTGGGCGTGGTCGTGCCGCACGACTTCGTCCTGCTCGCCGAAGAAGATATCCAAATCAACGGCCAATTCAATTCCGACGGCGACATTCACGCCAACAACGACATCTTCTTCAACGAAGGCAATAAACCCAACAGTATTCACACCGGCAATGTCACCGCCAGTGATGACATTGTCATCAAGAAGAAAAACAAAATCATGGGCACGGTCAAGGGCGACGAGGTGGAGAACGACGGCACGGTTACCGGCGGCGTCACGGAGAATGCCGGCATTGCCAAAGTTCCGCTGCCGGTTTTGGCTTCGATCGAGCCCGGCGATGACGACGTGACGGTGAAAAAAGGCAAAACCCTCACGCTGGACCCCGGCGATTACGAGGAAGTCAAGGTCGAAAAGAAAGGCACACTGAAGCTGAAATCCGGCACCTACAATCTCGAGTGCCTGAATCTCGGCGAGAAAGCGGTGCTGGTCATCGACCTGTCGTCCGGCGATCCGATCATCCTCAACGTCGACGAAGAGGTGATTTTCGGCAAAAACGCGGTGATGATACTCACGCCGTCCACGGCGGCGACGACGCTGATTACGATCAACTGCGACGAGGACGACGACAGCGATCAGGATTTCGATGATGACGAAGACGACACCGATCGCGTGATCATCGGCGAGGGGGCGCGGGTTTTCGGCACGATCATCGCGCCGGAGACCATGGTCGTGCTCGACAAGAAATCCCGTTTCAAAGGCGCGATCTGCGCCGAAAACATTCTGGTGCTGAAAGGCGCGCGGTTTGTGCATCACAGCTCGATGGCGACGTTCCCGAAGGAGTCGGAAGTCGAAGAGTCCGAGGTCACGCAGTCCGAAGTCATTACGGATTACGTTTTAGAGCAAAACTATCCGAATCCGTTCAACCCCAGCACGAAGATCAGCTTTGCCTTGCCGGAGGCGGGCATGGTGAAGTTGCAAATTTACAATCTGTTGGGCAACGAGGTGAAAACGTTGGTTAACGAACATCGCAATGCCGGACCCTACGACCTGATCTGGAACGGCCGCAACCGCGCCGGTGAAGTTGTTGCCGCCGGGGTTTATCTCTATCGCTTGACCGTCGAGAGAAACGGCGAAGCGCCGGTAGTGATGACGAGGAAGCTGACGGTTTTGAAGTGAGCTTGATGCTCTTACTCTTACTCGCTTTTAAAGCGCTTGAGAAGCGAGTAGGAGTAGGAGTAGGACGCTGTTACCATAGTTTTTGTAGTCCCGGCCCCCAACGGGCGTAGCCTTGTGGGCCGCTGTTGAAGCCAATACATTCGCGGTTGCAACGATGCCCCACAAGGGGGCAAGACTACGAAATTAAAGTAACACCGCAGTAGGAGTAAGAGTAGGAGTAGGAGTAAGAGTAAGAGTAGGATTAGGAACAAAAAACGAAATGCTGCTTGTTCCATCGTTCGGAACAAGCAGCATTTTTTTATTGGCCAAAATAAAAGCTGTTTTTTTAATGCTTGATAATCCAGTTATAAAATCATCTCGCCGGGCAAAATTTTTTCCGCATTCGGCGGCGATTACGTGTAATCATAAACTCGAAACAGTTAGTGGCAAAGGGACTCGCCCTAAGAAATCGTTGTCAACCTCGATTTTCGATGCTAAGTTCGAGACGAAATCGGGGCCTGCAGGATCTCCACCGAGAACGGACTCTCCTTTTTTGATCTGAAAATTTTAACAGCTTACGCGACCTAAGCGGCTATACCCGCCGGGCGCGGTGGTTGTTTTTACCTTACCGAAATTTTCGCTCACGGAGCGACATTGGCTGAAGGCTACGCCTGTGAGGGGCTGCGCAGTAACAGACCGGCCTAAACAACCCCGCGTTGTTTGGTTTCATTTTTATTTGCGGGCATTCACCTTAGGCCGGCGCAAGCGTTACGAAATTTTAATTCACTGCCGGCTCATTGTTTTAACCTATGAGGAACGTTATGCCGAGTCTCTACGGTTCCTTTCGTGGCAATCACGGGAGTAAATCGCTTTTTGTCAGCTTTGCGGTTTTCGCGATGCTGGCTTTGGGTTTTTTCACGACAACATTTGCTGGGCATCCAGCTAACATGGCTGCGCCGCCGGCCCCCAACGGCCTGACCGCCACCGACGCCAGCAGCGCGCGAATTAATCTGGCGCGGGCGGACAATTCCGATAACGAAGAGGGCTTGAAGATCGGCGCCACGGTGCCTTGGTCTCCTGCGCCGGCAGCGCCAAGCGGCTTGACGGCGACGGCGGTGAGCCGGAATCAGATCGATCTGGCGTGGACGGATAACGCGAGCGATGAAACCGGCTTTTTGATCGAGCGCAAAACCCTTGGGGGCGCTTATGCCCAAATCGCCAGTGTCGGCGCTAATTTGACCAGCTTTAGCAACACCGGCTTGTCTTTGAACACCCAATATTTCTATCGGGTGCGCGCGACCAATGCCAGCGGCCCTTCGGATTATTCCAACGAAGCCGGCACCTTCACCATGATGAACGGTCCGAGCAATTTGGCCGCCACTGCGGTGAGCAGCAGCGAGATCGGTTTGACCTGGACCGATGGCGTGAGCACGGAAACCGGCTTCAAAATCGAGCGCAAGACGGGTTCGGGCGGCACGTACGCCGAGGTCGGCACGGTCGCGAAAAATGCGACGAGCTTCTCGGATGCGAGCGGCTTGGCGGCGAGCACGCAGTATTTTTACCGCGTTCGCGCGTTCAATGCCAGCAACGTTTCGGTTTACACGGACGAAGCCGGCGCCACGACCTTGGCCGCCAGCGGCCTGCCGGCGCCGAGCAATTTGACGGCAACGGCGGCCAGCAATACGCAGATCGACCTGGCCTGGACGGACAACGCCTCCACCGAATCCGGTTTCAAGATCGAGCGCAAGAAAGGGGGCAACGGCGCGTATGAACAGATTGCGACGGTCGGCGCGAATGTGACGAGTTTTAGCAACAACGGCTTGGCCGTGAACACTAAGTATTTCTATCGGGTGCGCGCGACCAACGCCGGGGTCAATTCGGATTATTCCAACGAAGCCGAGACCTTTACGATGATGAACGGGCCGAGCAATTTGGCTGCCACTGTTGTGAGCAGCAGCGAAATCAGTTTGACCTGGACTGATGGCGTGAACAATGAGACCGGCTTCAAAATCGAGCGGAAGACGGGTTCGGGCGGCACGTACGCCGAGATCGGCGCCGTTGCGAAAGACGCGACGAGCTTCTCGGATGTAAGCGGATTGGCGGCGGGCACGAA
>Ga0187892_10001209_pt1 | contig 60566 bp, 58 predicted proteins | sample MA1701073metaG_FD_139345 | JGI IMG/M metagenome (GOLD analysis project Ga0187892, IMG submission 139345) | Bio-ooze microbial communities from a basaltic lava cave in the Kipuka Kanohina Cave System on the Island of Hawaii, USA - MA170107-3 metaG ...
AGCCTGCCCGCGCGCTCGAGCAGATGATTCACCGACAGCGCCACACGCTGCATAGTGGAACGGATCATCCGGCCTCCTTTCCGCGCAGTCCCGATACATCGTACACTTCGCCGCGGCCGGAAGAGTCTTCCTGAGGAGGGAGCGATCGAAGCGGCATCGGCAGGGGCGCTGCTGCGCGTGAAAGGCGTCGGCGTGCACTTCGGCGGCATCGTCGCGCTCGACGACGTCTCGTTCGACGTCGAGCGCGGCCTGATCGTCGGCCTGATCGGGCCCAACGGCGCCGGCAAGACGACCCTGTTCAACTGCCTGTCGCGGCTCTATGCCTGCGACCACGGCGACATCCTGTTCGACGGGCGGTCGCTGCTGCCGGTGCCGAAGCACCGCATCGCGGGCCTCGGCATCGGGCGCACCTTCCAGAACCTGGCGCTGTTCCGCACCATGTCCGTGCTCGGCAACGTCATGGTCGGGCGTCACTGCCGCACCTACACCGGCTTCTTCGCGAACGCGATGCGGCTGGGCGGCGTGGCCGCGGAGGAGCGCGACACGGCGCACAAGGCGCAGCTGCTGATCGAGCTGCTCGGGCTCGAGGCGGTAGCCGCCAGCCGGGTCTCCGACCTGCCCTTCGGCACGCAGAAGCGCGTCGAGCTGGCGCGGGCCCTCGCCAGCGAGCCGAAGCTGCTGCTGCTCGACGAGCCCGCGAGCGGGCTCAACCACGAGGAAGTGGGCGCGCTCGGCGCGCTGATCCGCCGCATCCGCGACCAGCTCAGCCTCACGGTGCTGCTGGTCGAGCATCACATGAGCCTCGTCATGAGCATTTCCGATCGCGTGGTCGCGCTCAATTTCGGCAGGAAGATCGCCGAGGGCACGCCCGCCGAGGTGCAGCAGCACCCGGAGCTGATCCAGGCCTACCTCGGGGGCGGTGCCTGATGGCGCTGCTCGCCACCTCCGGGCTGCACGCCTCGTATGGCCAGACCCGGGTGCTGCACGGCATCAGCTTCTCGATGGAGGCGGGCACGATCACGACGCTGCTCGGCGCCAACGGCGCCGGCAAGACCACGACGCTGCGCGCCCTGTGCGGCATGGTGAAGACCGAGGGCGAGATCCGCTTCGAGGATGCGCGCATCGACGGCCGCGCCACCGAGGACATCGTGCGCCTGGGCATCGCGCACGTCCCCGACGGGCGCGGCACCTTCGTCAATCTCAGCACCGAGGAGAACCTGCGCCTCGGCGCCTACACGCGCAAGGACCGCGACCGGGTCGAGGCGGACCTCGAGCGCGTGTTCGGCTACTTCCCCCGGCTGCGGGAGCGCCGCGCGCAGCAGGCCGGTACGCTGTCGGGCGGCGAGCAGCAGATGCTCGCGGTGTCGCGCGCGCTGATGCTGCGGCCCAAGCTGATGCTGCTCGACGAGCCTTCGTTCGGCCTCGCGCCGCTCATCGTGCGCGAGCTCTTCGGCATCCTGCGCGAGGTCAACCAGCGCGAGCAGGTGAGCATGCTGGTGGTCGAGCAGAACGCGGCCATGGCGCTCGACCTCGCGGATCACGCCTACCTGATCGAGACCGGCCGCGTGGTGCTCTCGGGCACGTCCGACGACATCAAGCGCGACGACGCCGTGCGGCGCTCGTATCTCGGCTATTGAGCGGAGCCCCGATGGACGCCTTCCTGCACCAGGTCATCGCCGGTCTCGCCACCGGCGGCATCTACGCCAGCCTCGCGCTCGCCCTGGTCATGATCTACCAGGCGACACACCTCGTGAACTTCGCGCAGGGCGAGATGGCCATGTTCTCGACCTACTTGGCGTGGACGCTGATCAACGCCGGCATGCCCTACTGGCCGGCGTTCCTGCTCACGGTCGCGTTCTCCTTCGTGCTCGGCGTGCTGATCGAGCGCATCATCATCCGGCCGGTCGAGAACGCCCCGGTGCTCGCCGTGGTGGTGGTGTTCATCGCGCTGCTGGTGATCCTCAACAGCGTCACCGGGTGGATCTATACGTACACCATCAAGACCTTCCCGTCGCCCTTTCCCGCCGAGCCGATCTTCGGCAAGTACGTGACTTCGCACGGCGGCGGCGCGATCGGGGTGACCCTGGTGGTGCTGCTGCTGCTGTACGCGTTCTTCCGCTTCACGACGCTCGGCCTCGCCATGCGCGCCGCGGCGCAGAACCCGGAGTCGGCGCGGCTGGTCGGCATCCGCGTCGGCTGGATGCTCGCGCTCGGCTGGGGGCTTGCCGCCGCGATCGGCGGCGTGGCGGGAATGATGATCGCCCCGATCGTCTACCTCGACCCGAACATGATGGGCGGGATCCTGCTCTACGCGTTCGCCGCGGCGCTGGTCGGCGGCATCGACAATCCGGGCGGCGCGGTGTTCGGCGGTTTCCTGGTCGGCGTGCTGGAGAACGTGCTGGGGGCCTTCGTCATCGGCAATGAGCTGAAGCTGGCGGTGGCGCTGGCGCTGATCATCGGCGTGCTGGTGGTGCGCCCGTCCGGCTTCTTCGGCAAGGTCCTCGTCACCCGCGTATGAGCCGCAAGGCGCTCATCGGACTGGCGGTGCTGATCCTGGCGGCGTGCGCGCTGCCTTTCTTCGTCAGCAACTACCGCACCTTCCAGTTCACGCTGGTGCTGGTCTACGCGGTGGCGCTGCTCGGGCTCAACATGCTGACGGGCTACAACGGTCAGATCTCGCTCGGGCACGGCGCCTTCTACGCCGTCGGCGCCTATTGCACCGCGATCCTGATGGACCGCTTCGGCGTGCCCTACTGGGCGACCCTGCCCATCGCCGGCGCGGTCTGTCTTGGCGCGGGCTTCCTGTTCGGGCTGCCGGCGCTGCGCCTGGAGGGCCTGTACCTCGCTCTCGCGACCTTCGCGCTCGGCGTCTCGCTGCCCCAGCTGCTCAAGTACGACCGCCTCGAGAAGTGGACCGGCGGCGTGCAGGGCATCGTGATCAACAAGCCCGACCCGCCGTTCGGCCTGCCGCTCAACGCCGACCAGTGGCTGTATTTCTTCACGCTCGCGGTCGCGATCCTGATGTTCGTGCTCGCCTGGAACCTGCTGCGCGGGCGCGTCGGCCGCGCCATGGTGGCGATCCGCGACCAGCACGTCGCCGCCGAGGCGATGGGGGTGCACAGCGCGATGGTCAAGTCGCTCACCTTCGGCGTGTCGGCGCTGTACACCGGGGTCGCGGGCTCGCTGGGGGCGATCGCGGTGCAGTTCGTCGCCCCGGACAGCTTCAACATCTTCCTGTCGATCGTGTTCCTGGTCGGCATCGTGGTGGGCGGTCTCGCCTCGATCTCGGGCGCGGTCTACGGGGCGCTTTTCATCCAGTTCGTGCCCAACATCGCCGACGAGATCTCCAAGGCCGCCCCCTGGGCGATCTTCGGGGTGTTCCTGATCGTCTTCGTGTACCTCATGCCCATGGGCGTCGCCGGGGCGATCCGAATGCTTCTGGCGTATCTCGCGCGGCGCGGGCAGAATAGCTCCGTTCCGGTCGGCTCGGCCCGGCCATCGTCCTGAAGGAGGAGACCCGCATGAAACCGAAGCTCGTTCCGATCGCTGCGCTGCTCGCTGCGGCGCTCGCCTCGCCGGCGGCCCTGGCCCAGAAGAAGTACGACCCGGGCGCCTCCGATACCGAGATCAGGATCGGCAACACCAACCCGTACAGCGGACCGGCCTCCGCCTACGGCACCATCGGCAAGACGATTGCCGCCTACTTCAAGATGGTCAACGAGGCAGGCGGCATCAACGGCCGCAAGGTCAACTTCATCACCTACGACGACAGCTACAGCCCGCCCAAGACCGTGGAAATGGCGCGCAAGCTCGTCGAGCAGGACGAGGTGCTGATGCTGTTCCAGACCCTCGGCACGCCGCCCAACACGGCGATCCACAAGTACATGAACTCCAAGAAGGTGCCGCAGTCGTTCGTCGCGACCGGCGCCACCAAGTGGAACGACCCGAGGAACTTTCCGTGGACCATCGGCTGGCAGCCGAACTACCAGACCGAGGGGCAGATCTACGCGCAGTACATCCTGAAGCACAAGCCCGACGCGAAGATCGGGATCCTTTACCAGAACGACGACTACGGCAAGGACTACCTCAAGGGCATGCACGACGGCCTGGGGGCCAAGGCGAAGACCATGATCGTCAAGGAGGTGTCCTACGAGGTCAGCGACCCGACCGTGGATTCGCAGATCGTGCAGCTGCAGGCCTCGGGCGCCGATACGTTCTTCAACGTCACCACGCCCAAGTTCGCGGCGCAGGCGATCCGCAAGGCCTACGACATCGGCTGGAAGCCGCTGCATTTCCTCAACAACGTCTCGGTCTCGATCGCGACGGTGCTGCAGCCGGCGGGGCTGGAGAAGTCCGTCGGCCTGATCTCCACCGCCTACCTCAAGGATCCGACCGACAAGGAGTGGGCGAACGACGCCGCGGTCAAGAAGTGGGAGGCCTTCATGAAGAAGTACTACCCCGAGGGCAGCCTGATCGACCCGTCGAACGTCTATGCCTACACCGTCGCCTCCACCTTGCACCAGGTGCTCAAGCAGGCGGGCAACAACCTGACGCGCGACAACATCATGAAGCAGGCCGCCAGCCTGAAGGGCTTCGCGGTCGACACCCTGATCCCGGGGATCAAGATCAACACCGCGCAGAACGACTTCGCGCCGATCGAGTCGGTGCAGCTGATGCGCTTCGGCGGCACCTCCTGGGTGCGCTTCGGCGAGGTGATGGGCAGATAGGCGTTCGCCCCGAGCGCCCGGCGCGGGCCCGCGTGGCCCGCGCTTTTTTTCGAGGAGCAGACCGCATGGACCTGAGCGAGCGGGTGCTGAAGCTCAAGCCCGCCGGCATGGCGGCCGGAGAGTGGGAGCTGCGCCTGGAGCTCGCCGCCTGCTACCGCGCCTTCGACTGGATGGGATGGTGCGAGCTCATCTACAACCACATCACCGCGCGCGTGCCGGGGCCTGAGCGCCACTACCTGATCAATCCTTACGGCCTGTGGTACAGCGAGGTCACGGCGTCGAACCTCGTCAAGGTCAACCTCGCGGGCGAGCCGGTGGGCGCCTCGAAGTGCCCGGTGAACAAGGCCGGGTTCATCATCCACAGCGCGATCCACGCCGCGCGCGCGGATGCGCATTGCATCATCCACACGCACTCCACGGCGGGGAGCGCGGTCGCCTGCAAGAAGGCGGGCCTGCGCTTCGACAACTTCTACAGCGCCATCCTCTGCCGCGAAGTCGCCTACCACGACTTCGAGGGGGTCACGACCGATGCCGCCGAGCAGCCGCGGCTGGTCGCCAGCCTCGGCGCCAGGTCGATCCTGATCCTGCGCAACCACGGCCTGCTCGTCACCGGCACCTGCATCGCCGATGCGTTCATCCGCTACTGGACGCTCGAGCGCGCCTGCCAGATCCAGGCCGCGACCGACGCCATGCGCGGCGAGAACCTGCCGATCCCGCCCGCGGTGCTCGCCGACACGCCGCGCCGCGTGGCGGCGTTCCGCGCCGGTCCGCGCCCCGGGGGCGAGGCGTTCGACGGCCTGCTGCGCCGCGCCGGGATCCGCTACGAAGACATCGCCTGAAGAAAGGAGCGCCATGGACAAGCGAAGCCACAAGGAGCGCCACGACGCAGGGCTCAAGACGCGCCGCGAGGTGCTCGGCGCCGAATGGGTCGACAAGTCGCAGGCCACGGTCGACGACTTCAGCCGCCCCTTCAGCGAGCTGCTCAACACCTACTGCTGGAACGACGTCTGGAACCGGCCCGGCCTGGACCGCAAGACGCGCTCGATGCTGAACCTCGCCATGCTGTCGGCGCTCAACCGCGGGCCGGAGCTCAAGCTCCACGTCAACGCCGCGCTCAACAACGGCCTCAGCAAGGAGCAGATCCGCGAGGTGTTCCTGCAGGTCGCGATCTATTGCGGCGTGCCCGCGGCGGTCGAAGGCTTCCGCACCGCGCGCGAGGTGTTTCGCGAGCGCGGCGTCTGAGCGAGCCGCCGGTCCGCACCGTCGCCTTCATCGGGCTCGGCAGGATGGGGAGCCCGATGTCGGCGCACGTCGCGCGCGCCGGCTTCGCGCTGCGCTCCTACGACCTCAACGGCGCGGGCAACTGCGCGCGCGCGCGCGACGCCGCGGCCGGCGCCGATCTCCTGATCACCATGCTGCCGGACGGCGCGGCGGTGCGCGAGGCGGTGCGCGCCGCGCTGCCTGCGCTGCGTCGCGGCGCGATCGTGGTCGACATGAGCTCCTCCGCTCCCGCGGACACCCGGCGCCTCGGCGCCGAGCGCGCCGCGCGCGGCATCCCGATGCTCGACGCGCCCGTGTCCGGGGCGGTCCTCAAGGCGCGCGATGCGACGCTCTCGATCATGGCCGGGGGCGACGCCGCCGTGCTCGAGCGCGCGCGGCCGGTGCTCGAGAAGATGGGCGAGCGGGTGTTCCATTGCGGCGCTCTCGGCGCCGGCCACGCCACCAAGGCGCTCAACAACTACCTGAGCGCCGTTGCCACGCTCGGCAGTTCCGAGGCGCTGCTGGTCGCGCGCGCCTTCGGGCTCGACCCGGCGAAGTGGCTCGAGGTCGTCAATGCCTCGACCGGGCGCAACACCGCGACCGACCGCAAGCTCCCGCAGCAGGTGCTGACGCGCGCCTTCGCCTCCGGGTTCAGCATGGCGCTCATGACCAAGGACCTCGGCATCGCCGCAACGCTCGCGCGCGAGCTGCGGGTGCCATCGCCCTGCCTGCGCGCAACGCTCAAGGTCTGGCGCGAGGCGCAGCGCGCGCTCGCCGCCAGCGCCGATCACACCGAGATCTACAGGACCTGGAGGGATTGCCTAAGCGGCCGAGCGCGCGGGGGCGGCGTGTGCCTGCTCCATCTCGCGGCGCAGCTTCACCGCCGCGGCGCCGGCGTCGAGCGCGACGTCGCTCCACCTGACCGCCTCGCCCGCCGCGACCGCGCGCACGAGCTTGCCGCCGTGCGCCAGCCCGAGCGGCAGGCATCCCTGCACGAGCGATTCCGGCGCCGGCATGAGGCGGCCCACCACGGTGTAGCCGCCCTCCCCGTCGAGGAGCTCGCCGACCCGGAGGTCGCGCTTCGCGACCGCCACCGCGTCGGCGCGCCAGCCGGTCGCGCAGCCGGTCGGCTCGCCCCGCAGCCCCACCGACGCGACCGAGATTCCGGCCTCGAGCCCGATCAGGTGCCAGCGCTTGTACAGGCACGCGTAGCGCCCGCCCGGGTCGGTAGTGACGCCGTATTCGCCGAAGCAGCGCCGGATGTACTCGGTCTCGCCCTCGAACACGACCCAGACGCCGAATCGGATGTCATACGAGATCGGCCGCCCGTCGCGCTCGAGCGACGACACCACCTCCACCTGCCCCTTGTGGTGCAGGCAGCCGCCCTCCGCGCGCGGCCGCATGAGAGACGGCAGCTGGTCCACCGCCGCCGGCGGAAACTGCAGGCCCTCGGGAGCGGGCGTGAGGCCTGTCGCGTTGCACACGGCCGCGGTCTCGATCGCCGGCTTCGAGCCGTCGAGAAACGAGTTGAACATTTTCGGGTTGAGCCCGCCGGCGCGCGCCTGCTCGGGGGTCAGGCCATAGTAGCCCCAGACGGTCTCCGGAGTGGACTGCGCGTAGTGCGGCAGCCATTTGTGGCCGCGGCCCGCGGCCACCACCGGGAAGCCCGCGGCGCGCGCCCAGTCCACCAGGTCGCAGATGAGCGCCGGCTGGTCGCCGTAGGCGAGGCTGTAGACGACGCCCGCCTCGCGCGCGCGCTCGGCGAGCAGCGGGCCGCAGAAGGCGTCGGCCTCCACCGTCACCATGACGACGTGCTTGCCGTGGCGGAACGCGGCGAGCGCGTGCTCGACGGCCGCGACCGGGTTGCCGGTCGCCTCGAAAACGATCTCGATCGCGGGATGGGAGACCAGCACCTGCCAGTCCTCGCCGAGGTGCGTGCGCCGCTCGCGCAGCGCCGCATCCAGCGACGCGGCGGCATACGTCTCGGGTTTCCAGCCCACGCGCTCGAGATTGAGGCGCGCCGCGGCGGGCGCGAGGTCTGCGATCCCGGCGACGTGCACGCCCGGGGTCGAGGGCACCTGCGCGAGGTACATCGCGGCGAACTTGCCCGCGCCGATGACGCCCAGGCGCAGCGGCCTGCCCTGGCGCTCGCGTTCCCGCAGCAGGCGGTGCAGGTTCATTTCACGCGGCCCGCGGCAGCGCCGAGACGTCGTCGCGCAGCAGGCAGTCGTCCGGCAGGCACTCGATCGGCGTGAAATCGCGGTGCGCGATGTGCGCCGGGCGCCGGAAGCGGCGGATGTGGTTCGACACCGCGCACAGCGACAGGTAGACGATGTTGCGGTGCCAGGGGCTCATGTTGCTGCCCGAGCCGTGCACCAGGTTGGAGTGGAACATGATCACCGCGCCGGGCGCGCCCTTCGGCGCGACGATCCCGCCGCGCGCCACCAGCCGCGAGATCGTGTCGTTGTCGATGGTCCAGAGCGGATAGCTCGTCGTGCTGGTGTCGTGCCCGGCCTGGATCACACCGGCCTTGTGCGAGCCGGGGATGAACATCAGGGGGCCGTTGAACTCGTTCACCTCGTCGAGGAACAAGGCGATGTTCATGGCGCGCGGCTCCGGCATCAGGTCGTCGCGGTGCCAGGTGCCGAAATCCTGGTGCCACTGCCAGACGTCGCCGTCGAAGGCCGCCTTGGCATTGATCTTGAACTGGTGCATGTAGAGCTTCTCGCCGAACACTTGCTCGACGGGCACGACCAGGCGCGGGTGGCGCGCGAGCTTCGCGTACACGGGGTTGTAGGTGTGCGCGGCGAAGCTGGTGCGCGGCGTCACGCCGTCCTTTTCGCGCACCACCTCGGTCCGGGACTCGGCGTAGATCTTCGGCACCTCCGCCTTGAGGACCGCGACTTCCTCCCGACTGAAGTGCCCGGGGAAGAACATGTAGCCGTCGCGCTGGAATGCCTCGAGCTGCGCCTGGCTGAGATTCATGCGGTAAAGAGTAGCACTTCAGCGGCCGTGGAAGACGGGCTTGCGCTTCTCCATGAACGCGCTGCGGCCCTCCTTGTGGTCGGCGCTGGCGAAGCAAGCTTCGACCAGCTTGGTCGCCGCAGCAAGGTCGCGCTCGGCGCCGTCCTTGAGCCACTGCTGCACGGCGAACTTCGCCGCGGCGACCGTGAGCGGCGCGTTCTCCGCCACCATGGCGCAGTACGCGGCGACTTCGGCCGCGAGCCGGTCGGGCGCGACCACCTTGCTGACGAACCCCATGCGCAGCGCCTCGCGCGCGTCGAACTTGCGCGCCGAGACGAAGATGTCCAGCGTGTTGGCCGGCCCGATCACGTTCATGAAGCGCCGCACTCCCGCCGGGCTGTAGCCCAGGCCGAGGCGCGCCGCCGGCATGCGGAACACCGAGTCCTCGGAGCAGATGCGCAGGTCGCAGGCCGCGGCGAAGCCGAGGCCGCCGCCGATGCAGGTGCCGCGGATGCGCGCGATCACCGGCTTCGCGCAGCCGATCGGCGCGAGGTAGGCCTCCTCCACCGCGCGGTTGTACTCTACCTGCGCCTCGACCGTGCCGCGCAGCTTCTCGAACTGCGAGATGTCGGCCCCGGAGATGAAGGCCTTGTCGCCGTCGCCCGCGACCACGATCGCGCGCACCTCGGGATCGGCGTCGAGCTGGGCGATCGTCTTCGGCACCGCGCGCCACATGTCGTAGGTGACGGCGTTCATCTTCTTCGGGTTGGAGAACAGCAGCGTCGCCACCGCCCCGTCGCGTCGTGTGATGAGCTCCGCCATTGCTAGATCACCTTGTCCTTCCCGAGCTGCACGATCGCGGCCGCATCGTACCCGAGCTCGCGCAGCACCGCCTCGGTGTGCTCGCCCCGCTCCGGCGAGGCGCTCGCCACCCGGGCCGGGGTGCGCGAGAGCCGCACCGGCTGGTTGACGAGCCGCAGCCTGCCGAGGCGCGAGTGCTCGACCTCGGCCACGGCCTGCACGTGCCGCACCTGGGGGTCGGCGAACACCTGGTCCATGGCGTAGATCGGCCCGCACGGAACGCCCGCGCGGTTGAGGATCTCGACCCACTCGGCGCTCGGCTTCGCGGCGAACGCCTGGTTCAGCTCGGCGTTCAGGGCGGCGCGGTTCTTCGAGCGCCTGTCCGCCTCGCGGTAATCCGGGTGCGCGAACAGGTCGTTGCGGCCGATCGCCTCGCAAAGCCGCTGCCACATCGCGGTGCCCGATGCGGCGACGTTCATGTAGCCGTCCGCGGTGCGGTACGCGGAGGTCGGCATGCTCGTCGGGTGGTCGTTCCCCACCTGCTCGGCGACTTCGCCCGACATGGTGTAGCGCGCGGCCTGGAAATCGAGCAGCTGGATGCCGGCCTGCAGCAGGCTCGACTGCACCCACTGGCCTTCGCCCGAGGTCTCGCGCTCGAGCAGCGCGGTCATGATGCCGAGCGCCGCGAGCAGCCCCGCGCCGACGTCGGCCACCGCCGCGCCCACCCGCATCGGCCCGCCGCCTGGCTGCCCGGTGACCGACATGATGCCCGACAGCCCCTGCGCGATCTGGTCGAAGCCGGGGCGGTCGCGGTACGGCCCGTCCTGGCCGAAGCCCGAGATGCTCGCAAGGATGACGCGCGGGTTGATCCTGCGCAGCGACTCGTAGTCGAAGCCAAGACGCTGCTTGACGTCGGGCCGGTAGTTCTCGACCACCACGTCGGCGGTGCGCACCAGGCGCTCGAACACCTCCCTGCCCTGCGGCGCCTTGAGGTTGAGCGTGATCGAGCGCTTGTTGCGGTGCAGGTTCTGGAAGTCCGCACCCTCGCGCGGACCACCCAGGTCCTCGGGCTCGGTGGACTCGATCTTGATCACGTCGGCGCCGAAGTCGGCGAGCTGGCGCACGCACGTCGGGCCGGCGCGCACGCGCGTCAGGTCGAGGATGCGAAAGCGGGACAGGGCGCCCTGCATGGCCGGCTCCGGGCGCATCTTAGCGGCGGGGGATTCTCCACGTCCACGAAGGGCTCTGCTAGACTGCGGCCCGTTCCAAGACCATCGGACTCATCGAGGAGGAGATCCATGAACCTGAAGCGATTGCTGCTGGCGGCGGCGCTCGGGACGACGCTCGCGGCAGGCGTGCACGCGGCGCCCCTGAAATGGGCGGCGCAGAACGACATCCTGACCTTCGACCCGCACTCGCAGAACCACGCAACCTCGAACGCCATGTCGCAGCACGTGTACGAAGGCCTGACGCGCTACAGCAAGGACTACAAGGTCGAGCCCTGCCTGGCGGTGAGCTGGAAGGCGCTCTCCGATACGCACTACCGCTTCAGCCTGCGCAAGAACGTCAAGTTCCAGGACGGCTCGCCGTTCACCGCCGACGACGTGGTGTTCTCGTTCAACCGCATCCTGCAGCCGCAGGGCACGATGCAGATCTACGTCAGCACGATCAAGGAGGTGCAGAAAGTCGACGACTACACGGTCGATTTCATCCTCAAGGGGCCGGACCCGATCCTGCTGCGCAGCATCGTCGACTTCCGCATCATGAGCAAGTCCTGGGCCGAGAAGCACCGCGCTCAGAACATCCAGGACTACAAGGCCAAGGAAGAGACCTACGCCTCGCGCAACGCCAACGGCACCGGGCCCTACATCCTCAAGGGCTGGGAGCCTGACAAGCAGCTGGTCTTCACGGTCAACAAGAACTGGTGGGGCAAAATCGACGGCAACGTCACCGACGTCACCTACAACCCGATCAAGGCCGACGCCACGCGCGTCGCCGCGCTGATCTCGGGCGACGTCGACTTGAACACCGACCTGCCGGTGCAGGACGTGGAGCGCCTGCGCAAGGACGCCAAGCTCAAGGTGCTCGACGGCCACGAGGTGCGCACCATCTTCATCGGCATGGACCAGCACAACCCGGAGCTGCAGTACTCGAACATCAAGGGCAAGAACCCGTTCAAGGACGTGCGCGTGCGCAAGGCCATGAACCTGGCGGTGGACCGCGAGGCGATTCGCCGGGTGACCATGCGCGGCCTCTCGATCCCGGCGGGGCTGATGATCGCGCCGGGGGTGCACGGCTACTCGAAGGAGATCGACACCGTCCTCAAGTACGACCCGGAGGGCGCCAAGAAGCTGCTCGCCGAGGCGGGCTACCCGGACGGGTTCGAGTTCACGCTCGATTGCCCGAACAACCGCTACGTCAACGACGAGAAGATCTGCACCGCGCTGGTCGCGATGTGGGCCAAGGCGGGCCTGCGGGCGAGGCTCAACTCGATGCCCTTCGCCACGTTCATCCCGAAGCTGCTGAAGATGGACACGAGCGTCTACATGCTGGGCTGGGGCGTGGCGACCTTCGACGCGCTCTACATGCTGCAGTCGCTGGTGCGCACCAAGACCACGGGCCCGGACGGCAACTTCAACCAGGGGCGGATCAGCGACCTCAAGCTCGACAACACGATCGATGCCATGAAGATCGCCACCGACCCGAAGGCGCGCGACGCCCTGATCCGCGAGGCGCTCGTCAAGACTCGCGACGAGCACTACTACGTGCCGCTGCACTACCAGATGCGGCCGTGGGCGATGAAGAAGCCGGTCACGCCCGTCTACAGCGCCGACGACCGCCACCAGGCGCGCTTCACCCGGGTCGGGGGCGGGGTCTAGCGCCTAGCTGGCTGTCGTTCCCGCGCAGGCGGGAACCTACACGGCCTTTTCCTACGCCCGCGCCGGGCGGGCCTGCGGGCTCGCCGCGGCGCGCGCCAGCCGGTTGAGGTAGAACCGGCCGCCCTTCATCACCGCGAGCAGGCCCTTCTCCGGGGCCTGCAGGGGCGCGAGGTCGCGCGTCGGGTCGCCCTCGACCACCAGCAGGTCGGCGAGCGCGCCCGGCGCGATGGTGCCCAGTTCGTCCGCGCGGCCGAGCAGCTCGGCGGCGACGCAGGTGGCGCTCTGCAGGATCTCCACCGGCGTCATCGCCGGCAGGCGCAGCGCGTACTCGGTGGTCTGCCGCGCGTGCATGCGGCCGAGCAGGTCGGTGCCGAAGGCGATCGGCACGCCTTGCGCCTTGGCGATGCGGATCGCGTCCAGGCCGCGCCTCTGCACACGCCCGAGTTTCTCGCGCAAAAGCGGCGCGAGATCGAGGGCATCGGCTTCCTGCGCCAGCGCGGCGTAGGTGGCGAGCGTCGGCACGAGCCAGGCGCCGCACTCCTTCATCGCCTTCGCCGCCGCCTCGTCGAGCAGGTTGCCGTGCTCGATCGAGCGCACGCCGGCGCGCACCGCGCGCTCGATCGCGCGCGGCGAATAGGCGTGCGCCATGACGTAGGTCCCGGCGTCGTCGGCCTCTTCGCAGACCGCGCGCAGCTCCTCGGCCGAGTATTGCGCGCCTTCGACCGGGTCGGTCGGGCTCATCACGCCGCCGCCCGCCATGACTTTGACCTGGTTGGCCCCGTTGCGCAGCTGCTCGCGCGCCGCGCGCCGCACTTCCGGGACACCGTCGGCCACCGCCCCGAACAGCCCGAGCCCGGCGCAGGTGCAGATCATGGTGCGCGCGCCCTTGGGGCGCACGTCGCCGTGCCCCCCGGTCTGGGTCAGCGGCCAGCCGGCGATGAAGAGCCGCGGGCCGGCGAAGTGACCGCGCTCAACCGCTTCCTGCAGGCCGTAGTCGGCGCCTGCGGCGTCGCGCACGGTGGTGAAGCCGCGCGCCAGCATCCCTTCGAGCACGTCCTTTGCCTGCGCGGTGATGAGCGAAGGGGGCTTGAGCGCCAGGCGGTGCACGTCGTGGTCCACGGCCGTCACGTGCACGTGCGCGTCGATCAACCCGGGCAGCAGCGCCTTGCCCGCGAGGTCGTAGGCGACGGCGTCGTCCACGCGCGCCACCCCGTATTCCACGCCGGCGATGCGCTCGCCCTCGATCACGACGGTGGCGCCGCCGCGCAGCACGCCTTCGCGGCTGCCGAAAACCGCCGCGTTGCGCAGCACGATCCGGCCCGCGGCCGCGCTCACTTGCGCTCGCGCTCCACGACCTGGAAGAAGACCTCGTCCTGCTTCACCAGGCCGAGCTCGTAGCGCGCGCGCTCCTCGATCGCGTCGAATCCCTGCTTGAGGTCGCGCACTTCCGCGGCGAGCGCCGCGTTGCGCGCCTCGAGCTGCAGATTCTTCGCCAGCTGCGCCTCGAGCTGCCGGTCCACCTCCCAGACGCGCAGCCATCCGCCCTTGCCGAGCCAGAGCGGCGCCTGGATGGCGAGGATCAGCGCGCCGAGGATGCCGGCAAGGGTTCTCATCGCGGCAGGCGGAACGCCTCCCGGCCGGGGTAGCGGACCGCGTCGCCCAGGTCCTCCTCGATCCGCAGCAGCTGGTTGTACTTGGCGTTGCGGTCCGAGCGCGACAGCGACCCGGTCTTGATCTGCAGCGCGTTGGTGCCGACGGCGAGGTCGGCGATGGTGGTGTCCTCGGTCTCGCCGGAGCGGTGCGAGATCACGGTGCCGTAGCCGGAGCGCTTGGCGAGCTCGATTGCGGCGAAGGTCTCGGTGAGCGTGCCGATCTGGTTCAGCTTGACGAGGATCGCGTTGGCCACGCCGCGGCGCACGCCCTCGGCGAGCAGCTTCGCGCTGGTGACGAAGACGTCATCGCCGACCAGCTGCACCTTGCGCCCGATGCGCTCGGTGAGCAGCCGCCAGCCCTCCCAGTCGTCCTCGGCCATGCCGTCCTCGATCGAGACGATCGGGTAGCGCTCCGCCAGCCCGGCGAGGTAGTCGCAGAGCTCCTTCGAGTCGAGCGACCGGCCTTCCGACTCGAGGACGTACCTGCCGTCCTTGCGGAACCCCGAGCTCGCGCAGTCGAGCGCCAGCAGCACGTCCTGCCCCGCGCTGTATCCCGCCTTGCCGACGGCTTCGAGCACGAGCTCGATCGCGGCCGCGTGGTTCGGCAGGTCCGGCGCGAAGCCGCCCTCGTCCCCGACCGCGGTGGACATTCCTTTCGCCCCGACCAGCTTTTTCAGCGCCTGGAACACCTCCGCGCCGCAGCGCAGCGCGTCGCGGAACGACCCCGCCCCGGCCGGCACGATCATGAACTCCTGCAGGTCGAGGTTGTTGTTGGCGTGCGCGCCGCCGTTGATCACGTTCATCATCGGCACCGGCATCTGCATCGCCCCCGCGCCGCCGAGGTAGCGGTAGAGCGGCAGCCCCGCCTCCTCGGCCGCGCCCTTGGCCACCGCCATCGAGACCGCGAGCAGCGCGTTGGCGCCCAGGCGCCCCTTGTTCTCGGTGCCATCCAATTCACACAAGGTCTTGTCGATGAACGCCTGCTCCGAGGCATCCAGGCCCACGATCGCCTCGGAGATCTCAGTGTTGATGTGCTCGACCGCCTTCAGCACGCCCTTGCCGCCGTAGCGCTTGGCGTCGCCGTCGCGCAGCTCGAGCGCCTCGCGCTTGCCAGTCGAGGCGCCCGAGGGCACCGCGGCGCGCCCCATCACGCCCGACTCGAGCAGCACGTCGGCCTCGACGGTCGGGTTGCCGCGCGAATCGAGGATCTCCCTTGCCACCACGTCAACGATCGAGCTCATGGCTGCTGTTCTTTCAGTGTCGGACGAGGTTCTCGGCGAAGCCGCTGCGCTTCACGGACCGATCGAGCTCGACCAGCGTCTCGAGCAGCGGCGCGATCAGCTCGAGCGGCCAGGCGTTCGGGCCGTCGGAGAGCGCCGCCTCGGGCTTCGGGTGCGTCTCCATGAACAGGCCGGCGATCCCGCTCGCCACCGCGGCGCGCGCCAGCACCGGCACGAACTCGCGCTGGCCGCCCGAGCTCGTGCCCTGCCCGCCCGGCAGCTGCACCGAATGCGTGGCGTCGAACACCACCGGGCAGCCGGTGCGCCGCAGGATCGCGAGCGAGCGCATGTCGGAGACGAGGTTGCCGTAGCCGAAGGCGAAGCCGCGCTCGCAGACCAGCACGTTGTCAGTGCCGCTCGCCTCGCGCGCCTTGTCGACCACGTTCTGCATCTCCTGCGGCGAGAGGAACTGGCCCTTCTTGATGTTCACCGGCCGGCCGGCCGAGGCCGCGGCGCGGATGAAGTCGGTCTGCCGGCAGAGGAACGCCGGGGTCTGCAGCACGTCCACGACCTCCGCCGCGGGCCTCACCTCCTCGACGGTGTGCACGTCGGTGAGCACCGGGACGCCGACCTGGCGCTTCACCTCCGCGAGCACGCCGAGGCCCTTCTCCATCCCGAGCCCGCGGAACGACTTGCCGGAGCTGCGGTTCGCCTTGTCATAAGACGATTTGAAGATGAGCGGGACCCCGAGCCGGCCGCAGACCTCCTTCAGGCGGCCCGCGGTCTCGACTTGCAGCTCGCGCGACTCTACGACGCAGGGCCCGGCAATGAGAAACAGCGGCCGATCGAGGCCGGCCTCGAACCCGCACAGCTTCATGCCGCGACGATCGAAAGCTTGCCGTCCGGAGCGGAACGCTTCGCGCGCAGCCGGTACTCGATCGCCGCCTCGACGAAAGCCTTGAACAGCGGGTGCCCGGCGCGCGGCGTCGAGGTGAATTCCGGGTGGAACTGCACGCCGACGAAGAACGGGTGGCCGGGAAGCTCCATGATCTCGGTGAGGCTCTCGCTCGGCGTGCGCGCGGCGACCCGGTAGCCGCCGGCCTCGAGCTTGGGCAGGTACACGTTGTTCACTTCATAGCGATGGCGGTGGCGCTCGTTCACCTCGGCACCGTAGATGCGCGCCGCGAGCGAGCCCGGCTCCACCGGGCACTTCTGCGCGCCGAGGCGCATGGTGCCGCCGAGGTTCGAGCTCTCGCTGCGGCGCTCGATGCGGCCGGTCCGATCGAGCCACTCGGTGATCAGCGCGACCACGGGGTGCGGCGTGTCGGGATCGAACTCGGTGCTGTTGGCGCCCGCCAGCCCGCAGACGTTGCGCGCGAACTCGATCGTCGCCAGCTGCATGCCGAGGCAGATCCCCAGGTACGGCACGCCCGCCTCGCGCGCGTGGCGGATGGCGCGCATCTTGCCCTCGGTGCCGCGCTTGCCGAAGCCGCCCGGGACGAGGATCGCGTCCATGCGCTCGAGCGCCGCGGCGCCCCCCTGCTCGATCTCCTCCGAGTCGAGGTAGTGCACGCGCACCCGGCTGCGGGTGTGGATGCCGGCGTGCACCAGCGCCTCGTTGAGCGACTTGTACGAGTCCTGCAGGTCGACGTACTTGCCGACGAAGGCGATGTCGGCCTCGTGCGCCAGGTTCTCGAGCGCCTCGACCAGCTTGCGCCAGGCCGAGAGATCGGCGGCGCGCGCCAGGATCCCGAGCTTGTGGCACACGATCTCGTCGAGCATCTGTTCGTGCAGCATCTGCGGGATCTTGTAGATCGAGTCCACGTCCCAGGCCGAGATCACCGCCTCCTTCTGCACGTTGCAGAACAGCGCGATCTTGCGCCGCTCGTCGTCCGGCAGCTGCCGGTCGGCGCGGCACAGCAGCGCATCGGGCTGGATGCCGATCTCGCGCAGCTCCTTCACCGAGTGCTGCGTCGGCTTGGTCTTGATCTCGCCCGAGGACGCGATGTACGGCACCAGCGTCAGGTGCACGTAGCAGACGTTCGCGCGCCCGAGCTCGAGGCCCATCTGCCGGATCGCCTCGAGGAACGGCAGCGACTCGATGTCGCCCACGGTGCCGCCGATCTCGACGATCGCCACCTCGGCGTCGCCCGCGCCCTTCTTGATGAAAGCCTTGATCTCGTCGGTGATGTGCGGGATCACCTGCACCGTGCCGCCGAGGTAGTCGCCGCGGCGCTCCTTGCGGATCACCGACTCGTAGATCTGGCCGGTAGTGAAGTTGTTGGCGCGGCGCATCTTCGAGCTCTGAAAGCGCTCGTAGTGGCCGAGGTCGAGGTCGGTCTCGGCGCCGTCCTCGGTGACGAACACCTCGCCGTGCTGGAACGGCGACATGGTGCCGGGATCGACATTGATGTACGGGTCGAGCTTGATGTTGGTTACGCGGATGCCGCGCGACTCGAGGATCGCGGCGAGAGACGCGGCGGCGATTCCCTTCCCCAGACTGGAGACGACGCCGCCGGTGACAAACACGTACTTCGTCATGAACGCCGTTCAGGGCGTGGATGGCGGAGTCTACAGGAATCGTCCGGTGCCCACAAATCGCTCACGGTTGTGCGAGCTCGGTGCGGGCGCGAAATTGCTCCAGCGCCTCCGGATTGGCGAGCGCCTCGATGTTCTTTACCTCACGCCCGTGCACCACGTCGCGCACCGCGAGCTCGACGATCTTGCCGCTCTTGGTGCGCGGGATGTCGGCGACCTGCAGGATCTTCGCGGGCACGTGGCGCGGCGTGGTGTTGGCGCGGATCCGCTGGCGGATCTTCGCGGCAAGAGGTTCGTCGAGGGTCGTGCCGTCCTGCAGTTTGACGAACAGCACCACGCGCACGTCGCCCTCCCACTCCTGCCCGATCACGATCGACTCGACCACTTCCTCGAGCTGCTCGACCTGGCGGTAGATCTCGGCGGTGCCGATGCGCACCCCGCCCGGGTTGAGCACCGCGTCGGAGCGGCCGTAGATGATGATGCCGCCGTGCGGCGTCTCCTCGCACCAGTCGCCGTGGCACCAGACGTTCGGAAAACGCTCGAAGTAGGCTGCTTTGTATTTCCTGCCATCGAGGTCGTTCCAGAAGCCGACCGGCATCGAGGGGAACGGCCGCGTGCACACGAGCTCGCCCTTGGCGCCCTGCACCGGCCTGCCGCTCTCGCCGAACACCTCGACCGCCATGCCGAGGCCCTTGGCCTGGATCTCGCCGCGCCAGACCGCGCCCATCGGGTTGCCGAGCACGAAGCAGGAGACGATGTCGGTCCCGCCCGAGATCGAGGACAGGCAGAGATCTTGCTTGACGTTGGCGTAGACGTAGTCGAAGCCTTCGGCGACCAGCGGCGAGCCGGTCGAGAGCAGCGCGCGCAGCTTCTCGAGCCGGTGCGTCTCGCGCGGCTTGAGACCGACCTTGGCGATCGCGTCGATGAACTTCGCCGAGGTGCCGAAGTGCGTCATGCCCTCGGCGTCGGCGAAATCGAACAGGATCCGGCCGCGGCCGACGAAAGGCGAGCCGTCGTAGAGCAGCAGCGCAGCGCCGCTCGCCAGCCCCGAGGCGAGCCAGTTCCACATCATCCAGCCGAGCGTCGTGAAATAGAACAGGCGGTCACCCGGCCTGACGTCGGTGTGCAGCAGGTGCTCCTTCAGGTGCTGCAGCAGCGTCCCGCCGCTGCCGTGCACGATGCACTTCGGCACGCCGGTGGTTCCGGACGAGAACAGGATGTAGAGCGGGTGGTTGAACCCGACCTGCTCGAACGCGATCTCTCCAGGCGGGTGGCGCGCGACGAAGTCCTCGAGCGTGGTGCCCGCGCCGCCGCTGCCGCCGGCGTACGGGATGACAACGCACTGTTTCACGCTCGGCAGCTGCGGCAGGATCTCGCGCACCTTGTCGAGCGAGTCGAAGGCCTTGCCGCCGTAGAAATAGCCGTCGGCGCAAAACAGCACTTTCGGCTCGATCTGGCCGAAGCGGTCGAGCACGCCCTGCACCCCGAAATCGGGCGAGCAGGACGACCAGATCGCGCCGATGCTCGCGGTGGCAAGCGTCGCCGCGACCGCCTCCGGCAGGTTGGGCAGGTATCCGGCGACGCGGTCGCCCTTCGCCACGCCGGCCGCGCGCAGCGCCTGGGCGATGCGCGACACGAGGTCGTACAGTTCGCGCCGCGACATGCGGCGCCGCACCTGGTCCTCGCCCCAGAACGAGATCGCGAGCAAGGCGTCGCGCTCGCGCAGCAGGTTCTGCGCGAAGTTGAGCTTGCCCTCCGGAAACCAGGTGGCCCCGGGCATGCGCTCGCGGTTGATCAGCCGCCTCAGCCCCGGCTCGCCGCGCACATGGCCGAAGTCCCACACCAGAGCCCAGAAGTCCTCGCATTGCTCCACCGACCAGCGGTGCAGATCGGAATAGGCGCCGAACTTGCGGCCCGAGCGCCCCTCGGCGGCGCGCCAGAAGCGCGCGAGATTGGTGTGCGCGGCGCGCTCCGGGCTCGGCGTCCAGAGCGGCTGCGCGCTCATGCGCCAGTCACGCCCGCGTGCAGCAGCCGCTCGCGGATCGCCTCCGGGATGCGCAGCGGCTTCTGCCGCGCCATGTCGATGAAGACCACCGTCGCCGCGCCGTCGGCGTACAGGTGCCGGTCGCCGGCGACGTGCAGCTCGTAGTAGGTGCCGACGCTCGAGCCCCCCGGGGGGCCGACGAAGACTTTCACCTCGACCGTGCCCGGATAGACGAGCGGCCTCTTGTAGTTGCAGCTGGCGTTGGCGATGACGATGCCGGTCTCCTGCCATGCCCCGGCTTCCGGGACGAGCGCGTCGAACCAGCCGATGCGCGCCTGCTCCATGTAGCGGAAGTAGGTCGAGTTGTTGACGTGCCGCATCGCGTCCATGTCGCCCCAGCGGATGGGAATGCGCTCGATGTGCGCGAGCCTGGCGCGTTCTCTCATGCGACGCCGATTATAATCAGCCGCATGAGCCGCGAATCGATGCAATACGACGTGCTCGTCGTCGGCGGCGGCCCGGCGGGGCTCGCAGCGGCGATCCGTCTCAAGCAGCTCGCCGCGCAGAAAGGCGGCGAGCTCGCCGTCTGCCTCATCGAGAAGGGCTCCGAGATCGGCGCGCACATTCTCTCGGGCGCGGTGATGGACCCGCGCGCGCTCGCCGAGCTGATCCCGGACTGGAAGGCGAAGGGGGCGCCGCTGCTCACCGAGGTCAGCGAGGACCGTTTCCTGTTTCTCACCGCGACGGGGTCGCTGCGCACGCCGAACTGGATGCTGCCGACGTGCTTCAAGAACCACGGCAACTACATCATCAGCCTGGGCAACTTCTGCCGCTGGCTCGGGCAAATGGCCGAGGCGCTCGGCGTCGAGATCTTTCCCGGCTTCGCCGGCGTCGAGGTGCTGTACGACGACAAGGGCGCCGTGAAGGGAGTGGCCACCGGCGACATGGGGGTCAACCGCCAGGGCGAGAAGACCGATGCATTCCAGCCGGGCATCGAGCTGCTCGCGAAGTACACGTTCTTCGCCGAGGGCTGTCGCGGGCATCTCGCCCGGCAGCTGGAAGAGCGCTACGGGCTGCGCAAGGATGCCGAAGCGCAGGTCTTCGGTATCGGCTTGAAGGAGCTGTGGGAGGTGAAGCCCGAGCAGCACGCGCCGGGCCTCGTCGTGCATACGGCCGGCTGGCCGCTCGAGCGCGACACCTACGGCGGCTCCTTCCTCTACCAGCTCGAGAACCGGCAGGTCGCAGTCGGCTTCGTGGTCGGGCTCGCGTACACCAATCCCTACCTCAGCCCCTACGAGGAGTTCCAGCGCTACAAGACCCATCCCGCGGTCCGGGGCTTCTTCGAGGGCGGCAAGCGCGTCGCCTACGGCGCGCGCGCGATCGCCGCGGGCGGCCTGCAGTCGCTGCCGAAGCTCGTCTTTCCCGGCGGCTGCCTGGTGGGCGACGACGCGGGGTTCCTCAACGCCTCGCGCATCAAGGGCAGCCACTGCGCGATCAAGTCCGGCATGCTCGCCGCGGAGGCCGCCTTCGCCGCGATCGCGGCGGGCCGCTCGGGCGACGAGCTCTCCGTCTACCCGGAGGCATTCGCCAAGTCCTGGCTCTTCGACGAGCTCTACCGCGCGCGCAACTTCAAGCCCTGGATGTCGAAGGGCCTGTACACCGGGACGCTCATGGTGGGGATCGACCAGGTGCTCTTCGGCGGCAAAGCGCCCTGGACGCTGCGCCACGGCCACGCCGATCACGAGATGCTGAAAGAGAAGGACGAAGCGAAGCCGATCGAGTATCCCAAGCCCGACGGCGTGCTGACTTTCGATCGCCTGACCTCGGTGTCGTTCTCGAACACCAACCACGGCGAAGACCAGCCGGTGCACCTGACGCTGAAGGACGCCTCGGTGCCGGTCAAGGTCAACCTCGAGCTCTACGATGCGCCCGAGCAGCGCTACTGCCCCGCGGGCGTCTACGAGATCGTGCGCGACGGCTCCGGGCCGCGGCTGCAGATCAACGCGCAGAACTGCGTGCATTGCAAGACCTGCGACATCAAGGATCCGACGCAGAACATCGTCTGGGTCGCGCCCGAGGGCGGCGGCGGGCCGAACTATCCGAACATGTGAGGGGCGCGGCGGGGCGCGGCCGATGGACACCAAGGAAGCGATCGCCCGTTTCTACCGCACGCACCCGCTCGCCATCCGCCACAAGATGGCGCGGCACCACCGGGAACTCGACCTGCGGGCGGCGCAGGACGCGCTGCTTTGCGGGATCCGGGTGGGCGCGCAGGATTTCCTCGACCTGTACCGGCGCTGCATGGTGGCCTCGCTGTCGAAGGGGGCCTCGCCCGACAAGTTCCTCAACCGCCCGCTCAAGGCGCTGATGCTCGCGCGCGCGTTCGAGCGCGTGCTGGCGCGCCATCCACGCGTCGCCCTGGTCGAGTGCGGGGTGTTCCGCGGCTTCAGCGCGCTGCTGCTGGCGAGCGTGGCGCGCGAGCTGCTCGGCGGGGCATTCGACGGCGCCGGCATGTACCTGGTGGACAGCTTCGCCGGGATGAGCGCGCCCGTTCCCGACGATGCCGTGGTGTTCATCGACGAGGCGAGCGGCGCGTTGCGCTGGATGGAGGAGCCGCCGCGGATCGACGACACCTCGCTCGAGCGGGCGCAGGCCGCGATGCGCGAGTTCCCGCGGGCGACGATCATCAAGGGCTGGATCCCGGAGGCGCTGGCCGAGCTTCCCGACCGCGAGTGGACGTTCGTGCACCTGGACGTGGACATGCACGAGCCGACGCGGGCCTGCCTGGAGCACTTCTGGACGCGGCTCGCACCGGGGGGCGCGATCGTGTGCGACGACTACGTGACGCCGCTCTATCCCGGCGCCATGCGCGCCTGGGACCGGTTCTGCGAGGCGCGCGCGCTCGACTTCATGATCCTCGACACCGGCCAGGCGGTGCTGGAGAAACGATGAGCTTCAAGACCGCCGACCTCTACGACGCGCACGGCGACGAGATGCAGGTGGTCGAGCCGCTGCTGCGGCATTTCGGCGTGTGCAAGCGGTTCTGCGGACGCATCTGCACCCTCAAGGTGCACGAGGACAACATGGTGGTCGTGCTCGGCTCGATCTTCGCCGGCTGGGCCACCGCGAAAGCGCCGGCGTCGGAGTCTTCGGTTCGATCAGCTTGGCTGCCGCCGGACGCGTCTGGGTCCCCGCCTAAAGCCGCGGGGACGACAAGACCGGCTACGCGGCGAGAAACTGCTCCTCGCTGAGCGCCATCACTCCGGCGGCGCCTTTCACCACCGCGTCGCGCAGGCCGCCCGCCTGCGACAGCACATGGTCGGCGAAGAAGCGCGCGGTGGCGATCTTCGCCTCGAGGAAGGGGCGGTCGCCCGAGCCGAGGCCGCGCTCGGCGGCGAGCGCGGCGCGCGCCATCTGCCAGCCGCCGCAGGTGATGCCCATGAGCTTGAGGAACGGCACCGCGCCGGCGAACGCGGCGCGCGGGTCCTTGGCCGCATTGGCGACGATGTAGTCCACGCACTCGGCGACGGCCGCCGCGCCCGCCGCGAGGGCCGCGCGCAGCGCCTGGATGTCGCCGTTCCTCGAGGCGCCGAGCTCGCCGTCGAACCGGCGCAGCTCGCCGAGGAACGCCTTCGCGGTGGCGCCGCCTTCGCGCGCGATCTTGCGGCCGACAAGGTCGTTGGCCTGAATTCCGGTGGTGCCTTCGTAGATGGTGGTGATGCGCGCATCGCGCAGGTGCTGCGCGGCGCCGGTCTCCTCGACGAAGCCCATGCCGCCGTGCACCTGCACGCCGAGCGAGGCGATCTCGATGCCGGTCTCCGTGCTCCAGCCCTTGACCACAGGGATCATGAGGTCGACGAAGGCCTGGTGGCGGGCGCGGGTTGCCTGGTCCGGGTGGCGCGCGGCGCCGTCCATCGCCGCCGCGACCGAGTAGGCGAGCGAGCGCATCGCCTCGGTCTGCGACTTCATCAGCATGAGCATCCTGCGCACGTCCGGGTGGCGGATGATCGGCACGGTCTTGCCGCCCTCGACCAGGTCCCTGCCCTGCTGGCGCTCGCGTGCGTAGGCGAGCGCGCGCTGGAACGCGCGCTCGGCGATCGCCACGCCCTCGAGTCCGACGCTGAAGCGCGCCGCGTTCATCATGACGAACATGTAGGACAGGCCCTTGTTCTGCTCGCCGACGAGGTAGCCGACCGCGTTGTCGAACACCATCACCGCGGTAGGACTGGCGTGGATGCCGAGCTTGTGCTCGATCGAGGCGCAGGTGGCGCGGTTGCGCTCGCCCGGCGAGCCGTCCGCCTTCGGCAGGAACTTGGGAACGACGAACAGCGAGATGCCCTTCACGCCCTCCGGGGCGTCGGGCGTGCGCGCCAGCACCAGGTGCACGATGTTCTCGGTCAGGTCGTGCTCGCCGTAGGTGATGAAGATCTTCTGCCCCGAGACGAGATAGTGGTCGCCCTTGGGCACCGCGCGGGTGCGCACCAGCGCGAGGTCCGAGCCGGCCTGCGGCTCGGTGAGATTCATGGTGCCGGTCCACTGGCCCGCCACCATCCGGCCGAGATAGGTCTTCTTGAGCTGCTCGGTGCCGCAGAGCTCGAGCGCATGGATCGCGCCTTGGGTGAGCAGCGGGCAAAGCGAAAAGGACATGTTCGCCGCGGTCAGCATCTCCTCGACCGCGGTCGCGACGAGCTTCGGCAGCCCCTGCCCGCCCCACTCCTGGGCGAACGGCAACGTCGCCCATCCGCCTTCCACGTACTGCCGGTAGGCCTCCTTGAAGCCCTTCGGGGTGGTGACCGTCCCGTCTTTCCAGCGGGACCCCTCTCTGTCACCAGAAGAGTTAATCGGATCAAGCACTTCGGACGAGAACTTCGAAGCCTCCTCAAGAATTGCGTCGACCGTGTCCGGGGTCGCCTCCCCGTAGCCCGGGAGCTTCGCGACCTCGCCGATTCCGGCAAGCTCGCGCAGCACGAAGCGGATGTCCTTCAGCGGCGCCACATACGTGCTCATTTCTTCAGCTCCTCGATCAGCTGCGGCACGACCTGGAACAGGTCGCCGACCACGCCGTAATCCGCGACCTGGAAGATCGGCGCCTCCTCGTCCTTGTTGATGGCGACGATGACGCGGCTGTCCTTCATGCCGGCGAGGTGCTGGATCGCCCCCGAGATGCCGACCGCGATGTAGAGCTCGGGGGCGACGATCTTGCCCGTCTGCCCCACCTGCCAGTCGTTCGGCACGAAGCCGGCGTCGACCGCGGCGCGCGACGCGCCCATGGCGGCGTTCAGCTTGTCGGCGAGCGGCTCGAGCAGCTTGAAATTGTCGCCCGAGCCCATGCCGCGGCCGCCCGAGACCACGACCCGCGCCGAGGTGAGCTCGGGGCGCTCCGATTTCTGGACTTCGCGCCCCACGAAAGCCGAAAGCCCGCAGTCCGCGGGCGGGGCCACCTGTTGCACCGGCGCCGAGCCGCCGCTCGCCGCCACCGCATCGAACGCGGTGGTGCGCACCGTGATCACCTTGAGCGCGTCCTTCGACTGCACCGTGGCGAGGGCGTTGCCGGCGTAGATCGGGCGCACGAACGTGTCCGGGCTCTCCACCGCGACGATGTCAGAGACCTGCTGCACGTCGAGCAGCGCCGCCACGCGCGGCATGACGTTCTTCCCGTTCGAAGTCGCCGGCGCCAGCAGGTGCGTGTAGCCCTTCGCCAGCGACACCATCAGCGCGGCGACATTCTCGGCGATCTCGTCATCGAGCGGCGCTGCGTCGGAATGCAGCACCTTGGCGACCCCCGCGACCTGCGCCGCGGCCTTCGCCGCCGCGCCGCATTCGTGGCCCGCGACCAGCACATGGATCTCGCCGCCGATCTTCTGCGCGGCGGCGACCGTGCTCAGAGTCGCCTTCTTGAGCGACTTGTCGTCGTACTCGGCAAAGACCAGCACCGCCATCGCCTCTCCCCTCCCGTGCCGTTTCAGATGACCTTGGCTTCGTGCCTCAGCTTCTCCACCAGCGCCTTCGCGTCCGGCACCTTGACCCCCGCCTTGCGCTTGGAGGGCTCGACCACCTTGAGGACCTTGAGGCGCGGCGCGACGTCCACCCCGAGCGCATCGGGCTTGAGCGTTTCCAGCGTCTTCTTCTTCGCCTTCATGATGTTGGGCAGCGTCACGTAGCGCGGCTCGTTCAGGCGCAGGTCGGTGGTGATGACCGACGGCAGCTTGATCGAGATGGTGTCGAGGCCCCCGTCCACCTCGCGCGTCACCTGGGCTTTGCCGCCCTCGACCTTCACCTTGGAGGCGAAGGTCGCCTGCGCCCAGCCGAGCAGGCCGGCGAGCATCTGCCCGGTCTGGTTCGAGTCGTCGTCGATGGCCTGCTTCCCCATGAGCACGATCTGCGGCTTCTCCTTGTCGCACACCGCCTTGAGCAGCTTCGCCACCGCGAGCGGCTGCAGTTCGACGTCGGTCTCGACCAGGATCGCCCGGTCGGCGCCGATCGCGAGCGCGGTCCTGAGCGTCTCCTGGCACGCGGTGATCCCGCAGGACACGGCGACGATCTCGGTCGCGACGCCCGCTTCCTTCAGGCGCACCGCCTCCTCGACCGCGATCTCGTCGAACGGGTTCATGGACATCTTGACGTTGGCGGTCTCGACCCCGGTGCCGTCGGCCTTGACGCGCACCTTGACGTTGAAATCCACCACGCGCTTGACGCTGACGAGGACTTTCATGGGCGGGAAATTATAGCCCGGTGCTTGCGCGCGTCGCGCGTTTGAAACACGTCCCTTCGTCGCGCGTGCGACAATTCGCGCCGCAGGAGGAGCCCCCCGTGAGCGACCTTTCGCAGCTTCGCATCCAGACACTGCGCGGCAGGGTGAGCGCCGCCGAGTGGCAGGCGCGCATCGACTGCGCCGCCTGCTACCGCTTGGTGGCGCTGTTCGGCATGAACGACCTGGTCTACAACCACGTTTCGGCGCGCGTCCCCGGCGAGGAGGGGCACTTCCTCGTCAACCCGTACGGCTACGCCTACGAGGAGATCTCCGCCTCGAGCCTGGTAAAGATCGATCTTGACGGCAAGGTGGTGCTCGATTCCGGCACCGGCTACGGCGTCAACCATGCCGGGTTCGTGATCCACAGCGCGGTGCACCGCGCGCGGCCCGACGTCGCTTGCGCGATCCACACCCACTCACCCGCCGGAATGGCCGTCTCCGCGCTGAAATGCGGCCTGCTGCCGCTGACGCAGAACGCGATGTTCTTCGGCGAGCTGGGGTATCACGACTACGAGGGGCCGGCGGTGGACCTCGACGAGCAGCAGCGCCTGGTGCGCGACCTCGGCGGGCGCGCCGCGATGATCCTGCGCAACCACGGCCTGCTCACGGTCGGCGGCACGGTGTGCGAGGCGTTCGTCGTGATGCACTGGCTGGAGCGCGCCTGCCAGGCGCAGTTGATGGCGATGGCCTGCCACACCGAGCTCAACCACCCGGACCCGAAGACCGTGGCGCTCACCCACGAGCGCTACAAGCCCGGACAGCGCCGCAACATCACCGAACTGGAATGGCCGGCCTTGTTGCGCATGCTGGAGCGCAGCGACCCGTCGTTCCGCGAATAGCATGGCGCGGATGCTCGAGGGAAAGGTGGTGGTGGTCACGGGCGCGGGCGGCGGCATCGGGCGCGACTTCGCGCTGGCGATGGCCGCGCACGGCGCCAAAGTGGTGGCGAACGACATCGGCGCCTCCGTGGCGGGCGAGGGCCGCGACGCCGGGCCGGCGCAGAAGCTGGTCGACGAGATCAAGGCCAAGGGCGGCGCGGCGGTCGCGAGCACCGACAGCGTCGCGGACTGGGAGTCGGCCAACCGCATCGTCAAGTCGGCGATCGACGCCTTCGGCCGCGTCGACTGCGTGGTCAACAACGCCGGCATCCTGCGCGACCGCTTCTTCTTCAACATGTCGGTCGAGGAATGGAAGGCCGTGATCGACGTGCACCTGAACGGCACGTTCTTCGTCTCGCGCGCCGCCGCGCCCTATTTCAAGAGCCAGGGCTCCGGGCGCTACGTCCACATGACCTCGACCTCGGGACTGGTGGGCAACTTCGGCCAGGCGAACTACGCCGCCGCCAAGCTCGGCATCGCGGCGCTCTCCAAGTCGATGGCGCTCGACATGGCGAAGTACAAGGTGACGTCCAACTGCATCTCGCCCTTTGCCTGGAGCCGCATGATCGGCACCATCCCCGCGCAGACCCCGGACCAGAAGGCGCGCCTCGAGAAGCTCAAGCGCATGGAAACGGCGAAGATCGCGCCGCTCGCCGTGTACCTGGCGAGCGACGCCGCGCAGGACGTCACGGGGCAGATCTTCGCGGTGCGCGCCAACGAGATCTTCCTGATGTCGCAGAGCCGCCCGTTGCGGTCGGTGCATCGCGGCGAGGGCTGGACCCCGGAGGCGATCGCAGAGCAGGCGATGCCGGCGCTGCGCGCCCACTTCTACGCGCTCGATCGCTCGCAGGACGTGTTTTCCTGGGATCCGGTGTAGCAAGAATGCCCCGAAAGGGGCTTGCCCGCAGCGCGGAATTCCGCGAAGCTAGCGTCGGGGGAAACCGGGTGGAGCAGAAGCAGTTCGGTCGCTATGTGATCGTCGCCGAGCTCGGGCGCGGCGCGATGGGCGCCGTGCATCGCGCCGTCGACCCGCTCATCGAGCGCGACGTCGCGATCAAGACCCTGCTCCCCACCCTGCCTCCGGAGGTCATGGCCGAGGTGCGGGAGCGCTTCCTGCGCGAGGCACGCTCCGCGGGCCGGCTGAACCATCCCAACATCGTGACGATCTACGACGTCGGCGAGCAGGACGGCGTCGCCTACATCGCCATGGAGCTGCTCGAGGGGCGCTCGCTGCAGCAGATCATGCGCGACGGCGAGAAGCTCCCGGTGGACAAGATCGCCGATCTCATCGCCCAGGTGGCCGAGGGCCTGGACCACGCGCAGGGCTACAAGATCACGCACCGCGACATCAAGCCCGCCAACATCATGGTGTCGGGCTCGGGGCGCGCCAAGCTGACCGACTTCGGCGTGGCGCACGTCGCCTCCTCGTCCATGACCCAGACCGGCTCGGCGATCGGCTCGCCCAAGTACATGTCGCCCGAGCAGGTCACCGGCCAGCCGGTCGACCCGCGCGCCGACATCTTCTCGCTCGGCGTGGTGCTCTACGAGATGCTGGTCGGGAAGACTCCGTTCGAGAAGCGCGGCGACAACCAGGTCTTCGCGCTCATGCACCGCATCGCGGGCGAGGCCCACGAGCCGGTGACGAAGATCGATCCCGAGATCCCGCCGGCCTTCGACGTGATTCTCGGCGCCGCGCTCGCCAAGGCGCCGGGCGAGCGCTACCAGCGCGCCGGCGACATGGCGAACGACCTGCGCAACTTCAAGAGCCTGGGACGCGCGACCGGCGCCGGCGCGGACGCGGATCGCACGGTCGTGCTCGCGCGGGCGGCGCAGCCCGCCGAAGACGCTGCCGACAAGACCGTGGTGCTGGCGCCCGGAGCGGGTCGTGGCGCCGCGCCGGCGAAGCCGGACGAGACCAGCACGCAGCTGCTCGCCGACCTCGACAGCTTCACCAGGGGCTTCGAGGAGCAGCAGCGCGCCCAGCTGCGCGCCGAGGAGGAGGCGCGGCTGCGCAAGGAGGAGGAGCTGCGGCGCTGGGCGGAAGCCGAGGAGAAGCGCCGCCAGGACTTCGAGCGCCAGCGCGACGCCAAGGCGGGCGCCGAGCTGGGCGCGACGCGCAAGAGCGCCGCGCTCGAGCTGCTGAAGCAGAAGGCGGCGACCCGCACCGTCACCGTCGCCGATGCGTCGGCGAAGAAGGCCGGGGTGGCGGCGCAGATCGACTCGCGCATGCGGGCGGCGTTCCACTACCTCTCGGAGTTTGCCAGCACGCTCAACGAGGCGCACCCGGTGTCGGAGCGCAAGCAGGGCGTGATGTACTTCGGAGAGGTGGCGAACACCGTGCTCGGCGACGGCTTCACCGACTACCGCACGCGCCACCTCAACGGCAAGGACCGCGTCGACTACATCACGTTCCGCTACAAGGTGCGGCTGCCCAAGCCGATGAAGCTCGAGGTCCCGGCGCAGCAGCTGCAGCGCGTGCGCGAGCGCCTCACCGCGATGAACATCAAGTTCGAGTACGCCGAGCAGAAGAACGATTTCGGCCAACCGCTCAAGGGCACGTTCACCATGAGCGGGCCGTTCCCGTGCCAGGCGGTGCTGCGCGGCGACTACGACAATCCCGGCGTGCAGTTCGAGATGATCAACGTCCGGCGCCACGGCGAGGTCAAGACGCGGCTCAAGCTCGAAGAGTTCACCGACGAGGCGCTGGACGAATTCGGCACTTACGTGCTCGGGGCGGACGACGCCTTCGAGCGGTTCGTCAAGCGCCGCTAGCGCATGAATCCGGCCCGCCCGGTCGCGCAGCGCCGCGCCGCGGCGCGCGGCGACTCGGGCACGGCGCTCCCCGACAGCCGCGGCCTCAACCTCTTCGAGGCCGATCCCGGCTTCGCCGCGCTGCTCGGCGTCTACCTCGAGCCTGCGCTGCATCGGCACCTCGTACCGCACCTGGCGCGCCTCGGCGCGCTCGCCGGGGGCGAGCTCGACGAGGCCGCGGCGACCGCGGACCGCAACCCGCCACGGCTGCACCAGCGCACGCGCGCCGGCGACGACCGGCAGTGGATCGAGAAGCATCCCGCCTACCGCAGGCTCGAGGAGATCGCGTTCGCCGAATACGGCCTCGCGGCGATGTCGCACCGCGCCGGGGTGCTGGGCTGGCCCGAGCCCTTGCCGCCGCTCGCCAAGTACGCGCTGACGTATGTCTACGTGCAGGCCGAGTTCGGGGTCTGCTGCCCGCTGTCGATGACCGATGCGCTCGCGCGCACGCTGCGCCGGTTCGGCGACCCGGCCCTGGTGGCACGCTACCTGCCCGGTCTCGCCTCGCAGGACCTCGACTCGCTCACGCAGGGCGCCATGTTCATGACCGAGCAGGGCGCGGGCTCCGACGTCGGCGCCACCGCGACGCGCGCGCTGCGCGAGGGCGATCACTGGCGGCTCTACGGCGACAAGTGGTTCTGCTCCAACGCCGACGCCGGGCTCGCCCTGGTGCTGGCGCGCCCGGAGGGCGCCGCGGCAGGCACGCGGGGCCTGGCGCTGTTCCTGCTGCCGCGCGTGCTCCCGGACGGCGCCCCGAACCGCTATCGCATCGTGCGCTTGAAGGACAAGCTCGGCACGCGCGACATGGCGAGCGGCGAGATCCGGCTCGAGGGCGCGCTCGCCTTCCTCGTCGGCGACCCCGCGCGCGGCTTCGTGCAGATGGCCGACATGATCAACCTGTCGAGGCTGAGCAATGGCATGCGCGCGGCCGGCATGATGCGGCGCGCGCTGACCGAGGCGCTGTTCGTCGCGCGGCGGCGCATCGCGTTCGGCCATGCGCTGATCGAGCTGCCGCTCATGCGGCGCCAGCTGCTGAAGCTGATGCTGCCCGCCGAAGCCGCGCGCTCGCTGATGCTGTACACCGCGGCCGAGCTCGCTCGCGCCGACGGCGGCGACGATGCGGCGCGCCGCAGGGTGCGGCTGCTGACGCCGCTGCTCAAGTTCCGCGCCTGCCGCGATGCGCGGCGCGCCACCGGCGACGCCATGGAAGTGCGCGGCGGCTGCGGCTACATCGAGGAATGGCCCGACGCGCGCCTGGTGCGCGATGCGCATCTCGGCTCGATCTGGGAGGGCACCTCGAACATCGTCGCCCTCGACGCCAGGCGCGCGATCCGCAGGGAGGCGGCGCTCGGCGAGCTGGTGGCTGGGCTCGACGCCGGGCCGCCGTGGCTGCGCGCGGCGCTGGCGCGCGCCGCGGCGTTCGCGCAGGACGCTGACGAGTCGCATGCGCGCCAGGCGGCGAGCGCGCTGTACTACGCGGTCGCCGCGGCGATCCTGTGGCGCGAGGGCGAGCAGCTCTCGTCGCAGGGCGATGCCCGCCGCAAGCTGCTCGCCGGGCTGCTGCACGAGCACCGCCTGCGCCGGCGCGACCCGCTCGAGGCCGAGGGCGCCGACTTCGCCGGAGCGCTGCTGCCGGAGACGCCGGTCACGCCGCAGGTTGCCAAGCAGCTGCTCGGCGCCCTCGTCCGCTAGCAAAGCCGCGCATGGCCGGGCCCCTCTCCCACCTTCGCGTCCTCGACCTTTCGCGCGTGCTCGCGGGCCCGTGGGCTTCGCAGAACCTCGCCGACCTCGGCGCCGAGGTGATCAAGATCGAGCGCCCCGGCGCAGGGGACGATACGCGCGGCTGGGGCCCGCCGTGGCTGAAGACGCGCGCGGGCAAGGACACCGCCGAGTCTGCGTACTACCTCTCGGTCAACCGCAACAAGAAGTCGGTGACGGTAGACATCTCGAAGCCCGGGGGCCAGGCGATCGTGCGCGAGCTCGCCGGCAAGTGCCAGGTGCTGATCGAGAACTACAAGGTCGGCGCGCTCGCCCGCTACCGCCTCGCCTACGAGGACTTGCGCGCCGCCAACCCCGGGCTGATCTACTGCTCGGTCACCGGCTTCGGCCAGGACGGCCCCTACGCGCCGCGGCCCGGCTACGACTTCATCTTCCAGGGGATGGGCGGCCTGATGTCGATCACCGGCGAGCGCGACGGCCAGCCCGGCGCCGGGCCGCAGAAGGTCGGCATCGCGATCACCGACGTCCTCACCGGCATGTACGCCACCGTGGCGGTGCTCGCCGCGATCGTGCACCGCGAGCGTACCGGCGAGGGCCAGTACATCGACACGGCGCTGCTCGATACGATCGTCGCGTTCAACGCCAACCAGGTCGTGAGCTGGTTCTGCTCGGGCCGGATCCCGATCCGCTGGGGCAACGCGCACGCGCAGGTGGTGCCCTACGAGGTGTTTGCCACCTCCGACGGTCACATCATCCTCGCGGTCGGCAACGACGGCCAGTTCGAGCGCTTCTGCGAGGTCGCGGGCTGCCCCGAGCTGGCGCAGGAACCGCGCTTCAAGACCAACTCGGCTCGCATCGTGCACCGCGCCGAGCTGATCCCGCTCATCCAGGAGATCATGCGCACGCGCTCGAAGCGCGAGTGGATCGAGGCGCTCGAGGCGGCGACCGTGCCCTGCGGGCCGATCAACAACATGAAAGAAGTGTTCGAAGACCCGCAGGTGCGGCACCGCGGGCTCCGGGTCGACATGCCGCATCCTTCGGGCGGCGCTGCGCCGGTCGTGGCGAGCCCGCTGCGGCTTTCGCAGACGCCGGTCGAGTACCGTCTCGCGCCGCCGCTCCTCGGCCAGCATAACGAGGAGATCCTGAAGGGAATGCTCGGCAGGAGCGACGCCGAGCTCGCGCGGCTCAAGACCGCCGGGATCGTTTGACGCGCCGGGCGCGAATCTTTCTCACCGCGGGTTCCAGGGCATTCAGGTCCTTCGCCACGACCCCCCACACGATTGCGGGATCCGTGCGCCAGTATTGGTGGGAGAGAATGTCCCGCATCCCCGCGACTTGACGCCACGGCACTTCCGGCGCGAGCGCTTCGAGATCTATCCCGCCCGCCTGCGCCCCCTTGACGGCCTCGCCCACCTGAATGATCCGGGCAATCACGGCGTCTCGGACCATGGCGCTGCGCAGGAATGCGCGCTTGCCCTTGCGCGTGTAGGTACGGATCGCGGCCGTGGCCTCGAGGATGTCCTCGAGGTACTCCTCGGGCCTGCGCGCCATCGCCGTTACAGCACGCGCACGAGATCTGCCCGCGCCGCGGAGAGCACCGCAGGCTTCAGGGACCGGCGGGTGAATACGTCCACCGGCCTGCCGAAGAGCGCCTCGAGATCGTGCTTGACGCCGACCAGATCAATGAGCGAGCGACCCTCCTCCAGCTCAACCAGAAAATCGAGATCGCTGCGCGGCCTCGCCGCGCCGCGCGCCGCCGAACCGAACAGCGACAGTGCACGAACTCCGTGCGCCGCCGCGATCGCGCGCAGCAGTGGTTTCCGTGCATTTACCTGTGCACGCAACCCCCCGGCCCGCCTCCGAACGATTTCGATGTCCAGCCCCAGGCCGGCCAGCGCCTGCAACACCTTGTCCAGCCTGCACGTTGCCTTGCCACGCTCCAGCTCATCCAGGAAACGGACGGACACCCCGAGTCGCTTCGCGGCGACGCGCGTTGACCAGCCGCGCGCGCGGCGTGCGGCCCGCACCTGCGCGCCGATGTCCGGAATGCTCTGCTGTTTCGCCATCAGCTGATTGTACCATGATCGTAGCTCAATGATCTACGAACGTAGTACGGTGCTACTCGACGACGCGGTCGGCGCGTAGAAGAATCGATTGCGGCACTTTCAATCCGACGGTCGCCGCAGTCTTCAGGTTTCCGACCACGAGCAGATCAAGGTTCTGCGTGAGCAACGTCGACACGTCCTCATTGATCTGCCCTAAGTCGGCGAGAGTCGGGGCGCGCGCAAGGATCACGAAATCGTCCTCTTTCCAGCCCAGCGCCCGCATCTGGCCAGTGAACGCTTCGCGGAACTGGGGCGTCGACGGAGTTCCGCTCAAGAAGCCGAGGCGAAACGGCCTGCTCTTCGGCCGGGGTTGGGCAAGCGATGCAAGCGGCACGCCGGACGCGCCCAGCGCAGCGAGGGCCTTGAGCGAGTCGCGCCTGTCCATGCCGATGCGCATGCTATATCGATCACCCCGTTCGATGAGGGATATTTAGAATAGGGACGCTTCCCGGGGAGAACCCATGAAAGCGCTGCGCACCGAGATGGGCTGGAGCACCGCCGACCGCATCGTGGTGCGCGGCAAGGACCTGCCGGGCGAGCTCCTCGGCGCGATCAACCTCGGCGACATGGCGTGGCTCGAGCTGACCGGGCGCCTCCCGGATACCAGCGAGTCGCGCATGTTCAACGCCATGCTGGTGACGCTGGTCGAGCACGGCGTGACGCCCTCCGCGCTCGCCGCGCGCCTCACCTACCTCGGCGCGCCAGAGGCGATGCAGGCCGCGGTCGCCGCCGGGCTGTGCGGCCTGGGGAGCGTGTTCGTCGGCTCGACCGAGGATTGCGCGCGCATGCTGCGCGAGGCGCTGCCAGATCCCAGGGCGAAAGCCGATCTGAAAGCGCTGGCTCGCGAGATCGTCGCCGGCGGAAAGCATGTTCCCGGCATCGGCCACCCGATCCACAAGCCGGTGGATCCGCGCGTGCCGCGCCTGTTCGAGATCGCGCGCGAGACTGGTTTTCACGGCAAGTACGCGGAGCTGGTGCAGCTGGTGCAGGCGGAGGCGGAGCGCGCGGCCGGCAAGGCCCTGCCGCTCAACGCCACCGGGGCGATCGCGGCGATCGGCTGCGAGATGGGCCTGGACTGGAAGGTGCTGCGCGGCCTGGGGGTGATGGCGCGGGCGGTAGGGCTGGTCGGCCACATCCTCGAGGAGTCGCGCCAGCCAATGGCGCGCGAGATCTGGACGCGCACCGAGGACGAGGCGAGCCGCCACCTGAGGCCAAAGCCGTGAAGCCAGGGGACGCTCACGCCGCAGAATCGCACGGCGAGATCCGCGACGCGGTGCGCGCGCTGTGCGCCAAGTTCGATTCCGCCTACTGGCAGAAGGTGGACGAGGAGCGCGCCTACCCGGAGGCCTTCGTCGATGCGCTCACCCAGGCGGGCTGGATGTCGGCACTGATCCCGGAGGAATACGGGGGCTCCAACCTCACGCTCACCGAGGCCTCGGTGATCATGGAGGAGATCACGCGCTCGGGCGGCAACGCCGGCTGCTGCCACGGCCAGATGTACAACATGAACACGCTGCTGCGCCACGGCTCGGCGGAGCAGAAGAAGAAGTTCCTGCCGAAGATCGCCTCGGGAGAGCTGCGGCTGCAGTCGATGGGCGTCACCGAGCCGAGCGCCGGCACCGACACGACGCGCATCAGGACCGTCGCCCGCAAGAAAGGCGACCGCTACGTGGTCAGCGGGCAGAAAGTGTGGACCTCGCGCCTGCAGCACTCGGAGCTCATGATCCTGCTGGCGCGCACCACGCCGCTCGCCGAGGTGCGCAACAAGTCCGACGGCATGTCGATCTTCCTCGTCGACAAGCGCAAGGCGCTCGGCAAGGGCATGACGATCAAGCCGATCCGCAACATGGTGAACCACGAGACCAACGAGGTGTTCTTCGACGGCCTCGAGATCCCGGCCGACAACCTGATCGGGGAGGAAGGCAAGGGCTTCAGGTACATCCTGGACGGTCTCAACGCGGAGCGCATCCTGATCGCAGCCGAGTGCATCGGCGACGGCTACTGGTTCGTTGATCGCGCGACGAGATACGCCAAGGACCGCGTCGTCTTCGACCGCCCGATCGGCCAGAACCAGGGCATCCAGTTCCCGATCGCCGAGGCGTACATCGAGGTCGAGGCGGCGAACCTGATGCGCTACAAGGCAGCGGCGCTCTTCGACGCCAGGACGCACTGCGGGGCCGAGGCCAACATGGCGAAGCACCTGGCGGCGAAAGCCTCCTGGGAAGCGGCCAACGTCTGCCTGCAGACCCACGGCGGCTTCGGCTTCGCCGCCGAGTACGACGTCGAGCGCAAGTTCCGCGAGACGCGCCTGTACCTCGTCGCCCCGATCTCGACCAACCTCATCTACTCGTACATCGCCGAGCATGTCCTGGGGCTGCCGCGTTCTTTCTAGCGCGCTCGCCGCGACACTGCTGACGCTCGCTCTCGGCGCGCCGGCGCAGCAGCGGTGCGCCCTGGGTACGAAGGAGGAAGCCAAGGCGCTGGCACTCAAGGCGGCCAAGCACCTCGAGGCGCGCGGGCCGCTCGAGGCGTTCGACGATTTCATGCGCGACCAGGGCGGCTTCCTCGACCGCGACCTGTACGTCTTCGTGGTCGACTTCAACGGCAACATGTGGGCGAACGGCGCCTTCCCGCAGTTCGTCGGCGGCAACGCCATCGGCGCACTCGACACCGACGGCCGGCTCTACATCGTGGAGATGCTGACGCTCGCGCACCAGCACGGCGAGGGCTGGGTCGAGTACCGCTGGTTCAATCCCTGCAGCGGGTCGTACATGATGAAAGCCACGTTCTTCACGCGCGTCGGGCCGTTCGTGGTCGCGGTCGGCGCCTACCTCGAAGTCAGTCAATGACCGCGAGCGCGCGGGGCAGCACCTCGATTTCGAGCCGGCGCGCGTCTTCGAACACGATCTCCCCGCCGGCTTCGACGACGAGCGGCGTGTCCGATTCGACCAGGACCCGTTTCGCGCGCGGCATGCTCAGGTCCGGCTCTCCGGCGTGCGCCCCCCGCATGATCTTCGGCACCAGCCGCAGGATGCGCGCGCGGCTCACCTGCACCGCGGCGACGTTGCGGGCCGCGTGCGCGCCAAAGCCGAGGTCCATGCCGTTGACGAAGTGGCACGTCTTGCCGCCGCGGATGCGACCCACATCGAAGCGCCGGACCGAGTTCCGTGCCAGTCGTGCGGCCGGGCTTCCCGGCTGAAGCAGCTTGGCGAAATCGTCGCCGCTGCCGAGCGGGATCACGCCGAGCGCGGCGCCCGCGCCCGAGCGCATCAGGCCGTTCGATGCCCGGCCATGCCTGGCGCGCGCGGCCGCGGCCCGCGGCCGGGTTGTGAATCACGAGGTACATGGCTCCCCGCCTGAAGCCGCGGGGACGACGGCAGTTTGCCTTACCGGAACCTCGGCGGGCGCTTCTCGAGGAACGCGTCCATGCCTTCGCGCCCTTCCTCGTGCGCGAAGGCCTGCGAGATGACCACGCCGGCGAGCGCGTAGGCCTTCTCCAGGCCGAGATCCATCTGCTGGTAGAAAGTGCGCTTGCCGGCGGCGATCGAGGCGCGCGGCTTCGCCGCGAGGCTCGCCGCGAGCTGCGCCACCGCGGCATCGAGCTCGCCGAGCGGCACCACGCGGTTGACCAGGCCCCACTCGAGCGCCTGCTGCGGGCCGATCGGCTCGCCGGTGAGCAGCATCTCCATCGCGCGCTTGCGCAGGAGGTTCCTGCCCACGGCGACCCCGGGGGTCGAGCAGAAGTAGCCCCAGTTCACGCCCGAGGTGACGAAGCGGGCGGCGTCCGAAGCGATCGCGAGGTCGCATTGCGCCACCAGCTGGCAGCCCGCCGCGGCCGCGGTGCCGTGAACCCGCGCGATCACCGGCTGCGGCAGGCGCGGGATCGTGGTCATCATGCGGTTGCATCTCTCGAACAGCGCCTCGATGTTCGGCAGCTCGCCGAGCGCGCGGATCTCCTTCAGGTCGTGCCCGGCGCAGAAGCCCGTGCCGGCGCCCGCGAGCACCACGACGCGCACGCCTTCGTCCTTGGCGATGGCGTCGAACGCCGCCTGCAGCGCCTCCAGCATCCCGCTCGTCAGCAGGTTCATGTGCTGCGGGCGGTTCATGGTGAGCGTGGTGACGCCGCCGGCGTCGTCGCGCAACAGTACCGGCTGCTGCTCCTGGGGTTGTGCGCTCATGGTGCGGGTCCTAGGTATCGATCGCGCTTGCCGATTTCGCCCTCTCGCGCAGCATGAATTTCTGGATCTTTCCGGTCGAGGTCTTGGGCAGCTCGCCGAACACCACGGCGCGCGGCGCCTTGAACTTCGCCAGGTGCTCGCGGCAGAAGCCGATGATCTCCGTTTCTGAGACCTTGGCGCCGGGCTTGAGTTCGACGAATGCGCAGGGGGTCTCGCCCCATTTCGGGTCCGGGCGCGCCACCACCGCCGCCGCCAGCACCGCGGGGTGACGGTAGAGCACGTCCTCGACCTCGATCGAGGAGATGTTCTCGCCGCCGGAGATGATGATGTCCTTCGAGCGGTCCTTGATCTTGATGTAGCCGTCGGGCTGCATCACCGCGAGGTCCCCCGAATGAAACCAGCCGCCGTCGAACGCCTTGCGCGTCGCCGAGGGGTTCTTCAGGTAGCCCTTCATGGTGATGTTGCCGCGGAACATGATCTCGCCCATGGTCTCGCCGTCGGCGGGCACGGGCCGCATGCTTTCCGGGTCCATCACCGCGAGTCCCTCCTCCATCAGCGAGCGCACGCCCTGTCGGCCGTTGAGGCGCGTCCGCTCGGCGATGTCGAGCCCGGCCCAGCTCTCGTGCTTGGCGCAGACGGTCGCCGGCCCGTAGACCTCGGTGAGGCCGTAGACGTGGGTGATGTCGAAGCCCATGCGCTCCATGGCCTCGATCATCGCCGCCGGCGGCGCCGCCGCCGCGACCATGCCGCTCACCTTGTGCCCGATGCCCTGCTTCATCTTCTCCGGCGCGTTGACGAGCGTGGCGTGCACGATCGGCGCGCCGCAGTAGTGGGTCACCCCGTGCGCGTTGATCAGCTCGAAGATCTTCGCCGCCTCGACCTTGCGCAGGCAGACGTTGGTGCCGGCGTTCGCCGCCATGGTCCAGGGAAAGCACCAGCCGTTGCAGTGGAACATCGGCAGCGTCCAGAGATACACCGAGTGCTGCGGCATGCCCCAGGTGACGATGTTGCTCACGGCGTTGAGGTAGGCGCCGCGGTGGTGGTAGACCACGCCCTTCGGGTCGCCGGTGGTGCCCGAGGTGTAGTTGAGCGAGATCGCGTCCCATTCGTCGTCGGGCCAGCGCCAGGCGTAGCCCGGGTCGCCTTCCGCGAGCAGCTGCTCGTAGGTCCGCTCGCCGAGCCGCTGCCGCCCTCGAACTCGGGATCCTCGACGTCGATCAGCGCGAGCTTGCGGCCGGCCTTCGCGAGCGCGGGCTCGATCGTGGGCGCGAACTCCCGGTCGGTGATCAGGACCTTCGCCTCGCCATGGTTCAGCATGAAGGCGATGGCGTCGGCGTCCAGGCGCGTGTTGAGCGTGTTGAGCACCGCGCCCGCCATCGGCACGCCGAAATGGCACTCGTACATCTCGGGCGTGTTGGAGAGCATCGCCGCCACGGTGTCGCCGCGGCCGATGCCGCGCCGCGCCAGCGCCGAGGCCAGGCGCCGGCAGCGCGCGTAGGTCTCCTGCCAGGTGTAGCGCCGCGCGCCGTGGATCACGGCGACGCGCTCCGGGTACACGTAGGCCGAGCGCTCGATGAACGAGAGCGGCGTGAGCGGCGCGTAGTTGGCGGAGTTGCGGTCGAGGTCCGTCGCGTAGGGGTTGGTCTTCGCGCTCATCGTCCAGGGAGTATAGCTCCGCTTCCCCCTGCCCACGGCCGCCGCCACAGGCTGCCGCCGGCGGCTTCCTTGTCGAGGCGGTCGAGGTACAGCTCGTGCGCGGCGAGCTCCTCGGGGCTCGGCCGCAGCACGATGAGGCGCGAGGCGTCGAGGCGCGCCGTCGCCGCGGCCGCCGCCGCCGGCGTGTCGAAGTCCATGACGAGGCTGTCCTGGCCGCGGGTCATCGCCAGGTAGACCTCGGCGAGCAGGCGCGCATCGAGCAGCGCGCCGTGCAGCGTGCGCTGCGAGTTGTCCACGCCGTAGCGCTCGCACAGCGCGTCGAGCGAGTTCTTCTTGCCGGGGTGCAGCTCGCGCGCGATCGCGAGCGTGTCGACCACGCCGCCGGCGTGGTCCGCGAGCCTGCCCAGCCCGGCGAGGCCGAGCTCCTGGTCGAGGAACTCGACGTCGAACTCGGCGTTGTGGATGACGAGCTCCGCGCCGCGGATGTAGTCCAGGAACTCCGCCGCGACCTCGGCGAAGCGCGGCTTGTCGGCGAGGAACTCCCGCGTCAGGCCGTGCACCGTGGCCGCGCCCTCCTCGATCTCGCGTCCGGGGTTGACGTAGCGGTGGAAGTTGCGCTCGGTGACGCGGCGGTTGAGCACCTCGACGCAGCCGATCTCGATCACCCGGTCGCCGAGCCGGACGTTGAGCCCGGTGGTCTCGGTGTCGAGGACGATCTGGCGCCGCGCCACTACTCAGCCGATCCCGTGGGTCCCCGCCAACTGCCGCGGGGACGACGCAAGGTCTCGATTCCCTCGTTCGCCAGCGCGTCCGCCCGCTCGTTGCCGGGGTGCCCGGCGTGGCCTTTCACCCAGTGCCACTCCACATCGTGCCCGCGCGCCAGCTCGTCGAGCCGGCGCCAGAGGTCGGAGTTCTTGACCGCCTTCTTCGCCGCGGTGCGCCAGCCGCGCCGCTTCCAGTCGTGAATCCACTCCGAGATGCCTTTCTGCACGTACTGCGAGTCCGTGTACACGTGCACCCGGCAGCGCCGCTTGAGCGCCGCGAGCCCCTCGATGACCGCGGTGAGCTCCATGCGGTTGTTGGTGGTCCCGGGCTCGCCGCCGACGAGCTCGCGCTCGCGGGCGCCCACGCGCAGCAGCACCCCCCAGCCTCCCGGCCCCGGATTGCCCCTGCACGCGCCGTCGGCGTAGATCTCCACCGCGCGCTCAGCCATGGCGCTGGCGGGCCGAGCCGTTGCGCTGCGGAATCGCCGCCACCGCGCGGCGGCGCGCGCGCTCGAGCCGCCAGGCCGGCGCGATCACGCGCATGCCGTGCACGCGCTTGACCGCGCGCACCACGTAGACGCCGCCGAGGATCGGCCACCAGCGCGCGCCCGCCTTCTCCATGAAGGCGAAGCGCCCGAGCCAGTCAGGCCCCGAGACCGGCGGCGCGTAGCAGCCGAAGCGGCCGCCGTTCAGCTCGAAGCCGAGCAGGTGCAGCCAGTCCTTGAGCCGCAGCAGCCCGATGAAGCGGGCGTCCCAGGGAGCGTTCGCTCGTCGCCAGGTGAACGCCTGGCGCAGGCCCCAGAGCGAGAGCGTGTTGAACCCGGAGATGACCACCTGCCCCTCCGGGATCAGCACGCGCTCCGCCTCGCGCAGCACGAGGTGCGGGTCGGGGCTGGTCTCGAGCACGTGGGGCAGCGCCACCAGATCCACGCTGTTGGCGGCGATCGGCAGCTGCAGGGGGTCCGCGGCGAGGGTCGCGCCCGGCTCCAGTGCGAGCGTGCAGCGGAACGGGATGCGATTGCCGCGCAGGAAGTCGAACTCCGGCAGGCCCGCCTGCACCGCGCGATAGCCGAACACGTCCTCGGTGGCGTGCTCGTACTGCGCCAGCTCCCAGTCGAGCACGTAGCGCCCCGGCGGCGTGGCGAGCCACTCCGCGAGGTGCGTGCGGGCGCCGTTATACTTGTGCGCGCTGCCCGCGACGAAGGCCTGCCGGTTCATGCTCGAGATCGTTCCGCTGCCCGCTTTCCGGGACAACTACATCTGGACGCTGCGCGACGGGCGCCACGCCGCGGTCGTGGATCCCGGCGAAGCGCGGCCGGTGAGGGAGTACCTGGCCCGCGAGGAGCTGACGCTCGCGGCGATTCTCGCCACGCATCATCACCCGGACCACGTCGGCGGCATCGCCGAGCTGGTGGACGCGCGCGCCGTTCCCGTGTTCGGGCCGCGGCACGAGCCGATCCCGGCGCTGACCAATCCCGTGTCCGAAGGCGACACGGCGCGCATCGCGGAGCTCGGCGCGACGTTCTCGGTGCTCGACATCCCGGGACACACGCGAGCGCATGTCGCCTATTATGGCCTAGGTTCGCTTTTCTGCGGCGACACGCTGTTCGCCTGCGGCTGCGGGCGCCTGTTCGAAGGCACCGCGTCGCAGATGGTCGCGTCGCTCGCCAAGCTGGCCGCGCTTCCCGACGAGACCAAGGTGTACTGCGGCCACGAGTACACGCTCGCCAATATCAGGTTCGCGCGCACCGTGGACCCGGGCAATGCCGCGCTCGCCGCGCGCGAGGAGCGCGTCAGGCGCCTGCGCGACGCGGGACGGCCGACGCTTCCTTCCACGCTCGGCGAGGAGCGCGCCACCAATCCGTTCCTGCGCTGCACCGATCGCGCGGTGGTCGAGTCGGCCAACAAGTACCTCGGGGCGCGCATCGCCGATCCGGTGCGCGTGTTCGCCGCGATCCGCGAGTGGAAGAACAGATCGTAGCCCTGGTGTAACATCGCGCAGTTTTTTCCGCGGAGGGCAGAAGCGGGGTGCAAGCCGTCGTGCGACGCATCGAACCCTGGGCAGCGGCGCTGCTGCTTGCCGCGTGTGCCTCGCAGCCGCTGCCGCCCGATTCCGTCGCGGCGCGCGCCGCGCCCGACTCGCCGCTGTTCGAGCGCGCCGCGGGAACCGCGCCGGCGCACGGCCCGCTCGCCGCGGCGCGGCCGCTTGACGCGAGCCGCCTGCCGCCGTTCGAAGGCGAGCGCCGCGACGTAAGCGAGCCGCTGCGCGGCGTCGCCCGCGTCGATCGCACCGTGCGGCGCGACGACCTGTGGCAGCGCATCCGCGACGGCTTCGCGATGCCGGACCTCGACGGCCCGCTGGTCGAGGAGAAGGTCGCGTGGTACGTGGCGCGCCCCGACTACCTCAAGCGCACGTTCGAGCGCAGCCGCCGCTACCTCTACCACATCGTCGAGGAGCTCGAGCGCCGCGGCATGCCGACCGAGCTCGCCCTGCTGCCGATGGTCGAGAGCTCGTTCAACCCGATGGCCTACTCGCGCGCCCATGCCTCGGGCCTGTGGCAGTTCATTCCCGGCACCGGCAGGCGCTACGAGCTGGAGCAGAACTGGTGGTTCGACGCGCGCCGCGACATCGTCGCTTCGACCGCGGCGGCGCTCGATTACCTCAGGGACGTCTACGAGATGCACGGCGACTGGCACCTCGCCCTCGCCTCGTACAACTGGGGCGAGAACGCGGTGGCGCGCGCGCTGGAGAAGAACCGCGCCGCCGGCTTGCCGCTCGATTACGCCAGCCTCGGCATGCCGCCCGAGACGCGCCACTACGTCCCCAAGCTCCAGGCGCTCAAGAACATCGTCGCGAACCCGGCGCCGCTGGGGATCGAGCTCGACCCGATTGCGAACCTGCCCTATTTCGCCACCGTCACCAAGACGCGCGACATCGACGTGCGCCTGGCGGCCAAGCTCGCCGAGCTGCCGGTCGAGGAGTTCGTCGCGCTCAACCCGGGTTTCAACCGGCCGGTGATCACGGTCGCGGTCAACCCGCGCATCGTGCTGCCCGCGGACCGGGTCGAGGTGTTCCACGCCAACCTGCTCAAGCACGACGACAAGGCGCTCGTCTCCTGGCAGGCCTATACCCCGAAGCGTGGCGAGAAGCTCGAGGGCATCGCGAAGAAGTTCGGCCTCACCCTCGCCCAGCTGAAGGAGGTGAACGGCATCGGGCCGCGCGACCGGGCGATGCCCGCGCTCCTGGTCGTGCCCGTCGGCGGCAGCGCCGACCTCGGCAGGCTCCCCATCATGTACGCGCCGCCGATCCCCGTGCCCGCCCCCCGCATGGTCGTGCACGTCGTGCGTGCCGGCGAGACCCTTGCCAAGATCGCGAGCCGCTACCGGGTCAGCCCGGAAGACATCCGGCGCTGGAACCGGATCGGACGCCTGAGCGCCGGGCAGCGCCTCACCATCCACGCCCGCGCCGGGGCCGGCACGGCGCGCAGCGCGTCGAAAGGCCGACCGGTCCAGAAGGTCATCGGCGGCAAGCCGCGACCTGAGCCTAGCAAGAGAGTCATCAAAAGATCAGTCAGTTAGGCTGATTATCTAAAGTTCCTGGTAAGGTGTGCGCGCAAGTGCCTGACCGAGCGCGCCTTGCTCCTCTAGAATGGGTTCATGGGCCGGGCGCTCCGGAGGGGAGTCCTTTTCGCCGTGCTTTGCTGCGCGGGCGCCGCGCCGGCGCGTGCCGCCGACCCGATCCTGATGTTCCTGCTCAGCGTGGCGCGCGACCTGATCGAGGCGCACGCGCGCAGGGCCCCGGCGCCGCTGCCGCCGCCGGTCCAGGTTCCCGAGCTGTCGCGCGCCTACCCCGGCACGGTGGTCGAGCCCGAGCACCTGCGGCGCCTGATCGACGAGAGCTTCGTGTACCTCTCGGACGGCCAGCGCGGCGAGGTCTTCGCCTCGCTGCACGCCGCGCTCAGCCAGCCCGAGAACGGGCCGATGCGCGCGGGGATGATCGACCACTTCGTGCGCCACGCGCTCGCGGTGCGCGCGGCGCACGCGCGGCTCGCGCAGCTCTCCTGGCGCGAGAAGGAGCTGCTCGCCGAGGAATTCCGCAAGGAAGTGGCCGGGCTTTCCGGGGAGGAGCAGACCCGGCTCGGCGAGCTGCTGCGCAAGGGCTTGCTGCCCGTGCCGAGCGACCTCAACCAGCTGCTGCTCGCCGTGCTCGAGGCGCGGTAACCCCCGGGGCCCCCGCCTCCGCGGGGACGACGGCAGGTTCAGGCCGCGCCCGCCGCGACCAGCTTGCGCGTGTAGTCGGACTTCGAGTCCGCCAGCACGTTCTCGAGCGTCCCGCTCTCGACGATCCGGCTGTCCTTCATCACCAGGACGCGGTGCGCCATGGCGCGGATCACGTCGATGTCGTGGGTGACGAGGATGTAGCTCAGGCCGTACTTGCGCTGCAGGCCGCCGAGCAGCTCCAGCACCTGCTTCTGGATGGTGACGTCGAGTGCGCTGGTCGGCTCGTCGAGCACCACCACCCTGGGGCCCACGATCAGGGCGCGCGCGATGGCGATGCGCTGGCGCTGCCCGCCCGAGAACTCGTGCGGATAGCGCGCGAGCAGCGGCTCGGCCTCGCCGCCCTCGGTGAGGCCGACGTCGTGCAGCGCCTGCACGATGCGCGCGCGCCGCGCCGCGGCGTCGATCCCGGGCTCGTGGATCTCGAGGCCCTCGCCGATGATCTGCTCCACGGTAAGCCGCGGCGAAAGCGAGGACAGCGGGTCCTGGAACACGACCTGGATCTCGCGGCGCAGCGCGCGGCGCTCGCTCGCCGGGACCGACCAGGGCTTGCCGTCGATGCGGATCTCGCCCTGGGCAGCGAGCAGCCCGAGGATCGCCAGGGCGAGCGTCGTCTTCCCCGAGCCCGACTCGCCGATGATGCCGAGCGTCTCGCCCGGCGCAAGGTCGAAATCCACCGATTCGACCGCCGCGAAGCTGCCGCTGCGGAACCACCCGGCGATGCCCGGCAGCCGGATCGGGTAGTGCACCCGCACGCCGCGCGCCTCGACCACGCGGCCCGTCCCGGGCTGCCCGGCACCGCGGTCCGGCCGGCTCTCGACGAGCTTCCGTGTGTAGGGGTGCCGGGGCCGTGCGATCACCTCGGCGGTCTGCCCCTGCTCGACCAGCACGCCCTTTTCCATGACCGCGATGCGATCGGCGTAACGGCGCACCAGGTTGAGATCGTGCGTGATGAGGAGCAGCGCCAGCCCGTGTTCGGCGCGCAGGCGCTCCAGCAGGTCGAGGATCTGCAGCCGGATCGTGACGTCGAGCGCCGTGGTCGGCTCGTCCGCGATCAGCAGCTTCGGGTTGCACGCCAGCGCCATCGCGATCATGGCGCGCTGGCGCTGCCCGCCCGAGAGCTGGTGCGGGTAGGCGTGCGCGCGGCGCTCCGGCTCCTCGATGCCGACGCGGGCGAGCGCCGCGACCGCCTCGGCCTGCGCCGCCGCGCCGCGCAGCGCGGTGTGCAGCACGAGCGATTCCACGATCTGGTCGCCGACGGTGTAGATCGGGTTGAGCGCGGTCATCGGTTCCTGGAAGATCACTGCGATCTCGCTGCCGCGGAGCCGCTGCAGCTCAGGCGGCGCCATGGCGAGCACGTCCCGACCCTCGAACAGGATCTGGCCGTCGAGCCTGGCATCCTCCATCAGGCGCAGCGTCGCGAGCGCGGTCACGGTCTTGCCGGAAGCCGACTCGCCCACCAGCGCGAGCTTCTCGCCGGCATCGAGCGCGAACGAGACGCGGTCGACGACGCGGCGCGCGCCGAATTGCACGCACAGGTCGCGCACTTCGAGCAGGCTCATGCCTCCTCCTTCAGCGCCTTCCTCGGGTCGAGCGCGTCGCGCAGCGCATCGCCGATCAGGATGAGGAGCAGCAGCGTCACCATCAGCACGCCAAAGGTCGAGAGCGAGATCCACCAGGCGTCGAGGTTGTTCTTGCCCTGGTTGAGCAGCTCGCCCAGGCTCGGCGTGCCCGGCGGCACCCCGAGCCCGAGGAAGTCGAGGCTGGTGAGCGCGCCGATCGCCGCCGCCATCTCGAACGGCACCAGCGTCACCACCGGCGTCAGGCTGTTGGGCAGGATATGGCGACGGATGATCTTCCAGTTGCCCTGCCCGAGCGCACGCGCGGCGCGCACGTAGTCGAGCGTGCGGTTGCGCAGGAACTCGGCGCGCACGTAGGCGGCGATGCCGAGCCAGCCGAACATCGCGAGCAGGATCACCAGCAGGGCGAAACTCGCCGAGAACAGCGACGAGAAGATGATGAGCATGTACAGCGTCGGCATCGCGCTCCAGATCTCGTTGAAGCGCTCCATGGCGATGTCGGTCCAGCCGGCGAAGTAACCCTGGATGGCGCCGTACAGGACGCCGATCAGCGAAACGATCCCCGTGACGATCAGCGCGAAGAACACCGAGAGCCGGAAGCCGTACAGCAGGCGCGCCAGCAGGTCGCGGCCGCGGTCGTCGGTGCCGAGCACGTTGTCCGCGCCCGGCCGCGCCGGGCTCGGCTCCCTGGCGAAGTAGTTGATCGTGCTGTGGTGGTAACGGTTGAGGGGGAACAGCGCCAAGTTGCCCGGCTTGGCGAGGTTCGCCTGGATCAGCGGATCCAGGTAGTCGGCGGGGGTGGCGAAATCGCCGCCGAAGGTCGTCTCGGGCAGCGTCTGCACGACCGGGAAATACCAGCGGCCCTCGTAGCGCGCGACCAGCGGCCGGTCGTTCGAAAGCACCTCGGCGAACAGGCTCAGGCCGAAGAGGATCGCGAATACCACCAGGCTGGAATAGCCCAGGCGATTGGCGCGGAAGCGCAGCCAGGCGCGCCGCGCCGGGCTGGCGTGCAGGCGCGCACCCGCGGCAATCGGCTCTGCGGCTGCGCCGGCGGCGATCGGGGTCGCGGACATCAGTCGAAGAACTTCACGCGCGGGTCGACCCAGAGGTAGCTCAGGTCGCGCAGCAGCGTGGTGAAAAGGCCGATGATGGTGAACAGGAACAGGCTGCCGAACACCACCGGGTAGTCGCGCCGGATCACCGACTCGTAGGACAAGAGGCCCAGCCCGTCGAGCGAGAACAGCGTCTCGATGAGCAGCGACCCGCTGAAGAACGCGCCGACGAACGCCGCCGGGAAGCCCGTCATGATCGGGATCAGGGCGTTGCGGAACACGTGCCGCCAGAGCACCCTGCGCTCGTCCACGCCCTTGGCGCGCGCGGTCAGCACGTAGTGCTTGCGGATCTCCTCCAGCACCGAGTTCTTGGTCAGGATGGTGATGACGGCGAAGCCGCCCAGCACCATCGCCGTCACCGGCAGCGCGATATGCCAGAAATAGTCGAGCACCTTGCCGGCGAGGCTCAGCTCATGCCAGTTGAGCGAGGTGATGCCGCGCAGCGGGAACCACTGCACGAACGATCCCCCGGCGAAGAACACCAGCAGCACCACCCCCATGACGAAGCTCGGGATGGCGTAGCCGAGGAGCACGACGAAGGTGGTCGCGGTGTCGAACGGCGCGCCCGCGCGCACCGCTTTGGCGATCCCCAGCGGCACCGATATGAGATAGACCAGCAGGAACGTCCACAGCCCCAGGCTGATCGAGACCGGCAGCTTCTCGAGCACCAGCTGCCCCACGCTCTTGTTGTGGAAGAAGCTCCTGCCGAGGTCGAAGCGCGCGAACTGGCCGATCATCTGCACGAAGCGCTCGTGCGCCGGCTTGTCGAAGCCGTAGAGCTTCTTGATCTCCTCGACGCGCACGGCGTCCACGCCCTGGCGACCGCGGTAGCCGCCCTCGGCCGCGGCCGGTCCTTCGCCGCCCGCCTCGAAGCCCTGGAACTGCGCCACCATCTGCTCGACCGGGCCGCCGGGCACGAACTGGATGACGATGAAGGTGATCAGCAGGATCCCGAACAGGGTCGGGATCATCAGCAGCAGCCGCTTCAGGATGTAGGACCACATGGCTATTGCCTCCTCCACCAGGTGGAGATCACCCAGTCCTCGGCCTGGTAGTACTGCGGCATCACCCCGGGCTGCTCGAACTTGCCCGCGCGGAAGGCAATGCGGTAGGTGGTCGAGAACCATTGCGGCACGACGTAGTGCTGGTGCCGCAGCACCCGGTCGAGCGCGCGCAGGCGCGCGATCAGCTCCGGCCGGGTGCGCGACGAGATCGCGAGGTTGACGAGGGCATCGATCGCCGGGTCGCGAATACCCATCAGGTTGCTCGAGCCCTCGGTGTCGGCCGACTGCGAGCCGTAGCGGTCGAGCAGCTCGGACCCCGGCGACTCGCTGCCCGGGATGCGCACCGTGAAGAGGTCGAAGTCGAAGACATCGAGCCGCTTGCGGATCAGCGCGAAGTCCGCGCGGCGGTATTCGCCGGCGATGCCGAGCTTGGCGAGCGCCTGGAAATACGGGGCGATCAGGCGCTCGCCGCCGCCGCTGTCGAGGTATTCGAGCGTGAACGGCTCGCCCTTGGCGTTGCGCAGCGCGCCGTCACGGTAGGTCCATCCCGCCGCGGCCAGCAGCTCGCGCGCCTTGAGCAGGTTCTGGCGCAGGCTGCCGGGCGCATTGGTCGAAGGCGGCAGCGGCACCGCCTCGTCGAACACTCTTGCCGGCAGCTTGTCGCGCAGCGGCTCGAGCACCTTGAGCTCTTCGGGGCCCGGCTGTCCCCCGGCCTCGAAATCGCTGGCGTTGAAGAAGCCGCGCACCCGCGTGTACGAGTTGTACATCAGCTGGCGGTTCATCCATTCGAAATCGAACGCCAGCCCGAGCGCCTCGCGCACGCGCACGTCCTTGAACTTCTCGCGCCGGATGTTGATGAGGAAGCCCTGGAAGTCGCCCGCGTTCTTGACCGGCAGCTCGGCCTTGATGAGCTCGCCCGAGTCGAACTTCTTGCCGACGTAGGTGCGCGCCCATTCGCGCGCGGAGAAGGTGCGCAGGTAGTCGAACTCGCCCGCCTTGAAGGCCTCGGTCTGGGCGGTCGTGTCCTTGTAGATCTTGTAGGTGATGCGGTCGAAGTTGTAGCGCCCGCGGCGCACGTTCAGGTCGCGCCCCCAGTAGTCCGGGTCGCGCTGGTAGGTGATGTCGCGGCCGAAGTTGAGCCGCCCGATCCGGTAGGGGCCGCTCGCGATCGGCACGTCCATCACCACCTGGTCGAAGGGCTTGCCCGCGCCCCAGGCGCGGCTGAAGACCGGCAGCCCGCCGACGAGCAGCGGCAGCTCGGCATTCACGCGCTTGAAGTCGAAGCGCACGCTCCTCGGCCCGGTGACCAGCGCCTGCCGGACGTCGCTGAAGACCACGCGGTACTGCGGCGCGGCCTGCTTGCTCATCAGCGTGTCGAAGCTGTGCTTGACGTCGGCCGCCGTCACAGGCGTGCCGTCGTGGAAGCGCGCCGCCGGGTTGAGGCGGAAGGCGACCGAGAGGCCGTCCGCCGCGACCGCGACGTCCTCGGCGAGCAGGCCGTAGGCCGTGGTCGGCTCGTCCATCGTGCCGGTGAGCAGGCTCTCGAAGACGAGTGCGCCCAGGCCCGGCGGCGAGGTCCCCTTGAGCGTGAACGGGTTGAACTTGTCGAAGTTGGTGATGCGCAGCGGCGGCACCAGCTCGAGGTCGCCGCCTTTCGGCGCGTTCGGGTTGACCCACTCGAAGTGCCGGAACCCGGGTGGGTACTTGATGTCGCCGAACTGCGAGTAGGCGTGTGCACCCCATGCGCTCGGGCAGGCCGCGACGGCGAGGCAGACGAAGCAGGCGCCCGGTCTCATCGCGGGATCGAGGCGAGCAGCGCCCGGGTGTAGGGATGGCTTGGATGCGCGTAGATCTCGTCCGCGTCCGCGATCTCGACGATCTCGCCGTCCTTCATCACCATCACCTCGTCGGCCATGTGCTTGACCACCGCGAGGTCGTGCGAGATGAAAAGGTAGCTCATGGCGTATTCGTCCTGCAGATCCTGCAGCAGGTTCAGGAGCTGGGCCTGGATCGAGACGTCGAGCGCCGACACCGCCTCGTCGCAGACCAGCAGCTCGGGCTTGAGCGCGAGCGCCCGCGCGATCGCGATCCTTTGCCGCTGGCCGCCCGAGAACTCGTGAGGGTACTTGACGAGCGCCGCCGCCGGCAGCCCGACGCGGGCGAGCAGCTCCACGGCGAGGGCCCGGCGCTCCCCTTCCCCACCGCCGATGCCGTGGATCCGCATCGGCTCGGTGAGGATCTGGCCGACGCTGAAGCGGGGGTTGAGCGAGGCGTAGGGGTTCTGGAACACGATCTGCAGGCGGCGCTTGAACGCGAGCGGCGGCGGCGCGCCGACGTCCTCGCCGTGGAACCGCAGCTCGCCCGCGGATGCTTCGTGCAGCCGGGTGACGAGCAGCGCGAGGGTGGTCTTGCCCGAGCCCGACTCGCCGACGAGCCCGAGCGTCCTGCCGCGCGCCACCTTGAAGCTCGCGCCTTTCACCGCCTTCAGCTCGCGCTTGCCGGGCAGCGAGAAGCTCTTGGCGAGCCCGCGCGCCTCGAGGATGATGGGTTCGTCGCCGCGCAGCCCGCGGCTTCGCTGCGGCCGCTCCGTCTCCGGATCAGCTTTTTCGAGATCCTCGACCACGGGCAGCCGCCGCGGCCGGCGCTCGAGCGTCGGCCGGCAGGCGAGCAGCGCGCGCGTGTAGCTGTCGCGCGGAGCGCCGAAGACCTGCGCGACGCTGCCCTGCTCGCGGATCTCGCCGTGCCGCATCACCACGACCTGCTCGGCCACGGCGCCGACCAGCGACAGGTCGTGCGTGATGAACAGCATCGACATGCGCCGCCGCTCGCGCAGGGCCGCGATCAGCTCGAGGATCTGCTTCTGCACCGTCACGTCGAGCGCGCTGGTGGGCTCGTCGGCGATCAGCAGCCTGGGCTCGCAGGCGATCGCCATCGCGATCATGACGCGCTGCTGCTCGCCGCCGGAGAGCTGGAACGGGTACGCGGAGAGCCTTGCCTGCGGCTCGGCGAGCCCGACCTCGCCGAGGAGCTCGAGCGCGCGGTCGAGCGCCTGCCGGCGCGTGAGCCCGCCGTGCGCGCGCAGCGCTTCGGCGATCTGGAAGCCGACGCTGAACACCGGGTTGAGCGAGCTCATCGGCTCCTGGAAGATCATCGAGATCTCGGCGCCGCGCAGCGCGCGCAGCTCGCGCTCCGACGCCCCGAGGAGATCGCGGCCCTGGAACAGGACCTGGCCGCGCGGCCGCACCTGCCCCGGCAGCAGCCCCAGGATCGAAAGCGCGGTCACGGACTTGCCGCTGCCCGATTCGCCGACCAGGGCGACCGTGCCGTGCTCGGGCACCTCGAAGCTGATCCCCTTCAGCGCGTGCAGCAGGCTTTCGCCGCTGCCGAAGTCGACACGCAGATCGCGGATGGCGAGCAGGCTCACTGCAGCCTCGGGTCGAGCGCGTCGCGCGCGGCGTCGGTGAACAGGCTGAAGGCGGTGACCGCGAGCGCCATGGCGAGCGTCGCCGCCGCGATCTGCCACCACATGCCGAGGATCAGCTCGCTGGGCGCCTCGGCCAGCATGCTGCCCCAGGACACGGTGTCCACGCCGACGCCGAAGCCGAGGAAGCTCAGGATCACCTCGGACTTGATGAACAGCACCACGTGCAGCGAGAGTTGCACCAGCACCACGTGGCTCACGTTGGGGAGGATGTGCACGAACATGCGGCGCGCGTCCGAGGCGCCGATGGCGTCCGCCGCGAGCACGTACTCGCGCACCCGGTGCTTCAGGTACTCGGCCCGGATCAGCCGGAAGATGCCGGTCCACCCGGTGAGGCCGAGGATCAGGATCACGGTGAGGACGCCCTTCTGCCCGAGCACCGCGGCGATCGCCAGCACGAGCAGCAGGTAGGGGATCGAGGTGAACACGCTGTAGAGCCAGTTGAAGAAGTCGTCCAGCCACCCGCCGCGATAGCCGGCGAGCGCGCCGCACAGCGTGCCGAGGGCGGCGGCCAGCGAGGCCGCCGCGAGCCCGACCACGAGCGAGGTCTCGGTGCCCTTCAGCACCTTCCTGAGCACGTCGCGCCCCCACTTGTCGCCGCCGAAGGAGAGCGTGCCTGCCCTTGCTCCGGCCTCTGCGCCGCCCGCGAGCCGCGCGGCGATCTCGGCGAGCTCCTCGGCGAGAGGATCGACGATGCCGTAGTCCTCCCTGGGCGCGACCCGCGCCTCCGCGGCGGCGCCGGCCTGCTCGTGCCCGGCACTGCCGAGGAAGCGCGGCGGCGCGTAGCTGACGCCGATCTCCTCGGACCAGTCGCGCGCCACCCAGCCCGCCGCGGTCGCCGCCGCGAGCGCGACATAGGCGAGCACGACCGCGAGCGACAGCACGCCGACGCGATCGCGCCGGAAGCGGCGCCAGGCGAGGGCCCATTCGCTCACTTGAGCTGCACCCTGGGATCGAGCGCCCTGTACAGCAGGTCGGCGCCGAGGTTGACGATCATGGTGGCGATCGCGACATACACCGTCACGGCCTTGATCACCGGGAAGTCGCTGCGCTCCACGGCGAGGATCACCTCGCGGCCGATGCCCGGGATGGAGAAAAAGCGCTCGATGAGGAAGGCGCCCGCGAGCAGCCCGGGCAGCTGGGCGAGGACGTTGGTGGCGATCGGGATCGCGGCGTTGCGCAGCACGTGCAGCCACATCACCCGGCCCTCGCCCAGCCCCTTGGCGCGCGCGGTGCGCACGTAGTCCTGGTTGATCTCCTCGAGGAAGAAGCTGCGGTACAGGCGGATGTCGGGGGCGAGCGAGACCACGACGCCGACCAGGATCGGCAGCGCCGCGTAGCGCAGCAGGTTGTCGAGGAGGTTGCCGCCCCAGCCCTGCACCGGGAACCAGCCGAGCTGGTAGGCGAGCAGGTACTGGAACACGAGGATGTAGACGAGGATGCTGATCGACTGGCCCACGGTGCAGCCGACCATGATCGAGCGGTCGGTGAGCGAGCCGCGCAGATAGGCGACGAGCATCGCCGCAGCCATGGCGAGCAGCGTGCTCACCACGAGCAGCGGCACCAGCACGGTGAGCGAGGGGCCGAGGCGCGTGGCGAAGATCTGCGAGACGCGCTCGTTGGTGGCCCAGCTCGCGCCGAAGTCGGCGGTCGCGACCTGCTGGATGAAGATCCAGAGCTGCGCCCAGTAGGGCTGGTCGACGCCGAGGCTGCGCCGGATGTTCTCGATCTGCTCGGGGTTGGCGATCTTGCCGGCGAGCAGGTACGCCGGATCGCCACCGACCCAGTTGAAGAGCAGGAACACCAGCAGCACCACCCCGAGCAGGGTCGGGACGAACTGCCACAGGCGGCGGACCACGTAGGCGAGCACCGCCCTAGCCTCCCATGCCCGGGGCGAGATCGATGTAAAGCCACTCGGCGTGCAGCACCGGGTGCTTGACGAATCCCTGCACGCGCGGCTGCAGCAGCACGTTGCGGTAGCGGCTGTCGGCGAGGACCCATACCGTGTGCACTTCCATGAGCCGCGTCATCTCGCGGTAGAGGCGGTCGCGCTCCGGGCCGTGCGGCAGCCGCCGCGACTTCTCGTAGCGCCGGTCGTATTCCGCGGACTGGTAGCAGGCGTTGTTGCTCTGCCCGGTGTTGGGGCCGTAGAGCAGCTGCATGAAGTTGTCGCCGTCCGGATAGTCGGCGATCCAGGCCGAGATGCGCATCATCAGCCGGCACTGGTTCTCGAGCTTGATCAGCTCCGGGAAGCGGTCCTTGTGGATCTCGAGGCGCACGCCGATCGAGTCGAGCGAGCGCATCATCAGCTCGTCGAACTGCCGGTCGCGCTCCGAGGGCGAGGAGGAGAACCGGACCACCAGCGGATCGCCGTTCGGCATCCTGCGGTAGCCGTCGGGACCCTTGCGGTAGCCGAACTTGTCGAGCAGCGCGTTGGCCGCGCGCGGATCGTGCGCCAGGCTCGAGCGGTACTCCGGGTCATGGCCGGCGACCCCGGGCGGGATCGGGTAGTGGGCGCGGATCGCCTGGCCCTTGCGGATGATGCGGACCTGGTCCTCGATGCGGTAGGCCATGGCGATGGCGCGGCGCAGGGCGATCCGCTCCCTGGCGAGCCCCCCGACCGGGTTGGGCCGGCCGCCGATCGTTTCCTGCATGTTGAAGTAGAGGTAGGTGATCTCGGGATCGATGCTGCGCTCGAGCCGGATGCCGCGGCGCGCGAACTCGGGCTTGAGCGTGCCGTCGGCCGCGATGAAGGTCGGCGCCACCTCGGCGAGCTGGTACTCGATGTCGGTGTCGCCGCGCTGGAACGCGAGCCAGCGGCTCTGCGTCTCCTCCATGATGCTGATCTCGACGCCGCCGATCCGCGGCAGGCGCTGGCCCCCGCGGATCACCTCCCGGAAGCCCGGGTTCGCCTCGAGCACGATCTTCGAGGAGCGCGTGTAGCGCTTGAGGCGGAACGGGCCGGTGCCGACCGGATGCGCCGCGGCATCGCTGCCGTAGGCCTCGATCGCCTCGCGCGCCACCGCGCCCGAGAGCGAGAACGCGAGCGAGTGCGAGAAGTTGAGGTCGGGCTTCTTCAGCCGGACCACCAGGGTGAACCGGTCCGGGGTCTCGAGCCGGTCGACGCCCTCGAACAGGAACGCGTACGGCGAGTGGTTCTTCGGATCGAGAAACCGGCCGATCGAGTAGGCGTAGTCCTGCGCCGTCAGCTCGCGCCGCGCGCCCTTGAACACGGGATCGTCGGTGAAGAAGATTCCCGGCCTGACCCTGAACGTATACGTCCTGCCCTGGTCCGAGATCTGCGGCAGCGCCGCGGCGGTGTTCGGCACGAGCTGCGCCGGGCGCGCGAGGTAGTCGTAGCTGAGCAGCGGATCGAAGATCGCCTCGATCACGGTGCCGGAGTAGTAGTCCGACACTTTCACCGGGTCGAATCCGGTCTCGGCCGCCTGGAACGTGACGCGCAGCACCTTGGCGGGATCGGCCGCGGCGCACGCGAGCGGCAGGGCGAGAGCGAGCAGCGCCGGTCGGGCGAAGCGCAACATGCGGAAAGTATAATTGGTCGATGGCGCTTCTTTCCGGCAGGAAAATCCTCGTCACCGGAGTGCTCAGCAACCGCTCGATCGCGTTCGGAATCGCAAAAGCGGCGCGGCGCGAGGGCGCGGATCTCGCCTTCACCTACGCCGGCGAGCGCTTCCAGGGGCGGGTGGCGGAGCTGGCGCGCGAGTGCGGCTCGGAGATCGCGCTGCCCTGCGACGTCGCGAGCGACGAGCAGATCGCGGCCCTGTTCGGCGCGCTCGGCGGGCGCTGGGAGGGCCTCGACGGGCTGGTGCACGCGATCGCGTTCGCGCCGCGCGAGGCGATCGCGGGCGAGCTGCTCGACGGCCTGACGCGCGACGCGTTCCGCGAGGCGCACGACATCTCGGCCTACAGCTTCCCGGCGCTCGCCAAGGCGGCGCTGCCGATGATGCGGGGGCGGCGCGCCTCGCTCCTCACCCTCACCTACCTCGGCGCCGAGCGCGTCGTGCCCCACTACAACACGATGGGCCTCGCCAAGGCGAGCCTCGAGGCCGCGGTGCGCTATCTCGCCGCGAACCTGGGCCCGCACGGCATCCGCGTCAACGCCATCTCCGCGGGGCCGATCAAGACGCTCGCCGCGGCCGGGATCGCGGGCTTCGGCAGGATCCTCAAGTTCGTCGAGCAGAACTCCCCGCTGCGGCGCAACGTCACCACCGAGGATGTCGGCAACGTCGCGGCTTTCCTGCTCTCGGACCTTGCGGCCGCGATCACCGGCGAAGTGATCCACGCGGACGCCGGGTTCAGCCGCGTGGTCGGCGGAATTACTTCTTCTCCAGACTCGCCCGGTTGATCTCGACCTTGGCGCGCGCGCGCAGGCTCGCGACGTAGCTGTCGAGCTCGGCCGCGCCGAGCTGGGTCTGCAGGCGCAGCAGCTCGGCCTCCTTCTGCGCTTCCGGAATCGGATCGGCGTCCACGATCTTGCCGATCCGGTAGAGCGCGTAGCCGCGCTCGTCGAGGTCCACCCCGACGTACGCCGGCAGCTTCGAGACCTCGGCCGCCATCAGGGCGCGCAGCGCCTCGGGCGGGACTGCCTGCGGCTCGCGCCGCGAGACCGTTTTCGCCGCGCCCCATTTGACCCCGGTGTCGCCTCCGGCGCGCAGCTGCGCGAGCTTCGCCGCGCCCTCCTTGCGCGCGAGCTTGGCGGCCTCCTCGCGCTTCACCCGCTTCTCGACTTCGGCCTTGACCGCGTCGAAGGCGCGGCGCGTCGCGGGCTGGTGCTCGGCGACGCGGGCGGCGACCAGCACGCCCGACGCGACTTCGATGGCGTCGGTGTTGCGCCGCTGCTGGATCGAGTCCGGCGAGAACAGCGCCGCGAGGACCTTCGGATGGCCCAGCAGCCCGTGCTCGGGCGAAGGCGCACGCACGAGCCAGCCGCTTTCCTGGATCCTGAGGCGAAAGCGCTCGGCCGCCGGCTTGAGGCTGTCGGATTGCTCGTAGACGAGGTTGTTGAAGGCATCGGCGGCCTCGGCGAACTTCTTCGATCCCTTCTGCCGCCCGAGCTCCGCGGCGAGCTCCTTGCGCACTTCGTCGAACGGGCGCTGCTTGCCCGACTGGATGGCGGTAAGCCGGATGACGTGGAAGCCGAACTCGGTCTCGACCGGGCCGGCGATCTCGCCTTCCTTCATGCCGAAGGCGGCGTCGGCGAACTCCTTCACCATGTCGCCCCGGCCGAACAGGCCGAGATCACCGCCTTTCTCGGCCGAAAGCGGGTCCTGCGAGTGCTTGCTGGCCAGCTCCGCGAAGCGCGCCGGGGATTTGCGCGCCTCCGCGGCGAGCTTCTCCGCCTCCGCGCGCGACTTGACCAGGATGTGGCTCGCGCGGCGCTGCTCCTCGACCCCGTATCGCGCGGCCCGCGCGTCGTACGCCGCCTTGAGCTCGGCCTCCGTCACCGTCTCGCCGCGCCCGAGCTCCTCGACCGACAGCACGAGGTATTCGGCGCGCACGCGCTCGGGGACGCCGAACGCGGCAGCGTGGGCATCGAAGTAGGCCTTGAGCTGCGCTTCGTCCGGGTTCACGCGCGCGACGAACTGGTCCGCGTCGAGCACGGCCTCGCTCACCTCGCGGCGCTGCATCTCGAGCGCGAGCAGCCGCTCGGCCACCTGGCGTGGCAGGATCGCGGTGCCGGCGAGTGATCCGGCGAGGCGCGCCACGGGCAGGTCGACCTGCAGGGTGGCGACGTTGCCCTCGTCCGACATGCCGCGCGCCCGCAGGTAGGCCATGTAGCGCTCGGGCGAGAACTTGCCGTCCACCTGGAACTCGGGCGCGCGCGTGATCTCCGCGATCACCTCCGCCCGGCCGAGCAGCATGCGCGCGCGCGTCGCCTCGGCGATCAGCAGGCGCTGCGCGATCAGCGACTCGAGCACCGCGCGGCGCGTCTCCGGGGTGTCGAAGGCGGCGAGGTCGAAGTCGCGGCCGAACACGGCGCGCAGGCGCTCGTGCTGGCGGGTGAGCGCATCGGCCAGCTCGCGCTGCGAGATCGGCAGGCCGTCCACGATCGCGACATCCTCCGTGCCGCGAACCGAGCGGGTGTAGGACTCCAGCCCGAAGAACGCGAACGGCGGCACGATCAGCAGGACGAACGCGATCTGGATGAAGCGCTTGTGCTTGGCGACGAACTCGAACATCGGGATCGGAATCGCGAAGGGCCCCGCGGGGCCCTTCGCTCAGTTCTGGCGGAGCGGACGGGACTCGAACCCGCGACCTCCGGCGTGACAGGCCGGCATTCTAACCGACTGAACTACCGCTCCCCTGGTGGGTGCTGACGGGCTCGAACCGCCGACATTCGCCTTGTAAGGGCGACGCTCTACCGCTGAGCTAAGCACCCCGCGCACCCGCGAAAAAAGGGGCGCTAGTTTATAGCGTCCTTGAGTGCTTTGCCAGCGCGGAACCGCGGCACACGCGCCGCCTTGATGCGCAGCGCCTCGCCGGTGCGCGGATTGCGCCCGGCGCGCGCCTGGCGCCGGGCGACGTAGAAGGTGCCGAAGCCGACCAGCGTCACCATGCCGCCCTTCTTCAGCGTCGACTTGACCGCGCCGATCAGCGCGTCCACCGCGCGCTCCGCGGCCGACTTCGAGATCTCGGCCGCCTGGGCGATGTGCTCGATCATGTCCGTCTTGTTCACCGCGCCCTCCCCGGCGCGCCTTTTCCAGCGTTGGCGCGGCGGCGCGGCAGATCTGACGCGCCGCCGCGCATCGTGGTTCTTCAATGCTTGATCGCGGGCTGGCCCGGTTTCTCGCCCTCCGGCGCGGGCAGCGGCGCGACCTCGACCGGCTCGGGCATCGGCTCGGGCTGGCGCTCGAGCGCCCGTTCCAGCACCTGGTCGATCCACTTCACCGGGACGATCTCGAGCCGGTTCTTGATGTTGTCCGCGATCTCGGCGAGGTCCTTCACGTTCTCGTCCGGGATCAGCACCGTCTTGATGCCGCCGCGGTGCGCCGCCAGCAGCTTCTCCTTCAGGCCGCCGATCTGCAGCACCTCGCCGCGCAGCGTGATCTCGCCCGTCATCGCCACGTCCGCCCGCACCGGGATCCCGGTGAGCACCGAGACCATCGAGGTGACGATGCCGATGCCGGCGCTCGGGCCGTCCTTCGGCGTCGCGCCCTCGGGCAGGTGGATGTGGATGTCGTTCTTCTGGTAGAAGTCCTCCTTCACCCCGAGCTTGCGCGAGCGGTTGCGCACCACCGAGAGCGCGGCGTGGATCGACTCCTGCATCACCTCGCCGAGCTTGCCGGTGGTGATCGTCTTGCCCTTGCCTGGCATGACCGCGGACTCGATCGTGAGGAGCTCGCCGCCGACCTCGGTCCAGGCGAGCCCCGTGACCTGCCCGATCTGGTTCTGCTTCTCGGCCATGCCGAAGGTGAACTTGCGCACGCCGAGCGACTTGTCGAGATTGCGCGGCGTCACCAGGATGCGCTTCGCCTTGCCGTCGCCCTCCTGCTTCTCGGTGAGCAGCTGCTTGACGGCCTTGCGGCAGATCTTGGAGATCTCGCGCTCCAGGCCCCGCACGCCCGCCTCGCGCGTGTAGTAGCGCACGATGTCGCGGATCGCCGCCTCGCTCACCGCGAGCTCGCCTTCCTTGAGGCCGTTGTTCTTCATCTGCTTCGGCAGCAGGTACTGCATGCCGATGTTCATCTTCTCGTCCTCGGTGTAGCCCGAGAGGCGGATCACCTCCATGCGGTCGAGCAGCGGCGGCGGGATGTTGAGCGTGTTGGCGGTGGCGACGAACATCACCTCGGAGAGGTCGAACTCGACCTCGACGTAGTGATCGGTGAAGGTGTGGTTCTGCTCCGGGTCGAGCACCTCGAGCAGGGCGGACGAGGGGTCGCCGCGCCAGTCCATGCCCATCTTGTCGACCTCGTCGAACAGGAACAGCGGGTTCTTCACGCTCGCCTTGGCCATGTTCTGCAGCACCTTGCCCGGCATCGAGCCGATGTAGGTCCTGCGGTGGCCGCGGATCTCGGCCTCGTCGCGCACGCCGCCGAGCGACATGCGCACGAACTTGCGGTTGGTGGCGCGCGCGATCGACTGCCCGAGCGAGGTCTTGCCCACCCCCGGCGCGCCGACCAGGCACAGGATCGGCGCCTTCATGCGGTCGACACGCGTCTGCACCGCCAGGTACTCGACGATGCGCTCCTTCACCTTCTCCAAG
>Ga0187892_10001210_pt1 | contig 60555 bp, 42 predicted proteins | sample MA1701073metaG_FD_139345 | JGI IMG/M metagenome (GOLD analysis project Ga0187892, IMG submission 139345) | Bio-ooze microbial communities from a basaltic lava cave in the Kipuka Kanohina Cave System on the Island of Hawaii, USA - MA170107-3 metaG ...
CCCCCACTCCCGTCCGGCAGGCATCCGGGGAAGCCGCGACGGACGCGGGCATCCCCTCTTTATTCAGGTCGCAATAAGATCGTCCCGCCTCCGTCGGATCGGGTGAAGCAAGCGGAAGGTTGGAAAGGCAAGATCAGGCAAGGAAAGGGAATAGGAAAACAGGAGGAGAACATGAAGACCGCTCTCGCGACCCTGGTGCTCACCGGACTCCTCGGCCTCGGCGGCGCGACCGCCTCGACCGCGGAGGCTCACGAGGGCGGGTGCGATCACCCGGGTTCGTGCCAGGTCAAGGTCCTCCCCGGTCACTACGAGACGCGCGCGGTCCAGGTCCAGGAGCCCGGCCAGTGGGTCTACGAGGCGCAGAGCTACACGGTCCCCGGCCGGTACGAGACGCGCTGGCAGCAGGTCTGGAACGGGTGCGGCTACACCTACCGGACCGTGAGCGTGTGGGTCCCGCCGTGCACGCAGACGCGCCAGGTCCGGGTCTTCAAGCCCGGTTGCACGGTGACGAAGCACGTGCGGGTCTTCGTGCCCGGCCGGACGGTCGCGGTCTGCGCGACGGGCGGCGGGTACGGCCACGGGTACGGCCACGGCTCGGTGGGCTACGGCCGGTAACGAATCCCCTCCTCGTCTCCGCGGGCCGGGGAGAGCGCGGCTCTCTCCGGCCCGCAGTCTCTCACGATCCGTCGATCGACGAGCCTCGTGCCTGGTGCCTTCCATCCGCCGGCCGTGGACCGGGGAATCGCGCCCGGCCCGCGACCGGAGGGTGCCAGGCGCCGGGCACGAGGCTCGTTCCCTCCCTCGTCCCCTCCCTCCCCCGTCCCTCCCTCCCCCGCTCCCCCCTCCCCCGCTCCCCCCTCCCCGGAGCTTACGGCGCCGGCTCCCGCGCGCGCTCCCGGTGCGCCGCCGCCTTTGCCGCGTCGCGCGTGAAGACCTCGTGGAGGCGCGAGAGCCAGCGGTGCGCGAGCCGGTGGGCCGGCCGCATGGCGACGCACGTCTCGAAGGCCTGGAGCGCCCGCCCGGCGAGGCCCAGGCGGGCGAGGGCGACCCCGAGGTGGAAGTGCGCGCGCGGCAGGTGGTGGAGGATCCCGACGGCCCGGAGCGCCGCCTCGGCCGCCTCCTCGTCGCGCCCGAGGCGGATGAGCGAGGCCGCGAGCCCGTCGTGCGCGTCGGCGCTCTCCGGGTCGATCTCGAGCGCCCGCCGGTACGCGCGCTCGGCGTCGTCGGGCCGTCCGAGCCGCAGGTAGGCGCGGCCGATGTGGCCGTGGAGCGCCGGGAGCCGCGGCGACGCCTTCCCGGCTTCGAGGTAGAAGGCGAGCGCCTCGGCCGTCCGGCCCTCCGCGTAAGCGAGGTTCCCGCGGAGGAGGTCGAGCCCCGGCCGGCGCTCCGGCGGGCGATCCTCGCGCGGCGCGGCGGAGCCGCGCTTCGCCGCCGCTTCCGCCCGCTCGTTCTCCGCCCTCCGCACGAGCCCGAGGATGTGCTCGACGAGCGCGCGGCAGCCCGCGAGGTCGCGCGCCTTCAGCCGGCAGCGCGCGAGCAGGTAAGCGAACCGCGGCTCGTCCGGGAACTCGCCGTGGAGGCCCTCGAGCACGGTCGCCGCCTCGGCGGGTCGGTCGGCGTCGATGTGCACCCGGGCGAGGTTGTAACGGCGCTCCTTCCCGGCGCGCGCCACGGCCTTCTCGACGTCCTCGCCGGGCGCCTCGACGTAGCCCAGGTCGACGAGCTGGCGGAGCGCCTCGCGCGCATCCCAGGGGTCCTCGCCCCCGCCCCCGCCCCCGCCTCCACCTCCGCCTTCGCCCCGGCCGTGCATCCCGCCCGACCCGGCGCGCGCCTCCCAGCTCTCGATCCGCTCGACCGCCGGCGGCTCGTCGAACGCCTGGAGGAGCGGCCGCCCCTCCATGTCCGCCCCGACGGGCAGCCCGAGGAGCGTCAGGACCGTGGGCGCCACGTCGAGGAGCGTCGCCCCGTAGATCCGCTCGTCCCTCCGGATCCCGGGCCCCTTCAAGCACACGATCCCGAGCGGCCGGTGCCACAGGACCGGCCACTCGTCGATCCCGAGCCCCGGCCGCCGCGGCCGGAGGTGGTCGGAGTGGAACCCGTGGTCCGAGACGAGGATCGCGGTCGCGTCGTCGCCCGCGAGGCCGAGCAGCCGCTCGAGCATCATGTCGTGGAACCGGTAGGCGCCGGTCACGACGTCCTTGTAGATCTCGAAGTCGTCCTCGCTCACGCCCTCCATCCGCGGCGGATGGTAGGGCATGAAGCCGTGGCCGAGGTGGTCGATCCCGTCGTAGTAGACGGCGGCGAAGTCCCACGGCTCGTGCTCGAGGAGGTGCGTCGCGGCCGCGTGGACCGACGCGTTCTCGGCGAGGATCCGCGCCAGCATGCGGAGCCGGCCGTCCTTCTCCTGGTCCACCCGCGCCGCCCCGGGGACGAAGGGGAGGAGGTGCCCCGCCTCGAGCTCCGCCGGGTGGACGCGCGCCTCCGCCAGCGCCTCCTCGAGCCGCCTCGGGTGCACGGTTCCGGGCTTGAGGGGCCAGGGCTCGCCCGCGCCCGCGACCGCCTGCGCGTAGAGGTTCGTGACGACCGCCCCCTCGATCGGCTCGGCGGGGTGGCTCGCGTACCAGCCGACGACGTGCGAGCGGAGCCCCTCCTGGGAGAGGATGTTCCAGAGCGCCTTGGCGCGACGCGAGGGGCTCGAGACGGGCCTGAGCCTCCCGGACGCCGGGTCGGGCTCGACGAAACCGAGGATCCCGTGCTTGTCCGCCCGCTTGCCGGTGGCGATCGTGGTCCAGAGCATGGGGGAGAGCACCGGGTCGAGCGTCGCGATGTTCCCCATGACGCCGTCCTCGATGAACCGCGCGAGGGTCGGCAGCAGACCCCGATCGAGGAGCGGCGTGATGACCTTCCAGTCGGCCGCGTCCCAGCCGATGAGGAGGACCTTCTTCGCGAGGCGAGGCGGCACGGGCGGCGGAGCCGGCGGGGCGGCGCGCGGCCGCCTACGCCGGCCCCTTCGCGGCCGCGCGCGCGCGGCGCCACGCGCGGAGCCCGAGCAGGCCGAGCGCCAGCAACCCGAGCGGCGCCACGGCGGCGACGTCCGCGACGTCCGCGACGTCCGCGCCGGCCGCGCCGGCCGCACCGGCCGGGACCGCGGCGCAGCCGCCGTCCACGCCGCGGCGCCCGCGGACGCCGGGCACGGTCGTGGGGCCGGAAGCGGCGGGCGGGCCCGCGGTGCTCGCCGGCGCGACCGTGACGGTCACGGTCCGGACGGGGCTCGAGAAGAGGTTCCCCTGCTCGCTCGCGGAGTCGAGCCGGAACTCGAACGTGTCGGTGCCGCTGAAGCCCGCGGCCGGCGTGTACGTGAACCGGCCCGCCGTCGCGTCGGTGAGCGAGACCGTGCCGTTCGCGGCCTCCATGAGCCCGTTCCCGGCCCCGACCTTGAACTCGACCGTGTCCGCCGGGGCCTCGGCCGCGTCCGCGTCCGTCCCGGGCAGCGTCCCCGACACGGGGACCCCCTGATCCGTCCGGACCGACAGGTTCGCGGCCGTCGGGGCGACGTTGATCTCGATGAGCGTGCTCGGCGCGCCCTCGTAGGCGAAGTCGAGGACCGTGCAGCGGAGCTCGGCCGGATCGACGCGGACCCGGATCCAGCCGAAGTGCTGGGTCCCCGTGTCGAGCTTGGTGAACCGGATGGCGAGCGATCGGGTCAGGGCCTGGGCCCCGTTCCTCGAGAGGAACCCGCCGAAGTCGGAGAAGTACGTCTGGCCGTTCTGACTGACGAAGCGGCTCGTCATCTCCCAGTAGTCCAGCGGGTTCGAGTAGTTTCCCGGGGGACGGCGGTAGAACCTGCCCCTCAGGAGGCTCTGGCCCCCACCCTTGATCATGGCCCGGCAGGTGTACGAGCCATCGGCGTACACCGCGTTGTTGACGGGAAAGTAGGACAGCGGGCCGGCGTTCGGGTACGCGCCCCGGTCGACGGGAAAGATCCGCAGGTCGGCCGCGCCCGTCATCGCGTTCGTGAAGCGGTGCTCGAACACGAAGTCGTCCATGCCGTCCTGGTCGATGTCGACGCCCAGCACGCCCCCGAGCACGTCCTGGTCCGGGTCGAGGTTCGTGTAGATGACGTCCGCGTGCGCCGGAGCCGCCCCGAGCCCGATGGCGCTCACGCCGGCGGCCACGGCGTAGGCCCGGAGGCGCCTCTCCATCTCCGCCCGGCGTCCCGTCTCCGTCGTCATGGCCCCTCCCTCTCTCTCGCGGTGCGCTACCCGGGGTGGCGACGCGTCTTGTGCTCCGAGAATGCCATCCCCTAACTCGAGCGTCAACCGAGGTTTTGGCTGCATGAAGCGAAGACGAGAGCCGGGGATCAGGTGGCCGGCGTAGAGCGCTGGCGGTAGAGACGCGGGTCGACGGCCGCCGCCATCGCGCCGACGTCGAGCCCGCCGCCGAGGAAGTCGGCCACGCGCGCGGCCCACGGGCGGGGGTCGCGGACGAGGTCGGCGTAGGGCACGCGGAGGACGGCCGTCCGCCCGTCCGCCGCCAGGCGCTCGAGCGCCCGGGCGACCTGCTGCGCGAAGACGGCCCGCAGGCGCTCGTCCGGGATCCGCGCCCCCGCCCGCCCGCCGCGCTCGAGCATCCGCCGCTGCGACCGGAGGACCTCGTCGAGGTCGCGCTCCATGAAGACGACGCGGTAATCGAGCCCGGCGGGGAGCGCGTCGAGGAGCGCGTGGACGACCTTCACGGCCCTGCCGACCGCGCGGGGCACGAACGACGCGTCCGCCCGCAGGGCCTTCACGGGCTCGTACTCGAGGTAGCCGCGCGGGTTGTCCTCGTCGGGCGCGCGCCCGTCGTCGGCGAGGACCGGAAGCCCGCCCGAGCGCAGCATCTGCATCAGGAGCGAGGTGCCGGAGCGCGGGAGGCCCGAGACGACGGTCACGAACGATCGCCACGCCTCGTCCACGTCGCCGTTCTATCGCCCGCCCGGGCGGCCATCAAACGTGGGCCCGGCGGGAGGTCGGGGCGAGGCCCTTGAGCGCCGGACTCGCGAGGCGGTACGATCGGCGCCGTGTCCGGACCGGCCGAGACCCCCGAGACGTCCGTCCGGCGCGCTCTCGCACGGCTCGAGGCCGACCTCCGCGAGCTGGCGCTGATCGCGCTCGCGGACTGGGAGCGCGTCGGGATCGCCGCGCCGGCCGAGCTGTTCCCGGCGATCGCGGCGCTCGAGCGCCCGGGCTTCGGGAGCTTCAACGGGCTCGCGCTGGCGCTCAGGAACGCGCGCCGCTCGGCCCTGCGCGCCGCCTCGGCCCGGGAGCGCGAGCGGATCGAGGGGGCGCTCGCGCTCGGGCGGGCGCTGGCGCGCCTCGACGAGCCCCTCGGCCCGGAAGAGGCCGAGGCGCTCCGGCCGCTCGCCGAGGTCGTCCGCGCCTCGCCCGCGAAGCGGCCCCGCCTCGGAGACGTGGTCGCCCTGGCGATCGCGCTCAGGAACCGCGTCGCCCACGACCTGCCGGCGGACCCCGCGTGGTGGGCGCGGGCGGCCGAGGCCCTCCGCCCGGCCGTCTTGTCGTGGGAGCGGCGGGGACCGGTCCGGGCGCTCGCGGGCGGCCCCGAGAGCGAGCTGGCGGCGCCCTGGTTCCTCGTCGACGGGGCCGAAGTCCTCGCGTTCGGCGGGCTCGCGGGCCACGGCGCGAGCGCGGCCGAGGCCCTGTACGTCTCGCGCGAGGGGACCGCGCGCCGCTCGGCCGAGCGCGCCGCCGCCGTCCTCCTGGCCTTCCGGCGCCTGCTCGGGAAGGTCGAGGCGCAGGAGCGCGACTTCCGCCGCCTCCTCGGGCGGCTCGCCCCCGAGGAGCTGAAGGGCGTGGTCCTCGGCGACTACCTCGTCGGCCGGCCCGTCGGGAGCGGCGGCTACGCGACGGTCCACGTCGGGCGCCAGCTCTCGACCGGCCGGAAGGTCGCCGTCAAGGTGCTCCGCGACGGCCTCCCCGAGGACGCCCGCGCCCGCTTCCATCGCGAGGCCGGGTTCCTCTCGCCGTTCCAGCACCCGCACATCGTCGCCGTCCTCGGCCACGGCGAGGAGCCGTGGTCGGCGCCGCGCGCGTTCAGCCTCGCCGGCGAGCCGTGGTTCGCCGACTGGTCGCGATCGGCGCCCGTCAAGGCCTTCATCGCCCTCGAGTGGGTCGAGGGGCGCACGCTCGAGGAGGTCTACCGGGCCGCGCCCCGGCCGGACGTCCGCGCGCTCGCGGCCTGGTTCGCCGCCGCCGCCGACGCGCTCGCCGCCGTCCACTCGGCCGGCCTCGTCCACCGCGACGTCAAGCCGTCGAACCTCATGGTCGCCGAGGACGGCGTCCTGAAGCTCATGGACTTCGGGATCGCCCGCACGCAGCGCGAGACCGCGACGCTGCTGACGACGCCGGGCTCGGCCATCGGGACGCCGGCGTACATGTCGCCCGAGCAGCTCCGCGCCGCCGACGCCGAGGCCGAGGTCGGCCCGGCGACCGACATCTACTCGCTCGCGGCGACCTTCTACGAGCTGTTCACGGGGCGGCGCCTCTTCGGCCACGACACGGCGACGGCCCGCGACGTCGAGACGCGGAAGCTCCGCGGCGAGCGGCCCGAGGCGGCGCGCCGCCTCGCCCGGGGGCTCCCCTGGGAGCTCGAGGCGATCCTCGAGGGCGGCCTCGAGCCCGAGCCCGCGGACCGCTACCCGTCGGCCGTCGAGCTCGCCCGCGACCTCCGGCGCTTCCTCGCGGACGAGCCGATCGCCTACCGGCGGCCGTCGCTCGGGCGGCGGCTCCGGCTCGGCTACCGGCGAAACCGGGCCGTCGCCAACCTCGTCGCCGCCTTCGTCGCCCTCGCGGTCGCAGGGACGGGCGCCTACATCGCGAGCCTCGCGGCGGAGCAGCGGCGGACGCGGGCGGCGCTCGACGAGGCGCGGAGCGAGCGGGCCGAGGCCGCCCGCCAGCGCGACCGCGCGGTCGCGAGCGAGAAGGAGACCCGCCTCCGGCTCGACGAGTCCGAGCGGTCGCTCGCCCAGGCCCTCGACTATCACGCGGACGCGCTCGTCGCCCGCGGCGAGCAGATGCGGCTCGGCGGGCGGCCGAACGAGGCCGCCGTCCTCTTCGCCCACGCGCTCGCGCGCCGCGAGGACCCCGAGGTGAGGCGCCGGCTCGGGGCGCTCGGGCTCTGGTCCGCCGCGGCCGTGCCCGTGCGCGGCGCGCCGCAGCGGCTCCTCGTCCTCGGCGGCGAGGTCTGGTGCGTCGCCCGGCCGTCGCTCGCGGCCGCGGACTCGGCGATCGCCTACCCGGTCCCGACCGCGGGGGCGGCCGCCCTCGCCGTCCGCGACCTCGGGCGCGTGGCCGAGCCCCTCGCCCACCCGGGGAGCGTCGGGGCGACGCGCGGCGGGCGCCTGGCCGCGTTCGGGGCGTCGATGCGGGCCCCGTACGCGCGCTCCGTGAAGCTCTTCGCGGCCGGAGACGGCGCGCTCGTGGCCGAGCGTGCCGCCGGCGAGATCCGCTACATCGGGCCGGTCTGCGCCCTCGACGGCGAGGCCGGGGCCGGCGGCCGCGACCTCGTCTTCCTCGTCACGAACTACGGCCCGGGTCTCGCCCTCGTGAGGGTGCCGGACGAGGGCGCGCCGGCGGTCGCCGACCTCGCGACCCTCGCGGCCGCCGACGTCCGCATGGGCCAGCGCCCGATCGCCTGGGCGGGCGGCGCCGGCCCGGCGAAGGACGCGCTCCTCGTCGGCACGGCGACCGGGTTCGCCCGGATCGAGGCGCCCTTCGGGCCGGCGCCGGCGGTCGTCGAGGTCGCGGTCGAGGGGCCGGCCGGCCCCGCCGGGACACTCGCCTTCCTGGTGCAGGAGGAGGGGGCCGCGCTCGTGCTCCTCGGCTCGGACGGCGTCCTTCGCCGCTTCCGCCCGGGCCGCGGCGTCGAGGCGGCGCTCGAGACGGGCCTCGGCCCCCACGGCCAGGCCTCGTGCCTCGTCGACCTCGGCGGCGGGCGCGTTCTCGCCGGCGGCGCCTCGCGGAGCGTGGTCGTCGACGCCGCGCTCGCCGCCGTCGAGTGCGAGATCGGGCGCGGCGCGGTCTCGTGCGTGGCGCTGCCCGACGGCCGCCTCGCCGTCATCGGCTGGAGCGAGATGGCGGGCGGGCGGCCGGCCGTGGCCTTCCTCGAGCCGCTCGTCCTCCGCCTCTCCGGCGCCGACCTCCGGGAGGAGGTCGAGCGCCGCACGGGCCTGACGCTGCGCGGGCTCGACGTCGTCCCGCGCTGATCCAGGCCGCCCTCCCGCCGCCCGCTCCGCCCGCCGAGGCCCGTCCCGCGGGCCTCGGCCGCGCCCACCGCAGCCGAAGACGGGGCGCATCCGTTCGATAAGGGGTCACCCTTAGAAAACGACTAGGGGCCGGGAAAGCCCCTGAACGCCTTGCTCGGACGCTTTTCCCAGGTGTCACAAGTACCTGCGGAGTCCTGACCATGCGGCGTTACCTCTATCGCCTCGCGGGCCGTCGTGAAAAAAAGGTCTTGAAAGGGAGAGGGGGTGGCGGTAGAGTGAGAAGTAAGGTCTTCCATGTTCAACTGCGGCATCAAATCGTGTGGTCGACGCCTCCCGCCGGTCAGCCGGATTCAGGCCCTCTGCACGGCTTTCTGGGCCGTAGAGGCGCCGGACGCCGGAGCGGACGCTGTAGGCGGGCGGGCGCGCGGTTGATGAGATCGTGGCCAAGGGGGAGTGAGATGGCGCGCAAGCCCAGGAAGTGCCTGGCCGCAAGCTGCGAGGCCAAGCACTACGCGAAGGGGTACTGCAAGAAGCACTACACCCAGATCTCCCGGCACGGCCGGCTCACGCCCGAGCGCGAGCGCGGCGTCGTCCGCGTCTGCGTGGCGGCCGGCTGCGGCCGGACGGACACCGTCGGGCAGTACTGCCGGAAGCACGCGCGGCAGATGCGCACCCACGGTCGCCTCACGCCCGAGCGCGAGCACCAGATGGGCAACACGGGCTGCCGGGTGCGCGGGTGCCCGAACAAGCACCGCGCCAAGGGCTACTGCGTGAAGCACTACAACCAGACGCGCTGGCAGCGCATCAAGCGGACCCTCCAGCGCATGCGGGAGCTCGAGTCACAGACCTCGCCGCTCAGGCTGCCCACGCTCCCCTGAGCGCCGCGTCGGTCTGAACGGCGACCGGCGCCCCGCGGGGGCGGGCTGCGGGGGCCGGCCGCCGGTCCGGAGAAAGCGAGGGAGGAGGGCGCGCTGTGGACCACGTCGAAGGGCTCACGCTGCTCGAGAACGGGAACGCGGGCGGACCGGCGGGCGAGGCGGAGGCGCGGGCGGAGGCGGGGGGCGCCGGAGCGGCCGGGGCGCCGGAGACGGCGACGACGACGTCGTCGGCGACGGAGACGGCGGAGGAGACGGAGACGGCGGAGGAGACGGCCGCGACCGGGCGCGGGACCCCGCGCGCGGCGGCCGAGGCCGAGTACGACGGGACGCGCGGGCCGGGCCGGGAGAAGGCGCCGGGCGAGCCGGACCTCGTGAAGGTCTACCTCGGCCAGATGAGCGCCATCCCTCCGGTCTCGCCGGACGAGGAGCGGTTCCTCGGCCAGCAGCTCGAGGAGGCGCGCGACGCCTACCGCGACCGCGTCCTCCAGGGCGGCGTCCCCCTCGGACGCGCGATCGAGCTCCTCGACAAGGTGCTCGCGCGCACCCTGCCCGTGGACCGGGCGCTGCTCGTCGACCTCACCTCGAGGACGGCGAAGCAGGAGACGCTCGACCGGCTCGAGATCGCCGTCCCCGAGCTGAAGAAGATCCACCGGCTCAACCGGCGCGACTTCCACGCCTACGTGGCGCCGAAGACGCCCTCCGAGGAGCGCGCGCGCCTTCGCAAGAAGATCCGCGCCCGCTACGAGGAGGCGGTGCGGCTCATGCAGCCGTTCAACATCCAGGTGAGCCGCTTCCACCCGATGATCGCCGACGTCCAGGACGCGCTGCGCCGCATGAAGTCGGCGCGCCGGCGCTACCGGGCGCTCATCCAGCGGCGGGCGGCGGACATCGAGGTCCGCGGGGCCGAGGACGCCTTCATGGAGGCGCAGCTCGAGTCGACCGCGACCCTGAAGACCCTCCGCCGCTACCTGGACGAGGTCAAGGCGGCGGCGGCCGCGTACGAGGAGGCGAAGAAGCAGCTCTCGAAGAAGAACCTGCGCCTGGTCGTCGCCATCGCGAAGAAGTTCCGCGGCAAGGGCATGCCCTTCCTCGACATCATCCAGGAGGGGAACACCGGCCTCCTCAAGGCCCTCGACCGCTACCAGGCGTCGCGCGGCAACAAGTTCTCGACCTACGCGACCTGGTGGATCAAGCAGACGATCACCCGCTCGATCGCGTACTCGTCGCGGGCCGTGCGCGTCCCGATCCACGCCATCAACAACCTGAACCGGCTGCTCGACGAGAAGGAGCAGTTCTTCAAGCGCGAGGGCCGCGACCCGACGCTCGAGGAGATGGCGACGATCGCGAAGCTCCCGAAGCGCGAGGTGAACCGGCTCTTCACGCTCAACCGCAGCTCGCTCTCGCTCGACCAGCCCTACGGGACGGACGAGGAAGGCCAGCTCGGCGAGCTCATCGAGGACCGGAAGTCGCCGGCGCCCGTCCAGGCGTCCCAGATGAGCCAGCTCCGCGAGCACATCCAGAAGATCCTGAAGACGCTGAGCTTCCGCGAGAGGGAGGTCATGAAATTGCGGTACGGCTTGCAGAACGGCCAGAGCTACACGCTCGAGGAGGTCGGCCAGATCTTCAAGGTCTCCCGCGAGCGGATCCGCCAGATCGAGGTCGGGGCCCTCCAGAAGCTCCAGCTCCCCGTGCGCCGGGACAAGCTGAAGGCCTTCTGGGAGGAGATCAACGAGTAGCCCCGCCCCCGGCCGGCGCGGCGGTCGAGAGAGACGTCGTGCACCGGGCACCCTCGGCGGGCGGTGCGGCCGCGAGCGGTGCCCGGTGTCTCTCCGCCGGTCTTCGTCTTCGGGGGGCTCCGCCCCCCGAACCCCCCGCAGCCGAGCGCGCGGCAAGGATTTGGCTTCGGCTTCCGCGCGCTCGGCTCAGCCGCCCCGCTCCTCCACCAGACCCCGGACGAGCGAGCGGTGGCAGCGCCGCTCGTCCTCGCAGTAGCAGAGCAGCGTGATCGTCTCCCCGCGACGCGACCGGGCGGCGAGGTCGTCGATCGCCGCCCGCGCGTCGGGCCCGCCCATCTCCGCGTGAAAGCGCGCCGCGTACTCGCCCCACGCGAGCGGCGCCAGCCCCTTCGCGACGAGCCGCCCGCGCTCGCGCCGCTTGCCGTAGAAGGCGTCGAGGAGCGCGGGGCTCGGGGCCAGGCGCTTCTCCCAGGCGTCCCACGTCTCCTCGCCGCGGCGCACGCCGCGCGGTCGGTAGCGGGCGATGAGGATGCGCGCGCCGTCCGCGTCCGCGGGCGGCTCGGCGATTCGCTTCGTGCGGATCACGGCGGGCGAGCATACCCGCGGGGCGGCGGGCGCGCCAGCGCCGGCGCGCGACCTCTTGCCTCGCCCGCCGCTTCGTGGTTGAATTCTCGGGCATGTGGCGCTGGCTCTCGGAGACGGTCGACGACATCGCGGTCGTCGCGACCCACCTCTTCGGGCCGCGCATGTTCCGGGCGAGCGGGCCGATCGCGCCGCCGACGCTCGAGGAGCTGGTCGCCGAGCAGCGCGCCCGGGCGCCGCGTCTCAAGCTGCCGGCGCGGCTCGAGCGGCGCGTCGGCCGCCTGCGCCTCGACCTGCCGGCGGTCGGGATCGAGACCTTCGCCGACTTCCATCCGGCGCGGCGGCCCGACGCGGACACGCTCGTCGTCTACCACCACGGGCTCGGCGAGTTCCCGCACGACGGCTCGGCCGCGCAGGTCCTGACGCGCGGAGGGCTCCGCGAGCGCGTGGACTGGATCGCCATCCGCGGCCCGAACCACGAGGACCGCAACGCGATCCACGAGCGCCTGCTGCTCTCGCAGGAGTCGTTCGCCCGGAACCTCCTCGCGTCGGTCTTCGGCGCGCGCGAGATCGCGACGCGGCTCCGCGACCGCTACCGCCACATCGTCCTCGGCGGCATGAGCATGGGCGGGGTGATCTCGCTCATCGAGGGCGCCTGCGGGTCCGCCTTCGACCTCCACGTCCCGCTCATGGCCGGGCCGGACCTCGAATCGGTCCTGCTCCGCTCGGCCTTCACGCGCGCCGTCTGCCCGCGCTTCAGGCGGCGCTGCCTCGAGGAGGGCGAGGGGTTCGCGGCCAGGCTCGACCTCGTCGCCAGGCTCCGCGACGTCGCCGGCCCGCCGATCCGGGCCGTCCTCGCCTCCTACGACCGGCTGTTCCAGCTCGAGGCCCAGGGCGCCGCCTACGCACGCGTGCCGCGGGCGCGCTACTCGGTCGTCTCGGGCGGGCACATCACGGCCGCCGTCCAGTTCTCGGCCCTCGCCGCCCGCTTCGAGGAGGCGATGGAGGTCGAGCTCTGGTCGCGCCGGCCCGCCCTCGCTGCGGTGGCCTGAGGGCCGGCGCGGCCCGGCGGCCGTCCGCTTGTCACAGCGCGTCGCGGCCGGTAGAATTCGCCGTTTCGCATGGCGGACCCCACCGGGCTCATCGGGCGTCAGATCGGACCGTACCTCATCGCCGACCGCATCGGCGAGGGGGGCATGGGGGCGGTCTACGCCGCCGTCGACCTCGGGCTCAAGCGGCGCGTCGCCCTGAAGGTCCTCCACCCGGCGCTCGCCGCCGACCCGGGCTGCCGCGACCGCTTCGTCCGCGAGGCCCAGGCGGCCGCGCGCCTCTCGCACCCGAACATCGTCCACGTCTACTTCGCCGGGACGGACGCGGACGTCACCTTCATCGCCCTCGAGCTCGTGGACGGCTCGAGCGTCGGCGCGCTCCTCAGGCGGCGCGGCGGCCCGCTCGGACGCCGGCGCGCCCTCCGGATCGCGCGCGACGCGGCGGCCGCCCTCGGCGCCGCCCACGCCCACGGGATCGTCCACCGGGACGTCAAGCCCGACAACATCCTCGTCGCCGGCGACGCCGTGAAGCTCACGGACTTCGGGATCGCGCGCGTCCGCTCGAGCCCGCGGATCACGGACCACGGGGCCTACGTCGGCACGCCGCGCTACTCGTCCCCCGAGCAGTGCCGCTCGGCCGAGACCGACGCCCGCTCCGACCTCTACTCGCTCGGCGTCGTCCTCTACGAGATGCTGACCGGCGACGTGCCGCACGCGGCGACGACGCCGCTCGCCCTCCTCAGCAAGATCGCGAGCGAGCCGCCGCGACCCATCCGCGAGCTGGTGCCGGGGCTCCCGGACGCGATCGTCGCCCTCGTCCACCGCCTGCTCGAGAAGGAGCCGGCCGCGCGGCCCGCGACCGCGGCCGACCTCGGGCGCGAGCTCGAGGCCGCCATCGCCGACCTCCCCGAGTCGGCGGTCGAGGCGGCGATCGACGTCGACGGGCCGACCGGCGCGGCCGCGCCCGAGAGCGCCCGCGTCCTCGCCCTCCTCGAGAGCGGGACGGCGGTCGGCACGGGCGCCGGCCCGGCGAGCGACACGCTCTCCGGCCGCGGGACGGGCGTCTCGGGGCCGGCGCTCGGCGGGTCGCCGGTCGGGCCGCCGCTCGCGATCGTCGCCACGCCGCCCGTCGCGATCCCGGCCCTCGGGCTCCCCGTCTCGGCCGACGCTCCGACCTACGGCGGCACCACCCCGGCGTCGGGGCGGCCGCTCCCGGGGCCGATCTCCTCGCGGCGCGAGCCGGTCTCGCCCGTGGCCCCGCGGGCGCCCACGCCGCCGACCTCGTACACGCCGTCGTTCACCCCGGCAAGGAGGCGCGAGGCCGACACGCTCTCGGCGAGCGAGACGCTCTCGCCGGCGAACGCGGCGCTCACGGTCCTCGGCCGGCTCGCGGTCGTCGACCGGCTGGCCACGGCCGGGGTCGTGGCCGAGGCGCTGCGCCTCGCCGGGCGCGTCGCCCGGGACCTCGCCGGCGATCCGGCCCTCGGCGCGATCGTGGCCGCGCAGGCCGCCGCCGCCCGCGCCGGCGCGCCGGCCGGCGCCCTCGGCGACCCGGTCGCCGCCGCGCTCGCCCGCATCCGGGCGGCGCTCGAGGCGGGCGCGCCTCTCCGACCCACGGCCGGCCTGCGCGCCGCGCTCGCCGATCTCCGGCGCCTGCCCGGGGCCCAGACCGGCGCGGTCGCGGCCGAGATCGCCGAGCGCGTCGAGCGGGCGGCGGCCGCCACGCCGGTGCCCGGGCCCGGCGCCGGCGCCGCTCCGGGCCTCGCCCCGGGCCTCGTCCACTTCGTCGCCTGCCTGGGCCTCCCGGGCCCCGACGAGGCGGCCCTGGCCGTCCCCTGGAAGTGGGACGAGCCGCCGCCGACCCACGCCGCCTCGGCCCTCGCCCTCGACGAGGACGGCCGGTCGCAGGTCGAGGCCGCGGCCACCGTCCTCCTCGGCCTCTCGCCGGCGGTGGAGCGCCGCGCCGTGCGCGCCTTCCACGAGGCGCGGGCCGCCGTCGCCGTCCCGCCCGTGAGCGGCCTCGGCCAGCTCGAGGGCCGCGGCGCGGGCCTGCCCGCGCTCCTCGCGATGGTCGCGGCCCGGCTCGACGCCGAGCCGTCCGCCGGCGTCGCCGCCTTCGGCGCCCTCGACCCGGGGACGATCCCGCCGCTCCCGGCCGAGGACCGCTCCGACCCCGGCATCCACGCCCGCTTCCTGAACGTGCGCCTCGCGCCCGTCCCGCGCCCGGCCCTAAAGGCGCGGGCCGCCCTCGAGCAGCGGCCGGCGGTGCGCCGGATCATCGTGCCCGAGGAGTCGCGCGCGGACGTCGAGGCCGACGCCGACCTCGGGCGCGACCTCGCCGCCGCCTCGGTCTCGATCGTCCCCGCCCGGACGGTCGGCGACGCGCTCGCGGCCGCGCTCCTCCCGCGCGCGTTCGGCTTCGCGCCGCTCGGGCGCGCCCCTTCGAGCGAGACGCCCGTTCCCGGCGCGATGGAGCCGGCGCCCGGCGCCGTTTCACCCGAGGCGGTCGAGGCCGACGAGCGGGGCGTCCGGCGCGCGCTCGCGCTCGCGCGGCTCATCCTCGCCGGCGTGGTCGGCCTCGCGATCGCCGACGCCTTCGGCCTCGCGGCCGTCCTGGGTCGCGGGTGACCGCCGTGCTCGGCCTCGGGATCGAGAAGGTCAGGCGGCTCCAGATCGTGACGCTCGTCGCCCTCGTCGCCCTCGTCGGCCTCCAGGTCGCCCGCTTCCTGCGCGACGAGCGCCGCGGGCCGCCGCCCCCGGGCGGGGACCCCGAGCGGCGGATCCAGGCGATCGACGCCCGCGTCGGGGCGGCGGATGCCCGGGCCGGCGCCGCCGAGGGCTCGGCCGCGGCCGCCCGGCGCGAGGCCGAGGAGCTGAAGAGGCGCCTCGACGCCATGGCCGCCGAGGCCGAGCGGCTGGCGAAGCGCACCGGCGACCTCGAGGCGGCGCTCGGCGAGGCCCGCTCGGCGCTCGCCGCCGCCGCGCCGCGCGCGATCCCGTTCGAGCGGCGCGTCCACCTCCAGGTCCGCCGCGAGCGCGACGGCCTGCGCTTCCGGGTCGCCGACCTCGCCCCGAGCGGCCCCGACTTCAAGCTCTCCTCGCTCCAGCCGAAGGGGGAGCGCGCGGCCGGCCTCTTCCCGGCGAGCGGCGAGGCGTCGATCCCGCTCGGACCCGCCTTCTCCGGCCGCCCGCCGGCCGAGGCCCCGCCCCGGGGGCGCGTCCTCGTCCAGGCGTCCGCCCTCGTCGCCTCGAACAACGGCGTCCGCGAGGACCGCGGGGCGCCGAAGCGCCTGGCCCTCGCCTGCGTCGGGCGCGACGGCGCGCGCCAGGGCTTCGACCTCGCCTCGGGCTTCTTCAAGGTGGACGACACCTATCCGACGGACGCGCTCAGGAAGGAGACGGCGACGTCCGGGGCGTTCGTCGTCGCGGTCGACGACCCCGCGGAGCTGTTCCTGCTCGTCGACGCCGGCACGCTCGCCGCCCGCTTCCAGTCCGACGGCGAGCTCGACGTGATCGTCCGGATCGGCCCGGCGCTTGCGATCGGGGCGGGAGGCGGCGAGTGATCCTTCGACGCGCCCGTCGCTTCGCGACGGGCTCGCTCAGGATGAGCGGGATCCTGTGCCTGGGCCTGGGCCTTTGCCTTTGCCTTTGCCTTTGCCTTTGCCTTTGCGGTTGCGCGTCCCTCGTCGACGTCAACGACGTCCTGAAGCGGATGGAGAAGCGCGAGGTCGACACCGTCCTCACGAAGCTCCTCGACCGGTACCCGCAGGCCGGGCGCATGATCGCCTCCGAGCCGTTCGTGTTCGTCCTCGACTCGGTCGTCGTCGGGCGGCGGCTCGAGGGCGCGGCCGAGCGCGAGCTGATCCGCACGTTCGCGAGCTACATGCTGGGCGAGCAGGCCGGGCGCGGGTTCGTCGGCCGCGTCGAGGACGAGCGGGCGATCTACGGCGAGGGGGTCGTCATCCTCACGATCTACCGCGGTCCGGCGGGGGAGCGCTACGTCCTCGACGTCGTCGGGAGCCTGACGCTCTACCTGCCCCTCGCCAAGGCGGGTGGGCGCGCCGAGGGCGTCGAGGCCCTGAGCTTCGACGTCCGGGCGGCGAACCAGGTGATCGAGATCGACGAGAAGGGCGCCGCGCCCGAGATCTACCTCGAGGTCGTGCCGCGGAACGCCGTCTACACCCAGCAGGACCCCGTGTTCAAGCGCTACGAGGGCGTCCTCTTCCACCTCGGCTGGCGCGGCCAGGGCGAGGCGACGCCGAAGCCGGGGGCGTCCGTCGGCGGCTTCCTGCGCGCGTCGCGCGCCTACGTCGCGCCGGTGGTCAAGCTCGCCCCGCTCTTCCGGCCGCGGGGCGACGGGACGCTCGAGCTCGCCCACGGCGTCGCGAACCCCGTCGCCCTCGTCCTCCCGACGGCGCTCCTCGCCGGGAACCGCGAGCTCGAGGGCGTGGTCGCGCGCCTCGCCCAGGTCTACCCGGGCCACTTCGAGAACCGGGGCGAGGACCTGGTGATCCGCGTCGGCTACTTCTTCTTCCACTCCGACGCGACCGGCCCGGGGCCGCCCGACCCCACGCTCGCCGAGCGGGTGCCGCCGTTCAAGGCGATCCGGCTGCCCCCGGCGGGGCCGGCGGGCGGGAAGTGAGGGGGCGCTCGGGGCTCGCGGGCGCCGTCGCCCTCGCCCTGGCGGGCGGCTCGGCCGGCGGCTGCGCCGCGCCCGACATCGCCGGCCTGCGCCAGGACGTGGCCGAGCTCCGGCAGGAGATCGCCGCGACGCGTCCCGAGGTGAAGGGGCTGGCGGCGAGGGTCGAGGGCCTCGACCGCTCGGTCAAGGGCGACCAGGGCCTCGGCGCGAGCCTCGCCGGCCTGCGGTCGGCGATCGTCGGCGACGACGGGATCGCCGCCCACGTGAAGGCGGTCAAGGCCGCGCTCGAGGGGGAGCAGGGCCTGACGAGCCGGATCCGGGAGCTCTCGCACGTCGCCGGCGGGCCCGAGGGGCTGGCGCCGCGGCTCGTCGCGGTCGAGACGGACATGGAGGCGCTGAACGGCGCGCTCCACGGCCTCGAGGTCGAGGTGCAGGGCCTCGACCGCAAGGTCGGGAGGCTCGGCGAGAGCGTGGAGAAGCTGCGGGTCGCGCTCGTGCCGGAGCCGGTGGCGCCGGGCGGCGCGGGCGCCGCGGGCGCGCTCGCGCCCGAGATCGCGACCCTGCGCGAGGACGTGCGCGCGCTCACCGGCGAGGTGCGGACCCTGACGGCCTCGGTCACGAGGCTCGACTCGGAGGTCGGCAAGCTCGATGGGGATCTCCGCGGCGCGACGTCGGGGCTCGGGCGCGTCCTGTGGCCGGCGGCGGGAGTGCTGGCGCTGGGCCTGGTCGTCGCGGCCGTCATCGCGAGGAGCAAGAGGGGAGTCTAGACACGGAGAGAACCAGGAGGGAGAGGAGAGAACCAAGAGGGGAGTGTCAAGACTCCTCCTTCTCCAGCTCGCTCTAGCTCTCCAGCTCGGTCGAGGGAGCGTTCGCGTCGTCGACGCTTCTCCCGTTCCCGGCCGCGTCCATCTCCGCCAGCGTCGCCTCCGCCGCCCGCTGCTCCGCCTCCTTCTTCGATCTCCCCTCCCCCCGCCCCCGCTCCTTCTCCCCGACCCGGGCGACCACCTCGAAGCGCTTCGACGGCCCGGCGCCTTCCTCCCCGACCACGCGGTACGTGGGCGCGGGGTGGCCGTCGCGCTGCGCCCGGCGCTGGAGCGAGGACTTCCAGTCGGTCGCCGCGCCGCCCCGACCGCCGTCTTCGAGCGCGTCGCCGAGCGCGCGCAGGATGAAGGCCGCGGCCGCGTCGAGGCCCGCGTCCAGGTAGATGGCCGCCACGATGGCCTCGACCAGGGCGGCGCGCAGCGAGACCGGGTAGGCCCCCTTGCCGGCGAGGCTCTTGCCGACGTGGACGAACTCGGCGAGGCCGATCGCCTCGGCCGCCTGCGCGAGGGAGCGCGCCGAGACGGCGACCGAACGGACGCGCGTCAGCTCGCCCTCGGCCGCGTCGGGCTGGGCCTCGAAGAGGTGCGCCGCCACGACCATGCCGAGGACCGAGTCGCCCAGGAACTCGAGCCGCTCGTTCGACGGCTGGCCGGTGGCCTTTCCCGAGGCGTGGGTCAGCGCGAGGCGGAGGAGGCCGCGGTCCTGGAAGCGGTGGCCGATCCGCTCCTCGCAGCGCGTGAGCCGCTCGTCCTCTTCGGGCGCCGACGGTGATGCCAAGTCCCTGGTCGCTCTGCGGCGCATCCTACTCCCGTCCGCCGGGGCGGTCAAACGGCGAGGCTCGCGCCGCCCCCGTCCCTGCGTCGTCGTCGCGGTCGCCCTCGCGGCCCCGGGCTTAGGCCGCCTGGCCGGCGAACGCGGCGTGCAAGCGCTCGACCGGGCCGGGCGCCGGCGCGCTCACTCGCCCGCGACCGGCCCGCCGCCGGCGAGCAGCGAGCTCGCCCGGAGCCCCGTCCGCCGCTCGGCCTCCTCGAGCAGCGCCGCGGGCGTCGCCGCGTAGACGCGCGCCACGGCCTCGAGGTCCCACACGCGGACGGCGCCATCCTCGCCCGCCGTGAAGAAGCGCCGGCCGTCCGGGTGGAAGGCGACGTCCTGGACCCCGCCATCGTGCCCGCGAAGCACGAGCAGCTCCGCTCGCCTCTCGACGTCGAAGATGCGCGCGGTGCCGTCCTGCGCGCCCGCGGCGACGAGCCGGCCGCGGGCGTCGAAGACGACCCGGCGGTAGGAGCCCTCCCGGAAGCCCGTCCGCAGGAGGACGGGCGCCGTGCCGTCGACACCGGCGAGCCAGAGCCCCGCCCCCGTGATCGCGAGCCGGTCGCCGTCCGGGGAGAAGGCGAAGTGCGACGCCACGGTCGGGACGTCGACGGGGCGCCCCACTCCCGACGCGAGGTCCAGCACGCGCAGCGGCCCGCCAAACGTCGTGACCGCGATCCGGTCGCCGCCCGGGGAGAAGGCGATCGCGCCCGAGACGCGCTGGACGCCGTCGAGCGAGGCGAGGTCCGCGCCCGTCTCGGCGTCGAGCAGGCGCAGGGTCCCGCGCGACGAGCGGGACGCGACCGTCCGGCCGTCCGGGCTGAAGGCGACGGGGTAGAGGCCTCGGGCAAGACCGGGCTCGGAGGCGACCTCGCGTCCCGTCTCGAGGTCCACGACCCGCACCGCCCCCGCCTCCGACCCGCTGCCGACGGCGAGGCGCCGGCCCGGGGGGTCGAGGGCGACCCGGAACTGGGCGACGGGCTCCCCGGCGACGGCGTGGATCGGCCGTCCCGTCTCGACCTCCAAGACGCCGGCCCCGCCCTCGCTTCCCCAGGCGAGCCGTCGCCCGGCCGCATCCAGGGCGATCTGCGCGACGGGCCCCCGCGCCCGCAGGAGCGCGAAGGAGTCGCCGTCGAGCGCGAAGACCTGCACGCCGCCGTCGGCCGTTCCCACGGCCAGGCGTCGGCCGTCGGGGCTGAAGGCCACCTCGGTCGACGAGCCCGCGACGCGAAGGGAGAGCAAGAGCCTCCCCTCGACGGTCTCGAAGAGGCGCGCCGAGCCGCGGCTGCCGCCCGCCGCGACGAGGCCGCCGTCCGGGGAGAACGCCACGCTGACGACCTGACCCGGGATCCCCGCGAGCGCCCGCGTCCGGGGCGCTTCGAGGTCCCGGAGCCACACGGAGCCGTCGCGACCGGCCCCGGCGAGGCGCCGCCCGTCCGGGCTCCAGGCGAGGCGCTGGAGGAGCGCGTCGTGACCCGGCACGGCCTCGAGCTCGCTGCCCGAGGCCGCGTCGAGGATGCGCACCGTCCCGTCCCGATGGGCGACCGCGATCCGGCCTCCGTCCGGGCTCCAGGCGGGGGCGTGGACGTCGCGGACGGCGAGGCGACGGACCTCCTCGCCGCGGTCGGCGTCGAAGATCGCGACGGTGCGATCCCGCCCGACCGCCGCGAGGAGCCGCGAGCGGGGGGCGAAGGCGACGTGGTGGACGGCCGTCGAGTCGGCGCGGAACGCGGTCATCCGCCGCGTCTCGAGGTCGAGGACCTCGACGATGCCGCCCCTGCCGCCCATGGCGAGCGACCGGCCGTCATCGGACCAGGAGACCGCCGTGGGCCGCGGTGGGACCGGCACGAGCTCGACGGCGCCGGTCTCCGCGTCGCCGAGCCGGACGCCCTCGCGGGCGGCCCAGGCCAGCCGGCGTCCGTCGGGCGAGAACGCGACGCCCGAGATCGCGGGCCCGTCCCGGCGCAGGAGGGCGAACGTCCAGCGGATCGGCGCGCCGTCCGCGCTCTCCGCCTTCGCGGGCGTGAGGTCCTCGGGCGGCGGTCCGGTCGGCCGCGCGCCGGGCGGCCCGCGGAGCGTGCGCAGGAGTCGCGCGCCGCGCGCCCGCGCCTCGACCAGGCGCTCGCGCGTCTCGCGGCGGTCCTCGGAGGTGAGCGCCTTCGCGAAGAGGACCTCGGCCGCGCCCGCTTCGCGCTCCTCGAGCGCGCGGTCGGCCTTCTCGTGGAGCAGGCGGGCGAGCCCGCGGGCCGCGTCGCGCTCGCGCACCTCCGCCGTGAGCCGCGCCGCGCGCTCGCCCTCGCGCGCGGTCACGGCCTCGCGGCGCCGGCCCTCGATCTGGACGAGCGACGCGATCGAGCCGAGCAACGCGAAGACGAGGGCGCCGCCGAGCGTCGCCGTCACGCCCCGGTGCCGCCGCCCCCACTTGCGCGCCCGGCCGACCGGACCCTCCGGGTAGGCGGCGACGGGCAGGCCCTCGAGGTACGCCTGGATGTCGTCGGCGAGCGCGCGCGCCGTGGGGTAGCGGGCGGCCGGCGACCGCGCCATCGCGTTCCGGACGATCGCGTCCACCTCGCGCGGGACCGCCGGGTCGACCGCGCGCGGACCCGGCGGATCGCGCGAGAGCACGAGCTTCACGACGTCGGCCGCGGCCGACCCGCGGTAAGGCGGCTCGCCCGTCATCGCGTGGTGGAGCGTCGCGCCGAGCGAGTAGACGTCCGACGCGGGGCCGAGGCGATCCCTGTCGCCGCGCGCCTGCTCCGGCGACATGTACGCCGGCGTCCCGACGAGCGAGCCGTGGAGGGTCGCGTCGCGGTGGCCGCCGGCGCGCACGCCCGAGTCGGAGAGCTCGTCCCCGCCGGCGGCTCCGGCCGGCGCCCCCGCGGCCGGCGCGCCCCGCGGGAGCACCTTGGCGAGGCCCCAGTCCATCACCTGGACCTCGCCGTAGCGGCCGATCATGACGTTCTGCGGCTTCAGGTCCCGGTGGATCACGCCGCGCTCGTGGGCGTAGGCGACGGCGCGCGCGACCTCGACCAGCACCTGGAGCAGGCGGAAGCGCGTGAACTCGACCGCCGTGGCCGGTTCCCCGGCGCGCGCGCGGGCGACGACGTCCGCGAGCGTGCGCCCGCGCACGAGCTTCATCGTGAAGAAGAGGCGCGGCGCGTCGTCCGGGCGGTCCTCGGCGCCGGGAAGGCGGCCCGGGCCCGCGAGGCCGATCTCGTAGACCGGGACGATCCCCGGGTGCTGGAGCTGGGCCGTCGCCTGGGCCTCCTCGACGAAGCGCTCGGCCGGCTCGCCCGGGCCGAGCCCGTGCTGCAGGACCTTCATGGCCACGTGGCGGCGCAGGTCGCGGTCGAAGGCGCGGTAGACGATCCCCATGCCGCCGCGGCCGATCTCGTCGAGGACGTCGTATCGCCCGACGGCGCGGGCGCCGGCGCCGGCGCGGCCCGGGCCGCCGGCGCCGGCGGCGATGGGCGGCGACGCGTCGGGCTCGGGCGCGAGCTCGACGCGCACGGGCACGTGGGTCGGGGCGTCGGGGCTCGCCTCGGGGAGCGAGGCGGTGTCCGCCCGGGCGGCCTCGACGGGATCCATGGCGCGACCATCGTAGCGTCGCCGCCGGACCGGGGGAAGCGGGGCGGGGAGGCCGATCCTGCGCCCGTCCGCCGGGGCGGTCGAGCGGCGAGGCTCGCGCCGTCCCGGCGAGCGATCGGCGAGCCCGCGCCGGGCCGGTCCAGCGCGTGGCGGGCGGGGCCCAGAACCTATCCGCCCGATCCTCCTCCGGCTAAGATTTGAGATCGGAGTCCTCACATGGAGGCTCGGCCATGGGGATCGCCCACCTTCGCGCTTGGGACGGCTTGACCATCTTCCGCCAGGACTCGATGGGGGCCTTCACGGCACCGCTCGTCGCGCTTCAGCCCGGCCCGGCCGTCCTCGACGATCCCCGCGCCATCGCGCTCGGCGACGTCGACGGCGACGGCGACCTGGACGTCGCCTCGGCGAACCGGGTCTCGCTGAGCGGAGCGCGCGGAAGCCGAAGCCAAATCCTTGCCGCGCGCTCCGCGGCGGGGGGGTTCGGGGAGCGGAGCCCCCCGAAGACGAAGACCGGCGAAGAGGGTGGGAATCTGAAAGATTCACACCCTTCGAGCGCCGGCGAGCCCGACGGCAACCTGACCGTCTTCCGGCAGACGGCGCCGGGCCGGTTCGAGGCGACACCGGGCGCGAACCTTGCCCCCGGGGCGGCTTTCCTCAAGAACCCGCAGGCCCCGGCCCTCGGGGACCTCGACGGGGACGGCGACGTCGAGGTCGTCGCCGTCGCCGGGGACGACTCGGACGACCGGAACGGCGTGGCCGCCTTCTCGCGCAGCGCGCCCTGATGGCCGCGGACGCCGGCGGGACGGCCGCGAAGGTCCCCCGCGAGGGCGACATCCTCGCGGGCCGCTACCGTCTCGTCCGGCGGCTCGGCCAGGGCGCCGTCGGCACCGTCTACGCGGCCGAGCACGTGCGCCTGCGCGTCGGGCGGCTCGCGCTCAAGGTGATCGACCCCGCCCTCGCGCGCGACGGCCCGGCGTGGGCGCGGTTCCTCCAGGACGTGAAGGCCGCGATGGGCCTCGCCCACCCGAACCTGCTCGTCCTGCGCGACCTCGACGTCACGGACGACGGCGTCTACGTCTGCACGATGGACCTGTCGTCGGCCCCGACGCTCCGGGCGGTCCTCGCGCGGGAGGGTCGGATCGCGCCGAAGCGCGCGGTCGGCCTCGTCGCCCAGGTCCTCGACACGCTCGCCTACGCCCACGTGCGCGGCGTCGTCCACCGGCACGTGAAGCCCGAGAACGTGGTCGTCGAGACCGACGCGCGCGCGGGCCGGGACGCCGCGAAGGTCCTCGACCTCGGGCTCGCGCGGCCGGTGGGGATGGCCGGCGCCGGGCGCGATCCGTATCGCGCGCCCGAGGAGGCGAAGGGGGGCCCGGTCGACGCCCGCGCGGACCAGTACGGCTGCGCCGCCCTGCTCTACGAGCTCGTCGCGGGCGGTCCGCCGTTCGAGACCCGCCTCGGGCCCGACGTGCCGGCGCCGCTCCGCGACGTGATCGCGAGGGCCCTCGACCCGGACCCGGCGGGGCGCTTCGCCGACGCCCGGGCGCTCCGGGCGGCGATCGAGGCCGCGGTCGCGCGCGAGGCGTCCGGCCCCACCGCCCCGCTCGTCGCGGCGATGCGCCCCGGGCCGGCGCCGCCCACGCCCGAGCCCTGCTCGGTCCACGACCTCAGGTCCTCGTTCGAGACCACCAGGGCCCTGCCGTCGGGCCCCGCGCCCCCGCCGCCCGCGCCCGCGCCGCCGCCCGCGCCGCCGCCCGCGCCGCCGCCCGCGCCGCCGCCCGCGCCGCCGCGGCCCCTCGCGTCCGCCGAGACCTCGGTCGTGGCGACGACCTTCGTCGGCGCGCCATCCCCGGCTCCGCCGGCGGGGCTCCGGCCGGCCTACGTCCCGACGGACTCGGACTTCCCGGATGCGCCGCGGCGGGGCCCCGAGCCGGCCGTCCTCCCGCCCGGCCACGTCGTCGGCCGCTACGCGATCGAGGCCCCGCTCGGCGGAGGCGGGATGGGCATGGTCTACCGGGCCCGCCACGTCCACATGCAGCGGTCGGTCGCGCTCAAGGTCCTCCTGCCGCACGTCTCGAAGGACCCCGTGATCCGCCAGCGCTTCCTCCGCGAGGCGCGGGTCGCGAGCCGGTTCCGGCACCCGTGCGTCGTCGAGCTGTTCGACTTCGACGACCAAGAGGGCCTCCTCTACCTCGCCATGGAGCTCGTCGAGGGCTGGCCGCTCTCGGTGATCTACCGGGAGCAGGGGCCGCTCGAGGTCCGGCGCGCGGCGCGCATCTTCGACCAGGTGCTCGACGCGCTCGGAGCGGCCCACGCGGGCGGCGTCGTCCACCGCGACCTCAAGCCCTCGAACATCATGGTCGGGCCCGACGACCGGGTGAAGGTCCTCGACTTCGGGATCGCCCGGATCCAGGAGCCGCCGGGGTACGGCGAGGGCGGAGGCTCGAAGGGCGGCCTGACGCAGGCCGGCGACTTCATCGGCACGCCCGTCTACGCCGCCCCCGAGCAGATCCGGGGCTTCTCGATCGACGGCCGGACCGACCTCTACCAGACCGGCGTCATGCTCTTCGAGGGGCTCACCGGGCGGTGGCCCTTCCAGGGGACGAGCCAGGCGGAGCTGCTGACGGCGCACGTCTTCGAGCCGGCGCCCGCGCTCGCCGAGGTCCGGCCCGACCTTTTGCACGCGCGGGAGGTCGGCGCCGTCCTCGCCCGGGCGCTCGAGAAGAACCCCGCCGATCGCTACCCGAGCGCGCGCGAGATGCGCGAGGCGCTGCGGCAGGCGGTCGGGACGCTCGCGCCCGTCGAGGCCCCGGGGGGCGCGGTCGCGCCCGTCCCTCCGGCGGCGGCGCCGGCGGCGGCGCCGGCGGCCTCGTTCGAGGTGGCCCGGACCCTCAGGCTCGCGGGCGCCGGCGGCCTCGCCGCCCCGAACGCCGTCCTTCGCGTCGAGGGGGCGCGGGGGATCGGCCGCATCTTCCTCGTCGGCGGGAGCCGCCTCGCCTTCGGGCGCCTCCGCCAGGACGCGAAGCGCGGGATCCGGAACGACGTCATCCTGCGCGTCCTGCCCGCGCGCGACGCCCGGCTCGACCCGGAGAACTGGGCGGCCACGTGCCGGATCAGCAACGCGCACGGCGAGATCGCCGTCGACGGCCTCCACGCCACGATCGTCGACCGCAGCTCGCGGGGCATCGGCCTCGACGGCTTCCCCGTCCCGAGGGACCGCCCCGTGCCCCTGCCCGACCGCTTCGTCCTGGACATCGCCGGGCGGGCGATCGGGCTCGCCGGCGCCCTCGTCCGCGCCCCCGGTCCGGCCCTGCCGCCCGCGATCGACCAGACGACCGACCTCCGCGACGACCCGCACGGGTCGGGCCCGGTTGCGGCCGTCGTCCTCCGGCGCACGACCAACACCCCCGAGCACGTCTACGTCCTCGTCGCGAGGTCGGTCGCGCTCGGTCGCGGGCCGGGCGTCGACCTCGAGATCGAGGGCGCCGCCGCCGCCGCGCGCATCTCGTTCGCGGGCGGCGCCTTCGTCGTCGCCTCCGCGGGGGCCGGGGCCCCGGGCATCCTCCTCGACGGGAGGCCCCTTCCGGCCGGCGCCGCTCCCGAGCGCCTCGCCCCGGGAGCCCGCATCCGGCTCGGGGCCGTCGAGCTGGCGTTCGCCTTGGGGCAGGAGTCGGACTACACGACGACCGCGACGTGAGGTCGGCTCGCGGCGACCGGGCGCCCGGCGTCGGTGGATGTTGGGGTTCTGCGCTCGGTCCGGCGGGAGACCCCGCGTCGAGCCGGGCGAGGAACCGCCGCTCGGCCCCGAGGGCTCGCGGCCCCTGCGCCCGCCGCGGCTTGAACGAGAGCGCGCCTGTGATAGAATGGCGACTCTGCGGCGCTCCGCAACCGACCTAACCTCCGCTCCCGGGCCGCGGTGTGGCGCGGCACGCGGGCCTCTTGAGGCGCTCGAATTGGCGACCGAGACCGAGCGAACGCCCGAAGACGGCTGGATCCTCGAGACCCAGGGGCTGACCCGCCGCTTCGGGGTCCTCGTCGCCGTCGACCGCCTCGACATCCGGGTCGCTCGCGGTGACATCTTCGGCTTCCTCGGCCCGAACGGCGCCGGAAAGACCACCACGATCCGGATGCTCCTCCGCCTGATCCGACCGACGGGCGGCCGCATCCTGGTGCTGGGGAAGGAGCTCGAGGACCACCCGCTCGAGGTCCTGGCCCAGGTGGGGGCGCTCATCGAGTCGCCCGCCTTCTACCCCTACCTGTCGGGCCGCCGCAACCTCGACGTCTTCGGCCACTACTCGGGCGGCGTGCCGCGGGCCCGCGTCGACGAGGTCCTCGATCTCGTCGGGCTGCGCGACCGCGCCGACGACCCGGCGCGCGTCTACTCGCACGGCATGAAGCAGCGCCTCGGGATCGGCCAGGCGCTCCTCACGAGGCCCAAGATCCTCTTCCTCGACGAGCCGACGAACGGCCTCGACCCGCCCGGGATCGAGGAGATGCGGCGGCTCTTCCGGCGCCTCGCGAGCGAGGAGGGCGTCACCGTCTTCCTCTCGAGCCACCTCCTGCACGAGGTCGAGATCCTCTGCAACCGGGTGGCGATCCTGAACCGCGGGAAGCTCCTCGTCCAGGGCGCCGTCGAGACGCTCCTCGACACCGAGAAGGTGCGCGTGATCCTCGACGTCGACCGCTCCGAGGAGGCGTTCGCGGCGATCTCGCGGCTCGGCTGGTGCCAGCCGAGCCCGGGGCTCTTGCGCGACGGGCGGATCGGCGTCATCGTCCCGCGGGCGCGCACGGCCGAGCTGAACCGCACCCTCGTCCAGGCCGGCTTCGACGTCTCGGAGTTCGCCCCGCACCGCCCGTCGCTCGAGGAGTTCTTCCGCGAGCGCCTGGGCCTCGAGCCGCACGTCGACGAGACGCCGAGCGGGCCGGCGGGCGGGAGCGGGAGCTCGGGTCGGTTCCGCCTCTCGGCCAAGGTCCCCGGCCCGGCGCCCGCGCCGGGAAAGGCGCGCGTATGACCGCGGTCGAGATCGTGGCGGCGGCCCTTAGCCTCGCCTTCGCGGCCGCGGTCGCGTTCTCGTGGCGCGGGACGTTCCGGGCGTTCCGGGCCGAGCTGGCGAAGGTCCTGCACCGCCCGATCGTGTACGTCGCCTTCGCGGCGGCGTCGGCGGCGGTCGTCGCCGCCCTCGGGCTCAAGCGGCTCAGCGCCGAGGTGATCAAGCTCCAGGGCGGCGGGACCGTCCACATCCACGGGTTCGTCGTCTTCTCGTCCTGCATCTACTGGGGCATCCTCTCGGGCGGGCTCTTCCTCCTGATCTACGCGGCCACGCTCATGTCGGAGGAGGCCGAGCTCGGGACTCACAAGGTCGTCTTCTCGAAGCCGCTCCGCCGCTACCAGGTCGTGCTCGCGAAGGGCCTCATGCTCTTCGGGCTCTCGGCCCTCATGGTCGGCTGGGTCGCGCTCGCGTCGTACCTCGTCACGAAGACGACGTACGGCTTCGACTTCGAGCCCGACGCCTGGACGATGTCGAGCTGGTACCGGCCCGAGGTGCTCGCCCAGCGGGCGCGCGAGGCCGTGCCGCAGCTCGTGCTCCCGCTCTTCGCCTCGCTCGTGACGGCGTTCCTGCTCTCGACGGTGCTCCTGCGTTCGGGCGTCGCCGTCGGCGTCGCCCTCGGCATCTTCCTCCTCCTTCAGGGCCTGAGCGGCTCGAGGCCGGTGGGGACCTACGTGGCGAACACGTACTTCTCGTTCGCGATCGACTCCCTCGACCAGTACACGAAGAGCTACTCGACGGCCGGGAGCCCGCTCGGCGAGCCGGGCCCGCCGCCGGCGCCGCCCGGCGAGGCGCCGTACTGGAACACGAACGTGATCAAGCGCGGCGTCGCCGTCTCGCTCGCCTACGCCGTCCTCGGGCTCGCGCTCGCCGCCGGGCTGACCACGGCGCGCAACATCCTCGCCTGGCTCGCCGCCGGGACGGCGGGGGTCGGCTTCCTCCTGCTCGGCCTCGGCGGCGGCGCGCGGACGGCCCACGCGGGCGAGATGCGCTTCTTCACGACGCAGTCGGCGGTCCCGTTCGGCCACGTCGAGGACATCCACGCGAGCGACCTGGACGCCGACGGCCTCGAGGACTTCCTCGTCTACCACTCGGTCGACCGCGAGGGGCCGGCGCCCAGGCGGCACCTCTCGATCTTCTACCAGCGGAAGGATGCCCGCGGCCCCGCGGACCGCGTCCCCGGCGTGCCCGACCAGACGCTCGAGGTGCCGCCCGAGGCGTGCGCCCTCGTCCTCGAGGACCTCGACCCCCGCCCGGGGCGCGAGATCGGCTTCATCGTCCCGAGCGGCCTCGTCGCCCTGGTCCGCGGCCCGGAGGGTCGGGCCTACGACCCGAAGCCGGTGCGGCTCTTCGAGGAGTCGGGCGGCCTCTACGACCTCCCCGGCAAGGGCCAGCTCCCCGGGTGGGGGCTCGTCGCCGACATCGACAAGGACGGGCGCCAGGACATCGTCTACCCGAAGAAGGGCGCGGTCTCCTTCTGGCTCCAGCGCCCCGCCCTGGCCGAGGGCGGCGCCGCGCCCGGCTACGTGCGCGCGGGCGAGGTCCCGACCCAGTACAAGCAGACGTTCGGGGCGCGCGTCGAGACGATGCTCCTCGGCCGGTTCCTTAGCTTCTACGGGCAGCTCTCGCGCCCGGCGCTCGCGGACGTGAACGGCGACGGCCACCAGGACCTGGTCGCCTTCGCCGACCGCGGGTTGAACGTCCACTTCCAGCGTCCGGCCGAGACGCCGCCGTTCAGGGCGACGCCCGACCGGCGCTTCTCGCTCGAGCGCATCGTGCGCGCGGACTCGTCCACGGACGACGACGCCTTCAACTACGTGAACCTGAACCTGGACGACGTCGACCGCGACGGCCGCGCCGACCTCACGGTCTACGAGACGACCGGGCAGATCGGCGTCTTCGAGTCCATGGAGACGCGCGTCTACTTCTTCCGCGGCCGCGCGGACGACTGGGGCAAGCCCGACGGGCGCGGCGGGCGGGCGCCCGACCAGCGCCTGAGCCTCGCCGGCGTGTCGATCAGCCCGGTGCTGATCGACATCGATGGGGACGGCGACTCGGACCTGATCCTCTCGAGCCTGCGCACGGACCTCTTCCAGACCGCGACCCAGGCGCTCTTCCAGTCGGTCGACGTGACTTACTTCGTCTTCCGCTACCAGAAGAACGACAACCCCGACGCCTCCGGCTTCTCCGAGTCGCCCGACTACAAGCGCGACTTCACGATCGACCTGAAGCGCGTCGAGGGCCGCGGGACGATCCCGTACGCCCACTTCTGGGGGGACTACGACGGCGACGGGATCCAGGACATGCTCTCGCTCGAGGACGAGGACACGATCGCGATCTACCCCGGGCGCGTGAAGGAGGGCGTCTTCGGCGGCAAGAGGCTCGCGTTCGAGGAGGGCGGCGGCGAGCGCCACGTGATCCGGGTCGAGACCTCGAACTGGGTCAAGATCCAGGACTTCAACCGCGACGGCCGCGGCGACATGCTCTTCATCTACCCGCCCCGCAGCGGGGAGAAGACCCGGTCCACCTTCAGCGTGGTGATGAGCCGATGAAGCTGAAGCGCCGCACGCTGCCGACCTTCGTCGTCCTCGCCGCGGCCCTGTCGCCGCTCGGCGTCCTGGCCCTGGCGGGGACCGAGGCGGCCCCGCCGCCCGCGCGCTTCCGCGAGGTCGCGTTCGAGAAGGGCCCGCGGATCACGGACCGCCTGGCCGAGGACGTGGACGGCGACGGGCGTCCCGACCTCGTGATCGTGCGCGGGCGCGAGTTCGCGATCCACCTCCAGAAGGACGGGACCTACGACCCCGACCGCCCCGACCAGAAGTTCCGCCTCGACGAGCGCGCGATCATCTGGGACTTCGGCGACCTCGACGGCGACGGGCGCCCCGAGCTCATCTTCCTCGCGACCGACGGCATGTGGTACTACGCCTGGTCGGCGCGCACCAAGGGCTACCTCTTCCGGCGCGTGCCGCTGCTCCCGGCCGCCTCGCTGCTGAAGACGGCCTCGAAGGAGGAGGTGCGCCAGAAGGACTTCTTCGCCGACTTCGACGGCGACGGGGCCGAGGACGTCCTCGTCCCGGCCTGGGACCGCTTCCTCCTCTACCGCGGCGGGCGCGAGGACGGGCAGTGGTACTTCAACGAGGCGATCGGCCTCGAGGTCGCGCCGGTCGCGTCGATCGGGACGGGCGGCGGGTCGCCGACCAGCCAGGCGACGATGTCGTTCTGGTTCCCGCAGCCGTTCTCGGGCGACTGGAACGGCGACGGCAAGGCCGACATCTTCCTCTTCCAGCAGGACCGGCTGGCCGTCTTCATCCACAAGGGCGGCGAGGCGGGCGCGGCCTACGACCTAAAGCCGACGTCCGTCCTCCCGATCGACTTCAAGGAGCCGCTCGAGGAAGGGCGGTTCAAGCTCGACCTCCGGCTCCCCGTCAAGTTCGCCGACGTCGACGGCGACGGCCTGACGGACATCGTCGCGACCCACATCGGCCGCGGGACGACGTACGTCTTCCGCGGCGGGCGCGGGCGCACCGGCCTCACGCCGGAGGCGGCGCGCGGCGACACCGTGATCCGCGTGCCGGGCGTCTCCTTCCTCGACTTCCTGATCGACCTGAACGGCGACGGCCGGAAGGACCTGATTCTCGGGCGGGCCGACCGCCCGGGGATCCTCGACATCCTGAAGATCCTCCTGACGAAGGACGTGGACGTCGAGGTCCTCTTCTTCTACGGGCTCGCCGGCGATCGGCCCGGGGTGGGCCTCTTCAACGAGTCGCCGAGCCACCGCAAGGCGATCAAGGTCCCGATCCTCTTCAGCTCGAGCTCGCGCGGCGTCAACATCGGGACGTCGGCGGTCGTCACGGTCGAGGGGGACTGGAACGGCGACGGCCGCAACGACCTCATGCTGCGCGGCGACGAGAGGTCGCTCTCGGTCTACGCCGGCATCCCGGGCGGGTTCAGCGACAGCCCGACGCTGACGATGGCCGTGACGGCCATGGACGGGTACCGGTTCCTCGAGCCCTTGCCCCAGGACCTGAACGGCGACGGCATCTCCGACCTGATCCTCACCTACTTCTCGTGGGACGCGAAGGGCGATCGACTCTCGGTCCTCCTTTCGCAGAAGTGAGGCCAGGAGTGGCGAAGGGGGAAGAGGACTCGCCGATCGTCTCGGTCGGTCCCGGTTCCGTCTCGGGAGCGGAGCCTCAGCCGATGGGCGCGGGCGCGGGCGCGGAAGAGGCAAAGGACGCGCCATCCCGCGAGCCGCTGCCCTTCGGGCTCAAGGTCGTCATCTTCTTCTTCGTCGCCGACGCCTTCGAGAAGATCGCGCAGGGCCTGCACTTGCTGCAGGGCGGCGTCCCGCTGGACCGGGCCCACCTCGAGCGCTACTACCCGATCCTGCTCGTCGTCCTCTTCGACGTCCTGCTTGCGACCCAGCTCGCCCTGCGCACGCAGGCGGGACGATTCTGGTCCATCATCTACCTCTCCGCCAACGTGGCCCTGGCCCTCTACTTCTTCACCGCCGAGCCGCTCCGCTGGCTCGAGCTGTCCCTCCGCGGCCGGGCCATGGAGATCGCCACGCTGGGCGTGGACCTGGGGCTGATCCTCTACCTGGCTGCGCCCGCAGTGCTTGCGAGGCTCCGCTCATCCTGAGCGGATGCCGCCGGCGGGCGAGGGCGAAGGACGGTTGACCTCGGCCCGCGGGCGTGGTAACCTTTTGACGCACCATGTCATCCGCCGAGTGATGACCATGGCGTGACAGTTGCTATAATTAGCCTTCTCCCGGTCGGGGCACGGATGTTCCGGGCTCGTGGTTAGGTTGTGTATGGCCCGCATTGACGAAGAGCGGCTGTTCCTCGCCTACGCGTTGAAGCACGGCCTCCTCTCGGAGGTCGAGGCGACGGAGGTGCTGCGTCTGGCGGCGGCGAGCCGGGACCGGGGGCTTCAGGCCGTGCGAGATGCCTCGATCAAGCGCCGTTTCCTGCCCGAGCGCGTGGCGTTCCAGATCGCCCAGAAGGTCGCCCAGAAGATGCGCGAGGTGCCGGACGGCCTCCGCGCCCTCGGCGGCTACGAGATCGTCGAGCGGATCGGCGCCGGGGCCGTGGGCGTCGTCTTCAAGGCGCGGCAGGTCTCGGTCGACCGGCTCGTCGCGCTCAAGGTGCTGCCGCCGCGGTTCAGCGACGACGCCCACTACGCCGACCGGTTCGTCCGCGAGGCGCGGGCGGCGGCGCGACTCAACCACCCCAACATCGTGCAGGCGCTCGACGTCGGGTTCGCCGACGGCCTCTACTACTTCGCCATGGAGCTCGTCGAGGGCGCGAACGTCCGCGAGCTGCTCGGCCGGCAGGGGCGAATCGACGAGCGCGAGGCCCTGAAGATCTGCTACTTCGTCGCCAAGGGGCTCGCCCATGCGCACGCCGCCGGGCTGGTCCACCGCGACGTGAAGCCGGCGAACATCCTGGTCACGAACGACGGCCGCGTGAAGCTCGCCGACCTCGGGCTCGCGCGCGACCTCCGCTTCGAGGCCGCCGACCCGTACGGCGACGCGCGCCGCTGCGTGGGGACGGCCTACTACCTCGCGCCCGAGCAGTGCCTCGGCGCCGAGGCCGACCGGCGCACGGACATCTACGCTCTCGGCGCGACCCTCTTCCACATGCTCGCCGGCCGGCCGGCCTACGACGGCGAGACGCCGGCCGGGATCATGGCCCAGCACGTCCACGCGCCGATCCCCGATCCGCGCACGTTCGGGGCGCCGATCTCCGAGCCCGTCTGCCGCGTCCTCCGGCGCATGATGGCGAAGCGGCCCGAGGACCGCTACCAGGACTGCGCCGCCCTCATGGCCGACCTCAAGCCCCTCGCCCGGGGCGAGGTCCCGTCCTCGGGCGGCTGGGTCGTGCCGCCGTCCGTCGTCTCGGGGCGGAGGTCGGCGGCTCAGGCGGCGCCCGCGGGCGCCCCGGTCCCGGCGGTCCCGTCGCCGCGCGCGAACGGCAACGGCCACGGCGGCGGGCACGGCCACGGCCCCGGCCCGGGCCTGGGCCTGGCCGCGGGCGCGCCCTACGCGTCCGCCTCGCGCGCCGAGCTCGACGCGCTGGCGGCGGGCCTCCCCGTCCTCCCGCGGAAGCCGGGCGCCCGGGCGGCGTCGGGGGGCGGACCGGACAGCGTGGGCGGGGGCGCGGCCTCGGTCGCCCTCCTCCGGCCGCTCTCGCAGGCGACGATCGACGCGCTCAAGGACGAGCGCCGGCGCCTGAAGCCGGCCGGGCTCCCGGTCTCGCTCAAGTACCGGCGCCGGAGCGGCCAGGGCGCGGCGATCGCGGTCATCGGGGTCGTCGCGGCGATGATCGGCGTCGCCATGCTCTTCGTCGTCACCTCGGCGTCGAGGACGGCGACGGGCGACGCGGGCGGGGCGCGGAAGCCGGCCCCGACGGCCCGCGGCGCCGCGGCCGGACCCGCCGCCGCCTCGCGGTCGTCCTCGGGCGACGCCGAGGCCGAGCGGCTGCGGCAGCAGTACGCCCAGGCGAAGCGCGACGCCGCCGTCAAGGCCCGGGTGGACGAGGCCTTGGCGCGGGCCCAGGCCGAGCGCGACGCGCGCGAGGTCGCCGAGCGGGCGGCGCGGCTCGCCGAGGACCGCCGGAAGGCCGCCGATCTCGCCGCGAAGGGCCATTACGACGAGGCGGCGCGCGCGCTCGAGGCGGCGCTCGCCTACCTGCCGCGGCACGAGCAGGGCGAGCTCCGGGCCGAGATCGCCGAGCTCGAGCGGGCGAGCGACCGGGCGCGCCGCGACAAGGTCGCCGACGCCGTGCGGGCCGCCGAGTCGGACAAGGACAGGCTCCGGGCGGCGCTCCTCGGGATGCGCGAGCGCGTGGCCGCCGGCCGCACGCGCGACGCCGTGGAGCTCCTCGCCCTCGCCCTCGGCGAGCTCGAGATCGAGAGCACGCGGCTCTCGGCGCGGGTCCATCTGCTGTCGCTCCGCCACGTCGAGGAGCTCGAGGGCCTCTTCAAGGTCTCGGTCGGCCGGCTCGTCGGGAAGACGGAGACCTTCAAGCTCAGGCGCGGCGGTCAGGTCGAGGGCGAGGTCGCAGGCGTCGCCCCGGGCGACCGGCTCGTCCTCCGCGTCCAGAAGGGCCAGGGGACGGTCGAGGTGCCGATCGGCGACCTGGCCGACGACGAGGTCCTGCGCGTCGCGCGCCTCGCCTACGGGGCGAAGAACCCGCAGCTCGCGCTCAAGCACGGCCTCAAGCTCGTGTACGGCGGGCGCATCGACGAGGGGGTCGTCTTCTTGAGGGCGGCGCTCGATGCGGGCGTCCTCGAGGCGACCGACATGCTGGCGCGGGCCGACGAGCTGCGCGCCGTGTTCCCGCCGCCGCCGCCTTCGCCCGCGCCCGAGGGGCCGGTCGTCGCCGGCGGGTCGGACCCGGCGACGGGCGACGCGGGCGGCGCCGACTCGAAGCCCGGGAAGCCGGGCGGGACGGGGACGCAGGGCCGCGACCAGACGCCGGCCGAGGCGCAGGCGTACGAGCTCGACCGCGAGCAGACGCAGCGGATCTTCGAGGGCGACCTGAACTCGTTCGCGGGCGACGGCCGGGTCTCGCTCTACTACGGGTTCATCGACGACCGGAAGGCCGTCGGCAACGACTGGGAGACGCTGGGCGAGCCGCTCCGCTTCGACTCGGGCCGCCAGGCCGTGAAGGCGGAGGGCGCGCCGCGCCGCCTCCTCCACAAGGCCCACTTCCGCGGGCCGCTGAAGATCCAGTTCGCCTTCGAGGTCGACTTCGGCCTCGACCCGCGCCGCTCGGCGATCTCGCTGCTGATCGACGACGCCGCCGAGGCCGGCTCGGGGATCGAGTGCTTCTTCGGCCTCTCCATCCTCCAGCGCAAGCGCGCGCGGCCCGTGAACCAGGCCGGGATCCTCGATGCGGCCGAGGCCGCGAGCAAGCACTTCCGCTCGGGCACGCGCTACACCCTCGTCCTCACGCTCGAGCAGGACGGAGCCGTCACGGCCGTCCTCGACGGCGAGCGCAAGGCCATGCTGCCGGGCGTCCCCGTCGACGGCCTCCACCGCGCCTCGATCTACCTCGGTCACGTCAACATCCAGCTCCGCTCGATCATCGTCGAGGGCAAGCTCGATGCGGCGTGGGCCTCCCGCGAGTACCAGCGGATCCGCGGCACGCGCACGATCGGCCCCGCGGCGCGGTAGCCTTGCAGGTGGCCGCCTGGCGTCTGGCCAATCCTCGTGGCGTGCGGCTCGGCGCCTTCGGTTCGAAGGTGGTTGCACCGGGAGCGCGATCCGAGCGCCACCCGGATCTCGCCCTCTACCTCACGCCGGCACCCGATCCCGTCCAGCCGTGGGAGAAGTGGGGGCCGGACATCGTGGTGGAGGTCGTCTCCGAGAGCTCCCGAAAGCGGGACCACGAGATCAAGCGTCGCGAGTACCTGGCCGTCGGCGTCCGCGAGTACTGGATCGTCGATCCGGGGCGGCGCGCCGTCGTCGTCCTCGAGCGCTTCGGCGACCAGTTCCGCGAGCGCACCGTCGCCGACGCCTACGAGACCGGCTACTTGCCGGGCTTCAAGCTCGAGGTTGCCCGTCTCTTCCAGCCCTAGTCCCGCGGCGTCCCCGGCCGCGTGGCCCAGTCGCCCGGCGTCCAGCCCTGCTCGAGCGGCCCCTCGAACCCGAAGAAGACGAGCCCGCGGCGCGCGCTCACGGCGAGCAGCCGGAGCAGGTCGCGCTTCGCGCGCGCGTCGAGGCGGTCGCGGCCGAGGACGCGGTGGAAGAACCGCAGGCGCTCGGCGAACGTGACGGCGCGCGGCGTCGAGGAGTGGAGCTGGGCGAGGTTCAGGAGCCGCTCGCGGAGCGAGAGCGGGCGGTCGAAGCGGACGTCGTCGAGGTCGACGTGGAGGAAGGCGAAGGCGCCGGCGCCCGCATCGGCGGAAGGCTCGGCCTCGCGGACGAGGATGTTGCACGTCTTCAGGTCCGCCTGGTAGACGGAGCGCTCGTGCAGGCGGACGATCTCGTCGGCCAGGGCGGCGAGGAAGCCGCGCCGGAAGGCGAGCGGCGCCTCGCGCGTGAAGCGCCGGAGGAAGAACCGGTCGAGCGGGAGGGCGTCGGTCGCGGCCTCCGTGACGAGGAAGGCCTCGCCGCGCTCGCGCTCGACGAGCGCGAGCGGGCGCGGCGTCCCGACGCCGAGCGCGGCGAGGCGGCGCGCGGCCTCGTGCGAGCGCCGGTGCGGCGGCGCCCGGAAGATCGTCTTCGCGCGCCCGCGGAGGGAGAGCGGACGGTAGTGCTTGATGACGACGGGCGCGTCGACCGCGGGCGGCTCGACCAGCGCGACGGCCCGCTTCCGCGACGCATGGAGCAGGCGCGCCGCCCGCCCCGCCAGGTAGGCTTCGATCGCGCGCGCCGCGAGCGCTTCGGGGTCGCTCAAGCGAAGTTTCGCTCCTTGCCCGGTCCCGCGGGCGATCTTACCATCGCGCCGTGGCTCACTCCTCCTTCGCGACGGGCGACATCTCGGGACGGGCAGACCCGGACCTGGCGGACGCGGTCGCGCCGTACCTGCGGCCGCTCGAGGAGCTGCGCCGGATGAGCGGCGTCGCGGTCCGGAAGGACGTGCGCGTGAAGACGCTCCTGCGCGTCGAGGCCCCGCCGCCGCTCGGGCCGCTCCTGGTCAAGGTCTTCAAGTGCGAGCGGGCGTGGGACCGGCTCCGGTACGCGTTCCGGCCCTCGAAGGCCGCGCTCGAGCTCGACCGCGCGCTCGCGCTCCTCGCGCGCGGCGTCCCGACCCTGCCGCCCGCTGCCGTCTTCGACCGCCGCGGGCCGCTGCGCGCGCTCGAGGAGAGCGCCATCGTCATCCGCGAGCGCGGCGATCTCCGCGACCTCGGGGTCGCGATCGAGCGCGCCGCGGCCGCCGGCGACCGGGCCGCGCGCGCGGCGCTCGTCGAGGCGCACGGCCGGCTCCTCCGGACCGCCCACGACGCCGGCGTCTTCCAGGAGGACGTCGGCCTCAACAACGTGCTCGTCGAGGACGGGGAGCCCGGGGCGTCGCCGCGTCTCTTCGTGATCGACCTCGAGCGCGTGCACCTCCGCGCCGGGCCGCTGCCCGAGGGCCTCCGCGCCCGCAACCTCGCGACGCTCGTCTGGACGACGGAGGACCTGGCGACGCCGCGCGACTGGCTTCGCTTCCTCGGGGCGTACGCCGCGGGCGACCGCGCCCTCGCGCGCCGCCTGCGGGCGGCGACGCGCGTCGCGTACGGGCGCTACCTAAGGCGCGCGTGGCGGCGGGCGCGGAAGAACAGCCTGACGGAGAACCGGTTCATCGCGCTCGTGCGGGCGGACGGGGGTGGGGGTGGGGATGGGGGTGGGGCGGGGAGCGGGAGGGGGGGCGGGGGAGCGGGGGGTGAGGGTGGGAGGGGTGAGGTGCGGGGGTACCTGCGCCGCCGCTACGCCGAGGGCGAGCCCGAGCGCTTCACGCGCGAGGGGGTCCGGCCGCTCCTCGAGTCGCTGGCGCGCGGCGAGGTGCCGGCGGCGCCGACGGTCGCGCCGGCGGGCGGCGGCGCGCCGCTCCCGGTGCGCGTCGAGCGCTTCGCGTCGCGGCCGTTTCCGCTGCCGCCGCCGGGGCTCGACCGGTGGGTCCTGCTGAACCGGCTGGTGAGGCTGCGGCGCGCATCCGAGGCCGAGGCCCTGCCGGTGGCGTACGTGGCGCGCCGAGTGGGCGCGCTCTCGCGCGAAGGCTTCCTCGTCACGCTCGCGGAGGTCGGCTCTTGAGCGACTCGCCCCGACACGACGGCCTCTGGCGCGCGATCCAGGCCCTCATGGTCGTGATCGCGCTCGCGCACGCCTGGCAACCGATCGTGCTCCCGTGGAAGCCCAAGTTCGTGGTCGCGATTGGCGGCACGCTGCTCTACGGCCTCTGCTCCGTGCTCCTCTTCCGGCGGGCGCGCGCCGGGCTCTACACGTCGCGCCGGCCTCGCAGGCCTCGGTCGCGCTCCCCTTCGAGGTCGTCTGGGAGGAGCGCCTCGCGGCGACGGGCGGCCTCTACCTCCTCGACCTCGACCACGTGGACCCGGCGTCGGGCCGGGCCCTGCGCTGGTCGGTCCGGCTGCCCGCGGGGACGGACCGCTTCGCCTTCGCGCTGCCGCCGTCGCTCGCCGCGCTCGCGCCCGCCGGGCCGGTGCAGGTGCGGCTCGAGGCGCTGGCCGTGCCCGGCCTCGACCCCGACGACTTTCTCCTCGACGACGCGCTCGACGCCCGGACGACGGAGAGCGCCGACCGGCGCTTCCTGCGGGTCGAGTGAGCGGGAGCGTCCGCGAACCGGCGCCGGCGGCTCCCCTGCGGACCCCCGTCGGGTCGGCGCGATCCGGTTTCCGTTCCGGCAGGACCTCTGGATGGTGCTCGGCGGGATCCCGCAGGTGATCGCGCTCGCCATCGCGATCTACCTGCTCAAGACCGAGCGGAGGAGCCCGAGCCAGCCGGGCAGGTAGAGGCGGTGCGTCCGCACGGCGCGCCGGAAGTACTCGCGCGCCTCGTCGCGCCGCCCCTCGCGCAGGCAGTGCCTGGCGACCCGCGTGCAGAGGTAGGCCATGCGCCGGCGGTAGACGTCGCGCGGGACGAGGGCCGGGTCGTCGTTCTCGAGGAGGATGTCGATGAAGAGCTTCCGCGACTTGAGGGCCGCCCGGCTGATCCCGCCCGGGTGGTGGGTGTAGGTCGCCAGCGGCTCGGCGACGTAGCCGACCTCGTGGTCGTGCGCGACCTTGAGCCAGAGGTCGTAGTCCTCGCACGGCGAGAACTTCTGCTGGAAGCCGCCGAGCGCGAGGAAGAGGTCGCGGCGCATCACGACCGTCGACGTCCGCACCCAGTTGGCGACGAAGAGGTCGAGGAAGACGCGGCCCGTGCGGCCGTGGCGCTCGCGCTCGAAGTGGTCGCCGGCCTCGTCCTTCATGTAGGACGACGCGACGAGGGCGACCTGCGGGTGCGCGGCCAGGAAGGTCGCCTGCGCCTCGAGCTTGCGCGGGAGCCAGCGGTCGTCGGAGTCGAGGAACGCGATCCACTCGGCCGTCGCCTCGCGGACGCCGCGGTTGCGGGCGTTCGCGGCGCCCGCGTTCGCCTGCTTGACGTAGCGGATCCGGCCGTCGCGGGCGTACGGGGCGAGCCGCGCCTCGGTGTCGTCCTTCGAGCCGTCGTCGACGACGACGACCTCGTCGGCCGGCCGCGTCTGGGCGAGGACCGACCGCACGGCCTCCTCGCACATGGCGGCGCGGTCGTAGGTCGGGATGACGGCGGCGATCTTCAAGTGCGGCTCAGCTCGGCACCGTCCTCGCCGCGATCCCCTTGGCGGCCAGCGCATCGCGGTAGAGGCCGGCGAGCTTCGCCCCGACGCGCGACGCCTCGTAGAGCCGCTCGGCCTTCAAGCGCGCGGCCGCGCCCATGCCGCGGCAGCGCTCGCGGTCCGCCGCCAGCAACCCGAGCGCGCGCGCGTACCCGTCGACGTCCCCCTCGCCGGCGACGAAGCCCGTCACGCCCTCGTCCACGAGCTCGACCTGGGCGTTGAACTGGGCCGTCCGGTGGGTCACGCACGGGCGTCCGTGCATGAACGCCTCGGCGATGTTGCAGCCGAAGGTCTCCCCGTCGCGCCGCGCGTGGGCGAGGACATCGATCGTCCGGTAGAAGCGCGAGAGCCTGAGCGGGTCCACGGTCGGCTCGAGGAACCGGCACCGCCCCTCGACCCCGAGGGCCCGCGCCTGCTCGCGCATGGCGGGCGGGGCGGCGACGGCGACGTAGGCGAGGTCCTTGCCTTCCGCGACGAGGCGGGCGAAGGCCGCGACCGCGATGGGGTCGTGGATGTGGTTCGAGGGCCGCCCGATCCGGCCGAGGACGAGGGTCCGCGCCGCGAGCCCGAGCTCCGCGCGCAGGTCCCCGTCGCCGACCGGGTGCTCGACCGGGTTGTAGAGGACGTCGTAGCGCTCGGCATCGCCCGCCGCCGCCCAGCGCGCGTGGTCGCGCAGCCAGCCCGAGACGAAGAGGACGCGGTCGACGGCGACGGCCGGGTCGCGCCCGGCGAGGGCCGCGTCCTCCTTGCCGAAGTGGCTCGTCGCGAAGGTCACGGGGACGGACCGTCGCGCGGAGAGAAGCGCCGCGTCGAAGGGCGCCGCCCCCGGCTTCAGGCAGTGGACGTGGAGGACGTGCGGGCGCACGCGCTCGATCGTCGCCCCGAGGTCCGCGATCCGCGCGTAGCGGTGGACGCGCTCGCGCCCGAGCGTCGCCTCGAACTCGGGCACGCGGCTCGACTGCCAGGCGGCCGCCTCCTCCTTGCCCTCGTACTTCCGGTTCCCGAGCAGCCGCTTGACCGCGTACTTGAGCCGCTTCCCGATCGGCAGCCGCCCGACGGGCGAGGCCGCGTGGGCCTCGAACTCGCCCTTCGGCAGGTGCTTCAGGAGCAGGAGGCAGCAGCGCTCCGTGCCGCCGAGACCCATGAAGTCGACGTGGTGGAGGACGCGGATCAAGCTCGGAACCGCCCGATCGCCTCGGCCACGGCCTCCTGCTCGTCGTCGCGCATCTCCGGGAAGATGGGGAGCGACAGGCACTCGGCCGCCGCCCGCTCGGCCTCGGGCAGGTCGCCCGGCCGCCAGCCGAGGTAGCGGAAGCACTCCTGGAGGTGGAGCGGCACGGGGTAGTAGACGGCCGTCGCCACGCCGGCGGCCGCGAGGTGCTCGCGCAACCGGTCGCGGGCCCCGCCCGGCACCCGGACCGTGTACTGGTGGAAGATGTGCCCGTCCGCGACCTCCGGGAGGACGAGCGGCGTCCCCGCCAGGAGCCGGCCGTAGCGGGCGGCGAGCGCGCGCCGGCGCTCGTTCCAGCCGGCGAGGCGCGGCAGCTTGGCGAGCAGCACGGCGGCCTGGACGGCGTCGAGCCTCGCGTTGACGCCGACCTCGACGTGGCGGTAGCGCTCGCGCTCGCCGTGGACGCGCAGGCGCCGGAGGCGAGCGGCGACCTCGGCGTCGCCGGTCGTCACGAGGCCGCCGTCGCCGTAGCCGCCCAGGTTCTTCGTCGGGAAGAAGCTGAAGGCGGCGGCGACGCCCAGCCCGCCGGCCTTGCGCCGGCTCACGGTCTCGGCCCCGATCGCCTGGGCCGCGTCCTCGACGACGGCGATGTCGCCGGCGCGCGCCGCCGCCGCGCCGATCGCGTCCACGTCGGCCACGCGCCCGTAGAGGTGCACGGGCAGGATCGCCCGCGTCCGCGGCGTGATCGCCGCCGCCGCCCGCCCGGGGTCGAGGTTGAACGTGCGCGCGTCGATGTCGGCGAAGACGGGCTTCGCCCCGAGCCGCCACACGGCCCCGGCGGTCGCGAAGAAGGAGAACGGCGACGTCACGACCTCGTCGCCCGGCCCGACGCCGACGGCCCGGAGCGCGAGGTAGAGCGCGTCCGAGCCCGAGGCGCAGCCGACGCCGTGCGGGACGCCGGCGAGCGCGGCCAGCGCCCGCTCGAGGTCCTCGACCGGGCGGCCGAGGATCCACTGCTGCGACTCGAGCAGCCCCCGGATCGCCGCGTCGACGTCGCCGCGCACGGTCTCGTACTGGCGCCGGAGGTCGATCATGGGGACGTTCGCGACGGGCACGGGACCGCGATTATATCCCCGCAACCCCGCGCGGCAAGCGGTTTTGCTTGACATCGGCCCAGGCCGCCCTTAGCATCGTTCCGTCTCCGGGCCCGCCGTCGGCTGGGCGAAGGGTCCGGTCAGGAGGTCACGCTTCATGCGGTACCCTGGTCTGCGCGCCCTTCTCGCCGCGGTGCTCGCCCTCGCTGCCGCCGCCGGTTGCAGCAACCCGATCGAGGAGTACCTCCGCGACGTCTCCGACGACGACGACGACTTCCTCGTCGCCCCGACGACCGCGAACGAGGAGCTCGCGAGCGGCGCCCAGGCCTTCACCGTCCGCCCCTCGATCCCGCGGGCGCGCGTCGAGGCGGCGGCCGTCCTCGACGGCAGGGTCTACCTCTTCGGCGGCGACTCGGGCACGGGGCCGCTCGCCTTCGCCGACCGCTACGACCCGGCCGCCGACGCGGGCGCCGGCGCCTGGACGCAGCGCCGCGACATGCCGCGGGCGCGCGCCGACGCCGCCGCCTTCGCGATCGGCGCCAGCATCTACGTGCTCGGCGGGACCGACGGCTCCTTCGAGCCGCCGGTGGCCCTCGACATCCTCACGCCCGGGCCGACGCCGCAGGACGACGTCTGGACGTCCGGACCGGACCTCCTCGAGGCGCGCCGCGACCCGGCCACGATCGCGGCGGGCGGCCGGATCTTCGTCTTCGGCGGCTTCGACGCGCAGTCGGGCGCCGCCAGCTCGCGGGCCGAGCGCTTCGACCCGGCGGGCGGCGGATGGGTGCCGATCGCCGACCTCCCGACCGCGCGCGGCCTCGCGGCCGCGTTCGTCCACGGCGGCCGGATCCACGTCGTCGGCGGGGCGGCGGGCGACGGGACGCCCCTCGCCACGGTCGAGGCCTACGACCCCGCCATGGATTCGTGGGAGACGCGGCCCTCGCTCGTCCAGCCGATCGTCGATCCGCAGCCGGTGCTCGAGACCGACTCCGTCTTCGTCTTCCAGAGCCGCCGTGCCGGGATCATCCCGGCGAACCAGGTCGAGCGCTACGAGGTCCCGACCGGCGCGAGCGCCTTCATCCCCTACCCCATCACGCAGCGGCTCGTGGCCGCGGCCGTGTTCGAGGGGCGGGTCCACGGGTTCGGCGGCCTCGAGACCGTCTCGACCAGCCGGGTCTTCCGGCTCGAGCCGTCGGGCGCCTTCGCCGAGATCCCGGGCCTCGGGACCGCGCGGCAGCAGGCGCGGGCCGTCGTCCTCGCCGACCGCGTCCTCGTCCTCGGCGGCTACCAGCTCGTCAAGCGGGACGTCGACTTCGACCCGAACCCGTTCTGAGAGGCGGAGGCGCGGAGACGTCATCCCGCGGGGCGTCACTTCTCGACGAGGTGGCTCCCCATGACGAGCCGCTCGAGGCCGCTCCCGCAGAACATCGTGAGCCCGTCCTCGGGGCTGCAGACGATCGGCTCGCCGCGCCGGTTGAGGGACGTGTTGAGGAGCAAGGGGATGCCCGTCCGCTCCTTGAACGCCCGGATGAGCTTGTAGTAGAGCGGGTTCGCCTCGGGCGTCACGGCCTGCGGGCGGGCGCTGCCGTCGACGTGCACGACCTCCGGGATCCTCTTCCTCCACTCCTCGCTCACGAGGAACGAGAGGTTCATGAACGGGGTCGGATGGTCGCTCCCGATCACCGCCTGCGCCTCCTCGGCCAGGACCGACGGGCAGAAGGGGCGCCACGGCTCGCGGAACTTGATCGCGGCGTTGATCTCGTCGCGCGTGCCCGCGCGGCCCGGGTGCCCGAGGATCGAGCGGTTGCCGAGCGCGCGCGGCCCGAACTCCATCCGCCCCTGGAGCCAGGCCACGACCTTGCCGGCGGCGAGGAGGTCGGCCGCCGTCCGCACCGTCTCGTCCTCCGACCCGAGGAAGCGGTGCTTGACCTCGGCGCCGCGCGCCTCGATGGCCCGGCGGACGTCGTCGTCGGAGAAGGACGGCCCGTGATAGGCGTGGGTCATGGGCTCGATGCGCTCGCCGCGCGCCGCCGCGACCAGGCCGGCGGCGCCGAGCGACGTCCCGGCGTCGTCGGCCGCCGGCTGGACGAACAGGCGCTTCACGTCCGGGCGCTCGAGGAGCTTGCGGTTGAGGGTGACGTTCAGGGCCACGCCGCCCGCGAAGCAGAGCCGCCCGCCGCAGCGGGCGAGGACGGGGCCGAGGTGCGCGTCGACGAGGTGGAGCACGGCCTTCTCGAGCTGGGCCTGGGTGGCGGCCGCGATGTCGGCGTGGCGCGGCTCCATGTCGTCGCCCTGCCGCGGCGGGCCCCAGAGGTCGACGAGCTGCTTCGAGAACCAGCGGTCGCCGTCGTGGCGGTCCTCGGGGCGCGGGAAGCAGATGCGGTGGTTGATCTCGAAGGCGCCCTCCCCGTAACGGAGCAGGACGCCGGCGTCGGCCGCGCTCGCGTCGCCGTAAGGGGCCATGCCCATGACCTTGTACTCGCCGTCCGACGGCTCGAACCCGAGGTAGTCGGTGACGACCGAGTAGTACTGGCCGAGCGAGTTGGGCCTCAGGATCTCGACGACCGGGGTGAGGGTCGAGCCCCGGGCCTCGCCGAGCGTCGTCGTCGCGACCTCGCCGGTGTTGTCGGCCACGAGATAGGCGGCATCCGGGAAGCCCGAGAAGATGAACGAGCTCGCCGCGTGGGCGGCGTGGTGGTCGACCGGGACCACCTCCGTCCGCGGGTCGAGCCCGCAGCCCGCGACCACGCGGCGGTGCAGCTCGGCCGCCTTCGTCGCCTCGCGGAGGTCCTTCCGGAGGCGCCTGAGCGCGCGCCGCGGCCGGAGCCAGAAGTCCCGGAAGAAGATCGACCAGCCGTGGCGCCGGTAGCTCGCCGGGGCGAGGTTGAACGCGATCGCGTCGATGTCCTTCGCGGCGATGCCGGCCTTGTCGAGGCAGAAGCGGGTCGCGTGGATCGGGAGCTGTCCCTTCGCGTGCTTGACCCGCGTGAAGCGCTCCTCCTCGGCCGCCGCGACGATCCGGCCGTCGACCAGCATCGCCGCGGCCGCGTCGTGCGGGTTCCGGGACCAGAGGACGGGGCAGACGAGTCCGAGGATCTTCACTTCGTCGAGGCTCCCTCGCGCCGGCGATCGTGACCGGCCCTTCTTACGGGGACGGGCTCCGGGCGTCAAGGGCGTGCTTGCGCCTGCCCCCGTCGGACCTTACCATTCCCCGCCTATGACGGGAACCGACATCGCCTGGGCCGCCGCCGCCCTCGTCCTGCTCGGGGCCCTGGCCTTCGAGGTCGGCCAGCGCGTCTCCGACCGCCTGAAGCGCGGCCGCCGCCGCGGCCACGCCGGCAAGTCGCCGCAGAAGCACATGTTCTACACGGTCTCGGAGCGCGGCGTCCCGCTCGCCGACCGGCCCGGGACGGTCGTCCTCGCCCTCCACCCGTACCTCCTCTACCGCGCCCGGCCGGACCAGCACCTCTCCGGCCTGACGATCAACGCCCAGGGTTACCGCGGCGCCGACTGGACGCTCGAGAAGCGGCCGGGCTCGACGCGCGTCCTCGTCGTCGGCAGCTCCATCGCCTTCGGCTGGGGGGTCGCCGACGAGCACGTCTTCCCGCTCGTGCTCGAGAAGCTCCTGCGGGAGGTGGCGCCGCCGGGGCGCCACGTCGAGGTCCTGAACGGGGCCGGGCTCGGCTACAACTCGAGCCAGCAGCTCGTCGCGCTCGCCGCCGACCTCCTCGACTACGCGCCCGACGTGATCGTCATAAGCGGCGGGCTCATCGACTTCAACGCCGGGCGGCTCGCGTCCGGGGACTCGGCCCCGGTGAACCCGGTCTTCGACCGCGTCGAGGACGTGCTCGTCCAGGGGACGCGCCACGTCCAGAACTTCGCGCGGCTGTCGGCCCTCTACCGCGGGCTCGAGCGGAAGGTCGGCGCGCTCCTCGGCGCGACCGGCGAGATGACGGTCGTCCCGCAGGTCGCCTGCGCCATGCCCGGGCGCGACCACGCGCGCGGCGCCGCCCGCTACCGGAGGACGCTCGAGCGGATGGTCGGGCTCGGCCGGGCGGCGGGAGCGCAGGTGCTGATCCTCACGGAGGCGGAGTCGCACCTCCGCCGCGTCGACCCCGTGCCCGAGCTCGAGCGGGCGATCCGCGCGAGCAAGGGCCCTCTCTACGAGGAGGCGGTGGTCGCCCGCTATCCGCTCTACGCGCAGGCGGGCGAGGAGGTGGCGAGGGCGCTCGGCGTCGAGCACCTGGACCTCACGCCCGTCCTCCACGACGTCCGGCAGCCGCTCTTCGTCGACTGGGTCCATCCGAACGAGCTCGGCCACGAGCTGATCGCGAAGGCGATCGCCCCCTCCGTGGCCCGGCTCGCGGGCCTCCCGTCGTTGACAGAGAAGGCGGCGCCCCCTATCCTATAGGGCCTTTGCCGGCGGCAGGATGCGGCCGCCATGGAGATCGTGAGCCGAGTGGAACGCGAAGGCGGGCCCGCGCCGCCCGCGGGCAAGCGGGTGAGGTCGTTCTCCGACATCTGGCGGCTCGCCCGCTGGCTGCTCGGCTTCCTCCGCCCCTACCTCGGCCTCTTCCTCCTCGCGACCCTCTTCACGATCGGCTACGCCTGGGCCAACGCGCTCCGGGCCGTGGTCGCCGGCGGCTTCATCGAGTACGTCCTCCCCCAGTCGGAGGCGAAGGGCGCGGCCCTCCGCGCGAAGGAGGCGGCCCGGGCGGCGAAGCCCGACGCGGCGGCGCCGGCCTTCGTTCCCGAGACCGTGCGGGAGGCGGAGTCCGGCCTCAAGGCGCGCGCCGCCGCCCTCCTCCCCGAGCGGGGCGACACGCGCGGCTGGATCCGGCTCCTGGCGATCGCGGCCGTCGCCGTCGCCATCACCCTCGGCGTCACGGACTTCCTGAAGACGATCCTCACCCAGGCCGTCGTCGTCCGGATCATCCTCGACATCCAGCAGACCGTGCTCCGGCACCTGCTCTCGCTCTCGCTCCGCTTCTTCAGCCGCCGCAAGCTCGGCGACCTCTTCTCGCGCCTGACGTCCGACATCCTCCAGACGCAGCAGGCGCTCACCTTCCTCTTCGGCGAGATCTTCGAGGACTTCTTCCGCATCGTCGCCCACGGGACGACGGCCATCGTCGCGAGCCCGCTGCTGGCGGGCCTCTCGGCCCTGTTCGTGCCGGCGATCGCGCTCCCGCTCCAGGCGTTCGCCCGCAAGGTGCGCAAGCGCGCCCGCGGCCGGCAGGAGTCGGGGGCGGAGGCGCTCGAGGCCATCCAGCAGATGCTCTCGGGGATCCGGACGATCAAGGTCTTCAACCGCGAGGACTTCGAGGGCGAGCGGCTGCGCCGCCGCAACCGCGACTTCTTCCGCAGCTCGATGAAGGTCGTCCGGATCAAGGCCGCGTCGCGCGGGCTCCTCGAGCTGATCTCGAACGTCCTCGTCCCGGTCTTCATCGTCGCCGGCGTCTACTTCCTCGGCGGCGGCCACGTGAGCGCGGGCGCGCTCGCCGTCTTCGTCGCCTCCGTCGCCCTCATGTACGAGCCCTGCAAGCGGCTCGTCCGCGCCTACAACAACCTCCAGGAGTCGCTCGCCGGCGCCGACCGCGTCTGGGAGGTCCTCGGCGAGCGCCCCGAGATCGAGGAGGCGCCGGACGCCGTCGACCTCGAGAAGACGAAGGGCCACGTCCGGATCCGGAACGTGTCGTTCGCGTACGCGGGCGAGCCCGTCCTCAGGAACGTGTCGGTCGAGGCGCTGCCGGGCGAGGTCGTGGCCGTCGTCGGCCCGTCCGGCGCCGGCAAGTCGACGCTCCTCGACCTCGTCGCCCGCCTCTACGACCCCGACGAGGGGACGATCGAGGTCGACGGCATCGACATCCGCAGGCTCCGGCGGGCCGCCCTCGCCCGGCACATGGCGATCGTCACCCAGGACCCGTTCCTGTTCAACGACACCGTCCTCGAGAACCTCCGCTACGGGAACGCGACGGCGACCGAGGAGCAGGTGCGGGCGGCCTGCGCGGCCGCCAACATCCTCGACGTCATCCAGGGCCTTCCCCAGGGGTTCCAGACGGTCGTCGGCGACCGCGGGGCGACCCTCTCGGGCGGCCAGCGCCAGCGGATCACGATCGCCCGCGCCCTCCTCAAGGACGCGACGATCCTGCTCCTCGACGAGGCCACGAGCGCCCTCGACGCCGAGAGCGAGCGGGCCGTCCAGGAGGCGCTCGAGCGGCTCATGCGCGGGCGGACGACGTTCGTCATCGCCCACCGGCTCTCGACGATCGTCGCCGCCCACAAGATCGTCGTCCTCGACGACGGCCGGGTCGTCGAGGAGGGCCGGCACGACGAGCTGCTGGCGCGGGGCGGGCTCTACGCCAAGCTCTGCGACCTCCAGGCGGTCGGGGCCGGCGCCGCCGGAAAGCGGGGCGAGGTCCCGCCGGGCGGGGACGCCTAGCCCCTCGGCTAGCCCAGGGCTAGCCGGACTCAGGGGGCCCGCGGGGTCGGCTCGCGTCCCGCGAGCCGGCGCTCGACGTGGGGCCGGAGCGCCGCCGCGAGCGCCTTGCCGGCGACCTCGTTCCCCCGCGCGTTGAAGTGCGTGTCCCGGAGGTGGAAGACGTGCCGCCAGCCGTCCTCGAGCGGCGGGACGGCGCGGAGGAGCGGGAGCAGGTCCACGCAAGGGATCCCGCGGCTCGCGAGCCACTCGCCGAGGACCCGCTGCGGCAGGTCGCGCTCGAGCCCGGAGAGGCCGAGACGGGCGACCGTCTCGTCCCAGAGCCGGTCCTCGACCTGGGTCTCGTCCGGGATGAGGACGACGATGAGGGGGACGTCGCCCGCGAGCTTCGCCATCTCGGCCAGGTGGTGGCACACGCCCTCGAAGTGACGGGGCTCGCGTGTGGCGAAGAAGCGAACCCGGTCGTCCGCGAGGCGGCGGTAGGTCTCGACCGAGAACGTCCCGACCTCCCGGGCGGGGTCGAGGATCCAGGGGAAGCGCAAGGCGAGCCGCTCGGGCGGGACCACCTCGCGCTCGTCCGGCTCGACGGTCTCGGGCTCGTAGCGCGCCGCGCCCATGCGCCTCCGGACCCTCTCCTCGGACAGCCCGAGCAGGCGGCGCGGGACCTGGTAGACGAGGAGGTTCTCGCGGTCGAGGAGGACCCGCAGCCCCCCGCGCCGGTGAGAGAGGATGTCGTTGCCGATGTAGACGTTCACGACGAAGGCGTCCGGCGCGAGCGGCAGGGCCTCGTGCTCGAGCACGTACGCGTACTCGCGCGGCCCGATGCCGTTGACCCCGAGGTTGAAGACCTCGACTCCCGGCCCTGCCCCCGCGAGCTCGCGCTCGCAGACGGTCGTGAAGTGGTGGTGGTGCGGCGTGCGCCCGAAGGCGAAAGAGTCCGAGATCGAGGCGACCGCGAACGTCTTCCGCGGGGGCGGAGCGAACTCCGTGTCGTAGTGGCCCCCCCGGTTGCAGGGAAAGCCGAGCCAGATCTCTCCGGGTCCGAGCCGGAACGTCTCGATGTAGGCGCGGGCGGTCGCGTCCGGCTGGGCGAGCAGCGGCGAGGGATGCCGCCAGGCGAGGAGCCTCAGCGAGATCTCCCCGAGCACCGCCACGAGGCAGAGGTTGAGGAGGAGGACGTCGAGCGCCCGCACGAGGCGCGGCGCCCGGCGGGAGACGCCGTCTCCCGCGAGGACGGCGCCCGAGAAGAGGCCGAGCCCGAGGGCCGCCGCCACGTGGAAGAGCGCGGTCTTGAAGGGCTGGAAGGCGGCGAGCTGGAAGGCGCATCCCAGGGCGAGCCCGTAGACGAGCGCGCGCGCCCGGGCCGCGCTCGGGCCCCGCGGCTCGCCCCGGCGGAGGGCGCGGACCTCGCGCGCGGCCGCGGCCGCCGCCAGCCCCGAGGCGGCCAGCGCCGCGGCCGCCGCCGGGATGGCCCACGCGCCGAGGAGGGGCCGCACGTCCGCGTCGATGGCGGCGTGCTTGAACGCGTCCACCCCGAGCCCGGCGGCCGAGCCGAGAACGAGGATGAGGATCGCCGCCCCGACTCGCCTCGCGATCGGCGCGCGACCGGCGGCTCCCGCTCCGGCTCCGGGCGTCTCGGTTGGCTCCATGGTCGTGGAGGCGTACATCTACCGCCCGTCCCGCGGGGGCGCAAGGCGGCGCAATGGGTCCCGGACGTCGCGCCCGGCGGCCGGCCGCCTGCCCGGCCGCCGGCCCGCGAGTTGCATGCGCCGGCGGCGAGGGCTATGATTGCCGAGGTTTGCCGGCCCTCCGCGTGCTCGAGGTCGTCCAGTCCTACCCGCCCGGCGGCCTCGGCGGCGTCGAGGTCTACACGGCCGCCGTCGCCCGGGAGCTGGTCCGCCGCGGGGTGGAGACGCACGTCCTCACGACCGAGGGCCGGCGCGCGCTCGGCGGGGCCGCGCCGGAGGCCGTGCGCCGCGAGGTGCAGGAAGGCGTCCACGTCCGGCGGGTCGCCCGGTCGCGCTCCGCCTCGGACCTCGACCGGATCCGGGCCCGGTTCGTCGAGGCGGTCGCCGAGACGAGGCCCGGGGTCGTCCACTTCCAGTCGATCTGGACCCTGCCGCCCGAGCTGCCGGCCCTCGCCGCCGAGGCCGGCATCCCCTACGTGCTCCAGGTCCACGACTTCTGGCTCATCTGCCCGCGCATCAACCTGCTCGACCGGCATCGCCGGCTGTGCGACGGTCCGGAGCCCTGGAAGTGCCTCTCCTGCCTGCACGGGCGTGCCGGGGGCTGGCTCCGGCTGCCGGTCGAGCTGCCGCGCCTCCGGCATCAGATCGACGCCCATCGCGCCGCCGTCGCCGGCGCGCAGGCGATCGTCGTCGCCGGGGACGGCGCTCGCGCCCGCCTGGAGGCCTTCGGCGCCGATCCCGGCCGGTGCGTCCTCGTCCCGTGGCCCCTGCCGGCGCGGCCGGCGCGCCGGCCGGCGGGCCGCGCCCACCCGCCGGCGGTGACGTTCGCGTTCCTCGGGAACGCCATGGAGATCAAGGGCGTCCACGTCCTCATCGAGGCGTTCGCCCGGCTCTCGGGACGGGAAGGGGCCCCGGCCGTCGCCCTCGAGCTCCACGGAGGGGTCGTCCGCCGCTACGAGGCCGAGCTCCGGGCCCTCGCCGCCCGCGCCCGCGCGCCGGTCCGCTTCGTCGGACCCTACGCCCACGACCGGATCGACGAGGTCCTCGCGCGGGTCGACTGCGTGGTCCTGCCCTCGATCTGGGAGGAGACCTACGGCTTCGTCCTCGACGAGGCCGTGGCCGCCGGTCTCCCCGTGATCGCCTCGGACGTGGGCGGGATGGCCGAGCGCATCGTGGAAGGGGTCTCGGGCTTCCTCGTCCCGCCGGGCGATCCCGACGCCCTCGCCGCCCGGATGGAAGCGCTCGCCCGGGATTACGACGCGGCGACGGCCCGCCTTCGCCCCTACGCGCTCCGCACGGTCGAGGAGCACACGCGAGAGATCCTGCGCGTCTACGAGCGGGTCGTCGCCCGCGACCCGCGGCCGCCGCGTCTCCTCGAGATGGAGCCGGCGGTCGAGGACCTGGCGGCCTTCCTCGGCCTCGAGGGCGCCGAGGTCGAGCGGCGTCTCTCGGCGGCGCTCTCGAGCCCCGTACCCGCCGCGGAGGCCGCCCGGGACGTCCTCGCCGCGGTCGCGGCCGAGGAGCGATCCTCGATCCGCGTCGCCGCGCGGATGCTGGCGAACGATGTCCGGCGCCGCGGCGCCGAGGGCCCCGTCCTCGTCCTGGGCGGGGCGGGCGGGGCGGCCGCGATCCTCGCCGCCGCCGGCGTCGACGCCGTCCACTGCCACCCCGATGCGCCGGAGCCGGCGCGGTTCGCGGCGTTCCGGTTCGAGCGCCGCGGCATCCCGGCGCGCTCGGTCGACGACCCCGAGGCGGGCGGCCCTTACGCGGCCGTCCTCGCCGCCGAGCCCTACTTCTCGACCAGGAAGTTGCCCACGACCAGCCGCTCGAGCCCGCTCCCGTAGAACATCTCGAGCGCGTCCTCGGGCGAGCCGACCATGGGCTCGCCGCGGCGGTTGAGCGAGGTGTTGAGGAGGACGGGGATGCCCGTCCGCTCCTTGAACGCGCGGATGAGCCGGTAGTAGAGCGGGTTGGCCTCCGGCGTGACGGCCTGCGGGCGCACGCTCCCGTCGACGTGGACGACCTCGGGGATGCGCCGCGCCCACTCGTCCGTCACGAGGAAGGAGAGGTTCATGAAGGGCGCCGGATGGTCCGTGCCGAGGACGGACGGGGCGTCCTCGACGAGCATGGACGGGCAGAACGGTCGCCACGGCTCGCGGAACTTGATGGCGGCGTTGATCTCGTCGCGCGTCCCGGGCCGGCCGGGATGCCCGAGGATGGAGCGGTTGCCGAGGGCGCGCGGCCCGAACTCGATCCGCCCCTGCATCCAGGCGACGACCTTCCCCGAGGCGAGGAGGTCGGCGGCGACGCGCACGGTCTCCTCCTCGGACCCGAGGAAGCGGCTCTTCACGCCGCCGCGCGCCTCGATCGCCCGGCGGATGTGGTCGTCGGCGTACCCCGGCCCGAGGTAGGCGTGCGTCATGGGGGCGATCCGGTCGCCGCCCCGGGCGGCGACGTACGCGGCCGCGCCGAGCGGGATCCCCGAGTCGCCGGCCGCCGGCTGGACGAAGAGCCGCTTCACGTCCTTGCGCTCGAGGAGGCGGCGGTTGAGGGTCACGTTGAGGGCGACGCCGCCCGAGAAGCAGAGCCGCCCGCCGCAGCGCGCGAGCACGGGCGCCAGGTGCTCGTCGACCAGGTGGTGGACGACGGCCTCGAGCCGCTCCTGGGTCGCGGCCGCGAGGTTCGCGTGCCGCGGCTCCATCCCGTCGCCCGTGCGCGGCGGGCCGAACATCTCGACGAACCGGTTCGAGAAGAGCCGCTTCTCGAAGCGGTCCTTCCGGCTCGCGAAGCAGAGATCCCGGTTGACCGAGAAGCGGCCGCCGCCGAAGTCGACGAGCGGGCCGACGTCGATGGCGCGCGGGTCGCCGTACGGGGCCATGCCCATGACCTTGTACTCGCCGTCGTTCACCTCGAACCCGAGGTAGTCCGTGACGGTCGAGTAGAAGAGGCCCAGGCTGTCGGGGCGGGTGAGCTCGAGCCGGGTCTCGAACTCGACGCCGCGGGCCTCGCCGAGCGTCGTCGTCGCGACCTCGCCCGCCCCGTCGGCCGTGAGGTAGGCGGCGTCCTCGAACCCCGAGAAGAGGAAGGAGCTCGCGGCGTGGGCGAGGTGGTGGTCGACGGCGACGACCTGGACCCCCGGGTCGAGGCCGCACGCCTCGACGATCGCCCGCTGGTGGGCCGCGCAGTGCGCCGCCTCGCGGCGGTTGCGCAGGAGGCGCTTGAGGGCGCGCCGCGGCCGCCGGAAGATCTCCTCGCGGAAGATCCGGTAGGCGTGGCGCCGGTAGCTCGCCGGCGACAGGCCGAACGCGATGACGTCCAGGTCCTTCGCCGAGAGCCCCGCCGCCTCCAGGCAGTAGCGCGCCGATCGGATCGGCATCTCGCCCACCGCGTGCTTCTTGCGGATGAAGCGCTCCTCCTCGGCCGCCGCCACGACCTTCCCGTCGACGAGGATGGCCGCCGCCGGGTCGTGCGGATAGGTCCACGTGATGGGGCAGCCGAGGCCGAGGACCTTCATGCGCGCGGAGCTCTCAAGGGCGCGGTCACTTCTCGACGAGGAAGTTGCCGATGACCAGTCGCTCGAGGCCGCTCCCGAAGAACATGGTGAGCGCGTCGTCCGGCGCGCAGATCATGGGCTCGCCGCGCCGGTTGAGCGAGGTGTTGAGGAGGACGGGGATGCCGGTCCGCTGCTTGAACGCCCGGATGAGCTCGTAGTAGAGCGGGTTCTCCTCGCGCGTCACGGCCTGCGGGCGCACGCTCCCGTCGACGTGGACGACCTCGGGGATCCTCGCCTTCCACTCGTCGGTGACGATGAACGAGAGGTTCATGAACGGCGTCGGGTGGTCCGTCCCGAGCACGGCCTCCGAGTCCTCGGCGAGCATCGACGGGCAGAACGGCCGCCACGGCTCGCGGAACTTGATCGCCGCGTTGATCTCGTCGCGCGTCCCCCGGCGCCCGGGATGTCCGAGGATGGAGCGGTTGCCGAGCGCCCGGGGCCCGAACTCCATCCGCCCCTGGAACCACGCCAGGACCTTCCCGTCGGCCAGGAGGTCGGCGGCGACGCGGACCGTCTCCTCGGGCGAGCCGAGCGCCCGGTGGCGGATCTTCCGCGCCTCGATGGCCGCCCGGATGGGCTCGTCCCCGAACCCGGGTCCGAGGTAGGCGTGGGTCATGGGCTCGATGCGCTCGCCGCGGGTCGCCGCGACGTGGAGGGCGGCGCCGAGCGGCTCGCCGGCGTCGCCCGCCGCCGGCTGGACCCAGAGCCGCTTGACGTCGCGCCGCTCGAGGAGCCGGCGGTTGAGCGTGACGTTGAGGGCGACGCCGCCGGCGAAGCAGAGGCGCCCGCCGCAGCGCTCGAGGATCGGGCCCAGGTGGTGGTCGACGAGGTGGTGGACGGTCGCCTCGAGGCGGGCCTGGGTCGCCGCCGCGATGTTCGCGTGGCGGGGCTCCATGACGTCGCCCGTGCGCGGCGGTCCCAGGAGATCGACGAGCCCCCTGCCGAAGAACCGACCCTCGTAGCGGAGGCGCCGGCGCGGGAAGCAGAGGGCGCGGTTCACGCGGTAGCCGCCGCCCTCGTACTCGAGGAGCGGGCTCACGTCGGCCGCGGCCGCGTCCCCGTACGGGGCCATGCCCATGACCTTGTACTCGCCGTCGCTCGGCTCGAAGCCGAGGTAGTCGGTCACGGCCGAGTAGTAGAACCCGAGCGAGTCGGGGAGGGCGATCTCGACGAGCGGCGTCAGGCCGCCGTTCCGCGCCTCGCCGAGCGTGGTCGTGGCCAGGTCGCCGCAGCCGTCGGCCGTCAGGTAGGCCGCGCTCTCGAACCCCGAGCCGTAGAAGGCGCTCGCCGCGTGGGAGAGGTGGTGGTCGACCGTGACGACCTCGGTCGAGGGGTCGAGCCCGCAGGCGAGGACGATGTCGCGCTGGTTCCGGGCGACGCGGGTCGCCTCGCGCCGCCCCCTGAGGAGCGACTTCAGGGCCCGTCGCGGACGCTTCAGGGCCTCGCGCCGGAAGGCGTCGAGGGCGCGGCGCCGGTAGCTGCGAGGCGAGCTGCCGAAGGCGATCACGTCCACGTCCTTCGGGCCGATGCCGGCGGCCTCGAGGCAGTAGCGGACCGCGCGCACGGGCATCTCGCCCGGGGCGTGCTTTCGCCGCGAGAGCCGCTCCTCCTCGACCGCGGCGACGATCTTCCCGTCGACGAGGAGCGCGGCGGCCGCGTCGTGCGGGAGAGACCAGAGGCGCGGGCTACCGACGCCGAGGACCTTCATGTCGCGGGCACCTTCAGACCGCCGGAGGCGAAACGAACGGCGGATTCTAATCGGCGGGAGGCTCGAAAGCAAACGCCGGGCGCGCCCCGGCCGCCGTCCTCAGCGCCCCCCCGCGGACGGCTCGAGCGCCCGGGCCACGACCGGGAAGACCTGCCGGGCGACGACCTCCTGGCCGCGGTCGTTCAGGTGCACCTGGTCCACGAACACGGCGTCCGCGACCGAGTCGAAGGCCGTCGTCAGGTCGACGAAGAGGGCGCCCTCCTCGCGGGCGACCTCTTCGGCGGCCCGGACGAAGCCCGGGTAGCGCTCGAGCCCGAGCCGGTCGTATCCGGGCGCGTCCTTCGCCTCCCGCTCCCGGATGGCCCTCTCGGCCTCGGGCACCGGGCCCTTGCGCTGGAACAGCTCGGGCTGGGCGGTGAGGACGACCGTCGCCCCGTAGGCGCTCGCGAGGCGACAGATCGCCCGGAGGTTGCGGCGGTAGCGCGGGAGCGCAGCCGGGTGATCGTGGAGCGTGCCGAAGGCCGGCCGCGGCCCGTCCCCGGGCCCGGAGAGGCGCTTGCGGAGGCGCGCGATCCTCCCCTCGAGGAAGCGGCCGAAGGCGGAGCAGCGGAGGGCATCCGTCATGCAGCCGCGCCGTCCCTCGGCGAGGACCTGGTCGATCTCGAGGAAGAGCCCCGGGACCGGCTCGCGGTCCGGCCGCTCGCGGGCGCTCCCGTACAGGTCGTTCCAGCCGTCGTGGACGAGCACGACGTCGGGGGCGTAGTCGACCGCCGCGGTCGCGAGGAGGATCAGCTCCTGGGCGGACTCGTAGGACGGGCGGCCGGCGTTCAGGACCTCCACGGTCCGGCCCTGCTCGCCGAGCAGGCGCTCGAGGACGGCCGGAAAGGTCCGGTCGTCGCCCGAGGCGTACATGCCGAAGGCCGCGGACCCGCCGAGGACGAGGACGCGCCGGGTGCCCGCGGGCTTCTCCTTCGCCCAGTCGCGTCCCCGGAAGCCCTGATGGTTGACCGTGAGCTCGGGAGTCCGCTGATCGGGCTTCAGGTCGCAGACGAGGAACGGGTGATGCCGGTAGACCAGCCGGCCGGGCCTGTCCGTGATCGTCACGCCGCGCCACGTCTCGGCGCGGGCGCTGTAGACCTCCGCCTTGGCGGCGCGCCGGGCCTGCGTCCGCCACTCGGAGACCCGCTGCCACGCCTCGAGGATGAGGAAGAGGATGAGGAGCGACAGCAGCGTGAACACGAGCCTCTTCGGGAGGCGGACGACGAAGTAGCGGTTCGGGTCGCTCATGCTCGAAGCTCCGAAGGTCCGGTCGGGCCGGGCGCCGGCCGTTGCGCCGCGGGGCGCGCGCCGATAGAATATCGCCCTCGCCCGGACCGAGCGAAGGAGAAAAAGGCGAGGCGCTTCGAGGGCTTGGCATGATCCCGGCCGCGGACCTGAAGACCCCGATCCTGCCCGTCGAGGCCATGGACCGCATCGCCTCGGCCCGGGCGGAGAGCTACCGGACGGCGGAGCCGTATCCGCACATCGTCCTCGACGACTTCTTCGACCCCGCGGTCCTGGACGCGCTCCTCGACGAGTTTCCCGACGCCGGCGGGGTCCGCTGGATCAAGTACGACGACCCGAACCAGGTGAAGCTCGCCACGCGCCACGAGAACCAGCTCGGGCCCTTCACCCGCTACTTCATCTACCACCTGAACTCGGCCACCTTCCTCGCCTTCCTCGAGAAGCTGACGGGCATCGAGGGGTTGATCCCCGACCCGTTGCTCTTCGGCGGCGGCCTCCACCAGATCCTCCCGGGCGGGAAGCTCGCGATCCACGCCGACTTCAACCGTCACCCGCACCTCAAGCTCGACCGGCGGCTGAACCTGCTCGTCTACCTCAACAAGGACTGGAAGGAGGAGTACGGCGGCCACTTCGAGCTGTGGGGCCGGGACATGAAGACGTGCGAGCGCCGCGTGCTCCCGGTCTTCAACCGCCTGGTGGTCTTCAGCACGACGGACTTCTCGTACCACGGGCACCCCGATCCGCTGCGCTGTCCCGAAGGGCGCGCCCGGCGGTCGCTCGCCCTCTACTACTACTCGAACGGCCGGCCGGCGGAAGAGGTCCGCGGGGCGCCGCACTCGACCCTCTTCCAGGCCCGTCCCGGAGAGGCCTCCGCGGCCCCGCCGAAGGTCCCCCTCCGCAAGCGCTGGCGGAAGCTCCGGCGGGCGGTCAAGGAGCTCTTCATCGCTCCCGACGGCGAGGCCTGACCTCCGCCGGCCGCGCGCGGCGAGCCCCCGCCGCCCGGTCGCTCACTTGAGGACGAGGTACCGCCCCATCACGAGCCGCTCGAGCCCGCTCTCGAGGAACATCGCGAGCGCGTCGTCGGGGGAGCCGACCATGGGCTCGCCCCGCCGGTTGAGCGACGTGTTGAGGAGGACCGGGACGCCCGTCCGCTCCTTGAAGGCGCGGATGAGGTCGTGGTAGAGCGGGTTCGCCTCGCGCGTCACGGCCTGCGGGCGCACGCTCCCGTCGACGTGGACGACCTCGGGGATCCGCGCCTTCCATCCGTCCGCGACGACGAACGAGAGGTTCATGAACGGCGTCGGGTGCTCCGTGCCGAGGATCGCGGGCGCATCCTCGGCCAGGATCGACGGGCAGAACGGGCGCCAGCGCTCGCGGAACTTGATCGCGGCGTTGATCTCGTCCCGGATGCCGGGGCGGCCGGGGTGTCCGAGGATCGAGCGGTTGCCGAGCGCGCGCGGCCCGAACTCGACGCGTCCCTGGAACCACGCGAGCACCTGGCCGGCGGCGAGGAGGTCGGCCGACGTCCGGATCGTCTCGTCCGTCGAGGCGAGGACGCGGTGCTCGACCTTGCGCGCCTCGAGGGCCCGGTGGATCTCTGCGTCCGTGTACTCGGGGCCGTAGTACGCGTGGGTCATGGGCTCGACGACGTCGCCGCGCCTCGCGGCGACGTGGGCGGCCGCCCCGAGCGGCACGCCGGCGTCGCCCGCCGCCGGCTGGACGTACAGGGCCGTGACGTCGCCGCGCTCGAGGAGCCGGCGGTTGAGGGTGACGTTCAGGGCGACGCCGCCCGCGAAGCAGAGGCGGCCGCCGCAGCGGGCGAGCGACGGCCCGAGGTGGTGGTCCACGAGGTGGTGGACCGCCGCCTCGAGGCGGGCCTGCACGGCGGCGGCGACGTTGGCGTGGCGCGCGTCGAGACCGTCGCCCTCGCGCGGCGGGCCGTAGAGGTCGACCATGCCCTTGCCGAAGTAGCGGCCCTCCGCCCAGCGGAGGCGGCGCCGCGGAAAGCAGAGCAGGCGGTTGACCGTGAACCGCCCGTCGCCGAACTGGAGGACCGGGCTGACGTCGGCGGCCGTCGTGTCGCCGTAGGGCGCCATGCCCATGAGCTTGTACTCGCCGTCGTTCGGCTCGAAGCCCAGGTAGTCGGTCATGGTCTGGTAGTAGAGGCCGAGCGAGTGGGGGCGGGTGATCTCGGCGATCGTCTCGAAGCGCCCGCCGTGGGCCTCGCCGGCGGTCGCCGTCGCGATCTCGCCGCCGCCGTCGACCGTGAGGTAGGCCGTGTCGGCGAAGCCCGAGAAGAGGACGGAGCTGGCGGCGTGCGCGACGTGATGGTCGACGGCGACGACCTCGGTCTCCGGGTCGAGCCCGCAGGCCCTGACGATCCGGCCCTGGAGGTCGCCGAGCTTGCGGGCGTGCCGGTAGTCGCGCAGCAGGCGACGCAGGGCCTTGATGGGGCGGCGCGGGGCCGCCTCGCGGAACGCCGCCTTGCCGAGGCGCCGGAAGCTCGCGGGGCTGAAGCCGAAGGCGATGACGTCGACGTCGGCGGCCCGGAGGCCGCCCGCCTCGAGGCAGTAGCGCACGGACTGGATCGGCCACTGGCCCCAGGCCTTCTTGCGGCGCGTGAAGCGCTCCTCCTCGACCGCCGCCACGATCCGGCCGTCGACGAGGAGCGCCGCCGAGGCGTCGTGCTGGAAGCCCCACTCGAGGGGGCAGCCGACGCCGAGGACCTTCATGTGGCGCCCGCCTCCTTGCGGCGCGCGAAGGCGAGCCGGGTCCTCGCGACCAGGGCCTCGACCGAGAGGCGGCTGAGCGGGCGCATCTCGTAGGCGCGGCGGAGCAGCGTCCGCGCGAGGTCCGGCTGCTCGCGGGCGCAGGCGCGCGCCGCCTTGAGCGAGCGGCGGGCGAGGTGGGCGCGCGCCTCGCGGGCGGCGGCCGGCGGGATCAGGCCGCGGGCGACGCCCTCGTCGAGCGCCAGGGCGGCGGCGCGGATCCGCTCCTCGCGGGCGACGGCCTTCTGGAAGCGGGCCGAAAGCTGGGTCGCGTGGAAGCGGTACTCGGCGAGCGGCTCGGCCAGGTAGGCGATCGGCCCCTCGAGCAGGCCGCGCAGCCAGAAGAAGTAGTCGGGGGCGAAGGCGAAGCGGGTCGAGAACGGGCCGGCCCGCTCGAAGGTCTCGCGCCGGAAGAGCGCGCCCGGCATGAGGACGGGGTCCTTCGCGGCGGCCGTCGGGAAGTAGTCGCCGGCGCCGGCGACGAAGTCGCGCCGGTGCCGCTCGTCGTCGAGCCAGGCCTCGGACGTCACCCGGCCCTCGCCGTCGATCAGGCGCGTGCGCACGTGCACGTAGCGGACGGCCGGCTCGCGGTCGAGGACGGCCGCCGTCCGCGCGTAGATGCCCGGGAGATGCCGGTCGTCCTGGTGGAGGAAGATGAGGTACGGGGCCCGGGCCAGCTCGCAGCAGCGGTTCCAGTTGCCGACGATCCCGAGGTTCTTCTCGTTGCGGAAGAGCCGGACGCGCGGGTCGGCGGCGGCGATCCCTTCGACGATGTCCGGCGTCCCGTCGGTCGAGGCGTCGTCGACGACGACGACCTCGAGGCCGTCGAAGCCCTGCGCGGGCGAGAGCGCCGTCTCGAGCGCCTCGCGCACGTAGCGCGCGCCGTCGTACGTCGGCATGAGGACGGTGACGCGTGGGGCCAAGGTTGCTCCGCCGTTCCGCCGAAAAGACCCCGTACGATAGCGCGGGGCCGGTGGGTGGTCAAGGCATGGCGGGCCCCCCCGGTCGGAAGCGAACGGCCGACCTGCACCGGGGCGCGGGCGCCTCGCGCCACGGGTGGGGCCTCGGGGGCCGGGGCTCGGGGTTCGGGGCGCGGCGGCGCGGACGGGGGCGGGGACGGGGGTCGGGCGCGG
>Ga0187892_10001211_pt1 | contig 60544 bp, 50 predicted proteins | sample MA1701073metaG_FD_139345 | JGI IMG/M metagenome (GOLD analysis project Ga0187892, IMG submission 139345) | Bio-ooze microbial communities from a basaltic lava cave in the Kipuka Kanohina Cave System on the Island of Hawaii, USA - MA170107-3 metaG ...
ACGTTCCTTCAGCTCCACTAATCTTATTAATCAAATTAGCAGCGTCCTGCGTAAAGCCAGTCCCTCCAAGGTTACCAACACAGGCCTGAAACGATCCTGGCTGCGGTACAGGGTTCTGCGGAAGGGTGAAAAGCGCGTGTTGCATTTCAAAGTAGGCGCCTTCCGAATTTGATGCAAGACCTCGTTCCTCCCTAAGGAAAAGGCCAAGACCAATGTCGGTAATGGGACGTGTGACTATTCCTAGATCCCACTGAGTTGGTGTGCTTCGAAGTAATCCCGGTTGAATCTTGGTGGGGCGACGTTGCAGAGTTAGGACCTCTTCCGAAAGTGCGTTGGCTCTTGCTAATCGAGTAATCCAATCACAGGGCACGAATAGGCGATCCAGCGTGCAGCCTGCGGCCGGATTGGCCATTTCAGCGAATAAAGCATCGGCGTTGGTGAATATACGACTCTCATCCAGATCTCCATCTCCGCCGCCGCCACTTGGAGGCGGTGGAGTTTCAAGCGGTACGTCCGCTCCAACAGGATCAAATTCAACCCGACGAACGAACCCACCGAGAGACGTCTCATAAAGACCTGTGCCAATCGGGTTCGATTGTTTCCACACCGCATTGCCTAGCTGCTTGGTCAATAACTGTCCGTCGGGAGTATAGACATAGCCAATTGTCTGTCCGGCGCTATTGATCTCTTGAACGATAGCTCCGCCGAGCGCACTGGATCGCAAGTAATGGGTTGTCAAAGTAGAAACCAGGCCCGTGGAAACTTCTTTCACTTGGTTTCCATCGCCATCGAAAGCGCTGGCGATGCTTGTTGAGTAATAGAACGAGCCACCCCAAACTTGGGCCGTTAGTAGTATCTGGCGTCCCGCGGCGTCGTAGTTGTACTGTCTAGTATCAATCGTCTTGATACGACCGTCAGCGTCATAACCCCATCCGTTACGTCTTTCGTTCAGGTAGGTGGCAAAATCCAGGAAATCATCTTGCGCCCAGACCTCAGTGAAACGGTGCGTCGTGTGTCCAAAGGGATCGTACTCAAACGTTTCCCAATACGGCACCTCTCCCGGCTGCTGATTAGCTGCTCCACCACTTCCTGCAATAGTTAACCGCGCATCGTGATCATAAAAATAGCTTCGATCGAAGTTCGCATCCGTCAGGTTGTCAACAAACTTGATACGACCGTCAGCGTAGTATTGATAGTTCTGATTGACAACGCTGTTGCTAATCTCAAAGTGGTCAACTTGGAGCCTAGAGTTGTATCCAAAAGACGATGTCTGGTTGCCGCTATAAGTCATCTGCTTGAGTCCGCCCCAAGCTCGGTAGGCAAAGTCTGAGGCATAGGTCGTGATACCAAGGAAGAGATTATCCGAGCCTGTAACTCCAGAAACCCGCCCAACACTGTCATAGCCGTAATTGATGGTCATGTTTCCGGGATAGGTTATTTTATTCAACTGGCCCCCGACGGTGTAATCATAGCTAAGTGGAAAGGTACCTATTCCTGTGATGATTCGAGTTTCCGTCATAAGCCTGGACAATTGATCGTAGCTATATGTTTTGCTTCCAAGACCATCCGTCATCGAGGTTCGATTTCCGGCTTCATCGTAACCAAAAGAGACATTCGGCGTATCAGCTATTCCAGTTGGCGGCTCGTACGTGACGAGCTCGACCAAATTACGACTGTTGTAGGCAAAGTTTGACACTGCGCCGCGGGCGTCGGTTACCTTCTGAATCGTATCGTCCAGGTTGTAGTCCCAGGTGGTCGCAGTTCCCGCGTTTTGGTCTGGGGTGTGTTTAGTACTTGGTCTGCCGTGGCCGTCGTAGGTCAAAACTGTTTCCTGGCAGCTACCACTTGGACAGCTTCCATCCAATGTAGCTGACCCTTGGTATTGCTTCACGCTAGTTATTTGATCTCGGACGTTGTAAGTGTTAACGGTAGCAGAGTAAACGCTACCGCCCTGCCAGTTGAGCACTTCGGTTTTGATAAGGCGGCCGAAAATGTCGGAATAGACCTTCTTCTGTCGTCGTTGCGGGCCCGTGAATATCTCAACCGTACCCTCGTCGGTGAGTGTTACCTGTTCTCCCCCTGCGCAACCACAGCCGTTGTAGCTAGCTTCCTTTGTGGAGTTGTCGGTATTTGTAGTCACCAAGGGTCGCGCTTTCCAATCGTAGCTCTGCATCGTGAAATACGAGCCGACTGCGTCGTCTCCCGCAGCGGTCCATGTGTTGGTCATTTCTACCGGATTAGTTTGCTGTATGGCTCGGCCCATCAAATCAAAAAGCGTAAACTGACCGGAGTAACGGCCAGTGATGTTCGGGATCGGATGGTCCCCGGCCACGGCGCGCACTTGTCCCGCCCCGTCCAAAACCGTAGCTGAATATGCTTCAGTGTTCAGATCCTTTATCGTTACAAACTTATTGATAATGGTCTGACTAGTCGGATAGACCCAGCGGGTGTACGCGTTGTTTATCGTGTTCGTTATTCGCTTGATTCTTCCTGCGGAGTCACGCTGGACTGTCTGCGCCGCACCTTTCGGGTCCTGTATTCGGCTGACCATGCCAAGATCATAATTGTATTTTGAGGTTGACGAGAAACTGCCCGGGTTTGTTACCGTCGTTGGATATGCAAGTGTTGACCAGGACAAGGTGGTTATATCAACTCCATTTGGTGAAAAAGCATCGGTATAACTCATCGTCGTTTGATGTCCTTCTGCATTACGGGTAAAAATCACCGAACCCTGAGTGTTATAGCCAATAGTGGACGCGACAGACTGGCTAATGCTGTTCTCATTGTTCACATCCCAGCGGCGCGTGCTCGTGAGATTCCCACGACCTTGCACCAGACCAATTCCGTAATTCGCGGCATCAAACTGCACCGGGCTGCCTTGATGCTGAAGAAACTCACCGCCAGCGTCATCTTCAGACGTGGTCTTACTGAACAGAACCTGAGCACTGCTGGTTGGCGGTGCTGCGCTTGGTCCAAACAGATACTGCCCCTTCACCAGACCAATGATTCGACGAGCTGTGTATGCAGATGAGAGATCGTAGTCTGTGTGGGTTCGCCGAAGTAGCGTCCAATCACTGCTGCCATGAGGTCCCCATTGGAAAACATCAGAAGGCAAACCAAATGAAGTGTATTCGATCGTCGTCCTTTGGCGATTGCCGTCCGGATCAGAAGTTTGCAACGAAGTAGGTCGCGGGTTCGTTAGGTAGGACACAGTCGTATTGTTCTGTGTCCAGGTAATGTTCGTTGTCTTCTTTAGTGTGAGTGGATTGGCGGCAAAGACTTCAGTAATTGTGGTCAACCCTCGGCGCCAGTCCGAGTAATCCGTCTTTGGAGCATAGGATTCCTTATAAACCGTTCCATCTGGAGCGGTCGAGCTTCCCCAGGTGCGGTTGGGATCAAACGCAAAGTTCGTCGCCACGTTGGTGGCCCAGTTCTCGGCTGAGTCGAGGCGTTGCGTAAACCGCGGACAATCGTTTTCTACGAGCGCGTTCGTTAATGGCAGGTTGTAGGCGACCGCACTTAGCTCATGACCATCGGCTGCCTTGCGTTTGATTCGATAAACTTGTCCCCACGAGTTGTAGTCGAAGTTGTAACGCGAACCGTCATCCAGCCCGATTTGACTAAGCACCGAGATAGTATTGTTGGCAGGCAGGCCCAGTACTGCCAAAGGTTTGTTTTCTTCATCGCGAAATTTGGTCGCTACGACCAAAGTTGTATAACCAAAAGTGGCCCACGTGTGAATTCCTGTGGTTCGGTTTTGCTTGATTGTCTGAAGCCGTTGGTTTGCATCGTACTCGAATGTAATTACCCGATTCATCGTGTCGGTGATTGACACAATTCGGCCGAATTCGTTGTAGTCGACGGTGATGAAATTGCCGTTGCGATCTTTGACGCTCGTACAGCGATATTCTCCATTGATCAAAATATACGTCATCTGACTACCGTCTGCCGCACGCAGCAACAAACCATTGCCGCCCTCAATCAGTTGGAGATTAGAGGAATCTACGGCCTCGTATACTTTCGCACCAACCTCACGAAGTTCCACGCGACGACCCGAAGGCATTATTGCCAGATAGGAATTGACACCAGTTTGAGGTGTGTAAAACTGTGGTTGAATGGAGGGGAAACCCAATCGGAAGCCAGGTCCCGGAAAACCTCGGTCTGCGTCATAGATGATTGCAGTGCCGATTCTTGTCCAGACCAGTGAGTTGTAAGCCAAGCCCAGGCTGAGATTCAAACCAGCGCGACCAGCCAGATTTAAAACCGGGGTCGTCCAGTTGTAATTCCCAGAAACCAGATCTTCGCCGCGTAGGCCTGTTCGGTTCGCGGGCTCCAAGCGAACGGCATATTGATTAGCGGGGCCATAGTAGCCTGGTAGGTTGTTTGAATATGACACAACTGTTTGACTGGTTGTGAGATCTCCAAACCATTCCACTCCGTCCTGAACCATTCTCCATTGGAACTGGTACGGAATTCCTCCTCCTTCGGGATTCCAAGGCGTCCCAGGAGGTCCAATGATCGCGAAGTTAAAACTCACTTCACTTCCTGGTGCTACGTCATGTGGCAAATAAACGCGACCCATGCCCCAAGTGCTATTGTCTTGCGGATTTTGAGATCCCAATCTGTAAAGCCGCGCTGCGGTCCACGTCGTGCTCCCCGAGTTTCTCATCCGTACCGAAACTGAAGCCGTCTGACCATCTCCAACCTCAGTGGGCACATTCTGTGAGACAAACACTGCGGCATTTCCTGGACCTGGCGGTGGCGGCGTAGGAGTTGGAGCCGGAGGAGCAGCCACGCTCGCGGTGGTTGTCCCTTGGTCTGTCGAACCTTGGCTGTCCGTGACGGTCACTGTAACGTTAAAGGTGCCTTGAGTCGTATAAACGTGGATCGGCGATGGCCCTGTAGCCGTTCCGCCATCGCCAAAGTTCCATTGGTAGGTAATGAGATCGCCATCTGGATCAAAGGAAGCGCTCCCATTGAAGCGAACCGGATCGCTCGTGTTTCCATTGTACGGTCCACCCGCCACGGCTACTGGGGGATTGTTGTTTGTGCATCCTGGACAGGGTTGACAGTCTTGGCAAGCAACTTCTGAGGCAATCGGCGGAGCCATAACCGGCTCAGCAAACGGAATCTGACGAGCGGCATCCAGATCAGGCAAGTTTGCACCCGGCACACTGGGAGGTCCGCCTTGGACGAGTATTAGAAGTTTGCGAATAAGCAATAATCCGAAGCTAATCGGCGTCAAAGAGAAAGTTTCAATCGCAGATGATTGACCGGTCGCGACGTTTCGCGCATTCGTTTGGGGCGTCGGCATAACCGATGTCACCAAGAACGAGACACACAAAAGAAGTGATAAAAACCGGTAGGGACGCTTTGTTTGGAAGCTGCAGGGGATGCCGAAGCGGGGGATGTGATTCATGTTCCGAGACTCCTTGGAGGAAGAGCCAACATGCACAATGCGAATCGGATTCGCGCAGCTGGACAGGAGGTTATGAAATCGTCACCGCGAGGCTTACGCAAAGAGGCGTGAGAGTCGCGCGAGAACGAGGGATTGCGAGGTACTGCGAAGTTTATTCCCGCTTCGAATGCACTGTCAATAGAGCGAAACTTCAGTTCGTCTCCAAACTACTGTTTGAAGTTGGCGACACCATCCGGGTTAGTGGAGAAGAATGACCATACACAACGAGACTCAATTTGTACCGCACGCATCGAAACGGGAAGCGGAATCATAACCGCTTCCCTTTCTTTAGCTAACCGACGTGCGGAATTTTGGTTGACCCTTTTTGACCGGGTAAGTTCCCGATGCTATTACTATGGGAATTATGACAGTTCATAAGGCATTCCCCTACAACGTACTTGAAGCCGATCAAAGCAACCTTCCGATTACCGTCGAAGTTCTGGCTCAGCATGGCATTCTCGACTTGTACGAGTTCGTAGTACCGCAACTATTCGCCGGTCTGCTCCCAGCAGCGGAAAGGGCTGCTCCTGAGGATTACTTTCCATTCACGCGCAAGGCGAACGGACGTGACGTGCCAACTTACGACTTCATTCTGCGACTGTTCATGCTTCAATCGTCACATGAGCAATTCGTATTCGCTCTAGGTCATCTTTACAGAGCGCACGGATCAGAGGTTCCCGGACACTTACGCCGCGCCATCGAAAGCGCGGGCATTGCTTATCTCTCGAAATCCAAACCGGAGCTTGGAGATGTGTTTATCTCAGGCGATGCGCAGAAACTGCGTAATGAAACAAGGACGCGAACTATCTTGCCGCCGGGCGATCCTCTTAATGCGGACTTGCTTGAAAGCGTAAATTATGCCAGTAAGCTGACACATAACAACTTCATGTCGTTTGTAAATCGTGCCAAGCACGACATCAGCATCAAAGACAGCCAGTGGAGCGTGAGGTTGACATTTGCCTTTCACAGCGGCACTAACTTAGGTGGGCTTTTGAGGCTGGCATTATGGATGCTCTGAGTAATGGAACGTGTACTACGAGTCCTCGCTGCCAGTTTCGATGTTCCACCGAATTCTGAGTGGTCTAACGAACTTCAACAGTTTAAGCAACGCCTGGATAAGCTCTACATCCAACTAGACCCTCTTGTGAATCCAGTCCATGACGAGTGAAAACGAGCAAGACAAGACTATCCCTTGCCTTTCACACTTCGTTAAACCGATAATTTACAGTCATGGGAGCAACTGAATTCTTGAAAGCAGTGGCGAAGCTGGAAGCTTTTCGTAGCAACCTGCCTGAATGGGATATTGATGAGGAGTTTGTCGAAGACTATCACAGCATTCTGAGAGTGCTCGAACAGGAGACGGGTGAACGGCTTTTTCAAGACTTCAATATTCCCGATGCACGACTTGAGCGACAAGTGACAAGCATCACTCCTGCAAATCGAGGCAACCGTTTTCAGCGCAAAGTAACCTATCGCGACAAGCGCTCGTGCGACCGAAATTTTTTCCTGATGAGACTAGATGGAGCGCTTAACTATTTGAGTGCTTTGGCACAACCAAGGGGCAAAAGCCCGATAGGCTTCTAACGTCCTGATTCAATCGATCCGACAGCTTAGCCTCTATTATTGGCTTGCTTTGCTTCTGATTCTTGCCTTAGTCGCGGGTTTCACTACGGCGTCACGCGGAAGGTTATTCAATAGGGCGGCTGGTCAGATTCTCAATGGCATTCTCGTTTGGATCATAATCGCAACTGTTGTCGCGATATTCATATTGCACGGCTGGAAAGCAGGAGTACTATCGGTAATAGGCTTGTTTGTCGTCGGTGCCGTTGGACAGCGTTTATTTGAAGTGTCGGCACGAAGACGTTGAGATTTGCCACCATTTATTCACATGAATTTTCGTCGCTTAAAGGCTCTGACGTCAGAACTATTCAACTCAAACCACTCTCCATTTTTTCGCCTTGCGTCAAAACGTCGATGCCAGTATGCCTCAATCCCTGAGGGGTCATCGGTCTTAATCACGTGAACTGTGTTTGCTTTTTCAGGCAGTTGGATCGCTAACTCGCGCTCACGGCGACCGGCTGCGATGGTCTTGCCGACTTTGTAATAACGTCCTGACTTCAAGATGATAGACAAAGCCGAATCGCTCAATCTCATCACGTGTTTGAGACTCATTATTATCCGCTTGATGAGCCTTTGCTTCACACACTTCGAGAACATCAGCATACCCATTCCGACAACGACAATAGTCAATGATCTTCGCTGCGATTTGATACCGTGAGCCGAATCGCTTTTGGATTGTTTGCGGTGATGGGAAAAGTGGATCATGCCGTGATCTAATGGCTTGTTCTGACCTGAGCGGGAAGCGTCGCAACTCCCGAATGAAAGTTATTAACTTTTCGATCAAAAAATCATCCGAATACGCTTGCTGCGGCGGATTCGGTTCGTAACCAACGTCCTTTACCGGTCGCTCCATCGCACCCAATATTTACCTTCCCAATCTGATTTTTTGATTCCTGTCTCTTTCAGGAACCGACCAATGCCAAGCGGTACGCCATCATTCGCTTCGGCAGTGCGTTTGATTTCGTCAATGATGTGTTGTTTTGTGATCATGGTTTGTTGAAGCAATAGAAGTATGGCATCTTTGACTGTTATGATCGAGTGTCGCGCGAATCGTCCGCATGGAGAAGTAATATGGATCAAGAATCTGAACCATTAGGCTTGGAAGATATGGAACAGCGCTGGAACGAAGCGAAAACTAGAACGGCCCCGGCGTGGCAGAAAGCGTTTGAAAGCGGTGATCGAAATAAGGCGGATAAAGCCTTAGCTGAACATCAAGCGCTGCTACAAGAGATACTTGATAACGCAAATATTTGGAAAAGCAGTACCGGCGACAGTCCGCGACTTACGTTGCCAAGGGATGAACGGAGTATGGTTAAGATGCGTGTTGACGAACTGATCCGACTCGTTCTTAGTGAACGCAAGCGGCTACTAAAACTGCAAAGGTAACCCTTATCTGGTCTGTAAGGTGACACGCCCTCGCTCAGAAATGCTGGGAAAGGCTGTGAATGGAGTCTACTTTTGGAGTTGTTTCAACGCTCTTGGCCGCAGTGATAGGCGGGTTAATCGCCGGTTTCTTCGCTATACGTGCCGCCAATCGCTCTCACGAACTTGCTATCGCCGCGAAAACCAAGGCAGGCCGTGAAATCGCCGAGGGTGTACGAACCATGCTGAGCTTAGAAATTGATCAGAACTATGCGGCGTTTGAGAAATTTGACGCGGGAATAAATGAAGCAGTCATATTCCAGGGCGGACATTATCAGCCAAAAGAACGAGCACAAGAGTTGAGCGACACTCCGCTACCCGATTGGACTCACACCTATTGGGAGCAGTTTACCGATTCGATCCCCATGGCACTGTCTTCTGAAGAAATAAAGAAGTGTCATGATTTTCACTTGCAGCTTAAAGAACTGGAGCGCCTCAAAGATATCTCACGGAATCCACACAGCCCTTGGCACGCACAAATGGAACAATCAATCAAAAAACTTAAAGAACTGAAAAACCCACTAACAAGTGTTACTGGTGAAAGAGAAGCATAAATGGATTTACGTCTTGAAGGCATTCCCAGGTATGGCTGGGCAATGAAAAAATACTTTCGACGCTTAAATTAAGCTGGCGTCAGTTTTACGCCAACCCCAAAGCTTGACGCACCTTGAAGGATTGCGACAAATGGCGTTGAGCAATGCACACTCACCCTCTGTTGTGCTCGCGTAATCTTCCAATAAATTCGAGTTGAGTAGATTGACAATGTCTGTGTCTTGTTCCGGCGTGGCTTGACTTGCGATCTGCGATCATTACCAATCAAACCGCCCGAAGCATGGCCAGGAACTGAGAGTTCAGATTGTTGATCAATAAAATGACACTGGCGGAAGGAATTCCAATTCCACGTTTACTACCTTGAAAACATCGGCTACCGTTAATGTAATCATCACTATGGTGGTAATGAGAAATGGCGGCGACGAAAACAACTTCAAAGCTAATTTACACCAGATCATAGCTTTAAGTCTCCAGGGCTTGGTTTTGCGAAACTCAGCGTAGTTTTTGGGTAGACCGTCGCGAAAAAATATCCTCCCTTTCGCAAAAACCAATCTGTCATACTCATCCCGTAGCATTCTGGGAACAAGTTGCTCGCCCTTGCCAAAGGCTTCCAAGTTCGTCAGGGCAAACTCTGACTCTTGTTCTGGAAACTCTGATACGCTAGAAGCTGAGTCGGATGCCCTGACTTCATAGCTGAGTTCACCAACTCTAACGGCAATGTTCGCGCTAGCTTCAAAGAAGATGGCAGCCTTGAGACGATTTAGAAACTGCCAGAATACAAACAAGTGTGCAGCCAGCACCAAAATACCAAGCAGTGCAAGAAAGCCGATAAATGAGTATTGACCTGAAAATTGCCGAGGTACTCCCTCAACGAAGAGGAAGGCGATCCCTGCCGCTAAATAGAGAGGCTAGTCACCAGCCAGGTCATATTCTCTTTCTGGGCGTGATAGGTCGTGTACACTTCGAGATACTTGAGACAGAGACGATGCGTCATCTTTATTTGCTCACTAGCGGTCGGTGCTTTCTCGCAGGTGTGTTTGTCGGGCGGTACGGTGTGGAGTTGTAGTTTCAAGTCTGGCCCTCGATTTCCAAGCGCGCTCATAGGTTTATCAGGATTTAGCGCACGAGCTAGCACGTACAGTATCGCTAGAATAACCCAGAACAAGCGTTCATTCCTTTCACTGGGTGAAGGCAGACTAATTCCTACTCAAGCAAACAAAGAGATGATAGATGAAGCTCGATACCACCAGTTGGCAAAGCACGACCACGTTGACCGTGCATCCCGGATCAAAGAAGCCCACACAGACGATCTCAATACATTCACTAAGACACACCTACATAAACACCTACTCTCGAACGGTGTCGATGCTCTACCGTGACGGAATTCTCTGGCCTCAGAGATCAGAGCTTTTCCGGTCTATCTTCACAAAGACGAATACGGGCGAGAAACGCGCGTGCCTCAATCTGTCGAAACGATTGACGGATTTTTGCTGACTTAAGACGAATCGGACGAATGAGACGCCCAGCGCTGCAACGGTGCATCCCCTTCAAAATCATAGAAATGAAGATCGGATGCGGTCAGTAGCTTCGTGAGCAAAATTATCTGTCCGGTGTGCATCGAGAAGTGCTCGGTCACGTGGAAGATGGCCTCGAGGGCTGTTACGTCGGTTCCCTGGATGGCGAACGTTTCCAGCAATCGGCGGTCGTCAAAACGGACGAGCACGTCCTCAACCCCAGTTAACGTTTGCTCTAAAGTTTGAAGTAGATCTTTACGCGAGACGATCGCTCGCTGATCAAACTCCGTTTGCCGAACCCGCCCGTCAATTCCGCCTCCCAGTCCGGTGGCAATCCATTGGCGCGCATTGCCCGAAAGATGTAACAGCAGATTTCCGATGCTATTCGATTCCTCATTGGGTCGCCACCACACTTGTTCGTCGGTGAGTCGATTCAGGCAATGTCTAAGCTTGGGCAGGTAATCACCTTTGAGGTACTCACGAGCCTGGTCGATGAAGGCGCGCGAGACTTCCTTGTCAGTCTGGTTGCTTTGGCTGTTCATTGGAGGCTTGCCACTTCTGAGCGACCGGCTGCTAGTCGTCCGGCTCGGCTACTTCGGGTTTTTGTTTGTGTTTGGCTTTGCGGCCCGCTGGCCTGGCTTTCTCTTCCGGCTTGGCATGACTCATCGGATGTCCCGGTGGAGCGACAGGCTTTCGGATACTATCGAAGATCAGCCCCGCTTTCCGCCTGGTCGCCTTCTTTCGTCGAGCTCTCCTGGTCGCCATCTTAAGTTTCCTGCCGCGGCTTGGCGGTCTCACTGACTGAGAACTTTTCGCGATGCTATCGCCGGACTCGCGCGAGTGTCAATTCATGTCCGTCAGGGGTAGTGTCCTAATTTGAGCAACTCCGTGATCTCCGTGCCTCCGTGGTGAATAAATCGGCATTAACTCACCACTGAGACACGGAGGTCACGGAGAGAGTGCAAACTGTGCCACTACCCCGTCAGGCTTAGCTTGTCGTTGACTTGAAGAAGAGCGAGTCGGGAAAACCGCCGACTAACTGAAGTTGTCCACCATTGTCCGTCTACGGCCACAATCGTGACCTACGTGCACAAGCGCTGTTCAGATTTAGTTATTTTCACGCTGAAGCGCCGGACGACGCTTCAGCAGTCAGACGCTAAACCTCGCTTGGGCGCGGGGTCTCGGAGAGATACTTAAGTGCCTTGGCGGTTTCTGTTCTACGCTTTTGCTGTAGCTCATTAACCCAATTGGTCACTGTCTGAACCATTTCGCGCGCCGACTGCCTGGCGGTATTCGCCTTCGATTCAGTCTTTTCCCGGCCTTTTGCCTGGCCCTTTTTGATAATTCGAACTGTTTTCTTCCCTGACATTTTCCTATTTACCTTCGTTTAGAACTTGTAACCTTAAGAACGCTTTTCCTTGCCCGGGGTTCCGTGATTCTTGCTTAAAGAACGCACTCATTCGCCTATCTTGCAAAGAGAAGGCCACAACGCCTCCCAAAGACCAGCCCGACGGATTCGGTAAGATATTTACGAAACCGGGAGTGAATTGGATGGGTTGATTGACAGTGTTTTCTCGCAAATCCCGCTAAATACGTACACATCTGTAGACGTCTCGTAGGTTTTTGCGACAGGATCATGGCTCTTCGCTTCGCGCTCTTTCGACTGCATATCAAGTCGCCAGATTTCCTTCTGGGTTTTGTACACGATAAAACATAGACAGATTACGGCGCCCGCGTTAACCCACTTCAGACCGCTAACCATGTATCTCTTGCCAAAGATAATCAGCAAAGAGTTGATGACGATTAGAGCGAGGCGAAATTCAGTCGGACCGAGTTTTATGTGGCTGATCGTCAGGCGATCGGTTGCGGAAAATGCCAGGAAGGCACTAACGACAAAAGCGCCGAAAATTGCCATCAGCAGGAGCAGTTGGTAGCGAGATTTTTCGGGAAGGATAAATGAATAGCCAATTATCACCGAACAAAGGAAGAAGTAGTCAAGCAAGTGATCCATGTAGTATCCCCACCTGACCAATCCTGTATTCCGGTATTTTCCGATCTTTCCGTCGTAGTGGTCCGTAACATACTGAAGGAAGATCAGCAAAGATACGATCCACAACCAACGAATGTTTGTGGCCGCGAGATAACTAAACCCGATGATCAGCAGCGACCAAACCAGTGTCAGCATAGTCAAATGGTAGGTCTGCAGCCAGGCCGGTAATTTCGGCAGAATCAATGGTGTAATTCGTCTTTCGAGAGGGGAAAGGAAAGAAGTGTTGGTTTTGTTGCCACCTGCGAATTGTTGATCTTGCATCATTTGAAACCTGAGACCGAAATCCGTCGCTCCAGCTAGAGCAACCCGCGAGCCAGGTTCAGGTGCTGCTTGGTTGTGGGTTTTTATTGTGTAATCGAGTCTGGTGAGGCCCGGACGACAGCGCGGGGTATTTCAGGTGAAGTATTTTTCCGACTTTTTCAGAGCCTTCCTAAATAAAAACTACCGACTGTGAACTGGGAATTTCGAACCGACGGCGGCAGCGCATGTTCTTGCAGGCCAGCATATCGTCGATCCTGACCATATAGTCCCGCGATTTTTGAAAACGCATCCGGTCCTGTTCGTTGGCGCCTCGGGGCGGGCCCGGCTTTTTCGTCCGTTTCAACCAACGAACCTCATACTCCGCTCGTTCACGGCAATGAGGACAGCTGTAGGTCGCCTTTTTTAGCTCTTGTTTCTCGTTAAAGAAATCTTGTTCGTTCATATTTTCTCGCCCCAGGTTTATGGTGAAACGGTTCGATCATTCTCTTTCACACAATTCACGAAGAAGACGAAAACTGTAAATCCCTGTTTCATGCCCATCGCTCCAACGGAAATTGAGAGCATATCGGCCGACGATGTTTAAATCTGCAATTTTCAGTTCTTCAGAGATGGCTTCAGGCTTCAACACCCGCTGCCCCGTCCACTCGTTGACACATTGAGCACACGGACACTCGCGTCTCAGGTTGGCGGCCGAGAAGTGACAAACCCGCTCGTCTGCCCAAGTGATGCGTAGTCCAGTGTCTCCTTCCTGGGCAATCTCCCTCGGCTCAATCGCTGGCCCTCGTCTCTCAGCTTCCATAGTCAGCAATCCCTACCCATTGAGGAATTTCCGCCTACCGCTCCGACGAACCGTGATTTGCATTGCGAACCATTTCGGCGACCAGTTCAGCCTGAACCTTCGAATGAGAGCCATTCCAAACGACCTTTTCGTCAAGCAACACGATCACCTGAGGCGATTCGTGAACCACACCAGTCCGCCGCGCGATTTCCGCTGAAAGCTCACGCGCACTTTGCACTTCAACTAGAACTACTTCGCCGTTATATCGTGTCATTTCCAGGTAAGCGCCCGCGCTAATCGAGCACATCGTGCTGTGCTTGAATATCACCACCGGCTGTTCCTTAGAGCGAGCCAGTAGTTCATCCAACGACCCCACCTCGGTAACCCTTTTGAAATGATTGTCCATATGTGTTGTCCCGGCTTCTAAGCTTTCGATATTAGCTTACCGATGTGATCGCGCCAAGTATACGCACAAGCTCGGCTAGACGAACTTGAGTTCTCGGCGATCTAAATTAGCAAAATCCGCCAATAAAGATACGTTGACGCTCTGATTAAACTGACATATCGTGCGACCCACTATTGAAAAGCAGCTGCGCCAGGTTTTAGTGAGCTGCCAATCGACTTCTTGTGCTCCCTCAGTGTTCTCTGTGTCTCGGTGTGGAGTTTCTTTCACGGTTAATCCATCAAGGGATACAGAGAGCGCTGAGGCAGCCCAGAGAAGGGTAACTTGAGGGCGCGGATCTTCACCTATTGTTCTGTGGCCCTCACAAGTCCAGGAAAAGCTCTTGACTTCAATAACCTCACCAAGGAGACACGATGTTTAGCCTCAACCTCACCAACGTTGGACGGGTTTCACTACTTTTTGCTTTCGTCGGTCTGCTAGTACTTGGCAGTGTCCAAGATGCACATGCAGACGAAATCGCCATTTGGAATTTCAATGATTCGGATTTGAGTGTCGACCACGGCTCGGGAACGCTGTCTACCAACTTCAGTCTGGCAAATGTGTTGTTTACGTTTGGAGGGACGTCAGTCAATGCCAGACTGGGAGATGTTCCAGGTCAATCCATGACGTTACAGGGAGGCACTGGTACGTCAAACAACGGCCGCAACATTACTCTCAACGTAGGCACCATTGGGTTTGGCAACGTCGTGATCACGTTTGCCAGCCAGGGAACGGCGTCAGGTTTTACCAGTAATCAGTTGCAATACAGTATTGACGGCGTGACATTTCTCGATTTCGGTTCGCCGTACACGCCACCTGCGGCTTTTGGCCTTTTTACGTTCGATCTGAGTAGCATCGTAGCGCTCAACGACAACCCCAATGCTGCCTTCCGAATTGTATTCAATGGAGCCACGACGGCTACCGGAAACAATCGCCTGGACAATCTGGTCGTAGAAGGTCGGAATTTGGTGAGCTCTGTGCCTGAACCTTCGTCTCTCATCCTGCTGGGTTTGGGCCTGGGAGGCGTGTTGACGAGGAGAGTTCGACGTCTCAAGGGAAGGCGTAAAGGTTGGTTACAGCCGCTCGACTAGGAAGTGGCATGGCAGCGTAGAAGCCAACGGTTCAAAGTAGCTGTGACAACCAGTGGCCGATCAGCGGAGCTAAGCCGCGCAAGAGTTAGTAGAACCTCAAAGTACAGGTGGGTTCAGGCAACCGGCCCAGGTAAGCAACGGACAGCAAGGGTTGATTATGGCGAAGGAATGCGCCATCAGAAGCAATCTTGATGGCGCATAAGGACAAGAACGGCAATCTCAGTAGATCAAGGCTGTCCTAAATCTAACTCGATGGCTCAGTGCCAGTCGCCGACCAACACAAACGGCGCCCAATAAAACGGCGCGCTGTATTTCTTTCCGGCAATCATAGCGAGCTGTGCATCTCGCATGGCGGCTGACGGCGAAACGGCTGGGGAGCTTGACGAAAGCAAACGCTTGTAGAAATCGGTCATGAGCTCGGCGGTTGACTTGTCCGCCACTGACCAAAGGCTAACGCCTACCGTCGGAGCGCCCGCGTACATGAAAGCGCGCGTGAGACCGATGACACCTTCGCCCCGTTTCTCTTTACCTAAGCCAGTTTCGCAAGCCGACAACATCACCAAGGGTGAGCCAAGCTTGAGATTGAATACTTCGTCGGTTCTAACAAATCCATCGTCGGTCTTGTTTCCAACCAGCGAAAGCACCAGACCACTGAATTGTGGGCGTTCCGCGTCCAGCAGGCCGTGAGTTGCTATGTGAACTACCCGATACTTCGTCACGTCACGAGCGTCCAGATTTGCTTCGCTCGCGTCGAGATCAAGCCAAATATCTGCGGAAGCACCCGCGGCCTTTGCCAGTCCAGCAATCTGGTTCGCTTCCTGGCGGGTTCCTGCGAGCCTGGCTAGTGGCAGACCCTGCATTTTTGCAGATTGCGCGGTGGCGGCTGCACCTTGACCGGCCACATCAATCAAGGCGCTCTCGATTCCGAGACCACGCGTTTCTTCAGACTGCGTGGACGGTGCAGCCTGACGCGCACGCGTGTCGTTGGAGTTGAAAACAGGATCCGCTATCACCAACATTGCCTTGCCAGGTGACCTCGGCCCCGCCTGACGAATCGCACCAATAACCGACGCCGAAGGAGCGTAAACGATCTCGTTTGATTTGATGAGGTAAGGAACCGACGTGTAGTCACCGCTCGCAGCAGAAGTCACCAAAGCTTCGAAAGGAATGTAATTAAGTGTGCCGTCAGCCACAATCAGCAAACGCTTTTGTCCGACTACCGTAGCGGCGGGCTCAACCACGGTTTTGTAGACTGCGTTCGACGCTGCGACAAAGGGAGCTGCATCCTCAGTGGCTGAGATTGTGCCAAGACCTCGAGTTGCATCTGCCGCGACGTCAATACCAACTATGCGGCGCTGTAGTCTCGAAGGTATTAACTGGGCACGGAGATCCATTGCCAACTTGTCAATCGTCGCCCTCCCAGGCAGCTTGTAAAGACGGACGGCCTGCGAGCTGACTGACCAAAGATAGGTGGCATCAGCGCCCAGACTGTATTCCAGCAACACCGTCTGATCGTCGAGCACCTTCTGCTGCACTTCAGCCAGGACAAGCGGCCTTCCGGATGTTAGCGCGGCGTACCGCGGGCTTGCCGTTCTAATCTGGTTCTCAATCTCGTCAAACTGGATTTGAAGTTTCTCGAGTTCTGACTCAAGCTCGGAGGGCTTTTTCTTCGGCTCGTCCGGTGTTAACGCGATACCTGTCAACAACTCAGCTATCTCCTGTTGCCGGTCGAGATTTGCCTGTTTCTGTTTTAGCAATTCCGGAGGTACTCCGGACGTAATTGACGCGTAAGTTTCGCTGAGGAGATCCAGCAAGGAACGCGCTCTCGATTGTTCTGTAATCCTGAAGGCTTCCGATGCATATTCCAGCGCCTTCCCCGACAGCGCCCCGGTATCTCCTGCAGGCGCGTTAAGCAATGCCATTTCCGCGAAAGCGGCTCCAGCTTCGTCGAAGACGTCTCTGATAGTGCTTAGAAAAGTTGTACGAGACTCGTCTGCTCGGAGACTCCCTGATCGCAAAGTTTCGATCGTGAGTAGTGCCTCGCGATAGTTCACGAGGGCCTGCTCTCTCGCCTGGTTGGCTTTCTTCGGATCCTTTTCCTGTGCTGCCTGTAACCACTGGCTCCGACCTAACCCACGCTGAGCAGGCCAAATTAGATCGAGCCGTTTGTCGTCTTTCGCACCCTTAGCAGCTTCTTTGTAAAAGTTATTAGCGTCTTTGAGTTTTCCCTGCCGGAGTGCTACATCACCCAAACTCGTTTTAGCAGCTGCACGGAATCGCCTGGTTTGGCCGAGATTCGCAATCATCGGTAGCGCACCCTTGCTGGCGTCCTCGGCTTCCTCAAAGTGTTTTCGCGCACCCTCGAGATCATTATTCGTGAACGCGATTCGCCCCATCCCCAGGTGATAAGTCATGTAAATGATCGAGGTGCGATACTGGTCAAGTTCGTTCTTGGCCACCAACGCAGCTCCGACCGCTCCGGCCGCTGAACCAACTGCGGCGCTATCAGTAACGTTGCCGAGGGCAATAGACGGAGCTATTCGTCCTAAGAACCCGCCCGCTTTCTTTGCGGCGCTCTCAGGTTTTTTTGGACTCATGCGCCCATACGAAGCCGCGGCCGCACTCAACTGACCGAGGCGATAGTTAGTGTCGCCGATCTTCGCCAGGAGCAGTTTTGAGTTGAATCCCGTATCGCTTGCACTCGCGGCCGTCTCGGTAAGTTGACCTGCTTTTGGGTCCGCCACTCGCGCAGCACTGCTGGCAGCTGTCGTGTTCCTTTGTTCCTGATCGAGCGCACCCGTGAGAGCCTCGTAAGCCTGCTGATAGTGATCAAGAGCCGTTTTGGACTGACCCTGCCGTAGATAGAGATCGCCGAGTTCGTTGTGAGCCGCCGCAATCCCTCTGCGATTCTTTGAGGTGGTATAGAGATTGAGCGCGGTTTGGAGTTGTCCCAGCGCCTGGTCTGCCCGTCCACTCTTAAGCAGTCGCCGGCCCTGCTGGAGCGCAGTACCGGCCTGATCGGTTTGAGGCATGGCGTCAGCCCGGCTGACTCTTGTCGGGAGCTGCGTTGCCAATAACCCGATTACGAGGCCTACACAGAGAACACGAGCGATGAATTTGCCAGGCACAGACTTCATAGGAAACTCCTCATAACTTCAGTAAAGCGACTACCGTCACAGGTTGTCACGCACGACAAGATTCAGAAAAGACACCCGATCGAATTGTTCGTTAACGGTATGATCCGTTCATCACATGCATCATTTGCGAAATCTTTAGGAATCGAAAGCCGATTTGCTCACTTGTGGATCAACTCCAAGACCGCAACCAGGATTCCGGTATTCGCGGACGCTGTCATCATTACCAACGAAGGCTCAGGATCATCTTTGCTGAGACCAAGTCCGCGAGTCGAAGCCTCGACCTCTCCAGAGGTCTGAGCTTTTCCATATTCCTGGGACCTGGCAACTTGAAGTTGAGTGCTTGACTCACTCTGTATCTTCGACCACATGTCCGCGCTCGGTTGAATCGGGCAATTACTTTCCTTTTCCCGACAAAAGTTCAGCAAGTCGTCTTCGGTAGGCACCGCCGGCAACGGCTCACGAGTAAAAACAAAGTAAAGGCGCTCAGCTCCTGAATACTTGTCAAAGGTAAGCCAGCGTAATCGTTCCTGGTCTGCCACGCTCGAGGGGATTTCAAATGGAATGTGTGATTGGATGTAGTTCCCGCCCTCGTCCAATTCGGCGCTGGGATAGATCATCACCGGTTTGCCACCGTCTGTGGTGTTAAAAATGTATAGGTAACCATCGACATTAGTTTCGAGCAACACGCGTACTCTGTCGCCACTACGGAAAACTCGATTTGGATCTACCCTCACCGCTAATCCATTGGCATTGCGCTCGAAGAGGGTTAGACCGAGCCCGATCTTCTGCGCCCTCACCTTAGGGGCTGTCGTGGCATTCTCTTTTTTGCCACTATCGGATGGGGTCCCACCACTCTGTTTCTTATCACTAGTCTTCGGCCGTTTCCGGCTTGGTTTGGACGACGTAGTGGCTCCCATCGACCCAGTCTTCTCTACGGGTCTCGGGCGGGTTGTTAAGAACGCGCCGCGCACGTCTTCGTCTTGCCCTCGGGCAACCGGTTGCAACAGATCAAGGATGCCGAAACTGACGAGGGCTAAACCGAAACCGAAGATTACAAACCTAGTCCTCATTTCAAAGTCTCCTCTCTAAACTAACCGTCTCCACACGTGTGGCTTACTGATGTTGAATACGAATCCCGAAAATAAACGGATTGCCTGAAGTATCAGTCCTGGGCACTTTTACGCTCACGAATGGCGCGGATGCATTCTTATCATTTAGTTCCGTCTGAGGTTCGCTAGTCTTGTACTTAGCCAGAAAAGCGGCCAATTCCTGATTCTCCTGGTCAGTCATCGGACTTCCCGTCGCCTGTGAATTGAAGAAGCTAGGATTGGTCAAGGGCGTCGGTGAAAACACTATGGTGTAGTCCTCGGTTCCCGGGTTCTTATCCAATTCCAGCCAACGCTCGATGCCTGTCGGAAACGTGAACCCGCTGCCTTTCGTGACCTTATTACTGCTGAGTCCGGAACGGGGCGGAGGTTTGGCCGTGAGAAACGCTGTAGGCCGGCTCCCTTCGCCGGGTCCGACTATGTACACGTAACCATCTTCAGTGAATTCAAAATGAAACTTAAACGGCTGCCCGGATGCGAGCGGCACGACCCCCGCTACTCGAACAGGCTCTCCGATAAGGGTCTCCGGCGGCACTTCCAACCAATACCGTCCCAAGTCCCTTGTTTCCGTGCCCGTGCCATTTGATGCAGTATTCCCGTTTCCCGTCGCTCCTCTTGAATTGTTGTTGGTATCTGCCGTTAGCCATTTGATAGCAAAAAATCCCCCGACGCCGACAACAATCAGTAGCACTAAGACAATCGCAACTCCTGCAAACAGCATCGGACCGCGTCGCGAAGGCTCGACTGGCTGAGGTGGGACTGGTTGCGGCTTAGGCGCCTGCTGGATGGTGACGCTGGAAGCAAGATCAACCGCCGACCCTGCGGCCGATGACTGTGCTGGTTGAGCAACGTCAGCGAGACCCTGAATCTTTTGAACCACTTGACCGGGCGACGTGGCCGGCCGCGGAGGAACGAATGAAGGATCGGTCGGGGGCGAATCCAGCGTAACTATGGTTGGCGCGTTGAGGTCAGACTTGGTTGGCGACGCCCCAGGGATATTCGAGGTGGGAGCCTTAGACTCGGCGACGTGAGGAAGGTCAGGGACAGTCCGGTCAAAACCACCACCGGTTTGAGAGTCGACTGCAGCGCGCAACTCAGCAGCAAACTCATTTGCTGTGGCGGGTCTGTCGCCCCTGTCCTTGGCAACAGCACGCGCCACTGCTTTACTGAAGGCCCAGGGTACGCCCGGTGCCGCTGTGTCTAATTCCGGCGGTGTTACCGAAAGGTGCTCCTGTCGCAACTGATGAAGCGTTTGGCCCGAGTAAGGTCGCTTGCCGACGATCATCTCGTACAAAACTAACCCGAGGCTGTATATGTCAGCGCGTCCATCAATCTCGGGGTCACCGTCGCGTGGTAACTCACCCCATTGCTCAGGTGACATGTAGTAAGGCGTGCCCAGGACTTGTCCTGCCGTCGTTAGCGCCGTGTTGCCTTCGCCATCGCCACCCGCTATCTCTCGCAATTTGGCGATGCCAAGGTCCAACAGTTTAGCCATTGGTTCCCCGGTATTTGATTTCCCGATCATGATGTTCTCGGGTTTCAAGTCACGATGCACCACACCCATCGCATGCGCGGTGTTCAGTACACTCAGAATCGGTTCGAGAACGGTGAGGGCTTCCGCTGGAGAGCATCGACCGCGAGTCTTAATTTCCTGGCTGAGTGTATGACCTTCCACATATTCCATAACCATGTAGATGGTTCCGTCGGCGGCTGTGCGAAGATCGTATACGGTTACTGAGTTGGGGTGTCGGAAACGTCTGGCAGCCTGCCCTTCACGCCGGAAGCGCCGCAGCCATTCAGCGTTCGTTCGAACTTCGGGCGGAAGGATCTTGATGGCTACACGATCGCCGAGGAGGATGTGCCGCGCACGGTATACGGCTCCCATGCCGCCTTTCCCCAGCATCGCTTCGATTTGGTATTGACCGTCGAGGACTGTTCCTTCGAAAGAGGAGGGATCGTCTTCCAGAACTTCGCCATCAGTCGGGCAAAAGCTAACGGTATCTTCGAATTTGGATTGGCAAACAGTGCAGTATTTCATTAAGGGCTTAGCAAAGTGACCTGCAGCTCAAATGTAACAGGAATCAGGTCGAAAAACATCCGGTCGCTGGCTTATCCGGGGAGCTAAGTCTAGCACAGGAGAGCGGCAGTGATTATTGCGGCTTCAGACCGCTGCCTGCCCAGGTTGCTACAAAGGGCGCTCCAATTACGTAAAGCACGATGTCGGCTGTGAAATGAGCAACAATGGCGGCTTCGAGTCCGCGCTTCCAATAGAGCCAACCAAACGTGACCCCGGCGATTCCGTTGAGAGCCAGGGCAATCATCACTACCAGCGGAGTGATCGGCATAACCAGCGACGCGGACGGAAGATGGCCCAAACCAAAGAGAATTGCCACCAGAACATTCGCGATCCAGAAAGCGCCCGCCGAGAGTTGTGACTGGTCCTTGCGCCAGCCGCGGCTGGCGATCCACGCGATCAGCGTCAGGAGAAACAACCTCATCAGGAGTTCTTCGAAAACCCCACCGTAGAAACATGCCATCAGTCTCTTCCAAAGTGCCAGCTTTGCTACTGTTATGACCGGCAGGTTAGGTAGCCTGGGTGCGACCACGACCAGAGTAAGTAGGAGCGCCAATCCAACTCCGATGCCCGCTAACAAACCCGACTTGATGGCTGGTCTGAAATTGGTGGGCCGTCCCGCAAGCCACGAATCGAGCAAGGGTGCGCCCAGGCCCAACTTCTGTCCGAGCTTCAGTCCTACGAAAATCATCAGGATCACGAGCAGGAGATTCTGGATCACTCCCAGGAGGATAATCAGTGGAAGGCGCAGCGGAGGAGCCTCCGCCTTCGAGACGGCGGGGCCAAACAACTCGATAGCGAGGGGAATTGCCGCCAGCCCGCTTAGAACACCGGCGAGCAGCAGGAACCAGAACAGTTTCCATGGAAAGCGTTGCATTTTAGTAGGGTGGGCAACGGCCGGACAAAGCACCTACCAGGTTAGAACTATGAATATATTCGTCGCGCGTAGTCCTGGACCATGCGATCGCTACTGAACGCCGGAACCAGTGTCGCGATTGCGCGCTTCATCATTGAGATCCACTTTCGTGGCAAGTCAGTGCCATCACGATCGTAGTAAAGCGGCACCACTTCCTGCTCCAGAACTCTGTAGAGCGACTCAGCGTCGCTCTTGTCCACGTCGCCTTCGTCCGCGCTCTCCATTGAACCGCCAACAGCAAACCCGTTGGTGCCGTCATACCCTTCGAGCCACCAACCGTCGAGCACCGAGAGATTCAAGCCGCCATTCATGGCTACCTTCTCTCCGCTGGTCCCGGATGCTTCCAAAGGACGGCGGGGAACGTTTAGCCAAACATCGACTGATTGGACTAATTGGCGGGCAATCTCCTGGTCATAATCCTGCAGGAATACCGCTCGACCTTGAATTCGCGGGTCGTATTTCCATTGTGCAACCTGTTGCAGGATGAGCTTTGCTCCCTGATCCTGCGGATGAGCTTTGCCGGCGAAAACAAATTGCACCGGCCGGTCAGCGTCGTTGATAATGCGCAGTAGTCGATCCGGATCTGTCAGCAAGAGGCTCCAGCGTTTGTAACCGGCAATGCGGCGCGCGAAACCGATAGTCAGGGCCTCAGGTTCAAACATCTTTCGAGCCGACTCGGTATATTCAGCATTCTCACCCCGCTCCAACCGGGCTTGAAACGAGCGAAGTCGAATAAAGGCGATGAGCCGCTGCTTCAAGAGTGAATGAGCGGCCCACAACTCCTCGTCAGATATCCTCGCGATAGTTTGCTCCCAACGTACTCTATCTTGCGTTTGAGCCGACCAATCCTGGCCTCCGTGTTTCTGATAAAGCGAATAAATAAGCGGCGCCACCCAGGTGGGGGCGTGCACACCATTGGTTACGTGCGTGATCGGAATCTCATCTACTTTTTTCTCGGGCCAAAGCTTCTGCCACAAAGCGCGTGAAACTTCACCATGCTTTTTGCTGACACCGTTTGTCGAACGACACATACGAATTGCCAGCGGGGTCAGCCCGAAAGGCTCCTTCGAATTAAGCGGGTCGACGCGACCAAGCGCGATGAACTCGTCATGCGTCAGACCAAGCTCCTTCTCGTAGCTGGGACCAAAACATTTCGATACCAGCTCGGCGTCAAATTCGTCGTTGCCTGCGGCTATCGGGGTGTGTGTGGTGAAGACGCAACGCTCGCGAACAATTTGCGCAGCTTCCCTGAAACGCAGTCCGCGCGATTGAATCAGATCCCGGGCGAGCTCGAGAGTTAAGAAAGCAGAGTGGCCTTCGTTCAAATGAAACACGCTCGGTTCGATCTCAAGCTCTCGCAACAAACGGACGCCACCAATTCCCAGCAACATCTCCTGGACTACACGTGTTTCCCGATCACCACCGTATAGATGACCGGTAACCAGCCGGTCGATTTCCTGGTTAGCGGGAATGTTGGTGTCGAGCAGATAGAGCTGTACCCGCCCCACGTCTGCGCGCCAAACTTGCGCATGAACCACACGTCCGCGGATCGAAAGGTCGATTGTCAGCGGACTTCCATCAGCATTTTTGACGGTATGGATCGGCAGTTCCTCAGGGTTGGTCTCGCCGTAATGTTCTTCCTGCCAGCCATCGCGCCTCAGCCGTTGTCGAAAGTAGCCGTAGCGATAAAGCAGTCCTACAGCTACGAGTGGTAAGGCTAGATCGCTGGCAGACTTCAAATGGTCGCCAGCCAGCATTCCCAAACCACCTGAATAGAGCGGCAGAGAGTTGTGGACTCCAAACTCCGCGCAGAAATAGGCAACTGGGTTCTTAGAACTAATTGAGGTTCGTCCAGTTTTTGTCGACCAATCTGGAGCGGTGCTCGATCCATCCATGTACCTGTCAAACTGATCCGCCAGCTCGCGGACTCGATCGATGTAGACGGGATCCGTAGCCATCTGAGCCAAACGGTATTCGGTGATCCGGCTCAATAACTCTCGGGGGTTGTGTTCACACTCTTCCCAGATATCTGCGTCAAGGTCTCGAAAAGTACCGGCTCCATCCGCTGACCAACTCCACCAGTAGTTCCAGGAGAGTCTGTCCAAAGCACGCAACGGCGCCGGTAAGAGAGAATTTTGAGTGGTTGTTTTGTTCAGGCCTTCAATTGCTTCGATCATTCGTTAATGGGGGGCACCTATTCTGATTTGTGAAAACCTTTGTAGTTCACTCGTCCAGCAGATTTATCTAGAACTTCTGATTCCTCACAAACACATTGGCATCGCTTCGATTGAAAAACACCATCCGTACTTCCTTGACCGTATTGTCGTTCACCAAGACATCTCTGATTGCCTGAGAAGATACGATGGCAGCTTCCGACTTGGGAAAGCCGTAAGCGCCAGTAGAGATGGCGGGAAAGGCAACTGAGGTCAACGAGCGTTTGAGAGCAAGCTGCAATGAGTTCTTATAACAATCGGCGAGCAACGCCGCTTCTTGTCCGTCATGTCGTCCGTAGATTGGAACTACGGTATGAATTACTGCACGTAGTGGCAGTTCGCCGGCCGTCGTGATTACAGCATGGCCAGCCGGTAGTCCCCTTGGATACTGAGTGCGGCGATCGCCACTACGTCTCAATCAGGTCAAGCATCGACCCTTCATCGCGCAAGGAAGGATGCTTTTCTGTGGCCGAGGCGCTACCACCAAGATCCCCCAGCCGCAAAAGCAAATTGTTGGCGTTGGTGGCATACGGCAAAGCAGCTTCCTGACTGACAGTTCCCTGCCGGACCAGTTTCTCAATAACACTATCAAACGTCTGCATTCCTTCTTGATCGCCCTGTTCCATAGCGTCGATCAGAGACTTGCCTTCAGATTCACCTTTTTCGATGTACTCCCTCGTCCGCATGGTCGACTTAAGGATCTCGATGGCGGCAACACGGCCTTTACCGTCCGACTTGGGCAAAAGGCGCTGCGAGACAATAAAACGAAACGATTGAGAAATACGAGTACGAATAACCCGTTCCTCGTTCTTAGGAAACACACCGATGATTCGATCGACTGTCTTGGCGGCATCAATCGTGTGCAAGGTTGAAAGTACGAGGTGTCCGGTCTCGGCCGCCTCGAGCGCAACTTCGATGGTCTCGCGATCTCGCATCTCTCCGACAAGTATGACTTTTGGCGCCTGACGCAAGGCAGCGCGCAATGCGTAAGCAAAGTTGGGCGTATCCGAGTGAAGCTCACGCTGGTGTACGGTGGAGTTCTTGTGCGCGTGGATAAACTCTATTGGATCCTCAATGGTAACGATGTGGTAATACTTCGATTCATTGATCAAGTCGATCACGGCAGCGAGGGTTGAACTTTTTCCGCTGCCCGTCGGACCCGTTACCAGCACAATTCCGTTTTTGATCTCAGCAATTTCTTTTAACTGCTCAGGCAGTTCGAAATCACTGAACTTGGGCGGATTCACCGGAATCACGCGCATCACGATGGCGAAGGATCCACGCTGCTTGAAAATGTTGACCCGAAAGCGGGCCTCGCCTGGAGCGCTGAATGAAAGATCCGCTGATCCGGTCTTTTCCAGGCTTTCGCCGGCCGTCTCATGGTTTCCGATGATCAACTTCGCGATGGCCGCAGTGTGGGCCGGCGTCAGTTTCTCGAGGCCGGGAATCTTCACTGGCTGGAGCTTGCCGCTGAGTTCGACTTGCGGAGGACGGCCGGGCGAGAAGATCAAGTCGCTGACTTTGTCTGACGCGCGCAGCATTTGGCGCAATACGACGATAAAGTTTGGAGGCGGAGAACCACCATCTGGAGGATTTGAAATGCTAGTTTCGTTGGTCATTTTGGATTCGACTTTTCATGGGACTAAAGCGTCAGAACTCTAGGAGTCGTTAGTGCTAAAAGAAAAGCTGTAATGTGAACAAACGCGAACTTGATTGCGTACATCAAAGTGTTGGAAATGGGACGGATGAAGGTCCCGAATTTTACGAAAGTGAGGCGCTGAGACATGGCAACCTACAGAGATCCTGTTAGATGCTTTGCACCACTAGAAGTGATAGAGCGCCTGCTGGAAATTCGTGTTGAAGCGGGCCACGCTCCCGCCATTTATCTCCTTTCAGCCGATGATTTGGCGGCCTATCTCGATGCATATGGCTTTGACGTTTATGCGCTGTCAGAAGCTGAAGCTGAATTTCACTTTGGAGATTACCGAGCCCCGCTGGCGCCGGGGGGCGATCATGCCCATTGCTCGTTAACAACCCACTAGTAGTACACATCGGCTGTTGCAGTTCAGACTCCGGGAGACGAGATCCACTTTCTCGTCTCCCGGTTTGCTTTAAGGCAATGCCTTAATCACAAAGAAAGTAATATCGTCCGTGGCTCCTCGACCATCTGTCCAGGCGATCACGTCCGCTTGCACCGCGGCAATAAGTTCCCGGGCGCTCAGATTCATGTGAGCCTTCACCGATTCCGCCAATCGATCGCGGCCGAATTCCTCTCCATCGGGATTCGTCGCCTCCGTCACTCCGTCAGTGTACAGGACAAGGACTTCACCCGGCTCAAGCGTCAAGTAGTATTCGTGATACCGGGTGTCTCTGAACATACCCAGCGGCAGGCCGCCTTTCTTCATGAACCGGGCTTGTCCGTTAACATCGAGCAGAAGCGGCGGATTGTGACCAGCGTTGGTGTAAGAAAGGGATCGATTGGACGCGTCAAGAATTCCATAAAAGGCCGTCACAAACTGATTCCTCTCGATCGATTCCCACAGCAGATAGTTCACTTTGGCCATCGAAATATGAGGGGCATATCCGATGTGCGTGGCCGCCCGGAGGCTGGCACGCAGAAATGCCATCAGTAACGCAGCCGGCACTCCTTTTCCGGAAACATCAGCCACAACCAGGCCAATCTGATCATCGTAGATTCGGACCCAGTCGTAGTAGTCGCCTGAGACTTCCTCTGTCGGGAAGTTGTAGGCGCTCACATCAAAACCTTCCAACCTGGGATCGTTAGCCGGAAGCAGTTCGAGTTGCACCTGCCGCGCAACTTCAAGCTGCCCTTCGAGTCGTTTCTTTTCAATGAGCTGCTCGTGAAGCATCACCTTCTCAATGATGATCGCCACCTGAGACGCCAACAACAATAGCACTTGCAGATCATCATCCGAGTAGGCGTTTAGTTCGTCGCTCTCCAAATCAAAAACACCTATCACTTCGTCGTTGGAAATGATCGGCGCTACCATTTCAGAGAGCGTTTCCTTGCGAGCGTTGATATAAAAAGGATCCTGCCGCACGTCAGGAGAGATAACTGGCTCAGTTGTAACTGCAACGTGACCGATAATTCCCTCGCCCAATTTGAGATGAAGCTCCGATAGTTCGTCTATGTCGTAACCCCTGACCGCCTCGGCCTGAAATACACAAGGCTCCTCGCCATCGATCACCTGAGAAGGGTCGACACACTTCAGCACAAAAATGCCCGCGGCATCGTAAGGGATTAATGAATCAAGCGTATCCATCACTTGATTCAGAACTTCCTGCAGATCGAGGGACCGACTGATCTTCTTGGTGATGTCAAGCAACATGCGCAGTTTGTCGACGGTCGTGAGACCTTGCGCAAGTTCCGTCTTAGGCTTTTCAGACATGACTCATCAGCTATTTTACCGGCTTAACCTCTGGATTGGCCGACCGATATGTCTTCCAGAGGTGAGTTACCTTCAGACGATATTCGACCAGCTCGCGACTGACTTTAAAGTGCCTGGCCACCTCACTCGATGAATTCCCTTCCAGGATAAATCGGCGAAGACATGCAAAGGGTACGAGGGCTCCAGCTCCAATCGCATACGCTGCCTCTTCATCAAGCTTCCGGTAGTCTCGGGCCAGAGTTTTGCCGTTCTCTTCTGAGATGATCGCCAGGCGATTAGGTTGATGCGCCAGAAAGACGTGGCAAATCTCCTCCATTAAGGTGGCGTTGGTTCGAGCAGGTCCGTGATTAGGGTTTAGTATCACGATCTTCCGACCGTCCGGCAGTGGGCGCGAGCAAGCCCCACCTGACCACTCTTCGGAGGCCGAACCCAGCAGATGCTCCCTGGCCCCCGCACTTAAGCCTTTGATCCGATCAAGATCAACCACGAGAAGATTGGCGAATCGTGCGAGGTGGAACGGATTGAGAGGAGCATCCTTTGGTACGCGGGCGAAATCACGCAAGCCCAGGGCTTTCAGTTCATACTGTCGCCACTTTTCTCCTGGAGGTAACTCGAGATGGGCCACCGAACTATTATAGCCTTATTCTCGCGTTCAATCAGCCAAGATATTAACGACGTTTTCGGCTACTTTTTTCCGTTTCTGTCCGGCTGAACTGGGTGTAGGCTACCCTGAACAGCTCAGAGAGTGCTGATGCTGTTTCCTGTGTCAAATTACGATCGGCTCTCAGGTGAGCTTCAACGATCTCCGGGGTCGATTCGCGTGGGTAATAAACCACTGCGGATTCCTCATTTCCACCGGCGCGACCGCTTCCCAGAATTCGTTCCATTGGAACATCCAACCAGGCGGTGAGCCTGGCAATGTTGTCGGCGTCAGGCTTACCGGTTCCATTTTCTATCCGCGAAAGCGTCGACGCGGAGACGCCTGTCTTGTCTGCGACATCTCGCAGGCTGAAGTTCAATTCCTCTCGCTTTCGCTTCACCGCCCGACCAAGTTCGTCAGTATGGACAAGCGTCTTAGTGGATCGTTTCATGGCCTGTCACCTTCCGGTCACCAGAGTTGCCCCAAGTAGTCACCACGATACCATACGCCAGTTTTAGGCACAAGACTTCGTCTTATTGCTGAAACGCTTGCGATTGATTATTTCCCAGGCCGTGGTACACCGCCTAGGCTGGCTTGGATCGGAAGGCGCGCGGGGGGCTAGGGCTGCGCGCGCTGTCGCGTGGCTGACATGGCCATATCGCGAGCTCGAGGAAGCACTTCTACTGCTCTCGCTACTTGGAGATCGTCGGTGGTGATATAGACCCGATCAGCAACCACCCGGCCATAGGCGGCAGTTACAATGTTGTAACGTAACTGTAGCTGAATAAACGACCGATTGTGATCAACCAGCGGCGCTGTCGATTGGAAGGTCGTATCGTTAGCGACAAACTGCTTGAAGGCTTTGAAGAGCTGATCGCTTACGACAAAATCATTGGATTGGAGATCGTGAGTAAAGTCGATCCCTCTTTGAACCTTGAAAGCGTCAAAACCATTTATCCGTCCGTTGACCAATTCGCGAGCGAAACCAAATATTGGATTCAACAGACGTCGCTGAGCGGGACTGATCGTTCGGGCGCCAACACTTTCGTCAGGCGAAATACCGCCGCCGCCATAGACTGCTCTGCCAGTGTCAGTTTTCTTCTCCGGCCCGGCCGGTTTCTCCGGTGCGTCTTTCTGCTCAAGACGCGTCGTTCCGCCATGAGTGTAATAGTCGTAAAGACCTCCATTGGAGTAATCGCGCTGAATCAATCGACCCGACGGCGTGTAGTACTTCGCCGAAGTCAGGGTCAAGCCCGCGCCATACTCCAAAGGAATAATGCTTTGAACCAGTCCCTTACCAAAGCTGGTTTTACCGACAATCAGGCCGCGATCGTGATCTTGCATTGCGCCCGCGACAATTTCTGATGCCGAGGCAGTATTTTCATTAATCAGAATTACCAGCGGGGTCAGATTAGGGCTACTGTTTCTCGACTCATACACGTTGTCGCGCAGGCCGTTCCTGCCTTTTTGAGTCAAGATTAACTGCCCGTTTGGAAGAAAGACCTCCGCGACGTGAATTGCCTGATCTAAAAAGCCACCCGGGTTATTGCGCAGATCAAGGACGAGCGAATTCATGCCCTTTGACTCTAGCTGCTCAATGGCTTCCTGAAGCTCGTCGGTCGTCGTGTAATTAAAACCTCGAGTCATGTCGACGTAACCAACGCCCGGCCTTAGAAGATAGGCGTCTGGAATCGAAGGTTGAGACACGGCATCGCGGGTTATTTCGAAAGTCTGGACGCGTTTGTCCGCAGCGCGTTCAATTGTGAGTCTGACAAGCGAACCACGCGGACCGCGAATTTTGTCGCGGACTTCGATCGATGGCCGGCCCGTCATCTTGACACCGTCAACTTCCAGAATCCGATCGCCAAAGCGAAGACCGGCTCGATTTGCCGGTGCATTGTCGAATGTCGCGGTTACGAAAGTGTCAGTCTCTTTTCCGATGGTGTAGCTGAGGATTGAGGCACCGATTCCAAAGTACTCTGAGCGCTGGTCGGTTTTAAGTTCGTCAAACTCTTCCCGGTCATAATAATTTGAATGCGGATCCAGCGCGCGCAACATTCCAATGATTGACGACTTGAACGCCGAGTTGTAATCGAGTCTCTTCCCCTCGATGTAATTCTCCCGAATAAGTTCGAGCGCCTCGTCGAAATCTCTTTCGATCAAAGGGATCGCATTACTGGTGTTCGGACGGGTCGCGCGTCTTCCGGGTGCAGGTGGTCCGCCGGAGGGCGGCCTTCCGCTCGACGTGCTGCCCACAGGAGGCGTTTGTTGACGCTGCTGCGAGAAAACCAATCCAGGCGTTGCGAGGATGCCGATAAGAAGGGCGATTAGGGCCCTCGAGAAAATGCTACTCAAGATTGTGCCTCTAAAACCATTTCAATTCTCAGGTCCGCTCAGCAATGCTGAACCTCTATCCGCTGGCAATACTAAAGGATGCAGTTAAAGTGAGCAAGGTTGTGCACCAACCCTTCGGTCACCTTTTAGAAGATGAAAATGTTAAAAGCTTCGAATATTCAGTTTCACGGATCTATTTCTTTTCCCTTGACCCTATGTCGGCTTGACGGGTGTTTGAATGCGTCCGTAGAATGAACCTAATAGAGGCACCAAACGTAAAGTATCAACAGAATGTGGTCTATAGTAATTCTTAAGGAGTCTATTGATTATGAGCAGTCCGTATCAAAGAGAAGATCAACATGATCCTGAGACGGTAGATGATTTGATGCTGCGCCACGACGAGTCGGAGACCGACCCCGAAGATAGAGCGCGTACTGCTTCCTCCGTGCGCGACATCGCGTCGAGGATTCCCGAATCGCTCAGTGCTATCGGCCGCGACATCAGCCGAACGATCGAGCGCGCGATGTCTGCGAAAGACGATTACGTAGTTGCGGTTAAGATTTCTCCAGAGGCTCAGGAGAAGCTTGAGCAGTTGGTACAAGCAGGTGTTTTCCGCAATCGTGCTGAGGCCGCCGGCTTCCTAATCGACGAAGGCATCAAAACTCAGGCAGCGCTCTTCGCACGGGTAGAGCAGAAGCTTGCTGAAATCGAGCGGTTACGGGCCGAATTGCGCGGCATGATCAACGAAAAGTCCGCATAGTTTTCAAGTCGTTCTGGCGCGTCCCCTGGTTCCAAACAGAACTAATTCTTCCCCACCGAAGGGGACGTCATGCCCAATCCAAGCGAGCGAATCGAGACAAACGTGGCCGAAACTTTTCAACTCCCACCTACACTGATTCAACAATTCAAGCTACCAAACGGTCTTCGCGTCATTCTGAGCAAGGATCAGGTGGTGCCGGTCGTGTCAGTAGCTGTTTATTACGACGTAGGTTCTCGTAATGAAAAGCCGGGGCGCACAGGCTTCGCTCATCTGTTTGAGCACATGATGTTTCAAGGTTCGGAGAACGTGCCGAAGGCCGCTCATTTCCAGTACATCTTCAATGCGGGTGGAACAATGAACGGTACCACCTCGACCGAGCGCACAAATTACTTCGAGACTTTGCCCGCGAACTACTTGCCGCTGGCACTTTGGCTGGAGAGCGATCGTATGCGTTCGCTGAAAGTCACTCAGGAGAATCTCGATAACCAGCGCAACGCTGTCCAGGAGGAAAAAAGACTTCGGTACGACAATCAGCCTTACGTAAATGCTTTCCTGCGAATCAATGAGCTGATATTTAAGAATTCCGCCAATGCTCATTCGACAATCGGGTCGATGGAAGATCTCGACGCCGCCACTATCGAAGACGTGAGAGAGTTCTTTCGCATCTTCTATGCACCGAACAACGCCGTGTTGAGCATTGTGGGCGACATCGACGAGGCTGAAACTCGAGCGATGGTTGAACAGTATTTTGGGTCAATTCCCAGCCAGCCGGTACCACCTTCGATCGACGTTAGCGAACCCGAGCAGGTCGCGATTACCCACGAAAACTATTACGACCAACTCGCGCCCGCGCCGGCGTTTGTTCTCGGTTGGAAGATACCCCCGCGGAGGACGCCCGACTTTTACGCGCTCTCGCTCGCCGCGGACCTGCTTTTTGAAGGCGATAGCTCGCGGCTCTATCAAAAGCTGGTGAAAGGTGACGAGTCAGTTGTTTCAATTCAAGGTGGTGTCGATGAACGGCGAGGCCCGTCGGCCTGGTATATTTTCGCTTTACCGAAACCTGGCGAGAATGTTGCGTCAATCCGAACGCAGATATCTGACGAGATCAAGCTCCTGGCGACGTCTGGTCCGACGGAAGCGGAGATGGAAAAGCTGCGAAATTCGTTGTCCAATGACGCCGTTCGCGGCAGGCAGTCAACGATGTATCGCGCGCAACGTCTGGCGGAATATGCACTCTACGATGGAAATCCCCAGCTGTTCGATTCGGAGCTGGAACAATATCTAAGCGTCACTCCCGATCAGATCAAGAGTGCGGTTCGAAAGTTTCTCGACGGAGAAAACCGAGTGGTCCTGGATATTATTCCTTCGGCCCGTGCGGATGAAGAAGAAGGGTTGACTTCGGTTGCGTCACCTCAACCTTCCGGAGATGCCAAACAGCCCGTTGCACCTGCGCCCCAGATTCCTCCACCCCAGCCGTCGGAACCGACCTCCGCGAACACACCAAACGCTATGCTGGGAGAAGCAAAACCTCTTCCGGCGCAAACGCAATCAACAGGAGACGCCCCTGAGCAAACGAAAGCCGGCTCGGGACCACTACATCCTTAACATGAGTCAGCCACAGGCTTTTCTACAACAAGCGCCCGCGCCGCTGGCGCCTCATCCGATCAAAGTTCCGCAAGCTTCAGAAACCCTGCTGTCAAATGGTCTGAGGATTGTGATAGTCGAAGACCGGCGGCTCCCACTGATCAGTTACCGCCTCGCCTTTCGCTCCGGCGACGCACACGATCCGCCGGAGCTTCCAGGTCTGAGCGACTTGGTGACCGGCCTCATTTCGGAAGGAACTGAATCACTTTCGAGTCGTGAAATTGCCAATGAAGTAGGGAGAATCGGTGCCACGCTCAGTGCGGGCGCAAATTCTGACTACACGACAGTAGCTGCCTCGTCATTGATAAGTTTTCGAGACAATATTCTTGACTTACTTGCTGATGTGACCCGCAATCCCTCGTTTCCACCAAACGAGGTCGAACTGATCAAGCAAAACACCAAGGAGAGTCTTAGACAACAACGGGCCCAACCTTCGTTTCTCGCCAGTGAGATGTTGTCGCGAGTAGTTTTCGGGAAGCATCCTTACTCAGTGATTGCGCCGACTCTCGACTCTCTGGAGGCTATCACACGCGAACGAATTGTAGACTTTCATAGGTCGAGATTTCTGCCCAATAATGCTGTGTTTGTGGCAGTCGGTGACGTTCGTCCTGAAGCCGTAATCAAGCGAGTCGAGAATCTGTTTGGCGATTGGCAGGTGGGAACGGCCCCTCAAGACGACTATCCCGCTCCGCCCGAAAGGACGTCACGCTCGGCGTATTTGGTCGATCGGCCGGGTTCGGCGCAGTCAAACATCGTAATTGCGAACCTGGCAATAACCAGAACCGATCCCAACTATTTCCCTATGTTGTTGATGCATACCGTGCTCGGCGCAAACGCCTCTTCGCGTCTTTTCATGAACCTTCGCGAAGAGAAGGGTTACACCTATGGCGCTTATTCAAGTCTTGATGCTCGTCGCAGCGCTGGGTCCTTCCGTGCGAGCGCAGAAGTTCGCACACTCGTAACCGGCGCCTCGCTGAAGGAGTTTTTCTTTGAACTTCAAAGGATTCGGACTGAGCCAGTGTCTGAAAAAGAAATTGCCGACGCGAAGTCCTATCTGACTGGAGTGTTCCCGCTGCGATTGGAAACGCAGGAAGGTCTGATTGATCAGTTAGTTCAGATCAAGATGTTCGGGCTGCCTGACAACTACCTGGAAACCTACCGACAGCGAATTCAAGCCGTTACCCGAGACCAGATTCAAGAAGTTGCAGCTAAATATGTAAGGCCCGACGAGGCAGCAATTGTAATCGTTGGCGATGGCGCAGAAGTTCTCGAACAGCTGAAGCCTTATACGGAAGCTGTTGAAATTTACAATACAGCTGGAAAAAGGAAAGAAAAGCCCTCTAACCCAGCTGAGTCGGGTGCCGACGCGGCACTTGTCCTGGGAGAATGGACGATTGATATTCAAACGCCGTTCGGCCAGAACATACCCGCGAAGCTGAAAGTTACCGAAGGCCAGCCTGGACTACGCGGTACCGTAGAATCAGAAATGGGTAACGCAGATATTGTCTCGGCTTTGCTGGATGGCAACTCCTTTGTTGCCACCCTTTCGTTTGAAATTGGCGATCAGGTTCTCGAAGCTCAGATTGAGGGCCAAATAAACGGGAAGGAAATGGAAGGAACAATCACCCTGCAAGACTCGCCACCCTTATCATTCGCTGGCAGCAAGACTGCCTAACTCAAAACAAAAAACTGCCCGGCACGTTAAACGTACCGGGCAAAATCACAGGAGGAACCGAGTGTTATGGTTGTCGCTATACTTTGCGACTATCCGAATAACCTCGATCTTGAGATGAGTCTACATGTCCATTCGTTGCTCTGCAACTCCATCCACGACATGCGGACTTCGAGATCGACCCCGACCGCCCCAAACTTATCTTTCGTAGCGAAGAATCGTACCGTTTCCGCCCACCACCCATCCGATTTTCTTTTGGAAGTGCAGCGCATACAAATTTTGTTTCACCGTCGAGTCCTGCTGTCGCCAGCTTATGCCGCCGTCAGCGCTGCGCAGGATGGCGCCGCCGCGTCCCACAGCCCAGCCATCGTCATCATTGACAAATTCGACGCTGAGTAGAGTCGACTTAACGCCCGAATTCGCCGGCAACCAGCTCGATCCTCCATCCCTCGTACTCAGAATTGTACCGCGCTCACCGACCGCCCAACCCCGCTTATCATTGCGAAATTCGACGTGGTAGAGGGTCGACGTAGTGCCCGAATCCTGTTTGCTCCAAGTCTGGCCGCCATCGACCGTGTTCAGGATCGTTCCACCGTCTCCGACGATCCAACCGCGCCGGTCATTATCGAAATCAATGTGAATCAACTCTGAGCGGCTCGGCGCGCGCTGTCGCCGCCAGGTCTCGCCCGCATCATCGGTGAAGACGAGGATGCTGTCGACAACCCGATCCCTTTTACTAACTGAACCGACGACCCAGCCCTTGTTCTTACTTGAAAAGCGGACACAGTAGAGTTCGACGGAGGCCCCGTCAAACTCGTTGGGGACAAAACTCCGGGCCTTCGTCCAACTTGTTCCGTTGTCATGCGTTACGAAAATCGAATGCCCCGCAATTAGAAAGCCGTCGTCTTTATCTCGGAAATAAATATCATTGATTGCCTCGTCGGTAGCCACCGACTGCCGCACCCAGGTGTGTCCTCCGTCATCCGTCCGACTCAAAAAACCATCATCGCCACCCACCCAGCCGCGTTTGCTGTCCAGGAAGAAGACGGTATTCAGATCTTGTTTGTCGGAAGCAATTCGCGCCGCGGTCCATCCCTCCTGGCTGAGCGCGCCGGGCGCGACAACCAGCAAGAGGGCCAAGGCTGGAAAAAGGCGCAACCCTCCGCTTCGATATCTTTGGGATCTCATCATTTCGTATTCATGCAGCTGCGCATGAAACCAATCACCTTGGATTGGAGATTGAATCTACGCTTTCTGGTTTCTGGGGGTTCCGCGATGGTTGTACCTTAGTTCAGCGTTACAAGACAAGGGGACGTCCTGACGCTAGCGGCATGACTACTCAAATGCGTGACTCTAGTTCGACTACTTCTTGTCTGGGTGGTGAATGAGATCAAAAATGAAAAACGATCCACGCGCATCTCACGAAGGAACTAACAAAGTCGTTCTCTTCGGGTCGTTTCGTGGATCGCTTGTTCACCGCAACGCCAGTCGTTTAGTCGCGAGACGGAGGAGGCACGTGAACCTAACCGCGTTCGCATGCCGTTCTGGTCCCTACTGCACCGCAGCGACGCGGTAGACCTTTCCTTCAAAAACGACTACTACACGTTCGCCTAGCGCAAAGAAATCTGCCAGTCGAGGTTTCTGCTTCAGCAAGGCGAAGTATTCGTCGCTGGCGAATTTCAAGTTGATCTCCGGCAAGCGAGAGTCAGACTTGAACTCAGCGTCAGTCCAGACGCCTTCCCGCAAGTAAAAAGTCTTACCTCCCACGGTTCTAACCGCCGATGACAGCTCATTCTTATCTAGTCGATCCGCTTCTGATTGCTCGCGGGTCCGCTTGCTTTGCTGCACACCCGCCACGCCTGTCGCGGCGCGTGCATCCGCTGACTTCATAGGCATTGGCGGCGGTGGGGCATTCTGAGATCGTTGCCCTCTGCCGCTGCTGAATCCACCGGTTGACGGACGGGTGAGGGTTAGCGGCTGAGCGTTGGGCTCAAGCGCAAGGTAAGACGTGTAAGGCGTGACGATGCCATAGCGCGTTCCCAAATCAACAACTTCGTCGCGAAGTTCGGCTTGTTCGCCATTGGTGCGAATTTGCTCCATCAACCAACCAACCCGCCGCGTAGCCCAAAGCCGAGGGAGAAAGTCGTTTGCTTCTTCCCGTCGTGGGAAACGCAGGTTGTTATAGAAGAAGTCTTTGTTTGCATTCGCCGACTTACCACTCAAACGCAAGCGAACAAAGTCCATGTCGATGGCATTTCGGTATCGGCCGATCAAAGTCACCTGTGATCCGCGGAATACGTCAGGGAGCGCACGCGGATAAACGAGATCGGTTTCCACTCCCGCCATGTCCAGACGGAGGTCGGTCAGCACTGGATAGTTGACCTTCGCAAAGAAATTAGAAACCTTAACTTCGAGATCCTCCTTTGGTTCGACGTAATCCGCAACACCGCCATTTTCTGCAGCCAGTTTGTCGAGCAGAGTCGTATTTACGTCGTAGCCCACGCCAAACGTGAAAATGCGCAAGCCTGGCGTTTTCGCTGCGCGAGAGTTTTCCACGATGCGAGCTGCGTTTGTCTCGCCTACCGTTGGCAAACCATCAGTCATGAAAATCAGAATCTTGGGGCGATTGCCGGTTTGAAACTGCTGCATGGCTGTGAGCAAAGCCTGGTTGATGTTCGTGCCGCCCACCGGCCGCAGCGCCTGGACGAAGGTCTCGCCGCGTTTGCGTCCCTGATCGTCAGCGGCGATCATCCCGCTTTCCATCGCTCGCTCCTCCCCGGCGAATGAGATCACATTGAAGCGATCCTGAGGACGCAGAATTCTAATTCCGTGAAGCAATGCCGAGCGAGCTTTGTCCATCTTCCCTGATTCCGACATTGAACCCGAAGTATCGAGCACGAAAACGATATCCTTGGCTGCATACTCTTGTTCCGACCAGTCATCTTTCGGAGAAATCGTCAAGAGAAAGTAACCATCTTTGCCTGCATCGCGATGCGTCAGGAGAGTGACCCCAAAATCTTCGCTCGATCGAGTGAAGAAGAGTTGAAAATCCTGTGGCTCGTTTCCACCTTGAGTCTCAAACGAAACAACTGAACTGCGTTCATTCTTGCGCTTGATGTCTACTGCGTGCGTGGGTGAATAGATATTCCGCACCGGTTCTTTACTTTCCAATTCCACTCGGCCGGACACTGAACCGATCTGCGTCACCTGTCGACCTGTGCCGAGTGGATATCGGTAAGCGACCGTACCCGATTCACCTTTCAGCACTTGCGTGTAGGAGAGTTCGAGTTTCTTGTCTGAATGGGGAGGAATCGGAAAGATGCTGGCTTGGAAGAGGTCTTTGCCCGCGTATTCGAGCAATCCGGGATCGCGCTGACGGCGGACAATCTCGTCGTAAATCCGCCTTGCCTCCTCACGAGATCGAACCTCTCCAACCAGGCGGCGGTCACCGTCCCAGATGGCAAACTCAACAATCGATGCCGACTCCGGAATGGGAAACAGATAAGTTCCCTCCAACGTCGCATTCGTGTCGTTGCGGAAAACCTGCTCCACGTGCGTCGTGGCTACCTGGGCCAGAATCTTCGTGTCTATCTTTATTGACTTGATCGGAAGGGTGCGCGGCAGAGGGATGGGTGGCAGGCGGTCAGGCCGGGGACAACGGTCGCAAGGCCCTGGCACTATGACTCCCTGGGCACTCGCTGCGACGCTGGTTAGAACGAGTAGTAACAGGCTAAAAGGCAGGACGGTTCGGATTCGCATTTTTCCCTCAATCCAAGAAATTTGACCCGGCTTGGGTACTCCCCTGACGCTTGATAGAACGGGCAGGAAGCCGGTTCTTGCGGGTCCGAGGTTGGAAGATTCTCCACAGATTTGTGGTTTCGGTCCATTCGCACCAACGGGTGGGTCCAGCGTGTCCTACCTTCTCCTGCTTGTTGCTCTCTGGTTTCCTTGTTTTGAACACCGTTCGTCGAGCCTACGATCCACTAACTCACACGAAACAACACCAAATCGCTTGGTGTAAGTTCGTGTGTTTTCGTGGATCGTATGATTTGACGCCTACCCTCGACAGCAGCTGATGACATCTGACATCAATGAAGTGTCCGCAACCGTTTATTTAAGATTCCCATAGTCGTTATGTAGATAATTATCACGAGTCCGCCCACAGCGAGTGTCGCCCGCGGCCCAAATCGCTCCGAAGCGACGCCGCCAAGGAGATTTCCAATAGGCATTGTGCCGATAAACGACAGTATGAACATGCTCATAACACGTCCTCGCATGCGATCGGTAACGAGCTTCTGGAGCAGAGTGTTCGTTACGGCCACTGAAGTCACTATGGAAAACCCAACTGCAAAGAGGAGGATCAGTGAAAGAATAAGATTCGTTGAAATCGCAAAGCCAACTATGGCGACTCCAAAAGTGAAGGCTCCACCGAGCACTGACCATCCCTTACGCTTGAAATCGCCCAGGTAAGCTAAAAGCAAAGCGCCGAAGAAAGCCCCTGCGCCTGCCACACCCATCATCAGCGCCAGTCCGGTTTCGGCAAGATGAAAGATGTCCCGCGCAAACACCGGGATTAACGTCAGGTAAGGCGTACCGAACAAGCTAGTCATCCCCGAGATCGACAGCAATGAAAACACTCTGGGCCGCTTCCGCACGTAGCTAAAGCCATCGATCAAGTCCTGCCAAAGCGCGCGTCGGTCTTTGACTGAGTGCGCGTAGATGTCTTTCCGGGTTTCATCGAAGTGAACCATTTTCAAGGCAACAACGACTGCGATGAACGACAGCCCGTTGGCGTAGAAGCAACCTGCGAGTCCGAAGAATTTGAAACCCAACCCTGCGAAGAGTGGACCTATGACTCGTGAGAGCTGGAATTGCGTCGAATTCAACGCAATCGCATTTGCCAGATCCTCACGCCCGACGAGGTCGAACGTCATCGCCTGATAGGACGGGCTGGCGAGCGCCATGCAACAACCGGAGACGATCGAGAAGGCAAGGACCATCCAGACGTTCACCTTGTTGGTTCCCACAAGGATTGCCAGGCCAAAAGCTGCAGCACACGCCACTAGCTGGGTGTAGAGCAGGAGACGCCGCCGGTCGACCAAATCAGCGAACACTCCACCGGCAAGCGTCAGAAAGAATCCGGGTGCCGTGGCCATGAAGCCATCGAGGCCTAGCCAGAAGGAGGAGTTTGTAAGATGGAGCACCAGCCAGCCCTGAGCAACCACTTGCATCCAGGTGCCGATGTTGGAGAGAAGAGCGCCAATCCAGAAGCGGCGATAGTTTGCATGCGAGAGAGCACGAAACATTCGTCTCTGGTGACGAACGGGAACGGTCGCCGATTCTATGTCAACGGGCATGCTGCATTGTTCTTACCATTGCGTTGGGAAAAGCTCAACGAGGTTCTTGCGCCTCGTATGCATTCAGAGGAGTTTCCCGCAAAGGCGCAAAGCGCGAAGCGCAAAGAAGCACCTGACACAAACACGAAGAAATGCCAACGGATCCACTGTCTGCATCTTCTTTGCACCTTTGCGGGAAATTTGTTTAGCCTTCGTGCAGACCAAGCGCGGTTTGTGCAACAATGACGCGACCAACTCATCTTTTTCAGGAGCGAAATCAAACGATGTCTGCCAGAAACATCAACGACGCTTGTCTTGTATTTTCCAGAACAACCTTGGCGATGCTTTTGTTCCTTCTGCTCTTCAGCAGTATCACGGCACACGCGCAGACGACCGCCGGCAAGAAACCAATCACTCACGAATCGATGTGGTTGATGAAGCGCGTCGGCGCGCCGGTACCCAGCCCGAACGGACGTTGGGTTGTCTTCTCGCTAGTTGAGCCCGCCTATGACGACAAGGATCAGGTTTCCGACCTTTGGCTCGTCCCAGCCGATGGAAGCGCGCAACCTCGACGCCTGACTTTCACGAAAGGCGGCGAGAGTGGGGCGACCTGGAGTCCAGACAGCCGCCGCCTTGCGTTCTCAGCCAAACGCGAAGGAGACGAGGTAAATCAGATTTACGTAATCGACGTCGCGTCAGGCGGAGAGGCCGTGCGTGTAACATCACTTTCAACTGGAGCGCGAGCACCACAGTGGCGTCCGGACGGCCAGGCGCTGCTCTTCGTTAGTTCTGTCTACCCTGGCACGATCGACGATGAAGCGAATAAGAAGATTGCCAACGAACGGAAGAATCAGAAGTTCAAGGCGCGTGTTTACGATAGTTTCCCAATTCGCAATTGGGACAAATGGCTGGAAGATACCCAGCCGCACGTCTTTGTTCAGACGCTCGAGCCCGAGGCCAGCGCTAAAGACATTTTGGCGGGCACGAAACTGGTTGCGGAACCGGGCTTTGGAGGCTCTCTCGGTAATTCAGGCGATGAGATGATCGCGGTTTGGGCGCCAGACGGCCAATCGATCGTCTTCGTGGCTACGGTCAACAGGAACGTTTCGGCCTATGCGTCTTCAAACACTCATCTCTATCGTATCCCGGCGACGGGTGGTGAGCCTTCGGTCATTGCTGGGGGCGACAATAGCTACGCTCAACCCGCATTTCGTGCCGATGGCCGAGCACTTTATTTCACCATCACTCCGGAGAACGACCGCGTCTACAATCTGAGCCGGCTGGGGATGCTTGCCTGGCCAGCGACGACGTCAACGAGCGCCGTAAAGATTATTACCAGCAACCTCGATCGCTCGATCGGCGCATTTGCCGGCACACCTGACAGCAAGACGGTCTACTTTCTGGCCGAGGAATTCGGACACGAAAAACTCTTCAGCGTTCCCGCGAACGGTGGCGATGCGCGTCTGGCGTTCGATATGTCAGAAGGCGCTTACACCAATCTCAGAATACCGGACAAAGCCTCAACTACTCTGTTGTTCGCCAACTGGGAAAGCGCCGTCAGTCCTGGCCAGGTAGTGCGCGTCAACCCTTCGTCTCGGCGCAACGAACGGCTCACCAGCTTCAACGCTGACCGGGCAACCCAGATTGACTGGCTGCCGCTGCGTCATTTTTGGCTCACAACTAAAGCCGGCAATAGAGTGCACAGCATGGTCGCTCTGCCTCCAAACTTTGATGAGCGTAAGAAATATCCGTTACTGGTATTGATTCATGGTGGACCGCATTCGATGTGGCGCGATCAGTTTTTTCTGCGCTGGAATTATCACCTGCTGGCGCAACCGGGCTATGTCGTGCTGCTCACTGACTACATGGGTTCGACCGGCTACGGCGAAAGGTTTGGTCAGGCCATCCAGGGAGATCCTTTCATCGGTCCCTCGGCAGACATCAATGAATCGGCAGACGAGGCCGCGCGTCTCTATCCTTTTGTCGACGGCACCCGTATGGCAGCAGGAGGGGCCAGCTATGGCGGGCATTTGGCAAACTGGCTGCAAGCCACCACCACGCGTTACAAGGCGCTGATCAGCCACGCCGGTCTCATCAACCTCGAATCGCAATGGGGCACAAGCGACACGATTTATCATCGCGAAGTGAACAATGGCGGACCGGTCTGGGAGCAAGGGAAGGTGTGGCGCGAACAAAATCCGATTCGCCTGGCCAAGAACTTTCGCACGCCAATCTTGCTCACGGTGGGTGAAAACGACTTCCGCGTGCCGCTCAATCAAACGCTGGAAAACTGGAGTGTGTTACAACGACTACGCATTCCGAGCCGCTTGATTATCTTTCCTGAAGAGAACCACTGGATTCAGAAAGGTGAAAACAGCCGTTTCTTTTACCGCGAGGTGCACACGTGGTTGGGTAAGTATCTAAAGGAGAATCAGGGTCAGGTGGCCGGAAAGACTAACTGAACTTTCTCCATAGGTCCTATAGGACCTTTAGCTTAGCTCCGCCGCCAGGCCGAGAGCGAGCCGCCTTTGCCACCGCGACGCTGAGCAACAATCTCGGCCAGAATCGCCAGTGCCACCTCTTCAGGGGTGACTGCGCCAATATCCAAACCCACCGGCGCGTGTACTTTGTTTAGCATCTCTTCGCTCACACCAGCCTGACGCAGCCGGTCAAGCACGATGTTCGTTCTTCGCTTACTGCCGATCAGTCCCACATAGTCGGGTGTCGTCGTCATTACCACATGCATGCACTCCTCGTCTTCGTTGTGACCTCGGGTCACTACAGCAACTGAAACCCCGTGTCCGTTTCCAACAGCATTTCGTACGGCGTCCTGCCAGTTCTCAGCGATCATCAACTCGATTCGCTCGTCTGGGAAACGCTCCCGCACAAGGAACTCAGAGCGGTCGTCAATCAAGGTCGCTCGGTAACCGGTGAGGTTCGCCAAGCGCGCCAGCGCTGCGCCAACGTGCCCGGCTCCACAAATCACCAGCCGCGGCTCTGGTTCGAGCCGCTCAAACAAAACACTAGCCTCAATCCATTCAGTCAGTTCGGGTGCAAACTCGCTGACGCGAAAAAGATGAGCTTCGTCGCGAGTATTTAGAAACTCGGTCGCCCGTTTTGAAACAACCTTGTCCAATGCGACATCTCCCAAGCTTCCGGTAGCGACGCCAGATTCTGTGACCAGAAGTTTTGTTCCGATATTTTTGGCTGCGGCGACGAGGGTCGCGAGGGTCGCGGTGGAGCCTTCGTCGAGCACTCGCGCAATCGCTTTCAGAAGAACGGCGGACGGTTGGTTAGATTCTGCCATTCAGGTGGGTCACTAGCGAGGCTACTTCGCAGCAGGCGACTTTGAAAGTCCAAGCATTGCCGCGACTCGACGCAGCAACCAGAGTGGGCCGACGAGCAAATAGACAGGATTCTTAAAGAAGGCCGGCTGATTACCTTCAATTGCATGCCCGGCAAATTGAAGGATCCAGCCGATGATGAAGAGTCCCATGGCCCAGCGCCAGTTAACGAAGAAAACCGGCACCGAAAGCACGATCAACGGAATACCGATTGAGTGGAACAACCGGTTCACCGGATGCTGATGCTTCGATTTGTAGTTGTCGATTAGAGAGACCGGCATTCTGTTTCGTTGATTATGACGTGGGATCAAAAGCTACTGCCCTTCCTAGCCCATCACCTCAACAAAAATGTCCATCGTCCCCCCGCAAACCATTCCTTCTTCACTCGCTTCTTCGGCGGTGAGGGAAAAGTGATGCAAAGCAGACTTCCCCGAACGCATGGCCTCGCGCGCTTCGGCCCAAACTTCCGCTTCAATGCATCCGCCTCCCACCGTTCCGGCAACTTTGCCGCTCTCGAAAAACACCATCTTGGCGCCACGACGTTGCGGAGTTGAGCCACGAGTATGAGCCACAGTCGCCACGACTACTCTCTCGCCGCGTTCGTTAGCGTCAGACAGCATCCGGTACAGATCACTTTGGGGAATTGTTGACATTGGTTCAGTGATCTTACGCTCCTAGCATGCCCACGTAAAAGCCACGAACGCAAGCTGCTTTAGTTCAACGGTCCGGAGTGAATGCTACATTCAACCGATTCACGAATAACAGGAACTATCACGAACCTTTTCGTGTCGGTTCGTGTGGTTTCGTGGATCGTTTCGGTAGCGTCAGAGAATAACAGAATTGAAATGGGACTAACAAAATGAAAGGGCTGCGAACTCGAATTGGTCGCAGCCCTTGTAACTAGCTCGGTCGGAACCCTACTCTGGTTTCTTCTTCGCTTTTGCTGGAGCCTCATCTTGATTGGGCTTAGCCTCTTCCTGCCGCCTTTGCATTTCCAACCGCGTGCGCAAGAGTTCAACTTCCGCATCTGCGTTCGCAACCGCCTGCTCCAGACGTATCCGGCTGGTTTCCAGGATCTTAATCTGAGCCTGAAGGCGGGCTTTATCACCTTCCAGCGACCGGCGTCGCGCTTCTCGAGCGTCCTCAGGTCGCGTGGTGCCAAACGTTGCGGTGGCTCGCTCAATGTTTTCCGGCTTCAGCCAATACTCAGTTTGTTCCAAACGTGATTGGAAATCCGCCAGCTTGCTCTCAACATCAAGTTGCTGGGAACGAAGACTCTCAGCGCGCTGTTCGGCGCGCGTAAGTCGCTCCATATCGATGAGGACCCGATCGTTGTCGTGCATCTGGGTCAGCTTGTCGTTCAACTTGTTTACTTGATTCGACAAGGTACTGATCGTTTGCTGCATATCCTGATCGTCGGGAGCAGTCGTGGGCTTGGCTTTCTTCGGCTTGGTATCCGTCGTCTGGCTGGTTTCTTCGGCACTGGGATCAGCAGTCTCGTCAGCCGTGCTGATGATTCTGTCGCCGTTGCTGGTGGTTCCCTCGGGAGGTGCGATGACCGGATTGGTGATTACGGGTTTGGGGACCCGACGAGCCCGACGTTTGCGGCGCGTTTGCGCGTCAGAATCAATCGAACAGTAGGCAACGGCAATCACCACTGCCAGAACTAAGACCGCCCGACGAAAGATTTGATTTTGCATTTGAAAACTCCTGGGTTTCCCAGCAACCGTCCCAAAGATACGCCTTGTGAGCGGGCGGGTTCAAGTTGCCTAAGATGCCAGATCTACACGTCAGGCCAGCTTGGCGGTTCCGTTTTGGAGTTTCTTGTTGGGGAATCTAGCGTCTTTGGAGTGCGGTGACCTGTCACCGCTTTGGTCCGAGGCGCCTTGGCGCCGGTGTCTCGGCAGAACTTACTCCGCTGTATCCGCGACAGGTCGCGTAAGGCAAAAGCGGTGACAGGTCACCGCACTCTCCAAAGGCGGCTCAGCCTTCTCGTATTGCAATAATCTGGTAAAGCGCGTTTTTGAAGAACAGGCGCTTTAAAATGTCGCCTGGATGACGAGCTGGCCGCTTCTTCGCGACCGTTCGAGCCTCGGCGAGATTGCTGCTCTCGCTCAGGACACGCAGCGGCAGACTCTGAAACAGCTGGCGGGCGCGGCTCAACGTCAGGTGAGTCGTGTGATCTGCAAAGGGTCCAATCTCACACGGAACACCCAGGGAATTCCACGACGAATGAAGAGCAGCAGCGATTGCGTAGATGGGATGATGGACGTTAACTGTGAAATAGAGAAGGCCATTCGGCGCCAGGATGCGAACTAGCTCCGACACTATGCGCGCGGGCGACTCCGCATGGTCGACCACATTGTCGCAGAGCACAATGTCAAAACTCCTGTCTGGGAATGGCAGCGTCTCCCCGACCGCGGCTATCGTCGGGACGCGAGTCTGCCACTTCGGAAAAAGACTTGCATACTGATGCGCCAGCGGATCGACTCCAACCGGACGTTTCGATCCGAAAAAGAAAATAAGACCATGGGCTCCACTGCCAACCTCTACCACTCGAACGTTCGGATCGATCGTCTGAAACTTTTCGAGCGTGGATCTCACTTTTTCCGAGGCACGCATCATCGCCTGAACTACATCCGGTTCGTGGCCCCGAAGCCTTTCGGATTTCTCTTCCTGGTAGGCAAGCTGACGCTCAAGTGCCCTTTGCGCCCGCTTACGACGTTTTGTTTCGCGCCAGGATTTCAAAAGATAACCATCAAGCGTTAGCGCTAGTGGATCAGGTTGGTGAGCTATCCCAAATTCTGAATGGTTTGATCGAGTTGAGCGGTCCGCTGCGCAATGTCAGCGACACGAGCACGCAGCTCGTTTACCTTATCGACGGGCGCACGCTCAACGAAGGATGGGTTGGCAAGCTGCGCTTCCAGCCTTGAAGCCTCACCGGCAAGTTTTTCTTTCTCTTTTCCCAAGCGCCTGCGTTCCTGTTCAAAGTCGATTAAGCCTTCGAGCGGAATGGCAACTTCAGCGCCGCCTACCAGAACCGCTCGCGCCGACGCGCGCGGCGCATCCAGATCTGAATTGATGGAAACTGATGAGGCCCGTACCAGCCTGGTGATCTGATCCGCGTTGTCTGAAAACACCGCGCGCAGCTTTTCGTCGGGACACCCAATCAGCATCTGCACACGCTCACCAGGCTTGATGTTCATTTCCGAACGAATATTACGCACCCTCGAAATGACATCGATAACCGCCTGCATCTCCCACTCGGCCCCTTCGTCAATCAGCTCAGTGGTTACTTCCGGATACGCGGCCAGCATCACAGTCGGCTGCGCATCCTGGTATGCCTGGTGAAGGAGTTTGACGTCGGCGTCGGGCAGACGTTGCCAGAGTTCTTCAGTGATGTAGGGCATCAAAGGATGTAACAAGCGCAGCGCCTGTTCGAGCACGGTTAGCAAACGCGTTCGCGATTCAGTCCTTCTCGCCGAGGCCTCGGCGGACGTCACATCAGCCTTGCTCAGCTCAATGTACCAGTCGCAGAAGTCGTCCCAGAAAAAGTGATACAGGGTTTGTACAACTTCATGGAACTGATAACCCTCAAGTGCGCTGCGCACATCGCGAGCCGTCCTATTCAAACGCGAGACAATCCAGCGATCGTGCAGGGCGGGAGTCGAGCCCAGGCTCCTGACTGTTTCCGGATCGACTGTGGCCCCTTCCGAATTCATTAGACAGAAACGGGCTGCATTCCAAATCTTGTTGGCGAAGTTGCGATACGACTCGACCTGCTTTTCGTTCCAGCGGATGTCTGTGCTCCCTACGGACGCCAACATGATCCGCGTGGCATCGACTCCATACTTGTCAAACACCTCGAGCGGGTCGACGCCGTTCATCTTGGTTTTGGACATACGCTGGCCGTGACTATCGAGGATCGTGCCCGTCACGAACACGTCGTCAAACGGTTCGCGGCCCATAAACTTGAGGCCCATCATCACCATCCGCGAAACCCAGAGGAAGATTATGTCGCGTGCGGTTATCAACACTGAGGTTGGATAAAACGTTTTCAGGTCTTGAGTCTCCTGGGGCCAACCTAACGTCGAAAACGGCCAGAGCGCCGAAGAGAACCACGTGTCGAGCACATCCGGATCCTGGCTCAGCTCGCCTGTACCGGCATGGGCGCGTGCCTCCGCTTCGGAGCGAGCGACATAGACGTTTCCCTGCTCGTCGTACCAGGCAGGAATCTGATGTCCCCACCAGAGCTGTCGCGAGATTGTCCAATCGCGCAGGTTCTCAAGCCAGTTGAGGTAAACCTTTTCGTAAGGGATCTCTGGCACAAACTTCGGCTTACTTTTCTCGGCCATCAGATCCAGGGCCAGATCTCGCAAAGGCTCCATCCGGCAGAACCACTGCGTGGAAATCAGAGGCTCGATCACTGTCTTGCATCGTTCACACTTGGAGATGGAGAATTCGTAGTCCACGACTTTTTCGAGGAGTCCGAGTTCCTCAAATCGCTCCACCACTTTCTCGCGCGCCTTGTATCGATCCAGATTGGCGAAGTCGGCCCCGGCTGCTTCGGTCATTTTTGCCTGAGTGTCGATCACAACCACCTGCGGCAGGTTATGACGGAGGCCCATGTCGTAGTCGGCCGGGTCGTGAGCTGGTGTGATCTTCACTGCGCCGGTGCCAAATTCAGGATCAACAAACTCATCGGCGATCACCGGAATTTCGCGGTCCGTCAGTGGCAGAAGTAGGGTGGCGCCGATGAGACTTGAATACCGTTCGTCTTTTGGATTAACCGCAACCGCCGTATCACCCAGCATGGTTTCGGGACGGGTAGTAGCCACCGTCAGGCCGCCTCCACCATTCTTGGCAGGATATTTCAGATAGTAGAGCTTGCCTGGCGCCGGATCCCTTTGCACTTCGAGGTCAGACAAGACGGTCTGATCGTTGGGGCACCAGTTCACGATGCGATTGCCTCGATAGATCAACCCGTCCTCGTAAAGCCGAACAAATACCTCACGGACAGCGCGAGAAAGATCTTCGTCCATCGTAAACCGCTCGCGTGACCAATCGACTGACGCGCCTTCGCGCCGCATCTGGGTCGTGATCTGTCCCCCTGACTCGCTCTTCCACTGCCAGACACGTTCCACGAATTTCTCTCGTCCCAGGTCGTGACGTGTCAGACGTTCCTTTTTTAGCTCCCGCGAAACCATCAACTGGGTCGAGATCCCGGCGTGGTCCATGCCCGGGAGCCAAAGCGTGCGATAGCCACACATTCGCTTGTAACGCGCAAGCACATCCATCATCGTGTGCTGCAACGCGTGGCCCATGTGGAGAGAGCCCGTGACATTCGGGGGAGGTATTACGATGGTGAAAATGGGAGCGCTTGGATCACGATTGATTTCCGGCGCAAAGAAGCCTAGCTGCTCCCAGCGCGCGTAGTGATGCTGCTCGGCTTCCTTTGGATCGTAGGTCTTGGGTATGTCCATCGTTCGTTAGATTGTGGTCCGTGGTCGGTGGTATTCAGTTTCAATAGCTAGTCATCGCTGCCGCCGAGTTCAAGAGTATTGCACTATTGCCGCCTCGGCTTTCCGCCGGCTGTGAGAAGGGAATAGTAGCTGATTTCACCTAAGATGTGCGACTCACCAAAAAGAAGACACGATCCACTAAATCACACAAACTCACACGAAATACTTTTGCTGTTACTTCGTGTGTTTCCTAAATCGTACTAATAGTCAGAACATCAGGCCCCAAAAACAAATCGAGCAGGCAGTCGGTAACAACGCCTGCTCGATTTCACATTCGACTACTCTGGAATCTATTTCGGCTGTGACTCTTCCAGCTTGCGCTTGATTAATAACTCCGCCAGATCGGGTACTACCTCCCAGGCAATCTCCTGAACCACGCGCTCCGAGAGATGCGCTACCGCGCGACGCGCGATAGCGTCGATAACTTCCGGCGACAGTTGCTCGGCATTGATTTGACCAGCCGAAACTGAAGTCGGCGCGGCTGCTTCCGGCTCGTCCGTGACCCTTTGCATTTGTGCCGACTCTTCAGGTTGTGATGAGTAGCTTCCGGCTTCGCGCGTCCAGTCCTGTGTCTGAGCCATTTGATCGTGCATGAAAGAGGGTTGCTCCTTCGTCCTGCTCGCTTCTGAAAACCTTGCTTCCTCTTTCTTCAGCTCCCAGCCAACTACGGCGGGTTCCGAAAGTTGCGGGTCGACGAAGGCGTGTGTTCCCGCAGCAGCAGCTACTTCGTACGCTGGCTCTGGCTCAATGTCATCGAGATCTATATCGAGGACAAACTCGTCTGGATCTGTAATGGGGGTTTGCCCGATTTCATCCAACTCCAGAAGTACGTCACCGGTTTCAGTTGAACGTTCATCTCCCCATGCGCTTGTTGTGTCCACGTTTAGATTTTCTCCGGATTTGTGAGTCGCGCCCCAAAGTGTTTGCGATGATTGCGCTGAGACTTGTTTGTACTCCTCCGGCACGCTCGCGTGGGGCAGCGGCTGGGTATCGGCGGTCACTATCTCGAGCTCGTCTGTGCTCAATTTCTCGATCTCAGCCGGCTCCTCTTTAACTGCAGGCAATTCGGCTGTCGGCACTTCGTCTGCCGGCGGTTTACTGCCGACCAGTTCGCCGACTTTGTCTATCAAGCGTCGAATCGATCTAAATGGCTTGGTCAAAATATCGTCCGCGCCTACTCTGCGCGCCTCCGCTTCGTCAAGTGGCTCAAAAGAGCCGACCAGAAGCATAACAGGAATGTGCTTTAGTTTCGCATTTTGTTTTACATACTCGCAGACCTCATAGCCACTCATAGTGGGCATGAAAATATCAGCAAGTATGATGTCTGGAGCGAGTTCCTCGAGCTTCTCAACCGCCTCATTGCCATCACTCACAGTTACAACTTCGACGCCTTCGTCTGCAAAGGTGAGTGCTACAACTTTCTGGATGGTGATTGAATCGTCGGCTAGAAGAAGTTTGCGCCCTGCTAACAAAGCCAAATTCCTTAGCTAAAGTGAGCGCCACGGGTGGCGTCGTGAAGGGGGTTTCACAGGTGGCGCAGGCCTGGTGGCCGTGTGCGTGGGGGGCCCTTGGTGCGGGCCCATTTGAAACCTAACACTCGCGGCAAGACCCAGTCAAGAGTTTTGGTTGGCAGGGCGTCTCGACATTGCCAATTGCCGAGTTCCGATTGCCATTCAGGCGGTCTGCAGAAGCCTTCATCGGCAAGTCATAATTCTGTTTCCTAGTCGGTTCCGTTCGCCACCAGAAGTCTATTCGAAGTTATTTGGAGGGGCCGGTCACCACGATATCGTCGGCTGTGTTTTCTTTACGATCCGAACCGAGGGAACGCAGAGTGTAGCTATCGCGGGTGCCTTGATACAGATACGGTTCGTGCCAGGGGTCCACGCGAATCACGCGGGAAAGATATCGTGGGCTGAGGTGATCGACAAGCACCGCGTGTGAGTCTGAGGCGACGTAGACGAGACGTTCTCGGCGAAACTTTTCGAGCGCCTCGGCGGTGGCTTCGAGATCCTGCCGCGCTCGCAGCTTTTTCCATTCGGTGGAGAAGGAAAACAGAATCGCTGGCTCGACCCAGTCGCGATGGCCGAGCTTCACACCAGTGATTGACCAACCTTCCTTGCCCTGCCGAGAAAACATGAAGTCGAGACGAACCAGAGTTTCAACCAACGCAGAGGGGCGAGAAGCCAAAGACAATCCGGTCGAGATGGATTTGATTCGAACCTGGTCGGTGGGTACTTCAAGCTCGAACAAAGCCGCAATCAGGCAACGCGATCGTTTGGTGCCAGGCTCGGCTTGACCTCTAATACTCATTTCCGGCACATGACATCGAATGAATGAATCTGCCCACTTTCCGTCACGAGTAAATAATTCGACCGAGTCCCAACGATCTGACCCGGTGCGGAGCTCGACTATGCGCCACTGATCATCCTTCTCCAGACGGAAAATCGCTTGCAGCTCGGCGGTAGCGCTTGCCGCGGAGTCCGAATGCATAGAAACGTTCTTGACACGAACTGCGTCGTTGGGTAGCTCAAAGCCAGCCATTCGCGTGATCAGTTTGCGTGCTTGCTTAGAGGAGAGATCAGCTTTCGCGTCGAGGGCGAAGAGGGATAGACATCCCATTATCATCACGCGATAGAGACCGGCGAATCGCATATTCACATTCTTCCTGCTTCGATTAGGACCTCAGCTACCAGGTTTGCCGACCAGCATCTGCATCATCGTCTGCAGTTGAACAGTCGTGAATGGCTTGGGTAGGAAAACGACGGCTCCAGCGGAAAAACTATCTGACGACAACTTGGGATCCTGTTCCGCGGTCATCATCATCACCGGGATGCGAATCAAACGTTTTTCGGTCTTCATAAAACGGACCAAATCGGTTCCCGAAAGCTTCGGCATCACGACGTCGATAATGGCTGCAATGAACTTCTGATCCTTCTGCAAGATCTTGTAAGCTTCGCGTCCATCGCGAGCGGTCACCACGCTGTAGTTGTCTTTTTCCAGAATCGTCTGGATCAAACGCAGGATTGCCGGATCATCATCGGCGACGAGAACCCGGCGACTCTCCTCACGATTCGTGTCTGGGCGATCTTCCTGATTTGAACTCATATTTCGACGGCGTGGCTGCTTTCGCCGGCACTGATTGAAAGTTCCGCGGCAAGTTTTATCGCTGCCAGCATACTCGAGTGCTCTGCCAGGCCTTTTCCGGCAATGTCGAACGCTGTTCCATGATCCACAGAAGTGCGTATAAACGGCAAGCCCAAAGTGACATTCACCGCCTCCCCGAAGGAAAGGCACTTGACCGGAATCATTGCCTGATCGTGATAACACGCTATGACCGCGTCAAACTCGCCTCGCGAGGCCCGGAGAAAAACGGTATCCGCCGGAAAGGGTCCCTGAACATTGATGTCATCTTTTACCCGGCAGGCGTCGATGGCCGGAACGATCTCGGAGGATTCTTCGACACCGAAGAGTCCGCCTTCGGCTCCGTGTGGGTTCAGCGCAGCCATGGCTAAACGTGGTCTCTCAAATCCCCAACGTCGCAGCTCCCGATCTGCCAACCGAACGGTTCGGATAATGCGTTCACTCTCTACCATTCTGATAGCTTGCGCCAAAGGCACGTGAGTAGAGAGCAAGACTATTCTCAGATTCGCTGCCACAAAGGCCATGGCTGAGTCTTCGGTTCCAGTCAGGTGGGAGAGAAACTCCGTGTGACCAGGAAAGCTGTAACCGCCAAGGAAAAGCGCGCGCTTGTTGATAGGCGCCGTGGCAATCGCATCGACGCTTCCGGCCGCACACAATGCGACGGATGATTCGATGTAGCCAGCCGCAGCTTTTCCAGCCGCCCCCGACTCGATCCCGGGTTCGATGTATCCACCGATGTTATCCAGGTGAAAGATTACGGGCTCGGTCAAGTCGTCAGGGATGGGTTCACCCTGTCGGATAATGTCGTAACCTGATTGCAGGTCGAGAGTGCGAGCCGTGTGGGCCAGCAACTGTGCATCGCCAATGATTACCGGAACACAGATTCTCCTGATCTCTTCTTCGGCTACGGCTTTGAGAACAACCTCAGGACCAATTCCGGCAGGATCACCCATAGTGATGCCAATCCGAGGCAGAGAACGCTTCGGTCTATAGCTGAAGTGAGATGAGCTATTGGCGAACTGTGTCATTTATTTGGTCGACGCGTGCAGGAAGGGAGAAGACTACTCAAACGGTCAAGTCTAACTGAGTTACTCAGCTGTTTGTTCTACCCGTTCGTCGGCCTTGTACATGTACTTGACGTTGCGTTTGAGGACCAGGAGGTTTGGTGCTCCTCGGCGATTGACTTTCAACGCTCCACGGTCATACCACTCAATCGTGCCTTCGATCTCCTCACCATCAAGAAGCACGATGACCATGAGAGTGTGTGCATCGATTTGCTTCTTGTAGTAGAAGATCTCGGCATTGGTTTCCATCGGTGGCGGCACGCGTTTGCGCACCTGAACTGCGGCTTGCTGCGCGGCACGTTGCGCCGCTTCTCTTGAGCCGTCGCTACCTCCACCTCGGCTGGGACTGCCGTTGGTCCGCTCTCTGGGCTGAGGCGTCTCACGCACCTTCCCTTTGACCTCCGCAAGTGTGGTTCTAATGAGTTTACGATTCACTGATTATTACCTCCAAAATCTAAGACGGGTTTTAATCGATCCAGCCAGGCACAATAAGTGGAAGGGATGAGCTGACGGAGATCGATAGTCAATACTCTCGCAGGCTGCGGCCATTCAAGGAGAGGGAAACTTTACCCGTAATGGAAATCCTGCAAGGAATGACCGACATGCTACACAACCAGATAAGAAAAAGCAAAGCAGAAAACCTCAAAAAACTCGGCAAGGATCCTTTCTACAAACAGCAAGGAAGGCCAGGATTTCGGCCTTCCCTGTTGAGCAAGTGCTCAGTGATTAGGCTTAGTCAGCTTTCTTTCGGATGAACGTGGGAACGTCAAGATCATCCGAACGCGCACTCATCATCGGGCGGGGTAGGTCATCCGCCGGTCGCGGGGTGAATCGCGGAGCACTTGCAGGCATTGCAGTCGCCGAAGTTGCGGTGGCCACTGCTACCACTTCTCTGTCGAAGCCAGTAGCGATGACCGTGATCTTCATCTCATCGCGCATGTCGTCGTCAATCACTGCGCCGAAAATAATGTTCGCATCTTCGTCGGCCGACTCTCTTATGATTGAAGAGGCGGCGTTCACTTCATACAAGGTCAGGTCTGGTCCACCCGTGATGTTTATCAGCACTCCCTTGGCGCCCTGAATTGTTGCCTCTTCCAACAGGGGCGACGAGATGGCCTGCTGGGTCGCTTCAATCGCGCGGTTCTCGCCGCGCGCGTGACCGGCGCCCATCAGGGCCATGCCCATTCCCGCCATAATCGACTTAACGTCAGCAAAGTCGAGATTGATCAACCCGGGCACAGTAATCAAGTCGCTGATTCCCTGGACCGCCTGGCGCAGGACATCATCAGCGACTCTGAACGAGTCGGACAGCGACGATCCTTTATCCACCGTATGCAACAGGCGTTCGTTGGGAATTGTGATGACGGTATCAACACACTCGCGCAGCTCGCGCAAGCCGTGCTCGGCCTGCTGCATTCGGCGCCGTCCTTCAAAGTGGAACGGCTTGGTAACCACGGCGACCGTCAGACAATTCAACTCAGTGGCCAGCGAGGCAACAATAGGCGCCGCACCAGTTCCAGTGCCGCCGCCAAGCCCCGTGGTTACAAATACCATATCGGCGCCTTCCAGCACCTCGATGATCTTGTCGGTATCTTCCAGGGCCGCTTCCCTTCCCACGCCGGGATCGGCGCCGGCTCCAAGGCCTTTGGTCAGCCGGCTGCCCAATTGGATCTTAATGGGCGCTCGCGAGCGTTTGAGCGCCTGCAAGTCGGTATTGGCAACCAGGAACTCGATTCCTTCAATGCCGGCTTCGATCATGCGGTTGACCGCATTGCCGCCACCCCCGCCAATGCCAATGACTTTTATCCGCGCACCGGTGATGGGCGGGTCATCATCGATGAAAATATTAATGCCTGTTCCGGGTTTACGAGCGTCCGGTGCCATTGTTATGTCCTCTCTCCCAAAGCGGGAAGGCTTCCAAGGCCCTTTCCTTCTATATTGGGTAGCTCGCGCCATCGGCATCGATATGTTGCGGACAATATCTTGTGCAACCGGGGCGAGAGCATACAACAAGTTGTCAAAAAATACTACTGAAACGATTGCGAAACTTTGACACGAAGTGGGTTAGCTTGCCGGTTGAGCCGCGACGACCCAGGCTCGCGCGTGATTCAGTCGCCTGCGCACGGAAAGCTACCAGTGCTAACCCGGCTGCGGCCGCCCATGCCGGACTCTGTACATCTTCAACCAGACCGCCGAATCGATCTCTTTCCGGGTGACCCACGCGCACAGGCGCGTCGAACACCTGTTCAGCGATCTCAGTCATCCCGCTTAGCAAGGCTCCGCCGCCGGTCAACACCACTCCACTCGAGAGTTGACGCTCCCATCCGGAGTCTTTGATCTCGTCGGCCACATGCATCAAGACCTCTTCCGCGCGCGGTTGCAGAATATCGCAGAGAATCTGCCGGGAAAGTTGACGCGGTGCCCGGCCACCAACTGAGGGCACGTCAACCAATTCACTGCGTTCCATTTCGCTGAGCGAAGTGCTACAAGCGCAGCCGACGGCGCGCTTGATCTTTTCGGCTTCCGGAATCGGGGTTCGCAAACCAAACGCAATGTCGTTGGTGAAATGGGACCCGCCCAGTGGAAACACCGCGGTGTGCTGAACCGCCCCACGCTGGTAAATCACCAGTCCGGTAGTCTCGGCGCCCACGTCAACCAACGCGGAGCCGAACTCTTTATCGTCTTCCGTAAGCGAGGCCTCGGCAGCCGCAAGTTGCTCGAGCACCATATCGGCAACGATAAGTCCCGCGCGGTTCACGGCATTGATGGCATTCTGGCGCGCTGTTACCGGGCTGGTGACGATGTGGACTTTGACAGCCAAGCGTGCCCCGATCATTCCCACCGGATCGTTGATGCCGTCCTGATCGTCGACGATGAATTCCTGTGGCAGACGATCGACAATCTCACGGCCGGCCGGAAGTTGAATTGCACATGCCGAGTCGATCGCTCGTCGGACGTCTTCTGAGGTAATTTCGCGGTCACGCCCTGAAACCGCGACTATCGCCTGACCATTGAAACCCAGGATGTGGGAGCCGGCGAGGTTGATCGAAACTTCCTCTGCTTCAATTCCACTCATCCGCTCCGCCTCTTCCACTGCTTTCTTGATCGCATCGACAGCCGCGTCGGGATTCACGATTACGCCCTTGCGCAGTCCACGTGCTTCTGCTTCTCCAATACCCACGATGTCGAGTAGTCCACCCTCGCCAGGTTCGGCGGCTATACACGTCACCCGGCTCGTTCCGATGTCGAGGCCGATCGTGTGTTGGCTGCGCTTAGCCATTCAGCTTTGCTCCTTAACTGAGCCCGGTGCGCCGATCATTGAGTTGGCCGAGCCCGCCTAGGTCTTTCTTCGACGCTTCTTTCATTTTGCTTAGGCTTTGCTTCGCGTCCCGGGCTCGCCCGTTCTCCACGAGCCACGCCTGATGTTTGCTGGTCGCTACGAGCCGGCTTGGTGGCCGATAGCGAAGTCGCCGGCGCGCTCAAACTATCGCTGACTGCATGAGCGCCCGACATAAATCCGATGATGGCTCGTTTGCCCTGCGTCAGATCAATGTAACTGATGAACTGACCTCGTGGAGTCTGCCGATGCTGATCCAGAACGTTGAGTGCGTCCTTTAGTCGTTTGCCGAAATCCTGAGAACCCAGCCGCACTTCGATTTGGGAATCGTCATCTGAAAGCTGGGCCCTAACATCGCGCAAATCGATCAGGTTTACTTCGCTAACACGCGACGACAATCCGGCCGCCCCCCATTCTTCCTGAAGCGAAAGGAACCGCTTGACACGTTCGACATTCTCCCTGCGCGCCGACTCACCACTATCCTCGCTCCAGCCGCGTAGAAAGAAGGGCGGCATTTGATCGATCGGTACCATTTCGCCCAGCGACACGGCGTCATCGTCTACCCAGTAGAACCTCCCGGCCGTCAGACGGACCACCGCGCGTGGATGACGCTCCGACAGACGAACGCGAATTCCATCGGGCAACACCCGAGAGACAACCGCCCCACGCACCCAGGGAAGGCGCTCGAGTCGCGCACTCAGATCCTTCAAATCAGCCTGCCAAACACCGGTCTTTCCAACTTCGCGACGTACGACCGCCTCGATGTCATCAGCCGAGGCCCGACCTGTTCCCTGGATTTCCACTTGGCGAATTTGAAAGAAGCTGGCGGCGGTAGCGGCGCGGTACCCGGTGAAGATCAAGACGCCTGCGATTATTGCCAGCACCAGTTTCAGAGCAAGTGGAACGTAACTCAGCATCGCCCGCAGTCGCGCGCCAATCGGTTGCCGCTCGCGATCCCGCCTCATCGGCCGCTGGCTGCCTGCTCCGGAACGACGATTCGAAGAAACACCAGTGCGATTGCCAACCTTCTGAGGGATTACTTGTGCTTTCACGTTCAACTACTCCTTCGCTGCCGGGTCGTCAGGGTTGTCCTTCTCCGGCGCAGTTGCCCGCCACAGTTCGACTTCGTATTCCAACTCGATCCCTTGTTCATGCTTCACTCGCTCGCGAATCTCTTCGGCCAGTGCCAGCGCATCCTCGGCGCGCGCGTTTTCACCTTCGGTAACAATGAAATTGGCGTGCACGGGAGAGACGACCGCACTGCCTCGGCGAACACCCTTCATTCCCATTTCGTCGATGATTTTCCCCGTGCCGACGCCGCTTTCCGGGGGGTTCTTAAAGAAGCAACCGGCTGAGCGGCCGCCGTGGGGTTGGGTTGCCAGCCTGCGACTCTTGGCGTCTTCCATGCGCGCGAGAATTTGGTTCGCATCATCCGGCTTGAGTCGCAGAGTGGCACCGAGCAACAACTCTCCTTCAGCAAACGAGGTGTGACGGTAATTCCACTTGATGCTCTCTCCGGGGATCTCTGCTACGACGCCTTCTCGCGCGACGCGCACCGTTTCAGTAACAGTTCCGATCTCATTTCCGTACGCGCCGGCGTTCATCCAGAGCGCGCCCCCGACGGTGCCGGGAATTCCTCCGAGACCTTCAATACCAGACAGGCCCTGGCGTGCTACATCAACGCATAGTCGCGGCAATGAATAGCCGGCGCTCACATGCACGCGTTCTCCATCGAATTTCACTTCGCCTTTCAGGTCTTTCAGACTCAAAACCACGTAATGATGTTCTCCATCGTCGGCGAGCACGTTGCTTCCGGACCCGAGGGCGCGCCAAGCCACGCCTGCCTTATCGAGGGCATATACAACAGCCGCAGCCTGCTCTTCGGTCTCCGGCGAGATCACCCAATCAATAGAACCTCCGACTCGCAAACTGGTTAATTCGGCAAACCGCTTTCCGCGTTCGGCGCGTACTCCGAGTCTCGCGGCGATTTCTTCAATTGATCGATCTCGCTGTTTGAATTGGTCGTCGTTAGGTAGTTCTGACATCAATTTTCAACCCGCCCTGGCTTCACCACGCTCGCTCAACAAACTCAACAACTGATCGCTGATCCGACTTACTGTGCCGGCGCCCAACGTCAGCACCAAATCACCGGGCTGCACATGTTCTCGCAGCGTCGCAGCCGCATTCTCCAGCGGGCCGATGTACTGGGCATCTTTATGTCCGAAGCGCTTAATCGCCTCGGTCAACGCTTCGCCGGTAACGCCCTCGAGAGGTTCCTCGCTGGCAGCGTAAATGTCGGTGATGAACAATGAATCGGCGTTATTGAAGGAGCGTGCAAACTCTTCCATCAAGTCGTGCGTGCGCGTGTATCGATGTGGTTGGAACAGCACGACGATGCGACGCCCGCCGGAACCAATCTTTGCCGCAGCCAATGTGGCCTTGATCTCAGTCGGATGATGACCATAGTCGTCTACCACGAGCACGCCACCTACCTCGCCTTTTGACTGAAACCTTCTGCCGGCGCCGGTGAAGTTTCGGAGAGCCTCTGAGATCCGGGCGAACTTGACGTCGAGTTCAAAGCCGACGGCGATGGCTGCAAGAGCGTTGTAGACGTTATGCAAGCCGGGAACCTGCAGAATGATTTCCCCAACCGCATTCCCGCTCCGTCCGACAATAAACTTTGATCCAAAACTCTGATCGTAGCGAATCGCGTGGGCCGAAATGTCGGCCTGGGCGCTCAGCCCGTAGGTCATGCGACGGCGTTCGATATGAGGGATGATTGCCTGTACGTTCGGATCGTCGAGACAAAGAACCGAAGCCCCATAGAACGGCACCTTGTTTACGAAGTTCGTAAAGCAGGTGCGGACGTCGTCCATGTCGTGGTAGTAGTCCATGTGCTCGCGGTCAATATTGGTCACGACGGCGATCGTCGGGGTCAGCATCAAAAACGACCGATCACTTTCGTCCGCTTCCACCACCATCAGATCGCTCTTACCCAGATGCGCATTCGATCCAAATGCGCCGACCACGCCGCCTACAACAATCGTCGGATCGAGTCCAGCATGGCCCAGCACCGTGGCCACCATCGAAGTGGTTGTGGTTTTGCCGTGCGAGCCGGCAACCGCTACTGAGTGCGGCTTCAGTCGCATCAGCTCGGCCAACATTTCGGCTCGGGGGATGACAGGAATCGAACGCCGGTGGGCTTCGATGATTTCCGGATTGTCGTCGCGCACTGCGGTTGATCGGACAACGACTTGAGCGTCTGAGATATTTTCACCGGTATGACCTTCTGCAAACTCAACACCCATGCGCTGCAAGCGATCAGTCACATTTGATCGCTTCTGATCAGAACCTGAGACACGAAAACCAAGATTGACCAACACCTCGGCAATACCGGACATGCCTATGCCACCGATGCCTACGAAATGAACGTGTTGAATTCGACGGAACATATTAGTTAGTCGGCAGTGGGCAGGAGGCAGGGGGCAGGGGGCAGGAGCAGGAGGCAGGGGGCAGGAGGCAGGAGACAGCCAAAGAGTCTTTGATACTCGATACTAGGTTTTTACCTGCTGTGGTCACCTGCCTCCTGCTCCTGCCTCCTGCTCCTGCCTCCTGCTCCTGCCTCCTGCTCCTGCCTCCTGCTCCTGCCTCCTGCTCCTGCCTCCTGCTCCTGCCTCCTGCTCCTGCCTCCTGCTCCTGCCTCCTG